>Ga0209647_1001076_pt1 | contig 24056 bp, 25 predicted proteins | sample GraSoi_2013_60cm_FD_185827 | JGI IMG/M metagenome (GOLD analysis project Ga0209647, IMG submission 185827) | Grasslands soil microbial communities from the Angelo Coastal Reserve, California, USA - Sample 9_17_2013_60cm (SPAdes) (version 2) | ecosystem: Environmental > Terrestrial > Soil >... | reverse complement strand
CATTCCCAACCACCATTTTTATCGTCCATGATATTTGATGCATACTATGCACTCCAGCGCGCAGGCGGTGCTGCTGATTATGGGAAAAGTCCCTACATTCGCCACTGGCTTACCAATAGAATCGACGTTGCGAAAAATGAATACTGGCAGGTCTGGGAAGATGCCAAAACCTACACACATAAAATAGAGGATTTTGGTCTCTCGAGGTATGGCGACCGAGATGTTGGCTATGCACTTACCTCTGAGCGTGAATCAGGATGGGATTTTACCACGAGATTCTACAACCGCGCAAATGAATTTTTGCCAGTTGACCTTAATGCCTATTTACATAAATATGAAAAAGATTTTGCAAAAGCAGCGCATATTATGGAAGATCCAAAAGAAGAAGCTTTGTGGGAAAAACGTGCAAATGAAAGACATAAAAGAATGAAACAGTACATGTGGAACGAGGAAAAAGGCTTTTTCTTTGATTATGACTTTAAGAATAAGCAACAAAGTGAATTTTATTCTTTGGCAGGATTTGTACCATTGTGGGCAAAGCTTGCAACGCTTGAAGAGGCAAAAAAAGTTAAAGAAAAATTACCACTCTTCGAGACTGAGTATGGACTCGTCATAACAGCAAAAGAATCACTTCCGAATCATTATGACCTTAATGATATCCCGGACGCTTTTAAGCGAAGTATAAAAGAGCTTCTCAAGCCCAAGCAATGGGATTATCCACATATTTGGGCGCCCCTTGAATATCTCACCATTATTGGACTCCTTCGATATGGATTTATAGAAGACGCCACCCGAATCATGACAAAATCTGTAGAAGCAAATTTGCATGTTTTTGAAAAGTATGGGGCACTTTTGGAAAAATTGGACGCGACAACAGGTGAAATGCCAATAGACTTCCAGTATCCATCTCTTCTTGGGTTTGGCTGGACCAATGCCATTTTCTACCGCTATGTAAAGATATTAGAATTAATTGAGCAAAAAGATGGAAAAATTTATACTGAAGATGCGCTCGCCAAAGGCCCTCCATATAGTCTTACAAATGTACTCCATTAGACCAGAATTAAGCAGCAAGAATTATGAATTAAGGACAAAAGGTACTTTATTTGTAATTCCTCGCATAATTCTTAATTCATTATTCATAATTCCTAGAGTCCTATAATAGGGGATAGGTGCCAGAGATAACTAGAGTAGTAATTAGAGTAAAGTACCATGTCCCAAAGAATGGGAATTGTAACAAAAAAGATCGGACAAATCAGTGTCTGAATTTGACCCCTTCCCTGGCACTCCTGCCTGGGTCATGTCGTAAAAGTATTATTGTGCGACATTATCACATACGCTTCTCCTAGTGCTAAGATAAGGTTTTGCTGCTCAATCTTGATGGTCCTTTCGAATGGATCCGAGATTGCCGCGTCGTTCTTCTATTAAGAACTCCTCGCAATGACGAATATCTAAAAACTACTTATAGCTGAATATCCTCGCATTGATAAAGAGAAGAGACTCTCCACTACACTGACAAGAATGGTATAGGAATAATCGAGTCAGTATATGGTCTGAGAAATTTCGTGTCACTGAGAGAGTCCTAGGACGTCGCTCCCCAGGGGGTTTCAATCCCATGTCGCATTTGGACTATCAAATCAAGCTAATCGTTATATATTAGCCTCAAAATGACAATAAAAAGACTTTCGCATTTTTTTCGTATTGTAAGAGTTGCTTATGTAATCTTTTTTTTTAGAAAATAGCGTTATGCTCCGAGGGGTGACGGGCGTAAGACTCGAACAGCCGCGCAGGTTGTTTATGGCCAACCGTAGTTGGTCGTATCGCAACCGAGCACTGTGAGTCGAACGACCGGCAGGACCCGACGGAGTATGATAACTGTGTGAAAACTGACCCCCAAAACCCCGTGAAAACCCACTAGTTATCCACAATGTATCTTAGAAAAAGACATATAATAATTATAGGACTTATAGTTGCAGTGTATCAAACTATATCATTTAGCCTTCCCTGCCTCCCTATACCCCTACTCCTCTTCCCTAGTGACCGAACCCACAAGAAACAACCAACAAGATACAAACAAAGCTAAGTTATTATGAATTAGGCACATTTGTAAGTTGTATCTTGTGAATTGGAATTTGCCCGAAAGGCCTATTGCCATCTGGTGAAGGCCAGGAAAATAACACTTGCCACTACCCCAACCCACACATATTCCCAGATAACATTTTTAAAGAGCCGCTTATCCAGCCACACATGCACAAGACCAATAAGCACATAGAAAATGCTGGTCATAAAAAGCGCAAAGACTGTTGGTGATGTTGGCCAAAACCACAACATACCTGCAAGCTCGACAAGACACAGCGTAACGACTGCAACAGGAGTAATGTGTTTGGTTGGTGACGCATCAAGCGTATAGGTCCAGACACCATGATAGACAAAAAGAAATGAAGCAACGCCAAAAAGCCCAATTGTCGGGATAATACCAAGACGAAGAGAAAAAATTGTATTCGATACAAAGAAATAAGATAACAATGTAATGACAAACGTAATAATCCGAGCACTATTCAAAAGCGCAATGGTCCGAATACTCGCAACAACAAAAATATTCTCTGATAAAAAAAGCGAGTAGAGTCCTATGGCATAGAGACTGGTAAGGATAATGCGCGTAATCAGTCGTGCCGGTGCGAGAAAATAAAATAAGCCAAATGAAAGACTAAAAAGGAATGGCAGAATAAATGGATACAACGACATATTCTCCTGTAAGTCTTCAAAAAGAGTCCCGACTAAGAGAATATCTGTGATGACCCCAAGGAGAAATGGAATAACGATCGCATAGCTACTAAAAAAGTATTCAGAAATAAAGAGACAGATTGATAGGACAATAACCGAAAGAATGAATTTTTGTCTTTTGCTAATAACGAGTGCTACCCTTTTCTTTTGCATGTATGAATGTATTGTATTTCTTTACTGAATTTCGAAGTCTGAATAGGTATTTTGTACATCATCCAGCGCTTCGAGTGCGTCAAAAAAATGAGTTACTTTTTCTATGGTTGCTTCGTCTGAGAAAGGCTTTGAAATCAGAGGCTTTCTGATGATATCTGCTGAGATAACGGAAAATCCCACTTGAGAAAGCGCGTCTCGCACTTTTGCTAATTCTACTGGCTTTGTGTAGACCATCACTTCATCACCGCTTTCTTCTATGTCCTCTGCTCCTCCTTCAAGTGCTTTTTCAAAAATCTCATCAAATGACTTTCCATTTTTTGCAACAATGATTTGTCCACGCTGATTGAATAAATACCCAACAGATCCCATTTGTCCCATATTCCCACCAAGCTTGTTAAAAATATTTTGCACTTCTGAGGTGGTTCGATTTTTATTGTCTGTTGCCGCTTCGACAATAACCGCAATGCCCCCTGGACCAAATCCTTCATAGACTGTCTCTTCCAGTTGCATGCCTTGCTTTCCCAATGCTCTTTCTATCGCGCGCTCAATATTGTCCTTTGGCATGTTAGCAGCTTTTGCAGCGTCTATTGTAAGACGGAGTCTGAAATTTTGATTGGGGTCCCCTATTCCCCCACCGGCTCTAACAGCAAGAGAAATTGCGTTGGAAAGCTTGGTAAATTGTGCGCCACGCTTTGTGTCGTTTATCCCTTTTTGGCGCTTTATTTGTGCCCACTTTGAATGCCCGCTCATATAGTTATTAGTGACTAGCGTCTAGCGTTTAGTTCTAGATTTATTATCTATCCTTTCTACTCATAGCATTAAGCATTTTTAATACCTCTTCCAAAAAAAGATCAACTTCTTTATAGTCAGCCAGTTTCCCAAATTCAAGTCTTTTTGCAATAATTATTTGTGTCTCAAGTTCTAGTCCAGACCCATATGCAATTGAATAAAATTGTGCGTATTCTTTTACTGATTTTCTCCCATATCCTTCGGCAATATTTGATGGAATAGAAACAGCTGCTCGTTTCATCTGAGATGTCAATCCATATATTTCTTCTCTTGGAAACTTACTTACCAGATTGTATACTGCCTGGACCGTGTCAATACTTTTCTGCCAAACAATAAGATCTTTATACGAACGAATATATGTCATTTTTTATTCGTAACTAGACGCTAAACGCTACATACTAGACGCTTGTATTATACCTTTTTTCTCTTGACTTTTGCAAGAAAGTAGGTTAGACTTTTACAATTATACTGCCATGACAACTCCCCTTCGCCAACAAGCAATCCACATAGCATTAGACGGCAATTGGAAAAGTGCGATCCTTCTCAATCTTGAAATTCTTAAAGAAACACCGCTTGATATCGAAGCACTTTCCCGACTTGGATTTGCCTACGGCGCAATGGGAAACAGTACAAAAGCAAAAGAAATATACCAAAAAGTATTAAAAATTGACCCGGCTCATCCTATTGCACAAAAGCAGCTCAAGCGCTTAAGTGAAGTGGGAAATAAAACCATTAACTCTTCCCCACTCATGAGTACGATGTTTTTGGAAGAAAGTGGCAAGACAAAAATAGTTTCATTAATAAATATTACACAACCCCGAGTCTTACGAGGGCTCCATATTGGACAAAAGGTTATTCTCATCATCAAACGCTCAAAAATTTTTGTCCAAACAGAGGAAAAGCAATTTTTGGGAATGCTTCCCGACGATTTAAGCGGTAGGCTCATTAAATTTCTGAAAGGTGGCAACATCTATGACACCTACATTAAGTCCGTTGAGGACCATATTGCTTCTATTTTTATTCGCGAAACAAAAAGAGCATTGAAATTTAAAAATCAACCGACATTTTTATTTGGAGACAAAACGCACTTAGAATTTAAAGAGAAAAATCATGATGGTTTGGAAGAATAAAAAATAACGCGCTCACGCTTCAATTCTTTTGCTACCTTTTTTTCATGAGGATGTTTTTGTAATTCTTTCTGCAAGGACCAAAAAGCCAAAAGTAGTGAAAGAACTACCAGAAATAAAATAATTAATAAAAACATACTAAAATTTGTTCTCCTCTCCTATAACAATGGTGATATCCGCAACTCCCGCTTCTTTCGTCTGTATGGCAGGAATAGCAAGGACCTTAGAGAGGCGATGTGCAGTATAGCTTACATTCCCAAAATAAAAAAGAGTAGATTTTTTTTGATGTGCAACAGTGCTTGTGATAGAAATAACATTAGCACCCATATTGGAAAGCATTTTTGCGACAATATTCCCGAGTCCTGAAATATCGGTCGCATTCACAATAGCAATTGTCTGTCCTTCCTGAAAGAGCGTATGGTCGTAAAAAGCGGCAGAAAGAGTAGGGGTGATTGTGATATTATTTCTATTCACGCCCTGCGTAAAAAGAAAAAGCCGTAATAGATCGAGTCTGGTCAGCGTGCTAGTGCCATGCAGCAATGCTTGCAATACGATGTTCTTTGGGCTATCTGATAGCTGTGCGTTAACTATCTCACCATCTTTTGGAAGAGCGGAGACCTGTGCCGAGAGAATGCTTATACTACTTGTGTCCGGACTAAAAGAATAGAGCAAATCACTTCCCTTTCCGTCTTTCACAAGAATATTTAATTGATGACTGCCGTCAAAATGACTATCGCGTATTACCTTGCCTACTTTAAATGCGAGTGAAATAAGAATAAGACAGGCAAAAAGTGCAGAGAAAATCAGTGCGATACGAAGTGCTTGTCCTTGAGCAGGTTTTCTTTGTTTCATAAAAAGAGGGTCTTCCTATTCCCATTTATTTTTCTTCTTTTCAATGAGCTTCGGCAATGTAAAAACAGGCGCCGAAGTTGTATTCATTGGCTTGTCATTTGTATCTTTTTTCTTTTTTTTCTTATCTCCTTTGTAAAATCCTCCAAAAGAACCCATAAAACACCTCCCTTCGGTCGGTAAATCACAAGTTACAATTTACAAGTTACAAACAATTTATTTGTTTCTTGTTGGTTGTTTCTTGGAATTTCGTTATTACTAGTGTATCCAACTTTTTTTCATCTTGCAAGTAATCCGTCGAGGAAGTTTTGCAAATCTTCTGGTAGTGGACTTTCAAAATGGACCTCTTCCCCACTTTTTGGATGAAGAAATGCTATTTTTGCTGCATGGAGAAAAAGTCGTGGCAACAATTTTCTATCAGCCCTTGCTGTTTTTCTCCCCCCATAGAGCTCATCTCCAAAGAGTGGATGGTTGAGATATTTCATATGCACTCTAATTTGATGTGTACGACCTGTTTGGGGATACAACTCAACAAGAGAAAGAGATGTATACGTTTGCAAAGTTTTATAGAGAGTTTTTGAATCCCTACCCCCTGCAACAATGCCAAATCGCTTGCGATTATATTCCAGTCTTCCAACTGGCACGTCTACTTCCCCACTCGCTGGAATAAGAGCACCATGGACTAAAGCAAGATAAGTTTTCTTCACAATTCTCTCTTTAAATTGCCGCTGCAACTCTATAAAAGCCTCTGGAGTTTTTGCAACTAAAAGAATTCCCGAAGTCTCTTTGTCTAGTCTGTGAACAATACCAGAACGATTAATGAAAGCTTCTTCCGGAGTTTCACGTTCTCCGTTTCCTCGTTTCTTAATACTTAATTCATTATTCTTAATTCCTAATTCTTGTTCGACAAAATCCTGAACTGTTTCCTCATGAATGGTGGTGTCTGAGCGATTGACTGTTATCCCAGAAGGCTTATCTAACACGAGCAATTGATCGTCTTGATATAAAATTTTTGGTGTATTCATCTTTTATTTTTTTCTGTGCATTATTAAATAGACTATCCCACTCACCATGACAATTCCCCACAAAATCGGCTCAAGAGAAAAGACAAATCGATGCGTAGGAATTAAAAGCAAAAAATACCGAACTACTGAAATAGTAGCGATTGTCATGACAACAAGTGCAGACGTCACACCATCACTATATTTATTTTTGACAAACCACCTAACGAGAAAGATACAAGATACAAGATACAAGATACAAGTACTAAAATCCACTACCAACAAAATATTTTTTCTCGCTAACAAATTGACAATTCCCTGTATAAAAAATGCAGGAGACAAACTCAAAAGAAATGACATAGAAAATATATCAAAAATTCTTTTTGTTGGTTTTTTGCCTTCTCGTGTTATGAAGAATAAAAATCCACTCCCACCAACAATCGCACCAAGCAGAGAAAGTCCAGGAAAATAGGGAAAAAGAAAAAAGACAAGAGGATTGAGGTATCGAAATGAAGGATGCACGATAACAAAAAATAGTCGCGCTACAACTATGACAACAAGCAGTCCAAGAAATGAAAGATTAAACATTTCCTCAACTGAAATATTTTTTCGAATAAGCAAATAGTCTTCTTTTGAAAAAATGTACAGACAAAAAAAATAGATGAGTGCTGAAAGTAAGAGAATTGTTATGTACATACCTAGAATATAAGTCGCAAAATACCAATGAACGCTACTGTTATTGCAAGGACAGTAAGCACTAGTGGCACACCAAAAATATCGGCCAAAGACCCAACAACAATAACTGGCAATAGCGATGCCAGTGCAACAATTGTATTGAGTGTTCCATAAATTTTTCCTCTCAATGTGTCTGATGTTTGCTCTTGAATAATCGTATTTGACGGGACAAATATTAATGCATTCGCAAGACCTAAAATAAATGCCAACACCACCATGCTATGTAAAATTGTTATTTGCAATATCCCCGGCAGATAGGTATTGAGATAATGGACAAATGCTTTCTGAGAAAGAATAGATCCATATTGCAGTAAGTACAGAGCAACTGCGGAAATAAAAAGACCAATGGTTGCAGACTTTTTTTTCGAAACTTTATCAAGATAATTTGTCAACACCATTGCACCTATCCCCATCCCTATCGCAGCAGGCGTCACAAAATAGAGCGGGAATTGATTGATAGGAATATGGAGCACATGCTTTGCATACCCTGGTCCAATAACGGCAATGATGAGAATAAGCACTTGTGACAACACAAGAAGAAAAAATGCATGAGAGACTTCACGAATTTGTAAAATATGAGACAGCGCTTCTTTCACTTCTCCAACAATACTTGCTTTTGTTAATTTTATTCCTGGCTTTCTTGGCAATGGGATAGCTTTAGGAAGTCGAATACACACCACAAAAAAAGCACCAATAAAATACAACACAGCAAGCGCAAGCAGTGCATTTCTTGAGCCAAAAAAGATAAGAAATGGACCTGACAGTGCGTACGCAATAAGAAGCGACCCATAGAGCGCAAGGCCAAAAAGTGCATTTGCAGAAAGCAACGCATCTTTTTTTACTAAAATTGGTATCATGGGTGTCTCTGCAGGAATAAAAAATTGGGTAATTGTTGCAATAAAAAAAGAAATCGCATACACAAAAAGAAGCTTCTCATGAACAAATGCCAAAAGGACAAGAAGGAGTCCTCGCAAAATATTTGTCAAGAGAAGTATTTTCTTTTTATTTTTTCGATCCACATATACTCCTGCCAAAATACCAAAAAATATTGCCGGAATTGTAAATGACAAGACAATGCCGGATACTGCAGTATTTGAAGTCGTAAGCGTAAATGCCACAAGAATAAGAATGAAATTCATCATATTCATGGCTATTTGGGAAACGAGTTCGGCTAAAAAGAGGAAAAGAAATGACCTATTTGTAAGGGCAAGAAGAAATCTGTTAGTCATGGTGATTAGGCCCGTTCTGTATACGCTCCTGTACGCGTATCTACTCTGACACTGTCGCCAACGTTAATGAATAATGGTACTTTGACACTGATTCCATTTTCAAGCTCTGCTTCTTTAAAAACATTTGATGCAGAATTTCCTTTGACTCCCGGTGCTGTGTCCGTAACTTTTAAGACGACTTTTGGTGTCATAACAATTTCCAAAGGCTCATCTTCATGGAATGCAATAGGATAGGTCGTCCCCTCTTGGAGGAATGCAGCTTCTGTCCCAATGATAGTAAGAGGCACTGTTACTTGCTCAAACGTTGTCGGATTCATGAAATATGCACTCTCTTCATCTTTATAGAGATATTGCATATCCTTTTTCATAACAGCAACATCATTGACCTTTGCACCATTAATAAAACTTTTTTCTGTAATGGAGCCGCTGCGAAGATTTTTTACTTTTACTTTAATGTTGGCACTTCCCCGTCCAAGCTTTATATGCTCATACGACAAAACTCGCAGAAGTTGTCCATCTGCTTCATAAATTGTCCCTGCTCTTAATTCTGATACAACTAACATACGTTTGAATTATGAATAATGAATTAAGAATTATGCAAAAGAGAAATCCCTAATTCATAATTCCTACTTCTTAATTCTTGTCGCGTTTTACGCGTATGAGTCCACCTGCTGGAATGATTTCAATCCCCTTTTTCTCAAGTTGGTCAAAAAAGAGATTTGCTCCAATAGAATCTGATGCCATATGCCCTGCGTTGATAACATTGACATGCAATTTCTTTAATTCTTTCAATGAATCCTCAGGAATATGCATATCAATAAGTGTCCCAACCCCTGCTTTTGCGAGCTCCATGTAGATTTCTTTTGCGGGATTGGTGCCACCGGTAAAAAATATAGCAATTTTGCCAACTCGGGACTTTGGACTGCCACTGACAATTTCCGGGCCATTTTTTCCTTTTGTACTTTCGACATATTCTGGAAGCTCCATGAGATACTCATGCACTTCCCCAACGGTATCAAATTCTTTTTTATCAATATACTGTTTCATAAATTGGTCGCCCATATTATCCCAAATCGTATGCAAATTCATCACAGGCATATCTAAAAGTCTTGCTGTATCAACAACCTGATTGTGATTGGATGGATGAATGCGACGCATTATTTCTTGCGCACGCTCACTCATAAGAGCATCTGCAACATTCACAGGAATGCCTACTTCTGCAAATGCATCAACTTGTAAATCCATGACGTCATGGAGTGCAGCAAGCGCAACTCCCAGAGGATGATGCGCAATCACCGCGTCTATTTTCATCCCCTTTTGATTGAGGCGATCTGCTAAAAGAATTTCTCCCGCATCAGTGTCGATACCGGCAAGTATTTTCTTAACTTGTGTTGTAGGCTTCCCATAGAGCATGCGTGAGTCAGAATAAGGATTGTGCAGTGATTCGAGATCGAAGAATTTCTTTTTTTTCTCAGAAAGCTCTTCGTATTCTTTTTTTGCTTTTTTGAGTAATTTCTCAACAGATACTTTTCCACGAGGGTCCGCAGCTATTCCCATCTGGATTGCCAAATCATATATTTCTTGCAGCGTCATACACTAGAGTATATAATATAGGTGGTCCAAACGCAATTAGAAAGTTAGAAAATTACGCCGAAGTGGTGGAATGGCAGACATGCATCTCTCAAAAAGATGTGAGCGTAAAGCTCATGGGGGTTCGACTCCCCCCTTCGGCACTAGAGGGGATATTCTGCCCATTCTTAATTTTTAGCTTCGAAATTGTGTTCAATGTTAATTTAAAGTACTTTATTTTGTTAGCCTTGAATTGATCACCAAGAAGAGAGGAGTTGAACCTATCTATTTCTTGGTCAGAATAAAATTCGGTTATAAACGATAACTGTACAAAACACAGAATAATTGATACTATACATTATATTATATGGGCACAGAAGATCAAGGAGCGTCGGGTCAACAGGCTGAAACACCAATACCTATTTCTATTCCTCCTTTGCTGCATCAACTTGTCCAACAACCAAGAATTTTAACTGATTCTCAGATTAGTCTTGGAATGAGAGATGGTAATAATCTACAAATGAGTCAGTTAACAGCCAAACAAAGACAAGTACTTCCCGTTGGATTACAAATGCGATTATGGTTTTTTGAGGGAAAACATTTTTCCGAAGAGGATCATATAGGTTCCTTACTTCCAAAACCATATACTACAAGAGAAAACCTTAAAAGTACCCTTCAGGGAGGTTCAACAAAACATCAAGAAACAGCAATCGCAGGTCATTCTGTTGATTTTGATTATCATTATGATGTTTCTTTGTTATCAGATGAAGTTAAAAAGCAATTACTCGCTCAGCAAGGCGGAAGATCAATTTCGCACCTCGCTAGATTACTTGTTCATGAACAGTTTGGAGCACAAGCAGAGGGCAATTTTGCACGAGCATTTATGGATACATACCCGTCATTTATAAAACGTTTAAGGACGGAAGCGAATCGAACACTTGATGATAGCATTTCTAGAAGATTTAGTGATGTATGGGAAGGGGAAGGAAGTGATACATTTGCTATTTGGACATTTGCTCCATATGTTTTACAAACCCTAGAGCAACGAGGAATTTCTACAAAAGACGCAATGAAAAGAATTTTTCAATGGGCACTAACTCACAGAACACCTGACGATATAAATCTTATATTAAGAGACGTTCGTAAGCAGAATCCAAATTTGTCGCGAGAGGAACAAATGAATATTGTTTACGGATTCTACCTTACCGGACTAACAGAAGTTAATCAATACTTTGCAGCAGGAAGTCATGATACTATGCTAACATTAGCAGTTACCCCTCCAAATGCGACTGAGAAAGGAGCAACTCATATTGCAGCCGCAATATAGCAGAATTATTAGTTAATAATGCTGTAGATCTTCAAGGATCAAGGAAACCAAAAGCAACCCTTCAATAAATTAGATATATCCATTCTCACTGGTCTGGTAGACCTCCATTAACTTACCAAAGTGAATTAGATAATCGTAAAAGAGTTCAAAATAAAACCCCTCATCCGCACCAAATGAGCCATACTTCTGCTCAATATCCAAAATAGCTTGAAAATACAGACTAAGTTATACATTGATTGCAGCACCTCATTTTATTATTTACAAAATATCTCTCAATTTAGCTTCAAAAAGTGTTCGACTCTCAGTTTCCTATTTCCTATTAACTGTAGATTTGAAATTCAATGACGTTAGAAATAAGCATCAGTACTAACTGATGAAAATTGCTATTTTGTTTTGATTGAGGAATCCTAAAGGAAAGCTATTTTCCTGATAACCATCTTTGCTTTTGTTCTCTACGTTCTGCAATGGTAGGTAATATTGCTCGTCTTAATGTTCCAAGTTTTTGCGATATCCCATATGTTTCGTCAACACGAGTTAAAAAAGCAACTGCAACTTCTTCGTTTCTATCTGGCTGAGTTAACGCTAACACAACGCCTTCTTCTGCAAGTTTTGGATCCAGCTGGTGTTCACGAGCATATACTGTATCTTGTAATGGCACTTGGACCGGATAACCTTCTATCTCTGTTGTTATTGGTCCAAATATTCCTTCATGAACACGATAATATCGTGTGACTACAGGGGCTGTTTGTAAAGCATCTCCAGTACGAGTTGACCAATCCTTTGTTCTGGCTTCCCACTCAGATTGCTTACTATCTGCGTCTTTTTGAGCACCAGACCAGGCATCTTTCAATCTAGAAAACATATGCTTGTAAAGTATCAAATCCTATATTATTTGTCAAGTAATCGATAGATAGATTTAATTCTCCCAAGAATCGACTATAATCATCTTGTCCTGATATATAAATCTGATCTGGTCTATCCAGGCTAAAAAAAGTTCGAATGAACATGAAGGGCACCCATAATAGTATTAATCCCAAGCTTAACTTGGGATTAATACCTTCAAATAACAAAAATCGATTATTCTTCTGATTTTTGTTCCATTTTTTGTAGTTCGTCTTCAATTTTTTTGAGCTCTGCCATAACCTTTCCATCAGCATCTCCAGAGATAGGAGCAGTTTGGTCCATAGGACCACCAGCCATTGGCTGAGGCTCCGGCATTGCAGGAGCAACAGGTTCTGGCATTACCGGCGGAGGCGTTGGCATAGGATTGTCTGCTGCTGCAGGCATATCCTGTCCTGGCTGCGACTGTGTCATATCACCAGTTGCAGCTGGTGTTGGCATATTTGTATTATTTTGATCGTCCATACTTGTCACCCCCTCTCAAAGAAAAATTTTAAATACTAATATCTAAATCCTAAACAAATTTCAAATCATAAATTCTAATATTCAAAACGTTTTAAATTTTTAATTTTTGACCCTTTGTGCTTATTTAGAATTTAGCATTTAGTGCTTAGGATTTTCATGCCGTGGCATGAGTTCTCTCTACATTATAAAATCGTATCCTATCTCCCCGAAAAAGTAAATCTATTTCTCCTGTTGGACCATTTCTATGCTTTGCAACAAGAAGCTTGGTAGGAATTGTGGTGCCAGTTATTTCATCATCTGTTTTGTATAAAAACATCACAACGTCAGCATCCTGCTCAATCGCGCCCGACTCACGAAGATCGGCAAGTTGGGGTTTTCTTTCTCCTCGATGCTCGACAGATCTATTGAGCTGTGAGAGCGCAAGGACGGGAATTTTTAATTCTCTTGCAAGATTTTTCAATGCTTGAGAAACTGCTGAGACCTCCTGTACTCTACTTTCATAATTTCTCCCAGGATTGACAAGCTGTAGATAGTCGACAACCAGAATACCAACATGATGCTCAAGTTGCAGACGTCTTGCCTTTGTCCTAATTTCAGAAATGGTAATACCAGGAGTGTCATCAATAAAAATAGGTGCATCAGCAAGCTGTCCCATTGCCTCTGATAATTTTGTGAAGTCATTTTCCGATAGCTTGCCTGTTTTGAGTCTCCATGCATCGACATCTGCTTGTCCTACTAAAAGTCTATCAACCAATTCCTCCTGACTCATTTCCAAAGAAAATATTCCAATCGGCACTTTATCGTTGACAGCAACAAATTGAGCAATATTCACCGCAAGTGCAGTCTTCCCTTGTCCTGGTCGTGCAGCTAGTATAAGTAAATTTGAAGCCTGCATCCCTGAGAGCATCGAATCAATATCTGAAAATCCACTTCTCACTCCCCGAAGCCCCGCACCTTTTTTATGCAGCTCATCGATTCTATCAAAGCTATCTGCAAGTGACGCTTTGATAGGAGTAAATCCTCTCACAATATTTCCCTGGGAAACTGAAAAAATTGCTGCTTCTGCAGTATTTAAAACTTCTGCAATTTCTTTATCTTCTGCAAAACACTCTGTTGTAATTTCTGCACCTATTTGAATAAGGGTCCTTTTTGTTGCTGCTTCTTTAATAAGCTTTGCATAATGCACAACATTTGCAGCAGTAGGGACACTATTTACAAGCTCTGTAAGATAAGAAAGAGAGACGGACTTTTTTTTAAGAGCAGCACTCAGCGTCACAACGTCTATTGGTTGACGATTTTCATACAAAGAGAGCATCGCATCATACAGCACTGTATGAGTCGGATTGTAAAAATCAGAGGGGCGAAGCATTTCGGATACGGTATTCATTGCTTCCTGGTCTATAAGAATAGCACCAATAACGCTTTGCTCTGCTTCCTCATTATGCGGCGGAACCTTTACATTAAGCATACTACTTCCATTTCGCTTGGTAATTTATCTTTTGTCACAACATATTTACCAACAGGTGCGCTTTCCTTCCCAAGTCCTTTTGCCGACTCCTCTGCTTTTTCACCAAAAAGCACAACAACATATGGGTCAAGTGCTGTAATTGCAGCTTGCGAAACAACTTCGTCCGCAAGAATAACAAGTACTTCAGCGTCTTCAAATTTGTCTTTTGCTTTTCCTATCACATTTCCCTTTGTCATGACTGTGGTAATACCATCGAGTGTTATCTGATAACTGAGGACACTATCAAGTAGCATACCGGTAATTTTCATGCCTTTACTTTCATATTCACCAGGACCAGTGACAAAAAGAGGTTGCTCTTCAAATGTCCCAAGTGGTATTTCATGGAGGGTAAGGCTGAGGGCAACATCTGCCTGGTATTTTCCTTTTGCATCAGGACTTACCACTGCTGTTGCTGATTTACCTTTGATTCTGAGAGATGTTGGCTTAAGAAGTGTTATTTCCATTGCTGTATCATCCTACCACACTGCAACTTTTATTGACAAGCCCTTAGTTTTGCCGTAGTATGTGACTCACATATGAAAGTGGAAAAAGTTGTCCTCTCCTTTGTTGCCGTGCTTGTTGGACTTCTGGTCGCAGGCGTTGCATTTTTTCTCTATCAATCCACCAAGACGCTGTCTCCAAATCAAATAAAAGGTGTCTCTGTCACATCCCCATCCCCAACACCAAAATTATCGACATTTCTTACCGTTGATAGTCCGCAAGATGAATCCGTTGTCACTTCCAAAACAATTACCATAAGTGGCAAAACAACAGGTGACGCAACAATTCTTCTTTCCACGCCAACAACAGATACTATTGTTACTCCAGTTGCCTCCACTGGGACCTACTCAACCAATGCAACTCTGCAAGATGGAGAAAATGAAATAACACTCACAGCAATTGCGCCAAATGGAGATGAGATAAAAAAACAATTTACTGTTACCTATTCAACAGAGAGTTTTTAAAAATATGAAAAAAATACTGTGGTTATTGGTTATTGGTTATTGGTTATTGGTTATTGCGCCATTGGCGCTTGCTGTCTCCCCAACGCCAACTGGTCCCAACCCTACTCCTACAAAAGATCCAAATGCTATTTCTCAACAAATTAATAATTTACAAGAAAGAATTGCATCTCGTGTTGCACAACTGAAATTAGTTGAGCATCGAGGCATTATTGGCACTGTCACTGACGTAACACAAACGCAAATAACCATTACTGATATTCAAGGCAACACAAGATTTATTGATGTTGATGAAATTACGAAATTTTCCAACCCCTCTGCCAAAGGGACCTTTGGCATTTCAGATATCCAAAAAGGGCAAACTGTGGGAATTCTCGGACTCTATAATAAAGAGTCACGACGACTTTTAGGAAGATTTGTTGATGTGCTCACGTTACCTGTCTATTATTCAGGAGCAACTGTTGCAACTGATAAAACAAATTTCACCGTTGATATCGTGACTGTAGATCAGCAAACATTCACCGTAGATATTCAAGATATCACAAAGACTCTCAGCTATACTACGAGCACCAATCTGGTAAAATCAGGCTTCTCAAAATTGACAACAGGAGAGCGAATCATTACGATAGGATTCCCAGACGTCAAAGATAGTAAAAAAATATTGGCAACGCGAGTTATTTTTTTTCCAGATTTGCCAATAAATCCAAGCATTCAGACAATAAAACTGCAAAATAATACGCCTCCCCCGTCAACCGGAAGTGGAAAAAAGTTAGTACCATTAACGAGGTAATTTTTAATTTGAAATTCGAAATTTGAAATCAAATCTCAATGTTTAAAAATTATAAATTTAAAATTGTAAATTTATGAATTCTATATCAGGAATAAGATTGTCTAAACTTCGCACTGTTTTAGCTGACAAGAATCTCGATGCCATACTTATCTCCACTCCATCCAATCTCACCTACCTTACTTCCTATCCTTTTGAGAAAGATGACAGAGAAGCATTTATCGTTATAACAAAATCAAAAGCATATTGTATTGCAAGTCCACTTATTAAAGATGAAATAAAAAAACTTGTTCCAAATTTTATTTTTTTATCACCACCGTTTTCTCAAACGATAAAAGATGTAGCAAGAAAAGATTCTCTTAAAAAAATTGGTGTTGAAGCAGATAATCTTACGCTCTCTGAATATAAAAGCATGAAAATGCCCTCAACAAAGCTTATTCCACTCATACTAACAACCCTTCGCGATGTGAAAGACAAAGACGAAATTGCCGCAATAGAAAAAGCATGTCAAATTGGTGACGATGCATATGAGTATATTGTAAAAGAAATCCGACCTGGCATGAGCGAAAAAGATATCGCATTTCTTTTAGACACATTTGTCAGACAACAAGGTACAGACATTTCTTTTCGGACAATCATTGCTTTTGGGAAAAATGCTGCCATACCCCACCATATTTCAGATGATACAAAATTAAAAAACAAAGACATCATTCTTCTTGATTTTGGAGCGAAATACAACAATTACTGCTCTGACATGAGTCGAACTATTTTCGTTGGCAAGCCAACAGATGAAGAGAAAAAAGCATATGAGACAGTACGAATTGCCCAGGAGAAAGCCATAGAATATCTTTCTAAACGTCATTCTGAACTCGATTCAGAATCTCAAGATAGATCCCGGATCAAGTCCGGGATGACGGGTGTGGATGCCAAATCTGTCGATAAAATCGCTCGCGAGTATATCGTTTCCCAAGGATATCCTGAATATCCTCATTCTTTGGGTCATAGTATTGGGATAGATGTCCATGACGGGTTTCGTATCTCCCCCACCTCAGAAAATAATCTGATCAGACAAATGGTATTCTCAATTGAACCAGGCATATATTTATCTCAAAAATTTGGTATCAGAATTGAAGATATAGTGGTACTGGAAAAAAATGGACCAAGATTTCTTACCAAATCTCCCCGCACGCTCACTGTCATTTAATTTTGACTTTTGACTTTTGCATTTTGACCTGCGTACAATATATATGTGTTTGATCAAATAAAAAAACAATTTGCTTCAGTGAATATCCTCATTACGCTTCTTATTGTGGCTGTTGGTATTTACATTTTTCAGATTGGCTGGGGTGTTATCAATACCTTTTCGGATGTTATTGTCATTTTAGTCTCTGCATGGCTTATTAGCTTTATCCTTGAGCCATTTGTCGAATCACTCACAACCGGCATTAAAGCGCCTCGTATTCTTGCCGCAGCATTTGTCTATACCCTTTTCTTTGCGCTTGTTGCATTACTTATTTTCCTTTTTATTCCGACTATTTCGACACAAATGCAATCACTTTTCACAACACTTCCGAATTATCTCAATCACGCACCGCCATTTATCCAGCATTCTATTGGTAGTATTATTGATTCGCTTGGTAATTCGCTCCCCCTTATTCCATCTTTAGCACAATTTGTTTTTTATATTTTTCTTGTTTTTATTATTTCTTTTTATTTTGTTATGGACAAAGGTAGATTTGATAAAGAACTTATGAGTCTGACGCCAAAAAAATGGCATTCACATATTACTTTTACCCAGGAGACTATAAATCGGACATTTGGCTCATTTATTCGGGTGCAACTTATTTTTGGGCTGATTGGCGGTATTGCGACATGGATAGTACTTGTCATTCTTCATGTCCCTTTTGCAGCCTCTACAAGTATCATTGCCGGTATTATGACGAGCATTCCTGTCCTTGGACCAATTCTTGGCATTATTCCCCCTGTTGCTATTGCATTTTTTGCAGATCCTACAAAAGCAATTATTGTCTTTGTCGTACTACTCGCAATGCAGCAGGTGTTATTTAATATAATCGCGCCAAAGCTTTTGGGAAGTGCACTCAAATTACATCCTGTTGTTGTCTTGCTTTCATTTATTGTAGGATTTAAAATATTTGGAACTTTGGGTGCTATCTTTGCAGCACCAATGATAGCAGTGATTGTCATAGTCCTCCACCGCCTCAGTCACCACTTTTTTGAGCAGGAATAAAGCAAGATTTGACAAAACTTATCTATTCCCCCATACCTTTTTGGCAACCCTCGAAACTAATCTTAATTTATTTTCCTGATCGGCAAACGTTATATTATTTCCTTTTGCAACTGAGGCAAAACCACACTGAGTACTTAATGCCAACCGTTCTTTTGGAATAAATTTTGATGCTTCATTTATTCTCTTTACAATATCCTGCGATTTTTCTAATAACGGCGTTTTCGTTGATACAAGACCTAAAACCACCATTTTATCCTCAGAAACATAACGTAATGGAGAAAAACTACCTGCTCTATCGCTATCATATTCAAGCAATAACCTGTCGACTTTAGATTTTTTAAATACTTCTTTAGCGATTTTTTCATATCCACCTTTTGCCATAAAACGATTTTTGTCGTTTCCTCTACATATATGAAGTCCTGTTGTGCCGGAAAAATTCTCAAGTATATTATTTATCATTTCAACACCTTGAGAAATAAGAGTATCGGGATTAAATCCTTTACCCCTAAACCATTCCTGTTGAATCGGATCCAACAACATACCAAATTCAGGAGCGTCTACTTGTAAATACGTTACGCCGATTCTTTCTAACTCCCCAACACTTTCCTTTAATATTTGAGTTACATTAAACAAATATTCCATTGGAGACTTATAAATTTTGTCCGAAATTCCCGGCACAAAATAGTAACTCATCATTGTAGGACTAGGGATTGTGATTTTTTTTGGTTTTTTTGTTATACCTCGCAGAAAAGAAAATTCATCAATTGATATATCATGTTTTTTTCTGATTTTTCTCACTACTCCAACAGTTACCGGATCAACTATTTTATTTCCTTGCATATCAAACCAAATAACAGAATTACCGGAAACATTCCATTCAAACCCATCAACAGCTTTTACAAAATTGTGACAAAATACTGGTCGTCGCATTTCTCCATCTGTTACAATATCTATGCCTGTTTTTTCCTGAATCTCAACTGTATCCCTCACAGCCTTATCTTCCACTAACGTAAGAGCTGCATCTGTTATTTTCCCTTCTTTCCATAGGTCTTGAGCTTTTAATAAAAACGTAGGCCTCAACATGCTTCCTACTACATCAGCCCGAATGACTTTTGTTACATGTTTATTCATATATTCTTCTTTTGAATTATTACTCGTAATGATATTGGACTAAAATCCATAAGATGACCCGTGTTACGATCAAGATTCACTCTCTGTCTCATGTTTCTAGTTAGATTTGGTTGCTGAGCATCAGTTATAGACCACCTTTGAGCGTCTGACTGCAATGAAATTGCGCTCTCGAATTCTTCTTTTGAAAATGCCGCAGTAAATGTTGGAACAAGTAAAGGAACAATATCTGGATCTGTATGTCTCAATCTTTCTTCCAAAGCCTTTATAAATTCTTTTGAAAAATTTCTCTGATAGTCAGCAATGAATACAAAACCACCTGGTTTTACTAATCGCAAAAACTCTTTTATTGTATCTCTTAATCTCTCTACGCTCGAGAGCTGATGGGTAGAATTATGACAAACTACTAAATCAAATGATCCATTAGGAAGCGGAATCTTATTTACCTGAGATAATACCGATCTCACGTCTTGATTCTCCCTAACTGAATCTAATGCTTCTTTTCGCGCATGTTTAAGCATAGTTTTATGTCCATCATGGAAAGTCACACTTTGAGCTCCTAAGTTGAGAAGCTCTCTACCTAATCTTCCAGGTCCACACATCGCATCGAGTATTCTCATCTCACCAATGTTAGTAAACTGATGCGCTATTTCCCATGCAAGGAGCAGATCATCAGCCGATTCGGGATAATCACACTTATCAATATACGTAAGCGCCTCATCTTCTGAAAATATTTCGGACTTTTCAGGGGTACGATTTCCAAAGTTAAAGCTCTCTAAATTAAATTCGTCAAATTCTTTTCCCATAATTTTTTCCTTTCATAGTGCTGAAAGAAGGATTCGAACCTTCGAAGTTCTTACAAACGCTTGTTCTACAGACAAGTGCACTTGACCACTCTGCTACCTCAGCAAATAAAAAACCCTTGTAAAAACCCACATACTTGGATTCTTACAAGGGCCCAATACTTTGGACGGTACCACCTTGCTTTTCGTTTATCTATTTACAAAAAATCCCGCCGTGGCGGGAAAATTCAAAAATTTGCGATAAACGCTCTTTTCGAATGCTCCACTTTCTTGCGACACATTCTTGCGATATTACGGTTCGCACCCGGCTCAGACTATCTTTGAGGGATTTGTCCTACGGCTCTGGAGTGTAAATTTCATTTGTAACGTTGCGGAAGATCTTGCAGCGACCGTCTTCTCTCTGATGTCACACGTACAAATTACTTTGGCTCCTTCACAGCCTTTAATTAAATTGTTAAAAATATTATACCAAGACAATTGGCAAATGTCAAATTTACTATATTTCTCCTTCTTGACTTTAGTTAGATAAAGTATTATACTATTCTTACTTTACCTAAATAAAGTATATGAAAATGGTCAATACAAAAAGTGCGAAAGAATTATATGAAGCAATTCTTTTATTGAGAGATGAGGATGAAATAAAAAGATTTTTTCGAGACCTTTTGACGGAGCCGGAAATAAAAGAGTTTAGCAATAGATGGAAAGTTGCACAAATGCTTAGTAAAAAAGCGCCATATGAAAAAATAACTAGAGCAACTGGCATGAGCAGCACAACCATTGCACGAATTCAAAAATGGTTGAATGGTAAATTAGGAGGATATAAATTTATGGTAGAAAGAATAAATAAACAAAATAAAAATGCACATCATGCTCGCCTACTGGCGGTGTGATAGTTGCGTTAGTGCAAAATTCACCCCGCCTCGACGGGGTTTTTTAATGGAAGAAAGGAAATTATGGAAACAATAATAACAATATGAAGAAAAGAAAAATTATTATAGATATGGACCCGGGTGGAGATGATGCACTTGCTTTTACCATGGCGTTACGAAGTAAAGATGTAGAAGTTTTGGGACTCACAACTACCTACGGTAATGTGTCACTTCAACAAACAACAATTAATGCCTTAAGAATTTTAGAATATTTCGGCAGACCTGATATCCCTGTTGTCATGGGTGCTGAAAAACCTCTTCAAGGAATAGCGCAAACAGCTGAAGCATATCATGGGAATGATGGGTTGGGAGATGCCAACTTCCCTGCTCCACAAACAAGATCATTGGAAATTCGGGCAATAGATTTTCTCTATGAAAAAATTATGGAGAATAAAAATAATATTGATATTATCGCTCAAGCTCCGCTGACAAATATAGCAACTTTATTTAGCAAGTATCCGGAAGTGATGCAATACATCAGATCTTTGTATATTATGGGTGGAACAATAAATATTCCTGCATCTACAAAATATGGCGAGTTTAATTTCTTCTGTGACCCACTTGCACAAAGTATTGTTTTACAAAGTCCTGTGAAAAAATATCTCGCTACTCTTGATATAACATATAAAGTATTTTTAACGGAAAAAGATATTCTTTCATATAAAGCAACACAGACACAGGGTGGAAATTTTTTATATGACACTTCTCGTTTTTGGAAAAAGAAGTTATCAAGAAAAGAGCCTTTTATTCTCTGGGATCCTGTTGGTATAGGGCAATTTCTAGCACCTGAATTGTATACATTTGAGCAAGTTGCTATAACTGTTGAGACAAAAGACAAGAAAGATATCTGCAAAATGACGCTGACACCTTCAAAAAGTCCTACAAGTACTTTTTTGGCAAGAGACATAGATGTTGAGAAATTTTTGAGATTGTTTAAAAAACTGATATGTAAAGATCCTGAATCAAGTTCAGGATGACGAGGAAAAGTAAGGTAATTATGTGATAGAATAATTTTATGAATGTACAAACATTAAAAGGCTTTCGAGATTTCTTGGGAGCAGAATCTAGAAAAAGGCAATATGTGAAAGACACTTTGCAGAAAGTATTTGAGTCTTATGGCTTTGAGCCACTCGAGACTCCCGCTTTGGAATATGAAGAAATTCTCATGGGCAAATATGGTGAAGAGGGCGATAAATTGATGTATCGATTTGAAGATAATGGCGAGCGCCGTGTTGCCCTTCGCTATGACCAAACAGTCCCAACAGCCAGATATGTAGCCCAATATCAAAATCAACTTCCCTTCCCTTTTAAGCGCTACCAAATGCAACCTGTCTGGCGAGCAGAAAATACCCAAAAAGGTAGATATAGAGAATTTTTACAATGTGACGCAGATATTGTGGGAGTTAATTCTGCACTTGCAGATGCCGAAGTCATTGCAGTCTTGCAAAAAGGTCTGGAAGCATTGGGATTTGGCAATACAAAAATACTGGTAAATGACAGGGGTGTTTTTGAGGGATTACCAATGAATGCAATTATTACCATAGATAAGCTGAAAAAAATTGGTGAAGATGGAGTTGTTGATGAATTAGTTGCCAGGAATATTTCAAAAAGTAGAGAAGAAGCATACAATCTTTTACAATCAATTACCAAAAAAGAGCCAACAGAAAGACTCAGGGAAATTTTTGAAACACTTGAGCAATTTGGCATTAGCAAAAAAAACGCCACCTTCTCCCCTACGCTTGCCAGGGGGCTTGATTATTACACAGGCATGATTTTTGAAATAGAAATTCCGGAATATCCTGCAGGATCTGTTGCTGGTGGTGGAAGATATGACGAGCTTATTGGAATGTTCCTGCCTGCCGGCAGGCAGGTGGCTGCTGTCGGATTTGCAATTGGATTTGATAGAACACTTGAGGCAATGGAAGCTTTGGATTTATTTCCCAAAACGCTTAGCGAAAGCGCTGCAAAAGTATTGGTGACGGTATTTAACAAAGAATTGGAAGAAAAATCACTGGAACTAAGTTCTCGCTTACGCTCGAACAATATAGCAGTTGAGCTTTATCTTGATCCAGGGGCAAAAATGGAAAAACAATTAAAATATGCAGATAGTAAAGGCATTCCTTTTGCAATAATTCTTGGCCCTGAAGAGGTAGAGAAAAATGTAGTGACCTTGAAGGATTTAAAAGAACGTTCTCAACAACTATTGCCAATTGACCAAGCTCTCATTCTTCTGCGACAATAATTCTACCACGTCATTGCGAGTGAAGCGAAGCAATCTCGAGATCGCCACAGCCATTACATGGCTTCGCGATGACGAATTTTGATGAGATTATCCAATTCCAAGAAAGCTGTCCTTGCGCTTATTCTTGCCAATATTATTTGGGGTGCAGCTGCACCTATTTATAAGTGGGCACTGCTGGATGTCCCTGTTTTTACTTTTGCTTTTATCCGTTTTTTTATCCCTGCACTTCTTATTTTTATTTTCTTTCGAAAATATGTAAAAGTATCTCTCAAAAAACTCCCTCTTCTCATTCTTATTGGTCTCTGCGATATTACTTTTAATATTGGCCTCTATTTCATAGCACTTCAGCACACAGCAAGTATTAATGGGCCAATCATTGCAAGCTCGGGACCTGTATTTCTTATTCTTCTTGCAATACTTTTTCTCAAAGAGCGTCCAACAAAAAAAATGTTACTTGGCAATCTCATTGGGTTAACAGGTGTATTGGTTATTGTCGTCCAGCCATTTTTTCAACCAACAAAAGAC
>Ga0209647_1001075_pt1 | contig 24077 bp, 24 predicted proteins | sample GraSoi_2013_60cm_FD_185827 | JGI IMG/M metagenome (GOLD analysis project Ga0209647, IMG submission 185827) | Grasslands soil microbial communities from the Angelo Coastal Reserve, California, USA - Sample 9_17_2013_60cm (SPAdes) (version 2) | ecosystem: Environmental > Terrestrial > Soil >... | reverse complement strand
CGCGCTCATAAAGCTCTCAAACTGCCGCTCAAAGCGCTGCAGGTCTCGATTGGTCCATCGCACTCAACAGGTGTTTTTATCAAATAGCGCAACTTTTGCAAGCAATTACTTAACAAAGTAATACTAGATTCTAGGCTAGCTCCTAGCTCCTGCACTGATTACTGACCCACTGATTACTGATTACTTTTGGCGGGCCGACCATTTCTGCGATTGCTTCGCCAGACCCTCTCTCGCAAAGTCTCTTCAAAAAAATGGACCTTAACAGCGACCTCGAAAAGATTGAGCTTCAAGAAACGGAATTGATCTGGCCGAAATTTGATCTTGAGTTGGCCTGGCAAATCGGCGCGCAGTTGCGTGATTTGGGGATCGCTCGCCGATGCCCCATTGTGGTCGACGTTAGATATTTTGGCCAAGCCCTCTTTTATAGTGCGTTGCCGGGCAGCGTTCCTGACAATGCCGATTGGATTCGAAGGAAGAGCAATACTGTGGCGCGGTTTCATCGGAGTTCCTATCGAGTTGGCCTCACACTGAAACAGGCCGAAACGACTCTCTTGGATCGATATGCGTTAGCTTCGACGGATTTTTCATCTCATGGAGGAGCATTCCCGGTGCACGTCAAAGACATCGGTGTGATTGGTTCTGTCGCGGTTTCAGGTCTGCCTCAACGCGATGATCATGAATTAGTCGTAGAAGCTATTTGTCTGGCGCTCAATCGCGACTACGCTTCTCTGGCGCTGCCCAAAGAGTGAGCACAGACTATCATTTCTTCCGCCTTCGCCAGGATTGCACTTGGTGGGGCGAGGCTCCGGAACGAGCTAAAAGCGTTCGCCGGGAAATTACGTTCATCGTGTTACGTGACGTGCAAGGCTGACAGACCGCCGAGCCGCTGAGCGTTCCCGGGAGCTCAACGGCGCTCCCGACATTGACCTCGTTGACGGCGCTGACGGCGTTGATACACTGCCGTATGGCTGACTCCGTACCCCCAGCCTTCTCGAGGCGCCGATTTCTGCGCGCCGTTGCGGTTGCCGCCGCTCCGGTCGCGTTTCTCGCTCAGGTTCGATCCGGTCTAGGTCAGTCTGCCGGTCCAGTTCTCTTAGAACCGACGCCTGCCGTGGGCGACAATCACCTTGAGTTGACGCCTCAAGAAACCGTTGGTCCGGCTTTTGAACCGAATTCGCCGCTCAAAAATAACTTTCGTGAATCAGGAGTTACCGGTGCGCTGGTGACGCTCACCGGCTTCGTGCTCGATCGGAAAGGAAAGCCGATTAAGGGCGCACTGCTCGATTTTTGGCATGCGGATGCCGATGGCCAATAGTTTTTCCGGGTCTCGCTGTCGCGGTCACCAATTCAGCGAAGCCAATGGCAGATACGAACTTCAAACCATCCTACCCGGTGTCTATCCGGGCAGAACCCGGCATTATCATGTCCGGCTCCAGGCCCCGCCGGGCCCGGTCTTGACGACGCAGCTCTATTTCCCGGGCGAACCCCGGAATAACTCAGATTTCCTCTTCCGCCGCGATTTGCTGCTCAATGTTCGCGACAACGACCAGGGCCGTCTCGCCAACTTCAATTTCGTACTCGAGACGTGAAAACCGCTTGCTAGGGGTGGCCCGAAAGTAATCAGTAATCAGTGTGCCAGTAATCAGTTTTGGAACGCAATAAGGTGCCGCCAAGGATAAAACACTGATTACTGACTTACTGATTAGTGATTACTTTCGGGCCACCCCTCAGCTCTCACATCCGGCCTTTCACGTCTGACTTCTCACCCGCGCGTGTATCTTTCCCTTGTCGCCGAGCGTCTTAATGCGAAAAGTCGTCGGGTTCAGATAAATACGCGTCTGGCCAAAGTAACGAACAGAAACTATGAAATATTGGATCAAGATCCCGATCGCCCTTCTAATCTGCGTTCTAATGATCAGGGGCGCGTCGGCCCAAAACAGCCGGTTGGCCAGCGCCACGGATGTCGCTCGTTACCTCGCTGGAATGCCGGTGTCGGAGGGCTCGCCGCTAGCATCACTCACTCGGGATCCTCAGTGGTTAGCGCATTCCAACGCCATGAATCTCTCGTTTGCGAAAGCAGAGACGCGCCAATTGAGTAATATTCGGACCTGGCGCGCTTCGATGCTGGCGCCGGTGATCCCAGCGAATCGGGTCTGCCTTTATCTCTTCGGAGGTCCGGATTTCCTGTATGCCAATGTCTTTTATCCGGATGCGCCTGCCTATGTCTTGCAAGGTCTGGAGACCGTTGATGCGATTCCAGATCTGCTCACCCTGCCATTGCCAGCTCTCCAGGGTACCCTCCAAAACATCGAAGTATCTCTGAACACGGCTCTCAATTTCACCTATTTCGAAACCAAGGACATGCGAGAGAACTTCTCGCGATCTGAGCTAAAAGGCGTACTACCCATCCTTTTTGTCTTCATTGCTCGCTCCGGTCTCACCATCGCGAAGATCGACTACATCTCTTTAGCGCCGAACGGAGCGATCGCAGATGGTTTTCGCTCCCCAGTCCGAGGAGTACGCCTCCTTTTAGATGATCCGCGCTCTTCGCGAGAGAAGAGCTTATACTATTTTACGGCGGATCTCGCGAATGCAGCCATAAGCCCGGGTATCCTCCGTTTCTGCTCAAACCTGGGACCAACCAATTCGTTGTTAAAGTCGGCGTCGTATCTGATGCATGAAGATAGTTTCAGCACCGTTCGGACGCTGTTGCTGAATGTGAGCGCTTCGATAGTGGAGGACGACTCCGGAATTCCTGTTCGCTCTTTTACTCCCGATCGCTGGACCCTACGCCTCTTTGGCTCCTATGTCGGCCCCATCGAGCTCTTCAAGAATTTCTATCAAAACGATTTGTACCAGGATTACGGACAAAACAATCCAAAGCCGTTGACCTTTGGGTTCGGCTATCAAATCAATCGGCGCACCTCGAATCTAATCGTAGCAGTCCGGAGGTAGCGAGCTGAATGACAGATGACAAATGACAGATGACAAATTGAACGCGCGGTGATGGCTCACGTCGCCGACCAGATTACAAATTCTTGAACTCCTTGGACTCCTAGTACTCCCGCCCGCAACGCTTCGCGTAGCGATGCGGGCGCGGCCTCGAACTCCTGATTTGTCATTTGTCATCTGTCATCTGTCATTCTTAAACTGCCCGCATGCCCCCATCTGACGCCCCGAGAACTGATGAAATCAGGGAAATCAAACAGATCGCAACGCTAGCGACCGGAGAGATCGTCGCACTCTGTAGCGATAGCACAGTCTGGATCTATGCCGGTAGTAACTGGCGAAAACTGCCGGACCTGCCGGATAAATAGCTTAGCCGGAGCGGGGGCGGAGCTTCAAGGCGCTCGTTGCACGCGCTCTCTTCTGCCATCGGCTATCGGCTATTGGCTATCGGCTATCGACTATCGACTACCCCTCCGGCCGCCGACAGTTCTGCAATTTGTCATCTGTCATCTGTAATTTGTCATTTCCCTCGCTCTCTCCTGACATAGGGTTGTCAGTCGCTTGACTAATTTCGACTGTTCTTGTAGCGACCGATTTACGTTGTTCATTTTAAATCGATTCCCTTGATCCAACGAAAACTAGTGACCTATGCACGGAAGCTATCGAATCGCCCCCCTGTTTGTAGTGCTCGCACTGGCCGGAGCCACCCTCTCGTTCGCCGGTGAACCTGCCCAAGACGCAAAGCCAGTCAGCGAGATCCCGCCCTCTTTTACCCAACAAACCCAGAGCTTCGATTACGTCCGCCGGATTGAGATGATTCCAATGCGCGACGGGGTGAAACTGAATACGGTAATTTTGATCCCTCGGGGAGCGAAACGCGCGCCCATCTTACTAACTCGAACCCCGTACAACGCGGCCGAGCGGAATATGGAACGATACAGCGCCCACCTGGCTACTGTGCTAGGTGAGTCGGACGTGGTCGATGAGCTCGTGTTAAACGAGGGTTACATCCGGGTTATACAGGATGTACGTGGCAAACACCATTCCGAGGGTGATTTTTCGATGAACCCGCCACCGCATGGTACCTCGTTAAATCCAACCAACTTGGACGATTCCACCGATGCGTACGACACGATCGATTGGCTGGTCAAAAACATTCCGGAATCAAACGGCAAAGTTGGAATTCTCGGTATTTCGTACGACGGCTTTACCGCTCTGATGGCCCTTCTTCATCCGCATCCTGCTCTGCGGGCAGCGATGCCTATCAATCCCATGGTCGACGGATGGATGGGGGATGACTGGTTCCATCAAGGCGCGTTCCGTGCGCTAGGTATCGGCTACTTCTTGGGTCAAGAGGCGACCCGTGACAGTTCGGAGAAATGGTGGTCTGATCATTACGACGAATACGAGTCTTGGCTCGATGCCGGGTCGGTTGACGAAATGGCTCGCCGGCATGGTTTGGATCAGGTGGGCTTTTATCGAAAGGTTAAAGCGCACCCGGCATATGATTCTTTTTGGCAGGGGCAAGCCGTCGATAAGCTCTTGGCCAAGGAGCCGGTCTCGGTGCCAGTGATGCTGGTCGGCAGTCTTTGGGATCAAGAAGATATCTATGGTGCTGTCCATGTCTTCGCAGCGATTAAGCCAAAAGATACTGACCACAACAAAGTATTTATGGTGCTAGGCCCATGGTTTCACCATCAAGAACGTTTAGACGGCAGCGCGATCGGCCCTATCCAATTTGGAAGTGATACTGCGGCCTACTTTAGAGAAAACCTACTCCGCCCATTTTTTGATCACTTTTTGAAAGACGACGCGCCGCCGGCGGACTTGGCGGCTGTCACCGCCTTTGAGACCGGGACAAATCGTTGGGAAAGGCTAGCTACTTGGCCGGCGACGGGCGAGGACGGTAAGATCCCCGCCCGCAACGCTTCGCGTAGCGTTGCGGGCGGGGATCCGGCTTCTCTTTTTCTACAGCCCAACGGCAAACTGGATTTTAACCGAGCCGCCGCCACGGAACCAGGTTTCGATGAATATGTTTCGGATCCGGCCAAGCCAGTGCCCTTCTTGCCCCGCCCGATCCATATGCAGGGCGAGGAAGGAGAACGCAATTGGCAAACCTGGTTGGTGCGAGATCAGCGCGAGGCGTCCGGTCGCACGGATGTGTTGACCTACACGTCCGATGTTCTGACTACCCCGCTTAAAATCAGCGGCGCTCCTGTCGTAAACTTGGTTGCCAGCACCAGCGGTACTGACGGCGACTTTGTCGTGAAGCTAATCGATGTATACCCGGATGAGCTTGGCCGCGATCCCAAGCTGGGTGGGTATCAATTGATGATATCAGGTGATATCTTTCGCGGCCGCTATTATCAGGGTTTCGATAATCCAAAGCCGATCCCGGCCAACGAGAAAGTTCGTTTCCGGTTCGATCTGCCGAATGCGAACCATGTCTTCTTGCCCGGACATCGCTTGATGATTCAAGTGCAATCTAGCTGGTTCCCGCTGTACGACCGTAACCCGCAGACTTACGTCGACAATATTTTTGTGGCCAAACCGAGTGACTATAGGAAGGCCATTATCCATGTATTCAACAGCGGCGAAAACAGCAGTTTTGTTGAGTTACCAGTCGCCACCCACCAATGAAGACACTCTTTTTTTATGTGGTCACTGTGCTCATCTGGGGTTCAACCTGGTTTGCCATAAAGCTACAATTGAGCAACGTCCCCAGCCAGGTGTCAGTCGCTTATCGGTTTGCCCTGGCTGCGTTGATTCTGTTCGCCTGGTGCTGGATCCGCCGGCTACCCCTGAAATTCAGCTTCCGCCAACATCTTTGGTTAATGCTCCAAGGAATAACCGTGTTCTCGACTAACTACGTGCTTTTCTACGAAGCCGAGAAACACCTGGTATCGGGGAGTGTGGCTATCATCTTTTCGATCTTGGTTGTCTTCAACATCCTGAACAATTGGTTCTTCTTTAGGGCGAAACCGACGTATCAGGTGTTTGGTGGTGCCGTCCTCGGTCTGCTGGGAATCGTTCTCACCTTTTGGCATGAGCTGTTTAATCTAGGGTCGAATTTGGACAACGTCTTTGGTATCGCGCTGAGTCTGGTTGGCACCGTCTGCGCGTCGTTTGGTAATATGATCTTCGCCCGCCTCCGCAAAGATCGAATGCCGATCGTTCAAGGCAATGCCTTTGGGATGTTGTATGGAACCGTGGTACTCTTCGCCTACGCTTGTGTTAGCCGGGGCAAATTCAGCTTTGACCCTTCTCCGAGCTATATTCTGTCTCTGCTTTATTTGTCGCTCTTTGGCTCGGTGATCGCATTTGGGTGCTATTTGACCCTGGTTGGCCGCATTGGTGCCGATCGCGCTGCTTATTGCAGTGTCCTATTCCCGATTGTGGCGCTTTGCTTATCTGCATCATTTGAGGGTTACCGGCTCAACGCCGTGAGCGGGCTCGGTATTGTTCTTGTCCTTGTAGGAAACGTTTTGGTGCTTGCTCATAAACAGCCGTCAAGCCCGGCGCCGGGGTCGAAGCCCGCGACGACCGGGACCGCCCAAGCGCTCGAAGCTTAAGGCGGTAGGGACAAGCTCCCGCTCGTCCGGGTCGTCCCGTAGGGACTGAATGATAGTAGCCAGGCAATTTATTGCCTGGTATCCGTGCAAAAACGGGAACCGCCCCGTAGGGCACGGTATGATTGGGTCCGATAGGCGTGCTACGATCAGGACGATTAGGCAACCTGGGGTAAGGATCAGACCGTGCCCTACGGGACGGATTCTCGATTGAACCTGTTCCAGGCAATAAATTGCCTGGCTACTATCATTCTGTCCCTCCGGGACAAATCACCCGACGCCGAACGGGCGGTGGGCCAGCCGCCTAGGCGTCTTATCCTTAACCTTCCTTCCCCTCCAACCAAGGATTATACGTCCCGAAGCTCCAAAGGTGTCCCTCGAGATCGCGACAAGAATAACCGCGCCCACCATAACTGGCATCGACAATATCCAGTACAATGGTCGCGCCGGCACCTTTGGCTCGGGCATAGTGCGCGTCGGCATCAGGTACGATCACATATGGACTCTGGGTTTCGATCCCACCGAGCTCTTCAGGTTGTTTAATCAACTGATTGAACTCGGTGTCTAACTTCGAGCTCAGCATAATCATGCCGTTTCCGTACGTGAGCTGCGCATGCACGATCGTGTCATTGGGCCCTGGTACTACAAGGTGTTTTTCAAAACCAAAAGCTCGACAAAGCCATTCGATCGCTGCCGGAGCATTCCGATAGCGCATACCTGGGCTAATGGTTGCTGGTCCCTGGTTCTTCAAGTCTTGCATAGGGCAGCCTAAGACGCGGCACCTGCGCCGTATTGAAGAAATGTTTCCCTCTGCGCGGCGATTACCGACCAGAAAAGCCGGTTAGTGCACCAAGTCTGAGGCTCGTATAGCAGCGTTGGGAGCCCCGAAAGCCTTCGGGGCTGGCGAGGCGAATAGCTGAGCCCTATTTAACGAGCCAGCAACGCCACGAGGCGCCGGCGCCGCCCCAACCCGAAGGGCTGCGCGGATTTTGGCCGGGATGTCCCGCGTCCGCGGGATTGCTCGTCAGTCAAAGACCACAGCGGGTATTCTCCTTTCTCGCGCCGCGCACCCAGCCAAAATTCGCAGCCCCGAAAGCATTCGGGGCTATACGAGCCTCAGACTTGGTGCACTAGAACTCCACGATCCCACCTTCGCTAGAATAACGTTTGAGGAGCTCGGCCGGGGTAGCTCCGGAAAGCGCAAAAAATTCACGGATCATGTGAGCTTGATCACTGTACCCGCATTCCGCTGCTACTAAGGAGGCATTCGCCATCCGCTGAGAACTGAGTTCATCCAGGGCGTGCCGGAACCGAAGGATTCTGCCCAACGTTTTCGGCGGAACCCCGACATACTCGCGAAAGGCTCTGGTTAATCGCTTCCGGCTCCAACCGAGTTTCTCGTTCAGCAGGGAGATCGGGACCAGGCCACGGCTATTTTCAAGCTGGCGCCAGGCCCAATCGATCTCTGTTGCTTTGCTTTGGCTAACCTTCGGCAAAAGATATTCGTCCAAAATCCAGAACCGCGTTTGCCAATCCTGTGCTTCCAAAAGTCGTTCAACCAATCGGTCAGCTTGACTACCGAGCAATTCGGATAGTTCCGTTGTGCCATGCGAGAGCAGATGCATAGGGACTTTAAGAGCTCGATGAGCTCCGATCGGAGTGAAATCGATCTGCATCGCCATTCCGCCGCCGATTGAATCGACGAGCGCGGGCCCGTCGTCCAGGCCGGCCACAAACGTGCTTCGCTGGCCGAGCGAACCACCCGTCCGCGGATCGATCATCTCATAGCGGGTGCCGAATGAAATTATGATCGAGACATCGCCGGACGCCATTTCTCTCCGGCGCAAAGGCTGCGATGAATGTTCAAGGTACCCCTGATATTCTCGCACATACGCGGCCAGGTCGGGATGAGGCCGGGTCCTCACGTTCTCCCAGGTGCCAGCCGGGAGAACGCCGCGGCTAACTCGGATTATTCGATCATTCCACACGGCGCAGAGAGAAAGTAATCAGTAATCAGTAGGTCAGTAATCAGTGAAGTGAAAAGTGAAAGGTAATCGGGCTACTCCGGTGTCGATTGGCAGCTCGAACGGATATCGACGCATCCAGCGTCGGAGCACACCACTTACTTTTCACCTTTCACCTGTCACTTTTCACCCTGCCCCCCGTTCCTTCGCGAGAAACTCACAATACCGCCCCATGGCTTCCTCCAGCGCCCGGGCTTCCGCTTTAGTTAGAGACCTGAACAAGTCTGTACTAATCGCGACCGATTTCTTTGCGAAAACCCGCTTCCAGGTGCCGGTTATCTTTCCGTTTATAACGATCGTGGCGGCGAACATCCCATTCGATCCTGGCTGTATTTTCTGCGCATCGAGGGGGTCCAGCGATGCACTTCGGTCTCGATAACCGAGCAGGTATTCATCAAAACCGGGAAGAAGGCTGACCACCGGTCCCGTCCGGCCTAAGCTCGGCCGTTCCGGATTCATCCAGTAAACCGTGTCATTAACGGTTACCGATTCCAGCTGTGCTGAAACCATGGCTAGACCGGTTCTAGCGTCAGAAATCTTCAGGCCAGACCACCAAACAAAGTCTGGCAGTGTGGCCGGGCCGTGGCCCTGGAAATAGCGCAAGGTTAGTTCAGCTAGGGCCGCGTCTGAGTCCAGTACGCGTACTTTTGGGGACCATTCTTCCAGCAAAGTAAACGTTTGCTGCTTACCGCGGCGCGCCCCGAAACAGATGATCCGGTCAACGCCCATCCGCCAAAGAATATGGTAACCGCGTTGGCCCTCCACCGAGATTCGAGCTCTCCGCAGTAGAGTATAAATCTCGTCTCGGGTTAATTGCTGATCGCTTTGGAGGGCGTTGACCAGGACTTTTCGGATACGCGTTAAGACAGTCTTATCCAACCCGAATTGTTCATGACGCAGACCGGCGGTGGCGACAATCCGCGGACCCAAGAACTCTAACAACCAATGCACGTCGGCAGCGGCCACAAAATGCAGCGTGCTGCGAAGCGGCCAGGTACGGATGATTGTACGATCCGCAATTGCGCGTTCAATATCCGTCTCAGTCGCTGCCGGTAAACGTAGACCAATGGCCCAGAGTGTACCCAGATAGTCTTGAGCCTGTATGGCGCCAAGCGATGCCACTACTTCCGCCGGTTCCATGGATCGCGTAGCCACGATTTGCTGGTTGGCTAGTCGAAGCAGAGCAATATCACGCGAGGTCACTGGCTATAAAGATTTAGCTCCTACGGAGCACAACCCCAGTCGAAAAACGCGTGCATCGCTCGCTCCAGCTCCAAGCGCCAGAGCCAACGCATTCGATCACGGTCTTCCGGTTGGATACACCATTCCGCGACCGTATACACTACCTGCGGAATGCATAGCTTATAGTCTGCTAGCAGCTGATCCCAACCATAATCGGTTACGCCATTGTCGATCAGCTGCCGATGGTACTGCTCCAGGACGGACAGTTCCAGCTGCCGGCGCTGCTCCGTATCCCAATATTGCACCATTAAATAAGAAAGATCACTTACCCCGAGCCACGTTGTGAGCGACCAGGTGAAAGGCTGCCGATCCAGAAAGTAGACTTTCCCTCCGTTGACCGGATACAGAATATTACCAGGGTTAATATCTCCATGGACGATCGTAAATCCGGTAGGATCATTCGTCCTTTCCCACATTTTCCTTGGGTGATGCTCGAAGATGTCAAGAATGGCCTCCCGCCACAGGTCGGGAATGTCGGTCTGCGTCGCTTCCAACAGCCAATCTAATCCTTGTCGGACATGCGCGATGTAGCGGTCGAGTTTCGCGTTGTCCGATATACGGCCATCGAGTTTCTGAATTCGTTCTTCACCCCAGCCGAAAACATGCAATCGAGCTAAGGCGCTAGCCACTTCCAATCCGTACTGGAAACCTGGCGAGGTATCTTTGTCGTGAGTGGAAGACAGATCTTCCATTAAGATGGAATACGACCCATTGTCAGAATCAACGTGCGCAGCGTAGCATTTTGGTATCGGCGCATCTGCCAGGTCTAGGTAATCGCGGGCGTAATAGTTGACCTCAGAGTTCCTTACAAAACCCGCTCCGGCTTCGACCGTTTTCAATATCAACGATCGCGGCGCGTCTCTTTGTGCTCCGGCGTCGTATTCGATTTGTATCCGAGCGATGTGCGCGTTTGTGCTAGGCGAAGCGTCGACCTGAATGTGCCGTATCCCATTCGATGCCAGCACCCCGTTCTTTTTCAAAAGGGCGGTCAGCCAAGGCTTATCGATTTGATTCGGGTGAGGGATAGGTTCGTCGAGTTGCACCAATGACCAGGAGAGTGGCTTGTCTTGCGCGATCAATCAAGAGTGCCCGTGATATCATTCCCCAGCATAACGCGCCCGCGTCGGCTGCCGGAGCGTTGTCGGCGTTGTCACGCATGCTATGTTCTACGCGTGCCAACGAATGTTCTTGGGGGAGAGTTGCGCTGCTGTTGCCGTAATCCGCTCACTGGGTTTTATCGAGATGGTTACTGCCGAACTGGTTCTGGCGATAGCGGTCTCCATACGGTCTGCGCTCAGATGACGAACGAATTCCTCGAATTCTCCTATGCCCGCGGCAACGACTTGGTAACACCGCAGGATGGCTTCCCCGGATTGAAGGAAGGCGATCGTTGGTGTCTTTGCGTGACTCGCTGGCATGAAGCGTTGGAAGCGGGTGTCGCGCCACCAGTCGACCTTCATGCTACTCACGCTTCCACCTTGGAATTCGTGACTTTAGAAGAATTGCAAGCCCACGCGCTCACCTGAGGGAGTCGGAAAGGTGCACCAACTTTTGTCCCGGAGGGATCGAATGAAGGTAGCGACTCGACTGAGCTCGCCGAAGTCCAAGCAATTTATTGCCTGGAATTCGGTCGAAAAAAAGTCCGTCCCGTAGGGATCGGCTGATCGTAGCCAGGCAATTTATTGCCTGGAACAGGTTCAATCGAGAATCCGTCCCGTAGGGCACGGTCTGATCCTTACCCACGGTTGATTCGTCGTCCAGATCGTCGCATACCTATCGGACCCAATCATACCGTGCCCTACGGGACGGTTCCCTTTTTGCACGGATACCAGGCAATAAATTGCCTGGACTTCGGCGAGCTCAGTCGAATCGCTACCTTCATTCGGTCCCTCCGGGACAAACGCTTCTCCGCTCCGTGAATTACGGTGTGCCACATCTCCTTTTTAGTTCGGCCGTCGCCGAACTGTTCCGGTTTGCTGGGTCAGCCTGCGCCGATAGGCTGGGTTAGCAGCAAATATCTTGAGACTACGCAGAGCCTCAAAAAACCAGGAACCCACCGCAACGGAAATGCACGACACACATAAACAGGTGCAGCCACCTGTCGCGCCAAAGCGAAGCGGCGGCGGAAACATTGGCTTAACCATTCTGGCAACCAGTCTGGGATTCGTTCTCGTTCAGCTGGATGTCTCGATCGTCATTATTGCCTTGGCCAAGATCGGCGCCGATCTCGGTACCGCAGTGGCCGGATTACAATGGGTCGTCGATTCCTATGCCCTGGCGTTCGCGGCGCTTCTCTTGTCAGCAGGAGCGCTCGGTGATCAGATCGGTGCGCGCAAAGGGTTCATCGTCGGATTCGCTGCTTTCGTGGCGGCGTCACTTGGCTGCGGCCTAGCCCCGGGACCAATCGCGCTGATCGTTGCTCGTGCCTTCCAGGGGATCGGAGCCGCTCTGCTTGTCCCGTGCTCTCTAGCGTTATTAAATCAAGCCGCCGGAAATGACACTCGATTGCGAGCTCGCGCGGTGAGCCTTTGGACTGCATCCGGCAGCGTCGCTTTGGCAGTTGGTCCGGTACTAGGTGGATTCTTAGTCGATAGCTTGGGCTGGCGAAGCATTTTTCTGATTAATATTCCGATTGGACTCGCCGGTGTCTTCCTGACCCAGGCGTTTGTGCAAGAATCCCCTAGTCGACATCATACCTTCGATCCCGCTGGCTAACTATTTGCGATCACAGCGCTCCTCGGATTAGTTGGCGCCGTCATTTGTTCCGAAGGCAGCGGGTTTAGCCCGATCGTCTGGTGGTCCCTGATCATCGCCTTCGTTTCCAGCGCGGCGTTTGTATCGGTTGAGTCTCGAGTTTCTTCACCCATGCTGCCGTTAGATTTCTTTCGGCAACCGACTTTCACCGCAGCGACTTTGATTGGGCTCGCCGTTAATTTCACGCTCTATGGCGTCATTTTTATACTCGGGCTTTACCTTCAACGGATCCGCGGATACTCACCCGTGATGAGCGGCCTCATGTTTCTGCCGTTCCCGATCGTTCTACTCTTCTCCAATCTGATGGCGGGGCGTCTGGCCAGAGGAACTAACCTACGTCCATTGATGGTGATCGGTTTATTAGTTGGTGCCGCCGGTTACTGGTTGTTCCATTCGATTGACGCCGACGCATCCTATCTGCAGATGTTACCCGGTTTTGTCGTTATTCCCTTAGGAGTTGGCCTCGCCGTCCCCTGCATGACCACAGCACTACTGACCACAGTGCCAGCATCCCGATCGGGCGTGGCATCGGGAGTTTTGAACAGCGTGCGACAAGCTGGTGGAGCGCTTGGCGTAGCAGTTTATGGAGCCCTGCTAAATGAGAAAAACGTTGCGGGCGCTCAGCTATCGTTTTGGATTTCGGCGGTCCTCCTTATTCTCGCTGCGCTCGTCGCCGCGATTGGAGTTAAGCACATGACAGTGCTTCCATCTCTTGCGCCGAACTCGCCTGAAGCTCGTTCGGAATAGCAAATAGCAGATTGCGGCTGAAGCGGCCTCTCGGCGACTCGAACGGACTTTGCTATCTGCTATCTGCTATCTGCTATTTGCTATTGGAGTTCGGGGTTCGGGCCTTGCTCACCGCTCCGCCACGTCTGACTTTTGAGAAACTGCAAGCTCCTGCTCGCCCATTCATCCTCAAGCTCTAACGTTTTCTCCAGCGTTTGGGCAAAGGGAGTCCAGTGTTCCACAATCACATTCGGTCGATTTCCGGTCTTTGCTAAGGTCGAGAACAAATCAGTCAACGGCAAGCGTCCCGCTCCAACCGGGCGGCCACGAAAAGCAAAACCCATTAAATACTCGATACGCTCAACAGCAAAATCTTTGAGATGCACATTAATTGCCTGAGCAGCCAGATGGCGAAGAATCTCTTCTTTGTTTTCCAAGGCGCCGAATGAATTGGTCAAATCCAGGCAGACACCGAGATAGTCGTCTCCGATCCTCGGTTCGGGCATGACCCTGCTGACCTGAAACGACTGGCTGCGCGCTGTTGGTGCTTTACGCTTTAGCCTGGGGCTATCTGAACTTTACCAAAGGTGGTCGTACCATTTACGCGATCGGCTCGAACCGCGAGGCTGCTCGAACCGCCGGTTTGAATGTCCTGGCTTTCGGCGGTTCGCAATTTGCCGTTGTTTCTCGTCAGCGAAATCGTCACCAGACCGACCGTGCCATCAGCCATCCCTTTCTCTTTCATAGCCGCGGCCAACGCTTTGCCAGTACCGTAAGCTCCCTCTTTGTTATCAGAGATGATGAACGAAACGTATTCGCCTTCGTTCGTTCCAATGTCGGCAATCACCACAGGAATATTCGCTTTTTGAGCCAGCGCCAAGACGCTCGGGCAGGTGGAACTGTCTGTTGGCGAAATCACAATCCCAGCGACGGAGCGAGCGATGGCATCTTGCGCATTCTTCAACTGAGTCTGGGCGTCATTATGGCTATCAAAGGCCTGAAACCCGTACCCTTCCTTTTTGGCGACACTTTCCACGCCCTTTGACAGATAGCGCCAGAAGGGCAGATCTAAACCAGGAGTCAGATAGACAATGTCTTTGGCTGAGGCGGTTAGCTGGGTTCAAAACCCTAGCGCCATGGCGGCGCAAACGAGAAACCGAAGGTTGATTTTCTTGGGGGGACGCATGGCTCCAACTTGTCAGACAAGTTTTCGACTGTCAATTCTAGTTCTAGGTTATAAGTTCTAGGTTGTAAGTTGTAAGTTGTTTCGTCCGATGGTCGTTCCAGCCCAGAACAGCACAAGCGCCCAACCTAAAACCTAAAACCTAAAACTTATAACTTATAACTTAATGCCTTCGTCCTCGATGTGAGCTCGAATGATCTCATCGAAGTTAGTCTCGGCTTCGAAGCCGAGCGCGCGAGCGCGCGACGCATCCAGATTGCGGGCCCATCCGTCAACGATTCGCATGATCGTAGGATCAGGCTCGCGACGAATCAGTTTTACCCGTTCCAGACCCGCACAACGTTCCAGGCTTTGAATCATCTCGCCTATGGTGGCGGACAGTCCTGGCATCGAGAGGTTCCGCCGGTCGCCGACGCGTGCTCCATCGATCTCAGCCGCGCGAAAGAAAAATCGGACTGCCGACCGTGGAGAAGCAAACCAGTGACGTACGGTATCCGGCACTGGCAAGATCGCCTCTTGCCCGTTTAAAGGCTCGCGGATAATTCCCGAGAAAAAGCTGGAAGCAGCTCGGTTTGGCTTACCTGGCCGAACACAGATCGTTGGTAACCGAATTCCGATCCCGTCAAAGAAACCTTTTCTCGTGAAGTCAGCTAGCAACAATTCGCCGATTGCTTTCTGGGTTCCGTACGAGGTGAGGGGAGTAGAAAAAAATTCGTCGCCGATGATCTCGGGAAACGGCGCTCCAAAAACTGCGATCGAACTCGTGAATATGACCCGCGGCCGGTGATTAGCCTCCCGTATGGCCTCAAACAGATAACGGGTACCGTCTACATTGATGCGGTATCCCTTATCAAAATCCGCTTCTGCTTCACCGGACACGACGGCCGCAGTATGCAGAATGATTTCCGGATGGTCAGCCACCAATTGTTCACCAACTCCCGGAGCTCCCAGGTCGCACGCCACAGATCGAACGGCAAACGGACTCTCCAAAATTGGCGGCGAGGCGACGATATCCACCATCGTCAAACTCTCCACTTTTCGCCCCGCAATTTCGCCCCTAGCCGCAAGCTCTTGGCAAAATTTCCGTCCCAACATCCCGGCGGCGCCAGTCACAAGTACTTTCATCACATTCCTATTGGTTCTAAAAGATGGCGGGCAGCTACCGCTGATCTTCTATGAGCGATATCTCCGCTGAAACCGGCCTGAAGTGGTATCAACTTGTCAGACACGTTTCGTCATGTCTATTAATTTATCCAGGTTTTCCTGTACTGTCATTTCGTGTATTCTTCGGTGATGTCTGACAAGACAAAGAGGTCGCCCCGGCTGACTGATACGATTGCCGAATACTTAACCACCACAATCCGTGACCTGGCTCCTGGCTCGAAACTCCCATCCGAAAACCAGTTGGCGAAGCATTTCGGCGTGAGCCGGTCTGCCGTCCGGGAAGCAATTTCCGCGGTCGCTTCTCTCGGGTTGTTAGAAATTCGCAAAGGCGCAGGGATGTTCGCCCGGTCACCGCTGGTAGGAAACTTTCAGCTTCCTGGGCTTGATTATAATAACCTCGCGAATACCGCGAAATTGCTAGAGATACGTACTGGCCTTGACGCAGCAGCGGCGCGCATCGCCGCGATTCGGCGCACCGCAGAAGATTTGAAGTTTCTCCAGGAAATGAACGCCGCTGCTTCCCGCCCGGACCTCTCGATAAACGAATCGGTGGAAGCAGATGTGGCATTTCATCTCGCCATTGTTCGGGCAACGCGGAACGACTACTTCGTTTCTATCCAAACTTTTCTCCTCGAACATTTGCGAGCCGGTATCTATTTTACGCGGACTCTGGAATCGTACTCACAAGAGATGGTGGAACAGGTAAGGAGCGAGCACGGAGCCATCCTGCAGGCCATAGAGGAGCGAAACCCCGATCTTGCTTCTCGTTTAGCAGAACAGCACGTCCTAAACGCCCGGTCTCGTATGCGGAGTGCGTTTGCCTCTCAGGTTGTTCCTGACCTTGGCTAGACCATCTCACACAAAGGCACGAAGAAACAAAGACACGAAGACACAAAGAAGAAGAATATCCGCAAAGAGGCGCCAGAAGCACAAACACATAGTCACAACAGAAGGTTACAAAGATCACACTGAGGCAGAGCCGCAACCAAATGACCGGAAATCTCACAGCAAGGACACAAAGGCCACGAAGACAAAACAGTCTGGACTAAGCTTCGACAATGATTTGTCTTAGCGGCCTTCGCGACCTTGTTGTGAATTATTTTGTCTTCGCGAGGACGTGAATCCTCGTCAAAATGTTTGAAGACGTCTCGTTGTAGTACAAAGATGGGTCTCCCCTTTGTCCTTAGTGTCTTTGTGTGAGCCTCTCTAATCTGTGTGAATCTGCGGTTGAGGTTTTAATTCGCGTTCATTCGCGGTTTCTTTTTGCGTTTTTTGCGCCTTTTTGCGGCTATTTTCCTCTTTGATAACTCAAGAGCTATCCGAAAAAATGAAAAACAAAGTTAAATGGGGCGTGTTAAGCACCGCCGATATCGGGATGAAAAAAGTGCTCCCCGCAATGCAGCGAGGCGAGTGGTCCGAAATCGCGGCCGTTGCGTCGCGAGATCTTAAGCGAGCCCAAGAAGCGGCTGCTCAGCTCGGGATTCCGAAAGCATATGGATCTTACGAAGAGCTGCTGGCCGACCCGGAAATCGAAGCGATTTATAATCCGTTGCCCAATCATCTGCATGTGCCTTGGACGATCAAAGCAGCTGAAGCCGGCAAACATGTGCTTTGCGAAAAACCCATTAGCATGACCACGGAAGAGGCGGTGACGCTGTTGGAAGTGCGCAACCGGACCGGGGTGAAGATCGAAGAGGCCTTTATGGTGAGCAGCCATCCGCAATGGCGAAAGGCTGTCGAACTAGTCCAGAACGGCCGGGTCGGCAAAGTCCGGGCCATTGCCGGGTGTTTCAGCTACAATAATCATGACCCGAAAAACATCCGCAATATCCGTGAGTATGGCGGTGGCGGCATGATGGACATCGGGTGCTACTTGATCTTCACGTCGAGATTCATTTTCGGTGAGGAGCCAACGCGCGTTGTGGGTGTTATCGAAGAAGATCCGGATTTGCGAACCGACATATTAAGCTCCGGAGTTCTGAACTATCCTTCCGGACATTGTATTTTCACCTGCAGTACTCAGCTCGCGCCTTATCAAAAAGTTCAGATCCTGGGCACTAAAGGGAGAATTGAAATCGAGATTCCGTTCAATGCTCCGCCCAACAAACCGTGCCGAATTTTTGTAGACGACGGCGCCGATCCTTCCGGCCGGAGCGCCGAGGTCATAGAATTCGAGATTGTGGACCAGTATACCATTCAGGGAGATCTTTTCTCTCAGAGTCTTCGCGAGGGTACCGAGTTGCCGGTCCCGCTCGAGAGCTCAATCAAGAACATGGCCGTGATCGAGGCGGTGTTCCGTTCGGCTAAATCGGGGCAATGGGAGCAGCCTGCCATTCCGAAGGGCATTTAACTGACCAACTCCTAACCAAGAATAGGGTAGAGAAACCAGTCCGGGTCCTGCGGCCGGACTGGGCTGAGGTTTTGGGGATTCGCAGTCCATGAACACACAGGCTACGCCTCAAGTATCGGAACGAGAAAATCGCCGGTTCGTTGACGCCGGTTTGTTGGCGGTATTTGCCATCGCCGCGATCAAGCTAGTGATCCATTTGTACGCTAGCCGGAACTACGGATACTTCCGAGACGAATTGTACTACCTGGCATGCGGTGATCATCTGGATTGGGGTTATGTGGACCAGCCGCCGCTGGTGGCGCTGATCGTCAAGATCGAACGATTGCTTTTTGGTGATTCACTCATCGCTATCCGGTTCGTCTCTGCCCTGGCCGGAGCAGCTAAAGTTTTTCTGACCGGCCTTATCGCGAGGGAACTCGGAGGTAAAACCTTTGCGCAGATTTTGGCGGTGTTAGCCGTCTTGGCTGCTCCTGGCTTTCTCGCGATCGATAGTTTCTTCTCGATGAACCCGATTGAGGCGTTGCTCTGGATCGCGTGCGCCTTTGTTTTGGTTCGTATTATCAAAACCGGAAACCAGAAACTGTGGCTTTGGTTCGGCCTGTTAGCCGGAATCGGTCTCGAAAACAAACATTCGATGCTCGTCTGGGGCGCTGCCATCGTCGCCGGTTTATTGCTGACCCCACAACGGCAGGTTTTCCGGAGTCCATGGATTTGGGTTTCTGGGCTCCTTGCCGGGCTAATCTTTCTGCCCAACCTGATCTGGAACGTTCAACATCATTTCCCATTTCTGGAGCTGCAGGAAAATATTCGTCGCAGCGGCCGCAACGCATCTCAGACGCCGTTATCATTTTTTGGTCAAGAGATTCTGTCCATGAATCCAGTGTCGCTGCCGATCTGGCTGGCAGGGCTTTGGTTTTACTTCTTCAGCAAAATTGGCAAACCGTTCCGCGCGCTTGGCTGGGCTTGGCTTTTCGCTGCTGTCATCATTTTTGTGCTGGACCCTCGAGTTTACTACCTTTATCCAGCCTATCCGGTCCTGTTTGCCGGTGGCAGTGTTGCCTGCGAATTGTGGCTTGGTCGATTGCGATTGAAGTGGGTCTCCATTGCTTATGCGGGCCTGATCGTGATCGTGGCCGCGGTTCTCGCTCCATTTGTTGTACCCGTGTTACCGGTCGAGACTTACATTCAATATTCAAACGCTCTCAACTTTCAGCCACCGGCCATCGAAAAATGGAGGCTCGGCCCGCTGCCTCAATTGTATGCCGATCAGTTTGGCTGGGAGGAAATGGTGACGACAGTAGCAGGTGTCTATAACAGTCTACCGGACGACGTCCGCGCAAAAACTGCGATCTTCGCGCAGAACTATGGCCAAGCCGGCGCGATCGATTTTTTCGGTCCCAAATATCAATTACCCAAAGCCATCAGCGGGCACCAGAGCTATTTCTTGTGGGGACCTCGTGACTTAACAGGTGAGAGCGTCATCGTACTGCAGGACAAACAGCAGACACTCGAAGAAAAGTTCGCAGAGGTACGCAAGGCTGCGGCGGTATACCATCCCTATTCGATGCCCTACGAACACTATGATGTGTTCTATTGCCGTAATCTAAAGCGCCCCCTCAAGGAGATCTGGCCTCAGATCAAGAATTGGCATTGAGCCGGGGCAAACGGAGGTCTCATCAATTCGTGGTCTTCCGGCGATGAATGGTGATCGTGTTTCCATCCGGATCTAGGACGGCCGCCATCCGACACCCAGGAAAATCCAGCGGTTCTATAACAAATTTAGTGCCAGCCTCCCTCAGTTCCTTGATCGCTTGATCGAAATCACCCACTTCCAGGGCAACCGACCCTCCGTTGGAAGATGGTTTGAAATGTTCTGATCCGGCCCCGATAGCCACAACGCTAGGACCGATTTCGTACTCAATCCAACCCGTACTCTCCCCTTCAAACACCATGCCTGGTTTCAAACCGAGCGTTTCTTCATAAAACGCTCGGGCTCGCTTCAAATCAGTGACTGGATATACGCTGAATGCGATTTCGGTGACTTGCATAAGTTAGCGATTCTATTGTTTGGTTTTGGAAGAGTTGCCAAAATGTTTGAGTCCGGCTTGAGAGGAGGCCGGACCCAGACGCGGCGCCGAGTGATGTTCATGCGAACACATAGCCGCTCACTCACCATTGTCAAGAAGTGTCGAAAGCGGAGTGGTGGAGTAATGGAGCATTGGAGTATTGGGATCCGGAGCTGAGCGCTCTCACTCCACCACTCCATTCCCCCGTCCGCCTTACCCCACTTCCCAACAAGAGGGGATCGGAGCGCGGAGTAGCGAAAGTAAAACGACGATTAAGACAAGCGCGAAACAGAGAAGGAACGCTGCGCGACGGCCGGATACTAGGTTAGGCGCGATTTTACTCGGCTCCCAGGGAAACATCTTTCCGACGTAGCGTTCCAAGTCGATTCTTCCCCCGGCGGCCGGCTCTTCCGATCTGCCAAACGCGCTCTCACACTCTGCGCAAATCACGGTTTCACCTGGACTCGGTTGCCCACAAACGGGACAGCGGTCTGCCTCGCGTTCCGGAATCATTGCGCAACATAAACGATTTTTACATTGTCCGCACGAGGAACACACAGTCTTTAGCGGACCGCTAGAGTGACTGTTTAAGCCGCCGGGATAAGAAAATCACCGCTCCGCATCGTGCACATTGCGAACATTCTTGGCGCTGAGTAATTCATCGGCCTATGCGGTCGTTAGTTATAACTCTGCTAACGTTTGTTGTCCTCACTTCAGCGCAACTTGGTCTGGCGGTAGATCCGGTCGTTGTGGTCTATTCCGATCCCAGTCTCAGTCGGTTGGAAAAAGAGATCGGTGTCACCCCGGCTCAGAAGGATCGGTTCGACGATATCGTAGTTAAATATCGAGACCCGGAAAGCAGTAACGACGGCAGCCCCAAGGCGGGGGCTGACGCTGATTCGAGCGCCAGCCCGCACTCAGGAGGAAGGGGCGGCGGTGGAGGTGGACGTGGTCGCGGTGGCGGAGGTGGCGGCGGCCGAGGTGGATCCGCATTCACCGGAGCCAAGGGCAACAATTTACGCGAGGAATTAGATGAACTGGCTACCGTTCTAACCCCTGGCCAACTGAAAAAATTTAAGGAACTCAATCAGGGCAAAAAGAAAACACCGCGTGCCGCCTCTTAGAGTGCTGGGTTAAGTCAGTAATCAGGAGTTCAGGAGTTGCAGGAGTTCAGAAGGTCGTAGTGCCACACGCTCGGATTCTGGATCCCCGGTAAGAATAAATTTCCCTTTTTACTTGAAATTTGACCGGTCGCCCCACGCTAACTCCTGAACTCCTGAACTCCTGAACTCCTGAACTCCTGAACTCCTGAACTCCTGAACTCCTGAACTCCTGATTACTGATTACTCTTCGTTACCGGAGGACCAGATGGAGAATCCCGGGAAGAAGCGCTGCCAGCCTTGCTTTGCGGCGCATCGATACCGATGGTTGGCCTATGCGCACCACGGTGATGATCGACGACGATGTTTACGTGAAGGTGAGACAGATGGCCGAAGATTCCGGCCGCACCTTTGGGCAAGTTATCTCGCAGCTCGCTCGTAAAGGTCTCTTGTATGACTTGTCGCGCCATAGCGAAGCGAAGGCGGAACCGTTATTTGAGACGGAAGTGCCCGTCTTTCGAGTATTGATTGGCGCCGCCATGATCCCCGGAAATAGAGCAGGAGCTGCTTGATCAGGAAAAGTCATGTTCGTTAGGATTCCCCCAGAAAAATGCTCAAAATAAATACCAATAACCTCCCCGAACTCTCCTGGTCCTCGCCAAAGGGGAAGTTCGTCGGCGCCGGCAAGCAGGTGTCCGAGGCCTTAGGACGCGATCCATCCTCGACAGATCTCAACCAACGGCACCCTTTTGATGTGGAGATTTTACGCATTCCGCCGGGCAAAGCCCCATATTCCTTCCATTCTCACAGCGCGCAATGGGAGTTTTACCATGTGATTTCCGGTACCGGCAAGGTGAGGCACCAAGATGGAATCACCGACATCGAACCCGGTGACGCCTTCATTTTCCGGCCCGGTGAACCGCATCAACTCATTAATGACGGTGCCCAAGATCTAGTCGTCTACGTCGTGGCAGATAACCCGATAGGGGAATCAAACTACTATCCGGATAGTAAGAAATGGACGGTGCGTTCGCCCGAACGAAGAACAATCCGTTCCGACGACCTCGACTATTATGACGGGGAAGAATGATTGAAGGAGTTCAGGAGTTCAGGCTGGGACGACATCACAAAATTGCGGGCAAAACCTCCTGCGATCGGAGAATTGATTTTTACCGAGCATTGTCGACAGCGGCCTCCTGAACTCCTCTAACTCCTGAACTTCTGAACTCCTCGCTCATGCGCTACCTTTAAGCGCATGAAAACGATTGTGGTCGGGGCAGGGATCGCCGGCGCCAGCGCGGCATTTCATCTCACTCAGTTTGGGGCCGAAGTCGATATCATCGACAGCGATGCTCCCGGCCGGGCGACCTACGCCGGGGCAGGTATCATCTGTCCCTGGCTTTCCAAAAACTACGATCCGCAATATCGGACTCTCTCCTTTGCTGCGTTCCGGTATTACCCGCAGCTCGTGACTAGGCTAAAGGGTCTTGGCCAAGCTGGAATTCAATACGACCTGGTTGGCGGTCTTGCGGTGGGGACGTCCCGAGATCAACTCGATCCGATCGTTCGCCGGTTACAAAAGCATTTGGATGAAGGTGTTCATGAGGTCGGCGAGGTGCGCGTACTCGACAAGGGTGGCCCTAGAGAATTATTCCCATGCCTTGATCCGGCCTTAGCCGGTGTCTACTTAAGCGGAGCTGCCCGCTTGTCCGGCGAATCGATGCGAACCGCTCTTCTAGGAGCCGCTGTTCGGGGTGGGGCCAGGCGATTAGCGGGCACAGCCGTATTGCAACGTTCAAACGGTTCGGTGGTCGGTGTGCAGCTTAATGACGACTTCATTCAAGCTGATTCAGTCATCGTTGCCGGCGGCTCATGGTCGGCTGGTCTTTGCCGGCCTTTAGGCTTGGAACTCGACCTGGAGCCTCAACGCGGTCAAATTGTGCATCTGAAAGTCGAGGACACCAATACTGGCGCCTGGCCGGTCATCGTGCCCGTTCTGAATGACTATTATCTGTTGTCGTTTCCTGATTCCCGGGTGGTCGTGGGTGCTACCCGTGAGACTGGCTCAGGATTCGACAGTCGAGCCACCGCTGGGGGAGTCGCGGAAGTATTACGTGAAGGACTAGCGATCGCTCCTGACCTGCAGACAGCGACCTTGGCAGAAGTCAGGGTAGGCCTGCGGCCCATGACTAAGGACGGCTTACCTCTACTCGGCCGTCCTTCTCAATTGTCGGGCCTGATCATAGCCACGGGAATGGGCCGCTACGGCCTTACCGTCGGCCCCTATGCCGGCAGGCTTGCCGCTCAGCTGGCCACCGGCCAGCCGACTGACATCGATGTCGCTCCGTTCGCACCCGACCGCCAAATGGCGTAGCCCTTTCTCCTGGACACTCCGGCCTGCCGCCGTCCACTACGTCCACTTAGTCCACTCCGTCCACTATGTGTCCGCAGCCTCCCCGTCTCCCCAAAACACCATTCAATCCTTCGTTGCCTTCGTTTCCTTCTGTAAGAAAATACCTATCTTCCCTCACCAACCGGTCCATGGATCCGCAGCAGGCGCTTGAACATCACTTTGGGTTTCGCGAGTTCAGAGAACCGCAGCAGGAGATCATCTCAGAGATTCTATCTGGCCGTGACGTATTTGTGGTCATGCCCACCGGAGGCGGCAAATCGCTTTGTTATCAGCTTCCTGCGATTCTCATGGACGGCGTCACCATCGTGGTTTCTCCATTGGTAGCATTAATGAAGGATCAGGTGGATAGCCTGGTCTCCCGAGAAATAGCCGCCACTCTGATCAACAGCACTATCTCTTGGTCGGAACAACAGGAACGAATCCGGCGGATGCGAGACGGTGAATACCGGTTGGTTTATATCGCGCCCGAACGATTTCGCAGCCGGTCGTTCTTGCAAGCTCTGGGCCAGGTTACGATTTCTCTGTTCGCGGTCGACG
>Ga0209647_1001074_pt1 | contig 24138 bp, 20 predicted proteins | sample GraSoi_2013_60cm_FD_185827 | JGI IMG/M metagenome (GOLD analysis project Ga0209647, IMG submission 185827) | Grasslands soil microbial communities from the Angelo Coastal Reserve, California, USA - Sample 9_17_2013_60cm (SPAdes) (version 2) | ecosystem: Environmental > Terrestrial > Soil >... | reverse complement strand
GTTTACGCTCTGCCTCAAAATAAGCGTTGTTGGGCGCGCCTTGCAGATTCTTGGCGTACTGCACCGCGCTCGGGCCGGCAGTGAAGCCTCCAAAGATGCACGAGACCAGCGAATTCGCTCCAAGCCGGTTGGCGCCGTGGTATTGATATTCCGCCTCGCCCGCCGCGAAGATGCCGGGGATGTTCGTCGATTGTTTGTAATCCACCCAGAGGCCGCCCATGGTGTAGTGCATGCCGGGAAAAATCTTCATGGGTGTGTCGCGCGGATCGTCGCCAACAAACTTCTCGTAGATTTCGAGGATGCCTTCCAGCTTGCGGTCGAGCGTCTTGCGGTCAATATGCGTCAAGTCAAGATAGACCATCGGCTTCCCGTCGATGCCGAGTTTGTGCTCGTACACAACTTTGAAAATTGCGCGCGTCGCCACGTCGCGCGGGACGAGGTTGCCGTACTTTGGATACCACTCTTCCAGGAAGTACCAGCGGTCGCTCTCTGGAATGGACTTGGGGTCGCGCTTGTCTCCCGGCGTCTTCGGAACCCAGACGCGTCCGCCCTCGCCGCGAGCCGATTCTGACATGAGGCGCAGTTTGTCTTCGCCGGGGATGCAGGTGGGATGAACTTGTATGAATTCGCCGTTCGCGTAATAAGCACCCTGCTGATAGAGCGCGGATTGCGCCGATCCGGTGCAGACGACTGAATTTGTGGACTTGCCGAAGATGGCGCCACATCCGCCGGTCGCGATGATGATGGCGTCGGCGGGGAAGGTGCGCACTTCCATGCTGCGCAGATCCATCGCACAGATGCCACGAGCGACGCGGTTTCCGTCGAGCACGGCCGAGAGAAACTCCCAGTGCTCGTACTTCTTCACTTTGCCTTCGGACTCGTAGCGGCGGACCTGCTCGTCGAGCGCGTAGAGAAGTTGCTGGCCGGTGGTTGCTCCGGCGAACGCAGTGCGGTTATAGAGCGTGCCGCCGAAGCGACGGAAATCGAGCAGGCCTTCGGGCGTGCGATTGAAGGGAACGCCCATGCGATCGAGCAGATCGATGATGCCGGGCGCTGCGTCGCACATGGCTTTTACCGGCGGCTGATTGGCGAGGAAATCGCCTCCGTAGATCGTATCGTCGAAATGCTGCCAGGTGGAATCGCCTTCACCCTTCAAGTTCTTTGCGGCGTTGATGCCTCCCTGGGCGCATACCGAGTGCGAGCGTTTTACGGGGACGATGGAGAATAAGTCGACCTCGCCGCCCATCTCGGCGATCTTGATCACGGCGGCCAAACCTGCCAGGCCGCCGCCCACTACGATAATTTTCGGAGTTACTGCCATGCTGCCATGAGTCCGTTCTGCCGGGCGAAGGCGCCCGGCTCTTTACGTACTGTTGTCTCTCTATCGCATTACGATATTTTCGGAGGGTGCGTTTGGATCAAAGGGATGGGACGGCGTCCGCAGGAATCCGACCACGCTGATCGCCCCGATTGAGATCAGGCCAAACGCGAGGGCGAGGCAGATGTAGCCAAAGCGGCGGCGCGCCCTTTCTCCGGTAGTGATGCCCCATTTCGCGGCGAACAGCCACAGGCCGTAACTGAAATGCCAGGACGCGGCGACGATGCCGAGCCCGTAAAAGGCGATCATCCAGGGATTGTGGAATTGTGCTTGCACCTTCGCAAATGCCAGGTCGGGATGCGTTGGCAGGTGCACTCCGGTGAAACGCAGGGAATAAGTGTGCTGCACCATGTAGATGAGCGCGACGATACCGGTCCAGCGCTGCGAGGTATAGAGCCAGTTTCCGGTCCAGGGATAATCGGCGACGTTGGTATCGCCCTGATACCAGATGAAGATACCGTAGATGGCGTGGTAGAGGATCGGAATCCAGATGAAAAACAGTTCCAGCAGAAAAACGAAAGGCAGGCTGTTCAGAAATGCGACTTGCCTGCCATAGGCTTCGGCGCCTTTGAACGCTTCAGCGTTCGAGATGAAGTGTTCGAGAAGGAAGGCTCCAATGGGCACAACGCCGCTGAGCGAGTGCAGGCGGCGCAACAGAAACGAGGTTCCCTCGCCGGCGCGCAATGGAGCGACGCCCGTCTTGATTTTGGGAGTGACTTTACTGGGGGTGATGGGACTGGCCGTTGACGCTACGATGACTGCTCCTTACGTGGTCCGATATGCGAACTAAAACTAATGATTATCGTGTTGACGGAGAAGGGAAGTCAAGGCGACTTCGCCCGTGTGACTTCGCCCGTGCTTCGAAACAGTTCGCACCGGCGATCACGGAAAATATGGGTTGACCTGCGTGTCGTTGTGGCGTGTAATGAAGCCGCTTTTCTCAGAGACTTTATTGTTTTGGCACTTTGTCCGTTGCCGCGCGTCAACATGCGACTGCAAGCCCATTCTTGAACTGAGGTGTGTGTGGACGCCAACGCCGCGACGATACTTGCTGGAATCTTGGGCGCTATTGTCGGTGCTCCGGCTGGGTTCTTCCTGGAGCGTCTGGTAAACCGAGCACGGCTCAAGATCAGCTATGCGGAGACCGCCTACGAAGACATTTACATGTTCCCCGAAGAAGTGCGACAACGCATGGCAAGGCACACCGACTTCATACAATTTGTTAGCGCCCTGGTCAAGTGGTCTCTTCAACAAAGGCTCATCGGTAATTTATTTACTCGCGAGGAGTTGCGGCAGCTTCGCGAGTTTGGACAACATTTCAAAGATTGGCGAGAGAAAACTAATGCGCGGATCGAAGAAGAGATCCTTCCGACGCTCGCCGTAGGGGGAGCGGACGTTGAACGACTTATACCCGACGTTGAGGCGGACTACAACTTGTTTTACCCTTCCAAGCTTAGTCAGGATCTGCGCACGGATCGTATCAACACCGTGTCTCGGCTTGTCGAACTATATGAGTTACACCTGAGCCGATTTGCACTAAGCATGGCCTGGCTAGACGAGTTCCTTAGGCATGTCGACGCCTTTCTCAAGGAGGGCCGCGGGACCTCGGGGCGGGTCATCGTGCGGATCTCAATCGGAAACAGCGGCTATCGCGACGCGATCATTCAAACTGAAGCCAAATTGCTGGTCGGTGACAAGATAGTCCGAGTGCCTATGCAAACCGCGAGCCGCCCGTGGGAGACATTGGAAACCAAGGGGCCGTCCCAGTTTTATGTCATCAGCCCAAGGTCGTTCCTCGTCTTGGAATTTCTGGTGGACGAAAACCTCAATGCGAAGGCAGATCTCGACAAGCTTAGGAACGAGCTCCGCAGAGGAGTTAAGGCTACCCTTACGGTCCTTGGAATAGACGGGGCAAGTGTTGCCGGACAGTCCTTTACCGCGACGCTGCAGTAAGAGCGAGCAAAGTCATTAGGGGCGATGGGCAAACTTAGCCCGTCGACTGCGACTCATACCACTTCAGGAATCCGCGGAACGCCTCACCGCGATGGCTGTACTGGGCCTTTTCTACCGCGCTTAGTTCGGCAAAGGTCTTGCCGATTTGCGGGAAGTAGAACAGCGGATCGTATCCGAATCCGTGCTGGCCTCGGGGCGCGTCCAGAATGAGACCTTCGGCGGTGCCGCGAAAGGTGTGAATCGTTTGGCCGTCGCGGGCCACCGCTATCACGCAGACGAATCGCGCGCTACGTTTTTCCGCCGCGACGTTGCCTAGTTCGCGCAGCACGAGAGCGTTGTTCGCTTCGTCAGCATTTGTGACAGCGGCGAATGAGTTGTCGGCGGCGTAGCGGGCGGAGCGTACTCCGGGAGCGCCGCCGAGAGCGTCTATCTCCAGGCCGGAGTCATCGGCCAGCACCAATTCGCCGGGAACAGCCAGACTGTACGACTCCGCTTTCTTGCGCGCATTTTCCTCGAACGTGGTCCCGTCTTCGACAACCTCGTGCAGGGAAGAAAAGTTCGGGATGTTGGCGATGGTGATGCCGAAGGATGCGGCGGCTCCGGCGAAATCGCAAAGCTTGCCGGCGTTCGAGGTTGCCAGCAGAACCGTGGGCGAGGTCATGCGGCCTTTGCTGATCTTAACCCACGCCACAATGAGCACGCCCAGACTGATCAGCGAGACGACGATTCCAGCTGCACGATCGCTCGTCTGCCGGAAATGAACTTGTACGTCGTTGTCTCCAGCGGCAATCGGAATGACGATCAGGCCGGTAACCTCGGTTGTCCGCGTGGCGGTCGGCTTGCCGTTGACGAACACCTCCCATGCCGGATAGTGGAAGAGGCGCACGATCAAATTTTGCCGTGCGGTGGCATGAACGCTGAAGTGTTTTTCCGTTTTACCCCACGCCAGCATCTCGCCAGGAACTGCCGCTCCCTTGTCGTCGCTGACGCGCGGCAGAGATTTGTTCAACTCGTACGGATCCGCTCCCGCCGGGACGTATTCGTCGCTACCCTCGTAGCCGGTGCCATCGGCGAGGGCAGCACTCATTTCCCGGATATCGTCGGCCGTGTCCCACCAGGGACGCTGGATGTGATACCCGGCGAGGATAACCACCGCCAGCAGAGCGGCAGACGCCAGCACTCGCGACGTCCAGCGTTTGGTGGCCATCGTCAGAAGCATGGCCAAAGCGGCGTTCATACACAGCAGCCAGCGGAAGGGAAGTTGTACGAAGCGGAACTTGGGCAAGTGCTGCCAGAGCAGATTGCTAAGGGAAAACATCAGGAGGGCGGTAACGGCACCCCATCCGGAAAGCAGCATCCAGGGAATGTGGTCGGGAGATGCCGCTATGCGTCTGACCCTCGACCGCCGGGAAAACCAGATCGCGAAAACCAGGACGCCGATTTCGGCGAGCGCTATGGTTGAAACCAGAAGATTGAAGCGGTTGTGATCGGGATCGGGAATGGTCGTGAAAAGAAAATTGTCCTGCGGGCGGACGCCGGGCGACAGCACCTCGTTGAGGTTGATCCATCCCTGTTCGTAGATTGCCGGGAGCAGATAAAACGAGGCCAGGCCTGCGCCAAGCGCGGTGGCGAGCGCCGTTCGCAACAACGGACGCCAGGATCGATTCTGCATTGCCAACAAAGTTGCCAGCCCGGCCACTGAATAGTGGATCATCACGGCTGCTGGCAGGTTCGTCAGCCAGGCCGCCGCCAGGGTGAGACTCAGCCACAACGTCGGGCGAAAACTATGTTGGCCAGGTAGCTGGCAGTTGTCCTGAGCTGCTAAAGCCGGCACTTTTGCCGAGCTTATGGCACGACTGAAGTCTTGCCCTTCCCAAAACGTGCGCGACCTGGAAGTTTCTTCGCCGCCGCCGATATCATGGTGGGTGATGGCGGACCGCGTGAGCCGTAACAAGCAGAGCAGAAGAAGCGGCAGCACAGGGGCGGCCAGCAACTCGGCGTATGCGCTCCGCCAGTAGATGATCAGCAAGTGGTAAGGATTCAACGCATAGAACACGGCCGCAAACAGGGCGTCCGGGGCGGGGAACCACTCGCGGGCGAGCCGGTACATGGATGCTCCGGCAAGCGTGAGCACAATCCAGCAATATGCGCCAGGCACCATCTTCCAGGGCAGAGTGGCGCCGAGGGCGGCACCCAGCGTCCAGGAAGCGGGAGGATAAAACAGGAAGCGCGCCTCGCCGTATCCCCAGTGCGCCAGCGCCGCCCACCGCGGATATGCGATGCCATCCTTCCATTGCCTGACGACTTCCATCCACGAAAACATGTGGAACTCGAAATCGTGGCCGGAGGGACTGCCCCACCAGAAAAACGGGGTGATGGCCAGCAGACAGATGCCAGCCAGCAGCAACACACGCGAAATCGAATTGCTGGGCAAATGGTCTTTAGCTTACCTGAAGCTCCGGATTTCCCGTAGAGACGTGGTTTGCCGCGTCTCTTTTCACCGAGGGGACGGGCAAGCCGCGTCTCTACAAGTAGGATCGGCGGCGCAGAGCAAATTCTATTGCATCAGAAAATTCTTGGAAAATTAACCACACCGAAACCATTCACTTGGGAGTGTAGAGATACTCTGCGATCAACGAGCTAGAACGGACCGCCGGGGGCTAGGGCGACACCAAAGACGGGGTGTCGATCTGGTTCCCGGTTTTTGCTGGATCATTTCTGCAGGTAATCGACGGGGCGGTACTGGGTGAAGCTTGCGGACTCGCTTCCAGGGCGGACGTTTATAGCTTGGCGACTATTGGCTGACGGTCGCGGGAGTTCGTTGACGGTGCAGTTCCGCGAGGAAAGCATCTTCGTCGAGCGCATTGCCGGTCCGCAGCAAATCCAGCAGTGGATCGTCTATGTCGGTTGCGGCGCTGCTGGTCGGGCTCAGATCAGCCGCGTTGGCGACCAGGGAACGAGGAGAAGTTTCCAGTTGCGGAGTGACGCCCGGCCGTCCGGTGAGGAACTCGATGAACTCGCCGACGCTTTTGCGCTGCTCCTCGGTGCGGGCGGGAAATTCAATGCCCATACCACGTCCTGGATGCATGACCCGGACCAAACCTTCCGTGTGAATCTCCATCCCGGCGGTTCGCAGGCACAGGTCGACGGCCGAAGACTGAGGGAAGGGAGATTCGGTCTGCACATAGCAGCCGCCCAGACTAAGATCTGTCAATTTGCATTGGCTCGCCGCGTCGGGTTCTTCGGGTAGAGCCTCATGCGCCCGCGCAGTCAGCCACTCGCCCATTTCCTCGCGCATCTTTTCGTCCATGTCGCAAAAGCGGAGGCCGGTTTGGCCGTTGGGTGTACTCCAGGCAACTTCCACCTCACCTTCAATGCCGGCGCCGCCTTCGGGAAGCTCGAAGGAGACACGAAAGAGACCCCCGGATGGAAGGGGCTTGGCCGCCAATATATCCATGCCTCCGGCACTCAGGTCGAGCAGGATGCCTTCTACCGTATTACTGTCGTCGATACGAATCGAAACCGGGGCTTGGATAGCGACCCGAAATGATTGCCGCCTTTCGCGCTTCAGTAGGGCCGTGGCGGCGCGCAAGGTGTTTTGGGCCTGCTCACGGGCGATGGGCTTGGTAAGGATGAAATGAGCGCCTGCGCCGAGGATGGAGCGGATCTGCGAGGCATCGTGCAACAAGGCAATGGTGACGGGCGGATTGCGGTCCGGGTTGACAAGGCGGCGGCAAGCTTCCAGCATTTGAGACGCCGCTTCGGGATCGTCGAAGTCAACGATAACCTGATCGAAGCGCTCCTCTGCCAGTCGCGTCAGGGCGACATCGGCCGCGTTCGACCGAGTCACCGCAACGCCAAACTGCGCCAGGACCTGAATCAGCGTTTCCGCAGTCAGGTCATCCTTTGAGACCAGCAATGCCTGCAATATCATGGGACCGAGCCTCCCAGCCTCGTTCCGCTTTCTACGGCCAGCGCGGTGTTACGCTGCGTGCTGGCTTGGACGGGGCAGTCGAGGGCTGAGCGCTGGCTTTGGCCGCCATCGCATTGGAATTTTCATCGTCCACTTCCGTCAGCACTGCGCTATCGTCCTCATTGTCATTTTCCGCAAGCAACGGCGCGACTTCGCGCAGTTTCTCGGCAGCCTGCTGCAGCATCTCGATCTGCTTGCCCAGTTGCGTATACTGACCCTGCTTGCGCCGCAACACCTCATGGATATCCTTCATACGTCCCCCTGCGCCTGACTCTAAGTTTGGGCAAAGGTAAGGTCAACGGCAAAGGCATTGCAGGCCGTTACCCCGGTAACCGACGCAGAGGATTAGGTAGGCTTCAAAATGATCTCGTATCAGGCTTGGCGAAACCAGGCTGCGGAAGAACTCAAAACTCCTCAAACGAAAAAGGGAAGGGCATCCATTCTGGTGGCTGTTAAGTCGTTGAAAATGTGTCTGCGCTTTCAGGGCGTAGCTTGCTCCTCAAAATCAAAAGCCCCGCCTTGCGGCGGGGCCATGAGTTGAGTGTTCTGGGCGAACCAAGAAATCTTTAAGTTATGCCCCGATCAGTTTCCGTCGGAACATTCCAGCGATACCCACAAGCCCTGTTCCTAGAAGACCCAAAGTTCCAGGTTCCGGTGCAGGAAATGTTGTAGTCCCCACTTGAATGTGCCCGATAGTTTTGACAAGCTGACCGTTAGAGGTATAGATCGTCTGAACAGTCGTTCCGGTCGCGGTACGGCCGTTCCACAGCGTGCCCGTGATCGTGCCACTGAGCTGGAAGACATAGGTTTGATTCACGTGGCTCACGACGGTCCACGTAACTGGGCCGACGAAGCTGCCGGTGAAAATCGCTCCCTTTGGCTGTCCAAAATTTCCCTTGCCCGTCACGATAAACGATGAGCTTGCCCCACCCACGAAGGTTCCGCCACCCGTGATCGACCCGCTGGCCAGAGCTCCGGTGTTATAGCTAACCGCCCCGAGAGAGTGACCCGCGGGAGCCGTGATGCCATTGAAGCTATGCAGTTGTGAACCGAACGAGCTGACGCCTGAGTTCGAAATTGAAACCGAGCCAAACATGTTAGTGAGAACAATGTCGTCCGCCCAAGCGGCAATCGGCAACGCCAATGCCAGTAACGCTAGAACTACCACTCGCCTCATGTTAATTCCCTCCCAAATTTTTCTTCTTTTTCGATCTTGTGCTACAACCCGGACTTCCGCCCGAGATATAGGTCGCCTGTGGTAGATCGAGCATTTGTGGTTCCACAACGACAGAAGCTCGATCTCTGTTCTATATCAACAACTTAACAGCATTTACACTCGTTATTCCGAACTTCGGAATGCAATCTGCTGCACACTAGCAACATCCGCTTTCCTTAGATCGTCCGGACGATTCAAGTCCATAGGCGGCACCGCCGACTACGAAATGAAACACCCGTGGGTTCGGAATCGGGAGGGAAATTCTCGGCCAAAAACGTAACCTTGGGAGACCGCTTCCGGAACCCGGGCGACTCTTTAGTAACCAGTCGCGAGGTGACCCATCTTAGCACAGGCCCGGAATTTGGCAAGTGGCTCGTTCGTGCTATCCGAATCGCTCAATCGGGGGATGTCGCGCCCGGAGCCAGTTGCCCTATCTTTACAAGGTGAGCAGTTCTGGGGGAGGGCTGTTCAAGCGTCCCGTGATTCTTTTGGATCCGGGGCGCTTCTTATTTGCCATGATGTTTTCCAAAGACTCCCAGGTTTCCGCGCGGTTGCTGCATGGGGCAGATTCTCATTTCCTTCCCGCGTCGTCTTCGACCGTCGGCACTTCTTCACCTTTTCCCGACGATAAGCTGCGATAGGCAGCGTCCAGAATGATCTGATTCCGCCAGCCCACCTGGCCGGGGACCGGAAATACTTCTCGCCCTTCGACCGCGGCAGCGAAGGCGTCGACCTGCCTGGCGTAGGCAAGCTGGTTGGAAACCGTTTCTTCGGCGACGGGCTGTCCCTCGCGCCACAGCTCCAACTTAACCGAGCGCTCGACATTCAGCGCATCATCGGCGCGGAGCACGCCCGCGTCCCCGACAATCTCCAACGGCGTGCGATAGTGTGCGCGAAAGGAAACCAGCACCGCGGCCAGTGTGCCTCGTTGAAATTCGACCGACACGATGGCCGCCGACTCTACGTTGCCCGATCGTTCGTCGGAGCGCCCGATAACACTGACCCGCCGAGGATCGTCCTGCAGGATATAGCGCAAAGCATCGATACAGTGGACACCCACGTCTGCGATGGGACCGCCTCCTGCCAATGATCGGTTGTACAGCCACGTGCGGTGATGGCCTAAATCGGGAAATGAGAACTCGGCCCGAGCGAAGATCGGCCGCCCGATGTCGCCAGCGGCGATGCGCGCGCGAAATCGTGCGGTGCTCTCTTCAAAGCGAAAGACCTGGGCGACGCCCAGGAGAACGCCGGCATTGCGCGCCGCTTCGACCATCTGGCGGCATTCGTCCGCGTTCATGCCCATCGGCTTCTCACACAACACTGGCTTGCGGGCGGCTATCCCAGTGAGGACGTCCTGCAGGTGCAAGGCATTTGGAGTGGTGACCAGCACTGCGTCGACTTCGGGGCAGCGGCAAAGCTCTTCGGTGGAAGCGAAGACATGCGGGATGCCATACTTCGCAGCCGCCTCGTGTGCCTTGCTGGAGTCCCGGCGTGATAATGCGACCACTTTACAATTCCGGGCAAGCGCGAAGCCCGGCATCAGACGCCGCACTGCGTGCAAACCGAAACCTGCGATACCAAAGCGAATCATCTTAGTTTCCTTGCCTCGAGGAGGACATTCTACATTCGCCGGGAACCGGTTCCCCTGTGGTCGTTCCCTGTGTGCCTCTGTGCCCCCTGTGGTGATAGGCCCTCCTCAGCGTCAAAAGCGAAAACCACAGGGGACACAGAGGTACACAGAAATTCGCACTCTCCTGAGCGGTACTCAGAGACGCCGCAGTTCAGCCAGCAACTTAGGATGGATGTTGCCGCCACTGATCACAGCGACGTTGATCTTGGTGTTGGGCAACTCATCGGCGTGGAAAAGAAATGCGGCTGGAGCCACGGCGCCACTAGGCTCAGCCACGGTTCGCGCGTTCGCACTTAGCGCGCGCATAGCCTCTCGAATCTCGTCTTCGGTCACGGTCACGATGTCGTCCACATAGGCGCGGATGTGTTCGAAATTGATCGCGCCGATGCTCTGGGTGCGAAGGCCATCGGCCAGCGTCTTCGAGACTTGCTCAGCCGGCGAGGAGACGATGCGGCCGGAACGCAGGCTGGCCTGCGCATCGGCGGCTAGTTCGGGCTCGACGCCAATCACCTTTATCTTGGGATTGCTGAGCTTAATTGCGGCGGAGATGCCGCTGATCAGTCCACCGCCGCCGACCGGGACCAGCACCGTTTCAACGTTAGGAAGGTCTTCAAGAATCTCGAGCCCCACGGTGCCCTGGCCCGCGATAATCTTTTCGTCGTTGTAGGGCGGCACGATCACGTACCCGTGCTCGGCACCCAGTTGTTCGGCGCGCAGGCGGCGCTCTTCACTACCGGGACCGACGGTGACGATCTCCGCTCCGAGGGCGGCAGTGGCCTCGAGCTTGTTCTTCGGAGCATTGCGGGGCATCACGATTATGGCCTTCGCCCCCAGTGCCCGCGCCGCGTAGGCTACACCTTGTCCGTGATTACCGCTGGAATATGAGATGACGCCACGGCGTCGTTCGGCTTCGCTCAGAGAAGCAACTTTGTTATACGCGCCGCGCAGTTTGAAAGCACCGATGGGTTGCAGGTTTTCCAGCTTCAGGAAGAGCTTTCGCTGATCTGCAGCGCTGCTCCATTCGAACACGGGGGTGCGGACAGCGATGCCGTCGAGGAGGGCACAAGCTTGGTGAATGTCAGCTAGAGTGACGATACTGGGTGTCTCCTCTGTGCTCTCGGCGTCTCGGCGGTGAAAGAATTCTCAGATCTCCACGATCACCGGCATGATCAGCGGTCGCCGTTGGTTCTGCCGCGAGATATAGCGCTTCAGGTCGGTCCGGATTTTCTCCTTGATCACGCCATAGTCGGCTTTCTCTTCGGCGCTGGAGGAATCCAGGGTTTCGATGACGATCTCCTTGATTCGCGCGATCACGCCGTTGTCGCCGGGATTGAAGCCGCGTGTCACAATCTCGGGCGCACTTTCGACACGTCCGGTGAGCTTGTTGATCGCGATGACCGGCATCACGAAGCCGTCTTCGCTGAGATGACGGCGGTCCTTAACAATTATGTCTTCGACCACGTCTGTGCGGGAGCCGGAATCGATGCAGACCCGGCCCACGTTGATGCGTCCAGCCTTGCGGGCGCCATGTTCGTCGATTTCGAGAACGTCTCCCGTTTCGATCAGCATGACTTTGCCCACCGCTCCAGTCATCGACCCGGCCAGTTCGGCGTGCAACTTGAGTTGCCGGTACTCGCCGTGGACTGGGATGAAATATTTCGGGCGTACCAGGTTGATGATGAGCTTCAATTCTTCCTGGCTGCCATGTCCGCTGACGTGGATCGGCGGGTACGAGCCGTCGTCATAGATGACGAACGCTTCGCGGCGGAACAGGTGGTCCACCATACGGTAGATCGCTTTTTCATTGCCGGGAATGATGCGCGACGACAGCACGACGGTATCGCCCTTTTCGATTTTTGCGTGCTTGTGGTTATCCACCGCAGCCCGTGACAGCGCCGACATCGGTTCGCCTTGCGTGCCGCTGATCAGGACGCAGACTTTCTCGGGAGGGTAGTTTTTCATTTCGCCCGGGTGGATCAGCATGCCCTCGGGTATCTGGATATAACCCAGGTCTTCCGCGATCTCCGAAGAATTGTTCATGGAGCGGCCTATGAAACAAATCTTTCGGCCGTGTTCCCGCGCCATGGCGACGGTGAGCTTGATGCGGTGAATCGAGGACGAGAAGCAGGAGATGAAGAGACGCCGCTCGGTGCGGACAAACACCTCTTCAAATTTGCGGTGGACAGCGCGCTCGCTCGGAGTGTAGCCCTTGCGCTCGACGTTGGTGGAATCCTGCAATAGCGCCAGCACTCCCTCTTTGCCGTACTCGGCGAAACCGTGCAAGTCGAAGAGGCGGTTGTCAGTGGGTGTCGGGTCAACCTTGAAGTCACCGGTGTGTAGCACGACGCCTAGCGGCGTGTGGATCGCGAGCGCCACGCAATCGACAAGACTATGCGTGACTTGCAAAGGGTGAATGGTAAAAGAGCCGATCTTGAAACGCTCGCCGGGACGGATCTCGTTCAGGATCGCGTCATCTAGCAGTTGATGCTCATCGAGCTTGTCTTCGACATAGGCCAGCGTGAATTCAGTGCCCCACACAGGAACGTTCAGTTCACTGAGAATCCAAGGCAGGGCTCCAATGTGATCCTCGTGACCGTGCGTAAGGACGATCCCGCGCACGTGCTTGCGATTTTCGAGGAGATAAGAAATGTCGGGGACGACGATGTCCACGCCCAGCAGCTCGGCTTCCGGGAACATCAGTCCCGCGTCAACCACGATGATGTCATCGCCGAAGCGGATGGCCATGCAGTTCATACCGAACTCGCCCATCCCGCCCAGCGGAATAATATGCAGTTTTCCAGTTGGCATTCGTAGAATTGATGCTAGCACAGGGTTAGGTTGGTGTAGAGACGCGGGCTTGAGCCACGTGCCCACGGTGAATTGGAGGCGCCGTCTGCCGGCTGGTAAACTCATACTCGATAAACTCATCAACGATGGCTGATGAAACAAAGTCGTGGATGCGCCAGCGCGTCGAAGGTGCGATCCGCGGCGGCCTGACCCGCACCTACGACACGATCAGAGTTGATCCCGGACGCTTCCTGATGCAGCTACGCGTGGCGCACGAGTTACCCCTGGCCACCTTTCAGGGCGTTTACACGCTGCCGGTGGAGCGCCTCGACGATGTGGCGGAGTCGGTGATCCGCGCCGGGATGAAGATGGCGGCAGTGGAGGGAGCCGGGTTTGGTCTCGGCGGAATTCTCACCATCGTGCCGGACCTCGGGCTTCTCTCTGCGATTACCATGCGCACCATCCAGAAGCTGAGCCTGATTTATGGGTTCGAATTGAACACCGACGAAGAAATTGCCGAATTGTGGATTGCCGCGGCCAGCGCCGCCGGGGTGGACATCGGCCGCGAATTACTGGAAAAGGAAGTGGTCAATAAGTTTGTACCGCGCGTGATCCAGCGAATCGCCGCCAAGGCCGGCACCGAGGTGGTGGAGAAGTGGGCGGGCCGCCTGATTCCGATTGCCAGCTCGGCCATCGGATGCGCACTGAACTATTACTTTGTCCGGGCGTGGGGCCAACGGGCGCGAGCACATTTCCGCGCCAAGCATCTCGAAGCGCGGCGCAGAATTGCGGCGGAACAGCCCAACATCCCGGCGTTACCCTCTGTGTCTTCGCCCTTGTGAGCGGAGCGCACGATCAATTCGGAAGCAGTCCGTAGACGTCGATTTCGGTGCGAGTACCGATATAGACCCTTCCGTTCGCCACTGTTGGCACGGCAAATTTCACAGCATTGCCGGCGGTGTCCCGGTTACTGGTCGCTTGCGAGCTATTCCACAGCTCGGCGGAAAGATTCGCCGCGTCGTAGGCGTGGAGTACGGCAGCGCCAAGACCGTAGGCGCTCGGGACGCCGTACTGGCTCGAATCGATTGCCCAGAGCACGCCGTCAGAAGCGCCATGAGCAGAAATCGATGGTGTTGCCCCAGGAAACTGGAAGATCGTTGCGGATTTCGAAGACGCTACGGTGTTGAAGATTCCTGTCGTTGCATCGAAAGCGAACAAGCTCAAAGCATCGGATGTTCCACCGAGATACAGCTTGTTTTGCCAGAATGCCGGAGTGCCAAAGATGGCCGGCGTTGCGAGAAAGCTTTGCAGGATATTTGTGTCCGTCGTAGTGCAGGAGGCGCAGTAGTTGCCCATCGCGTCACGGTCCAGCAAGTAGATCCTGCCTTGTTTCCCACCAGCGACCAGCAAATGTGCCGGGCCCGAAGTCTGATCCGGCAAGACCACCACGCCGCCGGAACCCAGATCGGCGTCCTGTCCGTTGAGAAAGGCCTGATTGAAGGGCGTGAACCAGTCGACCAACGACAGGCCGGACGACGTTCCGACCTTCACCACAGTGTCGCCAAAATCGTCGTTCGGAGGAGTACCGGAATTTCCGTCAAAAGTGCCATTCCCGGTCGATAAAAAGAGGCTGCCGCTGCCGTCGCTGGCCGGAGCTCCGCCCGCCATCCACATGCCGCCGCGAGAGCCATTGGGATTGGGACTGAACGCTGCAACCTGCGCCAGAGTACCGGCGTCATAGCCGAGCAGCCAGCCGTGATAAGGGTCGCGGTCCTCGTGGGATGCCCAGATGATGTAAACGATCCCATTCAGCAGAGTGAGGGCGCCCCGCTGGCCCTGGTTCCGCGAATCAAAGGTCAGAACGCCGCCCACCGAACCGTCTCCGGTACCCGGTACGGAGGCCGTGATATCGATCGGTCCAGTGAATTTCTCGTCGCCGGTGATGAGGTCCAGCGCGTGCAACCGCTGGTGGAAACTGCCGGCCGGGCCTTCTGACTTGCTGACCACGTACAGCGTTCCCGACGCGAGGTCGATGACGGGCGTGCCGGTGACACCGATTTCGGGCTGGATGTCCTTGTATCCGTTCCCAACGTCTCCTGTCGGCACCGAAGTTTCGCCTGCCGTGCCACCATGAGCCGCATCCAGCAGGTTTACGTGCCACAGCTGCGAACACGGATTTGCGTCAGCATCGAAGGAGTAAGCGGTGTCATGTTGTGTGGCCACGAAGATGGCGTCCCGGACCTGGGCGCCGATACTCAGGCCGGGCACCCACAGTGGTTGACTGTAGGCTGCGCCATCCACCGGACAGGAAAACAACTTCCCGAAGGTGGCTGTCTTTACAGTGCTTGTCGTGAGCGCGTATTCCTGCGGGTTTGTGCCGTCGCGGGCGAGGTTATTGTGGTAGGTAACAACCCCGGCCAAGTCCGTAACGGCAATCGTCGCCGAGGCAGCCTTCGTAGTATCTACCGTGCTCGTTGCCCGAACTGTGTGCGTCCCCGCAGCAGCAGGAGGAGTATAGGCACCGCCTGTGCTGATCGCGCCGACCACGGCGTTCCCACCAGACACTCCGTCTACGCTCCAACTCACGCTGTTTGTTGGATCACCGGTCGTCGTCGCTTTGAATTGCATCGTTTGGGTGATGACCACAACGGCGGCGCGAACGGGACTTATGTTCACCGCGGTGATTTGGGTGCCAGCACCGCCGGAACCGCAGCCGCCGATCCCAAGCGTTCCGATCAAGCAGGCAAAAGCGCACACGATCCCGTAAATGCAGCGATGACTGCGGCTGAGCATGAGTATTGTTCCCTTGTCTTCTAAAATGACGGTCTATTTATTTACACACTTCGGAAGTACAAGACAAGCAGCTTCTAGCCAGATCGTGCAGTCCTAGTTTGGTTCCTGCGAATTCCGCTCGTTCGCTTTTGGCGGAGGTCAGCGAATCAGTTGTCAGAGAAATGCAAAAGTTCAATCCGCAAGAAGTTTAAATTAACTGGTCGAGAACCAGAGTCTCGAAGCTTTTCACACGCTCAAACACTGGATCGTTGGTAATCAAACCGGTTGCCAGCGAGTTCTCGGCAGTCGCGGCGAGAACAGCATCCGGAGTTCGCAGGCGATGAAGAGCGCGAATTCGGGCGGCGAGACCTGCGATCTCCAGGTTCGGCGCAATCCAGTCCAGGTTGGGGTAGGTCGAAAGCAAGCCATAGAAGTCATCTGCCTGTTGTTGGTCGCCTTGGCGATACGGCAGCACGAGGAGTTCTGTCATCGTTATTGTAGATGTGATCGCCCTAGACCCGGACCGCTCCAGCCAAGAAAAGATCGGGTCGGTGTATACGAGATACTTTGGGTTGGGTTCTAAGTGATAAATGAAGATGCTCGTGTCCAGAGCGATTTGCCGGTGACGGCGGAGAAAGGCACGGAGCCGATCTACTCCCAACTCTGGCGTTCCTTTTGCAGATAATCCTTTGGATATTTACCGCGAGCTAACCCACGGATCGCGGCATGATACGACTTCGGCTTTTGCAGGACCAAGACCTTACCTCCCCGAACCACCACAAGAATCTTGTCGCCAGGTTTTAGGCCCAGCGCTTCGCGAGCCTCGCGTGGGATCACGATCTGGTTCTTCGCCGAAAGAGTCGCTTCCGTCATCGCTTTACATTATAGCACAAGGTAAAGCACGGCAAAATCTCTACCGCAGGGACACAGAGGAACACGGAGGACAGTTCAAGGTCAGTCGCTCTCCTCTGTGTTCTCCCGTGTTCCTCTGTGCAGTCCGTCAGAGGCTCGGTTTCTACCGCAGCCACTCTTCCAGCTCAATCCCGCGCTCGGTCTTCTCGTCGCGGTACTTCACGATCACCGGCGTGTAGAGCGAGAGGTTCCACTCGCTGGATTTGCCTTTGCCCTTCGTTACGGCGCGTGATCCGGGGACGACTACAGCGTTCTCCGGGACTTCCAGAGGTTGCTCCTGCGTAGCGCGGTATACCTCGCCGCGCACCAGATCATAGAGCGGCGTCGATCGCGTCAGAGTCGTTCCCGCACCCAAGACCGCGCGGGTGCGTACCAGCGTTCCTTCGTACACTCCGCAATTGCCGCCGACCAGCACATCGTCTTCGATGATGACCGGGGCGGCGTTGACCGGCTCGAGCACGCCTCCGACCTGTGCGGCGGCACTCAGGTGCACACGTTTGCCGATCTGCGCGCACGAACCGACCAGCGCGTGGGAGTCGATCATTGATCCTTCATCCACGTAGGCGCCGACGTTGATAAACATGGGAGGCATGCAGATGACGGACGGAGCAACGTAGGCTCCTTCGCGGATGGAAGATCCGCCGGGCACAAGACGAATACGATCGGCGATAGTTAGACGCCGGGCTGGGAAAGTGTCCTTGTCGACAAAAGAGAGTACATCGCCGTCCGACATTTCCTGTAACTCACCGAGACGGAAACCGAGCAGAATGCCTTGCTTGACCCAGGCATTGACCATCCAGTGCCCGTCCATTTTCTCTGCGGCGCGAACCTCGCCGCGCGTCAGAGCAGCACGGAAGTCGAGAAAGGTGCGCCGCGCTTCGTCGGGGTTGGTGAATGTTTCGCGCGGCGAAAGTTGTTCAATGGCGAACTTGAGAGTGAGTAGTGAATCTGACATAGGAAAGTAAACGGGTCCGTGGTGAAACTCTGTGCGGCGCTCAAAACTGAAAGCTAACGGCTAAAAGCTGAATGCTGAATGCTGAATGGTAAGTGCTGCCCTTACCCCACGCACTTGCATTCGCTGCGGATTAGAACGCCGGGCATCTGATGGGTCGCCTCGCGCGCCTCGCCGAGATTGCCGTACGGTCCGTGCCAGCGCGAATGATTGGGATCGTGCCCGCTGGGGCGTCCCTTGCCGGAACTGCACTGCCCACACGATGCGCGATGCAGAATCGCTTTGTGTGGACCCGCGGCCCAATTTTCGTAGACATAGAACTCGGTTGCAGCAGCCGGCGGAGCGGCGGGTCGGGTAATCAATCCAGCGTCGGTCGCGATCTTCTGCAGCTTCGAGCGCGTGTCGCGGCGCATGGGAAGCAGCGGCAGGCGATACACTTCTTCGAGTTTGCCCATCATGGCGAGAACAGCCTTCACGGGCAGCGGATTCGACTCGATGAAGTTTGCCTGCATCAGCGGAAGATATTTGCGATGGATTGTCCGTGCCGCGTTCCAGTCGTTGTTCAAAGCGGCGCGCGTCATCTCCGCCATTTCGCGGGGAATTTCGTTGGACGCAACCGAGATGATTCCAACTCCACCGAGCGCGATCACCGGCAAAGTGAGGGCGTCGTCGCCGGAGAACACCAGGAAACGCTCCGGCACTGAGTTCAGCACCTCCGCAATCTGCGACATGTTCCCGCTGGCTTCCTTCACGCCCGCAATATTGGCGACTTCGCTCAACCTTGCAATGGTTACGGGTTCGAGGTTGGCGGAGGTGCGGCCGGGCACGTTATAGAGGATGACAGGTTTGTCGACGGCTTCGGCGATCGCACGGAAGTGTCGATATTGGCCTTCCTGCGTAGGCTTGTTGTAGTAGGGCGATGCGGTCAGGATGGCGTTAACGCCAGGCCTCGCCGCCACTTCTTTTGCCTTGGCCACAGCCTCCTGCGTCGAGTTGGATGTAGCGCCGGCGACGATCGGTATTCGTCCGGCGACGACTTCAATAGTTACATCAATCACGCGCAGCCACTCATCATGAGTGAGCGTCGGAGTTTCTCCCGTGGTGCCGCAGGGAATCAGGAAGTCGATGCCGGATTCGACCTGCCAGGCGACCAGATTGCGCAACGCATTTTCATCAACCGCTCCGTCCTGGGAGAACGGTGTGACCAGAGCGGTGCCACATCCTCGCAGCTGCATGCCTCAAGGATAACTCTTCTCGCGAGCGCTTGCATGAGCAGGGTTTGATCGTGTGGGGACGGGCGCCCTCGCCCGTCCAAGCCAAGCGAAGCTCGGCAGTTGCATGCAGCCAAAGCAACTCTTGACTGCGCTAGAGTTCCCGCCAAACGTTGCGGAACTCATAGAAGCCTTTTTTCGCAGCCAGCCACTCCGCGGCTCGCACGGCGCCTTCGGCGTATCCCTGGCGCGACTTGGCGTCGTGGCACAAATAGATTCGATCGGCGGGAGAATTGAAGACCAGTTCATGCATCCCGACCGCGTCGCCCTCGCGAAAGGAGACGATTTCAAGTTCCTTGCCGCCGGACTGGCGCACAATCTGCTGCATCGTGACTGCCGTTCCCGAAGGAGCATCTTTCTTTTGCGCATGATGGCGCTCGAAAATCTGGCCGGAGTAATCGTATTTCAATGCAGCCCCGGCGGTCGCGACGATCTCGAAGAACAGATTCACACCGATGGAAAAGTTCGATCCGTAGAGAAAGCCCGTTTCCGCGGAGACCACCATTTCGCGCAGGCGCGGCACTTGGTCATACCAGCCGGTGGTTCCGACAACGAGATTCTTCTTTGCGTGGATGCAGGCTTCAAGATTGGCGACGACCGCCGCAGGCGTAGTGAAGTCGATCACAACGTCGGTAGCGGCGAGCGAATCCGGCGTAAGAGCACTGGCGCCGGCGTTTTCAGCGGCAAAGAGGACTCGCACATGATGCCGGCGCGACCGCGCCACTTCGGCAACCAGCGATCCTGTTTTGCCACGGCCGAGGACTAGAAGATTCATGGTGAACGCTTAGAGCCTACCACCGGGGCACAAAGGAACACAGGGCAAACCTCTTCACAGCGGGGAACGTTATTGAGTTTGGTTTTCCCTGTGTTTCCCCGTGCGCCTCTGTGTCCCCTGTGGTTAAGTTTTTTCGCAGTCGAGAACAAGTCACGCAAAAACCTCCGGATCGGCCTCCGCGAAAAATGCGCGGTGCAGCCGCCGCACCACCTCCGCCGCGTCGTCTTCTTCAATCACGAAGGTCAGATTAATCTCGGACGCGCCCTGCGAGATCATGCGGATCTTCACATCTTCAAGGATGCCGAAGACCTTGGCGGCGATTCCGGGGGTGTCACGCAAATTTTCACCCACCAGGCAGACGATCGCCTTCCGCCCTTCGTACTTCACGTCTGCCAGTTTCGCCAGATCGGCGGCCAGCGCCGGGATGGCTTCGTTGGTCTCGGCCGTCACCGAGACGCTGACTTCGGAGGTCGAAACCACATCCACCGCGACGTTGTGCTGATCGAAGGCTTCAAAGATGGATTTCAAATATCCGTGCACCAGCAGACGGCGCGGCGAGGCGATCTCTACCAGTGTGATCTTTTTCTTGAGCGCGATGGCCTTGAAAATATTCAAGCAACGCGGGGCGCGCGCCGTGATCTTCGTCCCTTCGCAGGTCGGGTTCATCGAGTTGAGAACATAGACCGGAATATTTTGCTGCACCGCGGGCAACACGGTCGCCGGGTGCAGAACCTTGGCCCCGAAGTAGGCGAGTTCGGCAGCTTCATCGAAGCTGATGACCTTGATGCGCCGGGCCTCGGGAGTAATGCGTGGATCGGTGGTCATCATGCCGTCCACGTCGGTCCAGATTTCGATGCGCTCGGCATTAAGGCCAGCGCCAAAAATGGCTGCGGAAAAATCCGATCCTCCACGTCCGATGGTGGTGGTGATGCCGGCGTGATTGGAACCAATGAACCCGCCCATCACCGGGACCTTGCCGGCGTCGATCAGAGGTTGAACTTTCTTGCGCAAGCGCTCGTTGGTCTCTTCGAACTGAGGAACCGCGCGGGTATAGGCACTGTCGGTCAGAAGACATTGGCGCGAATCCATGTGAGCGCCCGGCAATCCGCGGGCGGCGAATGCGGCAGCCACGATCTTGCTCGAAAGCACTTCGCCGAATGAAGCAACGTAATCGTAGGTGCGGGGAGTGATTTCACCGACCGCGCCAATGCCGCGCAGCAATTCGTCCAGATCTTCGAAGTCGGCGCCGAGGTCGCCGTGGAATTCGGTGAACAGCGCGGTGCCAAGCAGTTCTCCGGCAGTGTCATAGTGGCGTTCGCGCAAGGCCCGCGCCATTTTGAGAGCAGTCTTCCGATCGCCGCCGCCCGCAGCCTTTCCCATCGCGAGCAGGGAATCGGTGACCTTGGCCATGGCACTGACTACCACCACCGGCCGGTCCGCCAGTCGCCCCTGGACGATGTGCGCCACGCGCTCGATCGCTTTCGCATCTTGTACGGAAGTCCCGCCGAACTTCATGACGATCATGGGCGGGACTGCTCCCCGGCGCGGACAGAAAATGCACCACAGAGACGCAGAGACACAGAGAAGACCTTAACCAGGGAGTTAAGTCCTAGGTCGTTCAATGGATGATCACCATTCGGGAAAGCAGCCCTAAATGAGGCGTCGTTCTTAAAGCGCCGAACTGCGCAGACAAGATTCCGCTTTCCTCTGTCTCTCTGTGTCTCGGTGGTGAACCCAGTTTTCACCCTATATATCCCTTCGCCTTGAGAAGTTCGGCATTCAGCAAGGCAGCGCCGGCGGCGCCACGAATCGTGTTGTGCGACAGGACGGTGAACTTCCAGTCGAGAACATTGCACTTGCGCAGCCGTCCGACCGCGGTGGTCATGCCTCCGCCGAGGTCAACGTCGAATCGCGGCTGCGGACGATCCGCCGCGGTCATGTACAGCACGGGTTGCTCGGGCGCGCTCGGCAGGTGCAGTTGCTGCGGTTCGGCGCGAAAATCATTCCAGGCCGCGATGATCTCCTCCGGCTTCGCTTTCTGTTTCAGTCGAATCGAAACCGACTCGGTATGGCCGTCTTCCACCGCGACGCGATTGCATTGCGCGCTCATGGCAAAAGGAGCGGGGTCGACATGAGAACCGTTCAGCGTCCCCAGTAACTTTTGCGTCTCCTCTTCCATCTTTTCTTCTTCGTTGGCGATGTAGGGGACGACGTTGCCGAGAATATCGAGCGAAGCCACGCCCGGATATCCGGCGCCGCTGACCGCCTGCATGGTCACCGCCATCACCGTTTCCAGCGTGAACCGACGATGCAACGGAGCCAGGGCGAGTACCAGTCCAATGGCGGAACAGTTGGGGTTGGTGACCGCAAAGCCGCCGGACTTGCGCCGCCAGGGTTGGGTTTCAATCAGCTGGATATGATCGCCGTTGACCTCGGGAATCACCAGCGGAACGTCGGCCTGCATGCGCAAGGCGCTTGAATTAGAGACGACCGCACAACCGGCGGCGGCGAACTGCGGCTCCAGTTCGCGGGCGATCGAAGAGTCGAGGGCGGCAAAAATAATCTTTGGCGCGCCTTCGGGCTTAGCGGCCGCAACCGTCATCCTGGCAACGTTCGCGGGAATGGCAGTTTTCAAGCGCCATCGCGCAGCTTCGGCATAAGGCCGGCCTTCGGAACGGTCGGAAGCGGCAAGCCATGCGACTTCGAACCACGGATGACGCTCCAGCATTTGAATAAAGCGCTGGCCGACGATGCCGGTGGCACCAAGGATTCCTACAGGGAGTTTGTTCGACATGGTAAGTTGTGATTTTATACCAGCAAAAATCTGGGCAGGGAATGCCGCCGCGGGCACCACGGAAACAGCTGCGGAAAAACAGCCTGGAACCTAGGATCGGCCGGGGCCGAGCTCAGTCGGAAACGAGTATTCGTTGAGAGGTCCGAACTTGCGTTTTTCGGCGTAGATGCGCCAGCGGCGCCATACGATCCGCAAACTGGCCATCACCGGGATGGAGAGATAGACGCCAAGGATTCCGGCAATTTCGCCGCCCGCGAGAATGCCGAACAAAGCCGCCAGCGGATGCAATTCCACACTGACTCCCATGACGCGGGGAGAGATTACGTAATCCTGAATCAGTCGCCAGACTAGCAAGAACAACAGCAGGAAAGCCCAATGCTGATATCCCGCCAGTACGGCGACGGTCATCATCGCAGCGCCTGCCAGCAACGGTCCGGCAAGGGGGATGAACTCCAGCGCGCCTCCGGCGGTGCCGAGCATCAGCGCGTAGGGAACTCGCATCGCACCCAAAAACACGGTGTATGCCACCAGCGACAGCGCCGCCAGCGTCAACTGGGCGCGAATGAATTGGGCGAGCATCTGATTCAGGTCCTGGAACACATCCTGCAGAAACTCGCGCTGCGTGCGCGACTGCACCAGCGACAACAGGACTTCATGGAAGCTGCCACCGTCGCGCAGAAAAAAGATGGCGAGGATGGGCACCAGAAACAGCACCCAAACCTGCTGCGCCGCTTCGGCCGCGCGAACGCCGATATGCTGCGCCAGACGAGACAAGTCGTCCCTCCGGCTCAACAAGAAGGCCTGGATACGTTTCTGGGTATCCACGCTCCAGTGATGTTGGGTTCCGAATCGTGCGGCAAGCTGTCCGATTTGACCGGAGAGCTGACCGGTGCTGGCCTTATCCATAAGCCCGGGCAGCGATTCTCCCAGGCGGGCGCTTTGCCGGGCAATCCTCGGGCCGACCAGAAATCCGACCAATCCCAGCCCAACCAGAAGCAGGAGGTAAATAATCGTGATCGACCAGACACGGCTGCGGACCAGCTTCTCCAGTCGCTCCACCGCGGGATTAATCAGGTAGGCAAAAAAAATGGCAAAGAGGAAGAGAATCAGCGTCCGCCGCGCTGCATAGAGGAAGCCTAGGCCCAGGGCGAACAGAAGGGCCGTAAACAAAACACGCGACGTGCGTGAATCAAGAATCGTCAAGAGTTATACCCGGCCGGTCCGGTCACGAACGCGAAAGACTTCTTCTCAAGCGCCAATCTATCGTATCGCCTGAGATAGCGGGCGATCCAATTCCGAAAGGGGCTGACCTTCAGCGGGGTGCTGCCTTGCTCGGCTCCCGCTAATCGCGGACCACTTCGGTGTTCTCGCCTACAATGGACATCCTCATCACTTTCCATTGATCGTCGAGCCACAGCTGCCACGTCCCCGCATCGTTCTTCAGTTCCACTTTGTTCAGTTCCTGCTGCGCTCCCTTCAGCGTCACCTTTTCCTTGCCCAGGGACTCCGCGCTGAGCGCCGCCGAAGAATGCTGGTGCGGGTTCAAGGTTCCGAACTGGGCACGCTGCTTGGGAGGGCACACCACCTGCCCTTTATCCTGTTTGCAGGCCGCGCCTAGAAACTTCCAGGCCAGTACTTCGCGGTGAACGAAGAAGTAGTCGTCCAGGATGCTGGTCGATGCCGGCAGCAGGTAGGGCTGTTCGTGTTCTTTTTACTGCGGTCCGG
>Ga0209647_1001073_pt1 | contig 24147 bp, 18 predicted proteins | sample GraSoi_2013_60cm_FD_185827 | JGI IMG/M metagenome (GOLD analysis project Ga0209647, IMG submission 185827) | Grasslands soil microbial communities from the Angelo Coastal Reserve, California, USA - Sample 9_17_2013_60cm (SPAdes) (version 2) | ecosystem: Environmental > Terrestrial > Soil >... | reverse complement strand
GGAAACAGTCAGGTCTCGCTTGGTATCGCCTGATCCTATGGTTGGGATAGCAGTTCTTGTCCGACTACGAACCGGCGTTCGCTCGCGACGGTTTTCTTGAGACATTTTGCTATTTTGTTTGGAATCTTTCACTGTTCCTCTGTTCAGCATGCCGGCTATCATGATGACGCGATGCTGCGTCTACTTGAGGAGTAAGCTAAGTAAGCTCCTACCCGATGTCTTGGCGGAACCTGCTCGCTTCTATTTTTGGCGATTTTTGTGGAAGCGCGAGAGTTGCAGGACTGCTACTGCGCGGGAATCGGCCTTTGCCGGGCTTCGAGTTCTCGGATGATCGACCGGATCTCACCGACGATACGGAATGAACCGGTAACTAGGATCCAGCCGCGTCCCCGCGCGAATGCAGATGCCCACATCACCGCATCGCGCGGCTGCGAGAGTTCTTCAGCGAAGCGGCGAAGCTCACCAGGAGCCCATGATGAGGGGCCGGAGGTAGATCTCGTGCAGATGACCACATCCACACGATGCCGTCTGAGGAGATCAAGCATTTCGAACGCCTGCTTATCACGCGTGGTTCCGAACACAACCACACAGAACCCTGCGAATTCCCGAATTCTGTTTAGATCGTGCAACACCGCCGCGAGATTGAACGGTACGTGAGCTCCGTCTAGGTTAATGGCTGACTTACGATTGCGATCATCGGTAGGGATAGCCAAAACCGGTAACTCGAAACCGACCTATCAGCAAATACGACCCGTACGCGCAACCGGCGCGGCAGTAGGCAGCGGCTCTGACGGAGTTAACCTGAGAATAGATCGCCTCCCGATGTCTTGGTGGAACCTGCGCGCTTTTAGGTTTTAGGTGCTTTTTGCGGAGGCCCGAAATCGCCCTGGTGTGACGCCAACGATCCGTTTGAAGTGAAAACAGAGCTGGGGTTGGTCTGAGAAGCCGACACCTATCGCGACCTCGGCCAGACTGAGGTTCCCTCGTCCCCGCAGGATCTGTTGCGCCCGTTCAACGCGCCGGGTGATTAGGAATTGGTGCGGTGGTAAACCGGTTGCCGCTTTGAATTGCCGCGCGAAGTGGCAGGGACTAAGACTCACCAACGCAGCCATTTGTTCCAGCGTCGGACTGCGGTGTAGGTTCGCCATGATGTAGTCGATAATCGTGGTGAGCTTCCGGCGCGTAAGTACTCCGTCCGACCGAGTGACTAGCCGGCGCAGGCCAAAGATATAGCGTAGCAGGCGAACCGCTAAAATGTTGGCGAGCGACTCGATCATGAGCGGACCGCCGAGGCCGCCAGTGGTCAACTCGGCGTCCACGGCCAGCATGGTGGCGCGGAGCTCCGGTAGGATTAAAGCGTCGAGCGGTGGGATCGGTGTGTGGGAGACATCCAGCTCGAGCGACGTCGTGGCTACCCGCGCAGTCAACTTTGGGTCCAAATAAATATTTAAACAGTCCCCGGTACCTTGCCAGCAAAGCTCTGCCTCACTCCCAACCGGCATTACCGCAATCGAGCCAGCAGGAGACGGTAAGTCCCTCTTGCCTCCCGCGTACCTGAATCTCATCTTCGCGGGAGGTCTGGTTATCAGGAGCAGCAAATGCTGAGAAAGTGGAGGCCAATGAACTTCGTTAGAGGCACTATTCCGGTAACGAAATGCCTGTAACCCGACCCATCCCAAATTCTGGCTCGTCGCGTCTGGTACCACCGGACGCAGTTGGCGCGGCAGACCGACCGCAGGCTCGTAGCTCTTCTCCCATGCCATGACCCAAGAAACCCTCTTACTTCAGGGATCGGTCCGTTTTTGTCCCAACTGCCGCAAACGCTGTCTGAATGAGCTTGAAGCGTAGTCCAAAAAAATTGGCAATAGCGCGCCGAAGCGTTTGGAGACACCGCTAAGCCTAAGAATCGCGCTCATAGTTGGTCAGCCTGCATCGTGGCGATCCAGCGGGCTAAGCTAAAGCGTCTCGTCGCGTTCGCGCCGCTCGTTCAAAAACTCGCTAATCGGACTTACGGCTCGACTTTACCCGCCTTGATTTCTTCCAGATTACGCGGCGGGTGAAGAAAAAAGCGCACTTGCTCGTGACCGCTTTCGGGCGCGTCAGGAATCGGAATCGGCTCTCAAATCAAGTCACGCCCGCAACAGGAATTCGGGTTGTGCGGCTTCACGAAAGGAAAAGAGAGCCGCAAGGGTCTTGGAGCGTTACTTCTGGGCGCGTATCGAGGGGGCAAGCTCCGCTACTTCGGGCACTCGGGAACCGGATTCACTGAGAAAGGATTGGCAGAAGCGATCGAGCGGTTGACGCCGTTTTTCACAGACAAACCACCGGTCGAAAATCCGCCTAAGATTCCTGAGAAAATTTAGTGGCTCGAGCCACTGTTGGTCTGTGAGGTGGCGTTCGCCGAGTGGACTGAAGACGAGCAGTTACGCCAGACTACGTTTCTCGGATGGCGCGACGATAAGAGTCCAGAGGAAGTGGTGCTTTGAGAGCGGCGTCCTGAAACCCTCAATCCTAAATGGACACTTCTATCCCCGCACGGGTATCCGCCTTGTCAATCACACATCGGTGACACCCTCGCTGGATTTCGACGGGTTTCTTATTGGCTGATAGCTCGGGGCTTACTATAATAGTTTTGTGGCATCGCTGGAAATCGAGACTGCTGAGGGGTCGCAATACATATGACGGGCGCAATCGACTCGCCTATGAGGGAGTGACGCCGAAAGGGTGTCCAACATGCCCGCTACGAACGCAAACCGGTTGCCGCTCCTGACGATCAGAGGGGTCCGGACGTTCGCGGTCGAGGTGCCGATGAAGTTCCCGCTCGGCACCAGTTCCTCCACCGTTCACAGCGCGCCATTGCTACTCATCGATCTCGAGACCGAGGAGGGGATCACCGGCCGCACCTACCTGTTCTGCTACCGCTCGAGCGTCCCCCGGGCGATCGACGTCGTGCTGCGGGATGCGGTCTCGGTGGTCAAGGGGGAGCCCGTTGCGCCCCTCGACATCGGGGCCAAGCTCGCCAGGCGCTTCGCGCTCGTCGGGGTGGCAAGCGTGGTCCGGATGGCGCTCTGCGGACTCGACGCGGCGTTGTGGGACGCGCTCGCCGTCGCCGCAGGTCTGCCGCTGGCGACCTTGCTCGGAGCCAAGCCCAAGCCGATCCCCGCCTACAACTCGAGCGGACTGGGCCTCATGTCGCCGGAGGCCGCCGCGGACGAAGCCGAGAAACCGCACGGGTGACCGCGAGGTCTTGCTCAAGATTGGGATGGCCATCCCAATCTTGAGCAAGACCTCGCGGTCACCCGTGCGGTGCGCAAGCGGCTTCCCGACGCCATCGAGCTGCCGGTCGATTACAACCAAGCGCTGACGGTGGCCGAGGCGATCCGCCGCGGACGCGCTCTCGAAGGCGAAGGCGTTGCCTGGCTCGAGGAGCCGATCCGTCACGACGATTACGCCGGCAACGCGACGGTCGCGAGAGCGCTCGCCGTACCGGTGCAGATCGGTGAGAACTTCAATGGACCGGAGGCCATGATCGAGGCGCTCGCCGCCAGGGCGTGCGACTACGTCATGCCGGATGCGGCTCGCATCGGCGGCGTGAGCGGCTGGATCCAGGCGGCCGGCATCGCTGCAGCGCACGGCATCGAGATGTCGTCGCATCTGCTGCCAGAGATCAGTGCGCACCTGCTTGCTGCGAGCCCGACCTGCCACTACCTGGAATATGTCGACTGGGCCGACGCGATCCTCGAGGAGCCGCTGCAGATGAGGGAGTGTAGCGGGCAACGAACCAATCAGTCATGCGTTGCCGCGGTACGCCGAGACTGAAGGCGAAGCAATCGAGTCGGGCCTAAAATGAACAATCGAGGGATGCGACGCGGTGATGCGCAGCCTTATCGGGGCCGTCTACCGGTTCCGAGACGCCACGCTAGTTGAAGAAAAGAAGGGCGACTTTGGTAGCGCTCTGCAGAACCTGTATCGAGAGTTGGAGCGAGCGGAAGAGCTGGTTGGACCCTCTTAGCTTTTCGTGACTCGCTTATAGTCGATTTTGTGCAAGCCATTGGAAGCCAAATCGACTAAAATTCTAGCGGCGCTGGGAGGCTAGTGCAGTAAGTCTGAAGGTTGTATAGTGGTATCAGGTTCGCTTGTGCTGTCTGTGAGCTGAGGAAAATGGTACGGCTGCTATACGAAGCTTAGACTTACTGCACTAGAATAGTGAAAACGAAAAGCAAGCGGGCCTGTCCGGTTTGCGGCACTGCGCTAAGTGGCGATAGCGATTTATGTCCGGTTTGTGCCCTGCACGGCGCTCTCAAACCCGAGAGTGATTCACGTTCGGGTATTTCTTCCGAGCTCCGTTTTGAACACTACACGGTTCTGAGGAACGCCGACGGAACACCACTCGAACTCGGGCGCGGGGCGATGGGAGTGACCTATAAAGCCTTTGATGTCCACCTTCAGTGTCCGGTTGCCCTGAAGATTATTAACGCCCGGTTTATTGGCGACGACTCAGCTCGGCTCCGCTTTGTGCGAGAAGCTCGCGCTGCAGCCAGTATGCGCCATTCGAACGTCGCGTCGGTGCTCCATCTGGGCGAAAGCGGCGGCAACTACTTTTACGCGATGGAGTTTGTCGAGGGTGAAACGCTGGAGAGACTCATTCGGGATCAAGGCAGGCTCGAGACCGATATGGCGCTCGAGGTGGTAGCACAAGTCGCCGCTGGGTTAACCGCGATCCACAAACAGCATCTGGTCCATCGCGACATCAAACCCAGCAATATCATGGTGAGCTTGGAGGAAGGCCGGTTGGAGAACGTCAAGATCATCGATCTGGGCCTGGCGAAGGGAGCGGCGGACGAAGGTACGGTTTCGACCGCCGGAGGTTTTACAGGAACACCCGGGTACGCCAGCCCCGAACAGTTTGCCGGGATAGGTAGCGACATTCGTTCTGACCTGTACTCGTTGGGCATAACGCTTTGGGAGATGCTCTCGGGCAAGCCACCTTTTCAAGGCTCTGCTCTGGAGTTGATGTACCTGCATCAACATGCTGGGCTTCCGAGCGAAAATTTAAAGAGCGTTCCGGCGCCGATTATCGCGTTGCTGGAAATTCTGCTGGCCAAAGATCCGGCCCAACGTTTTGCAGGGCCGGCTCAACTGCGGAAGGCTCTGCCCAGAGTGAGAGAAGCGCTTGGTTCCGGGTTACGTCTGACCGCGAACGATCTGCGCTCGATTGGTGATCACGCGACCGAGCAATCCAAAGGAATACAACAGAAGCCGGGAAGGCATCGTCTTCGCTGGCTGGCGGTGTCTGTTCTGTGCTTGACCGGATTACTGCTCGGGTGGTTTTACTTCTCCGGTAACAGAGGATCTTATTTAAGCCAGCGAGGTGTCGAAGCGACGCCACCGGAAAAGAGCATTGCGGTTCTGCCGTTTGAGAACATCAGTGCAAATAAAGATGACGCCTACTTTGCTGACGGCGTACAGGACGAAATCCTGAACAATCTCGCCAAAATCGCTCAACTCAAAGTCATCAGCCGGACCTCTGTGATGCAGTATCGGGCCGACACCAACCGCGATCTGCGCCAAATCGCCAACGCGTTAGGTGTGGCTAATGTGCTGGAAGGAACGGTCCGCCGCGACGGAAACCACGTGCGTGTAAGCACTGAGTTAGTCGATGCCCGTAATGACCACACGATTTGGGCCGACAGTTATGATCGGGATCTCACCGATATATTTGCCATTCAGAGTGAGGTCGCTCAGACCATCGTCAGAAAGTTGAACGCTACGCTTTCTCCCGAAGAGAAGAGGTCGATTGAAGCAAAGCCGACTGATAATCTCGAAGCCTATGACCTCTATCTCCGAGCCAATGAGTTGATTATGATCGCTTGGGCCTCTTTGGGTTCCGGAGATATTGAGGGACCGGCGGGTAAAGCTATCCCTTTGCTGGAGCGGGCCGTCCAACTCGATCCTAAGTTCACGCTCGCCTACTGCGCGTCTGGGTTAACCCACGACCTCCTTTATTATATCCCCGACGCGACGCCAGAGCGGCGCGCCCTGGCAGATGCGGCGGTAAATAGCGCGTTACGCTTACAGCCTGATCTTCCCGAAGTTCACTTGGCATACGCGTACCACCTCTATTACGGTTATCAGGATTACGAGCAAGCACGGGCGCAATTGACGATCGCCAAGCGGGGCTTACCAAACGATGTCAAGGTGATCTCGCTCCAAGCCTACATCGATCGTCAGCAGGGCAACTTCGAAAAAGCGATCCAGGAGTTTAGAGAAGCGATCACGCTAGATCCGCGCAATAAAGTTTCGCTAAATGAGCTCGAGTTCACGCTTTATTGCACGCGTCAGTTTAGCGTGGCGGAACAGATATACGATCGGTTGCTGGAGATTTCTCCCGACGACCTCTACCTAAGGGTTCAAAGGGCGTCGGATATGGGCGATAAGACCGGAGACTATACCGCGCTCCGTTCTGCGATTGCCGTCCTTCCCCCATCCATGGCGGACGATCGAAACGGGCTCACTTGGCGTTTGCCTATGGCGTTATACGATCGCAATTGGGCGCAGGCCAAGGAAATCATCGAAAAAATGAAAGGCCGTGAGGATCTCGGTCTTTTTGCTTACGGATGGTGGCCGGTTCCAGTTGGTTGTTACTCCATTCTAATTGCTCGGCTGCAAGGAGAACCCACCGATGCAAACCCTAGGTTTGCTGAAGTACGAGATCAAATGAATCAGAAGCTCCAGAAGTCACCAGAAAACGCCGCACCACTGCTTAGCCAGTTGGCGGTGGTAGATGCCCTGCTTGATAACAAAGAAGCAGCCGTATCTGAAGCTAAACGCGCCGTCGAAGTGTTGCCGATTTCAAAAGATGCTCTGCGAGGTACGCGCATCCTGATCAATCTGGCCGTTGTCTACGCTTGGACCAATGAGCTGGATTTAGCCTTTGCAACATTGGATTCGCTGACGAAAACGCCATTTGGTATTTACTACGGCCAATTGAAGCTTGATCCAACTTGGGACGCGCTTCGGAAAGATCCGCGCTTTGACAAACTGTTAGCCGAGTTAGCGCCGCGGGATTGAGAGTCTGATTGATCAATGGTTTGTCGATTATCCGCTGGCCGAGGCGGCGGGCGCATCGCGAGCTGTAGGTCAATCGCCGTCATGATTTCCACTGCCCATTCTTAGCTGGTCTATATCCTTGGGCGCGAGCGTCTGCCTCGCTCATGAACTTCCCGCTTGGTATTCGCCGGATCGATAGAGGAGGGTTGGATGCCTGCTACCCGGACCTGTTCTGTTCTTCTCTAACTAATTAGCGGGTAGTAAACTAGCTCGCATGTTAACTCCAAGGGCCAGCACAGCCGATAAGCCCAAAATTCCAATCCTGCTCTTTGCCCATTCGCTTCTAGGAATCCGCCCCTACGATTGGCAGTGTCAGATTCTCCTTCATTACGAGGCCGGTAAGCCGACAGCCGCGGCTTGCGCGAATTTCACAGGGAAGACTTCCACAGTCTTTCCGATCGCAGCTCTCTGGACCTTATACAACTTCCCACGCGCTCGCCTGATGTATCTCTCGGCAACCAGCGCTCAGGTTAAAAACCAATTCTTTGCTTCCTTGGACGGCTTGCGGTCTCGCCCCGCATTTGCCGGCTGGACCTGGCTCGAAACTGAAGTACGAAACCTTCATGGCGGATTTCTGTTCGGCCGTGCCACCGACACATCAGGCAACATCGAAGGCTTACACGATCAAGCCGAATCTCCAGCCACTATCTTGTTGACGAAGCTAAATCGATCCGCGACGAGATCCTCGACGCGCTTGAGCGGTGTCACACTTCTTACCGGCTCTTCATGAGCTCGACCGGCGCAGCCTTCGGCGGCTTCTACCAGATCTGCACAGCAAAATCGCATCTCTGGAAAGTGTTCAACATTCCCTCTTCCATATGCCCGCATGTCGACCCGGCCGTTATCGAAGCCGATCGAGAGAACCTCAAAGACAACGTCTTCCGCATCAAACACGGCGCTGAGTGGCTTTACGATGCAGGTGATTCGATGATCTCACTCGAGTATGTCCGAACTCTGATCGATAACCCGCCCGAGCATGTCCCCGGCCGGCCGGCTGCCTTCTGCGATTTCGCCGGACCAGGTGACGAATCAAGTGTTAGCCCTCTGCGATGGCAACCGAGCGGAGATAGTTGACGCCTGGCGCAGCAAAGACACCATGCAACTCTGTCGGCAAGTTCCTTACCCTGTTCCGCAAACTTAACCTGCAAAGCTACCAGGTCGGAGGCGATGAAGGTTACGGTCACCAGCTGATGGACTGCATGCAGGAGGAAGGCTTCTATCTGCACCGGTTCAACAACGGCTCACCCTCCAAGCGCAGCGACATCTACGTGAACTTGAGCGCCGAATGGTGGTCAACCGTCGGCCAGCTCATTGAACGCCGGCAGGTCATCATTCCCAATGATGAAAAGCTTATCGCTCAGCTGACGTCGCGCCGGAAACTGTATGATTCACGAGGCCGCGAGAAACTTGAGAGCAAAGCTGACCTGAGAGCCCGCGGTGTCGAGTCACCGGACCGCGCCGATGCGCTCATCGGAGCAATCGTGCTCGGCCGGGAATCGCAAATCGATTGGAAAGAACTGCTGGAGGATCAGAAACGAATCAAACGCCAGATGCAGCTCGGCATCGGCAGCAACGCGATATTTCCCAGGCGGCACATTGAGTGGCGCTGGTGAGTCAGCTCAATTCGTGCCCCTCCAGTTAATGTCGTCGAAAGAGATCTGAACCGGAGACTTTTTGAAGACACGGGTAAATTTCGAGCGAAAATCCTCCATGTTATCGCAAAGCTTCATGATTGTGATGACACTTTGAATCTGTCCTATGAGCTTTTCTTTTCCAAACTCCTTCAGCCATTGATGATGATTTCTGCCGTGTTTAGGGTGGGGATTCTTCTTTCGGAGTTCTTTCCCAACATCTTTGTCGATGGCGTCGTAGACGAATGCCATAATATATTTGCCCCACCTCAGTGGCCTTGATCGAGGTGAGTAGTGAATTCCCTCCAATCTTGCGAGTTCAAACCAGAATTCTTGGGGGAACATTCTGGCCCATTCCTGCAGTTCCTCCGCAATAAACGCCTGAAGCTTTAACTGAAGCGCATTCTTTGCGCCTGTCATCAATGTCAATGGTGGCGGTCCCGGTATCGCTGAAGAAGTGCTCAGCTTGCTCCAGAGCCATTTCCCGCGATTTCTCGAGGAGGCGGCATTTGAGTTTCAGCGGCGGGCTTTGAGTTAATCTCCGTGCAAAATCCGGCTACGCCTTGGCCGCGAATCGTCACGATGTAAGTCTGCCAGCCGATGCGAGCATCGTAACCGTAGGGCTCGACACTGATCTCCTCTTCTGCCACCGGAAAGAGGGAGAACAACCGGCGGATATGGGCGACCAGTTCCGGCCAATCCTTAAGCGTCACTAAGGTGCGCAGGGATTCCTCCAGACTGCCTCGTTGCTCACGGAAATAGAACATGTCTCGAAGTAGATCTCCCCTCAGGGGGGATCTACTTTTCTGCTTTAAGCCCTTGTCGAATATGCTCGAACTGTTGAATGGTTTGGGTCAGGCCGACTTGGGCGGTCGGCAAATCAGCGCTACCGGCCAGGGTGGCTTGAGCGGCCTGTAGACCGGCCAAATAGCCATCGTGATAATCTTTCGGATTGAGGCGACGCACCAATTTTATGATTTCTCTTTCCATAGGTTATTCGGCGGATAACCAACATGAAAACCGTTACAGAAGCGACAACGGTAGGGGAGAAGTCCCTGTTGCGGACATTGACGCATAAAAGTACAGGAACTGAGCCTTCAAAGATTGATCGGCATCCAGCCGGCCGCGAAAGGCATCAGTCAATGCCTTTATGCGTTCGCAACACCGAAATCGATAAGCTCTTTGTCGCCAGGTTGGAACCACAACTAAGCGGCTAGTTCTTTCTCGCAGCAGACCAATGCTCGACGAATCACTTCGTTCTCATCGGTGCCCGTAATATGCCTCAATAGCCTTTCCGGGGCCCTTTCGTAGATGAACGTTGCAAACGTACAGTTCTCTGTGTGCCGCCAAGCGTGCAACTCGATCACGTAATCATTCCAGGTGCAAATGCGTAATCCGCTGATAACCTGATCACTGACGTCAAGCGATTAAACGAAGGAAGAATATGAAAAAATTCATTTCCAAAAATGCCGTGACATCCCAATCACAGTCCCTCTCAGGAGGTAACCCAAATTCAGGGCAGGCGAACCGGCCCGTCGTGGGAAGGCGTTCCTTTCTCAAGGGTCTCGGTGCAACCGGTGCATTATTGGTTCCCGCTACCGCATTATTGGCCACCAAAGCGAAAGCGACGAATGACGATTTTGGCGGGAAAATAGGGAAAGGCGATGCATCAATTCTGCGGTTCCTGGCCGCCGCTGAAATCCTCGAAAGTGATCTCTGGGAACAATACTGGGAACTCAGTTCATTTACGGGGACGATCAATAGCGGTTTCGCATCGACTAATCCAGCAACTGGCAAGAAGGTAACTCCCACCGGGGGGAACATGAACTATGCGACTGCCCTCCAGATTCTGGATGGTGACATGCCCCAATATATTCTGGACAATACCGACGATGAGTTCAGCCACGCAAACTTCCTGCTTGCTTACTTAAAATCTAAAGGCGCCAACACATCGGACATCGATCTCCTTGTTGGCCCTCATTTCCGCACATTGCAAGGTAGTGTGGCAACAGGGTCGACCAAAAAGGGACGACTCACCAACCTTACCAAACTCACCGTGGACACCAGTTTTTGGGGCCGGTACCGGTCCGACAACAGGAACCCCGATCTCGGTGACTCATTCGATGATACATTCCGAGCAGTCCCGAGTTTGAATGTTGGGCAGCATACGGCAATTCCCAGAACTGATGCTGACGCCAACAATGCCGACCTTATCAAGGCGATCGCCTTCACGGCAGGGTTCCACTTTGCCTTTATCGAGATTGGCGGCACCAGCCTATATCCTTCCCTTGCTCAGAGGGTCAAGCATCCGGAAGTTTTGCGAGTCGTGCTCAGTATCGGCCCAACCGAGGCGATGCACTTTCAGACTTGGCAGGATAAGGCAGGCAATGCGACTCCCCTGATGGATATCATGGACCCGATAAACAACTCAACGGTGACGTTTGTAGATCTCACACTAGATTCCACGCCAGCGACTTTGAGAAACAACCTGATCATGCCGGAGCCGTGCCCGTTTCTTAACCAAAATTTCCCGATCTGTTCGATCGTTCGTCCGACCGAGACCAAGGGAGCCGCGATGGGCGCACTCAAGGCTTTGACCGACGACGGACTTTTCATCGGGCAGACTCCAGAGTTCATGCAGCTGTTAACGGATTTGGCATCGGATGCCGATGCGGCTTGACGCGAATCCGACGAGGACTAGCATTAACCAAAGCAACGAACGTGCCCAAGAGGGCGAAGACCCTCTTGGCGTTTGTATTCCCTTAGTTCAGCGATGCTGTCATCGGGGACCGGATCGTACCGGAACGTGACTGCGAAGGTAAAGTCCCGTACGCGAAATAATCTGTCGTCGCCGGCGGCGTTTGTGTGATTCCCGTTTTATTCGGCGTTCCTTTCTCACTCGGCATCTAATGCCCGCGTGCGCAGGCGCGTTCAACGCGCCGCTTTCAGTAATTCTTTCTCCCGAATCTCTTTCATCATCCGGGAAATAGTCGAGCGATCGACGTTGAAGAGCTCGGCAATCTCGGCCTGACTCTTCTCACCAAGCCGTATCATCTTGATCGCTTCGTCTTGCTGAGTCTTCGAAAGCTTGTAACGCCCGCCACCGATGCGCCCGTTAGCTCTGGCACGCGCCAGGCCGAGCTTCGTCCGCTCCTTGATTATCTCGCGCTCAAACTGGTTGAAGCTGCCAAGCATGTTCATCATGAGACGGCCGGCCGGTTGCGTTGTGTCGATCGACTTCCGAGCTCGGAAGGGCGGAAGTTTGCTCATGAGCTTTCGCCTGGTTCTCTTTGCGAAAATCCTCCATCAGGGCCGCGTACCGGCGGAGCTGCTCTTCGTCGACCTCATTCCCAACCGGTCGATCGGTTGAGCCTTCGGAGCGGTTCACGTTGCGCAACGCGAATTGATTGGGAAACCTGCGCTCGAGCCACCACAAAGACGCCAGCACGTTCCGCGGAGCGTGTTTCCGAATGTTTGCAATGTGGTATTCGCGCAAAAATTCTTCCCGTGTTTCCTCCGCCTCCTTGAGCCGCCGCTGATACTTTGGGTTGCGCTTCACGTGCTGCCGGAAGCCTTGATAGGTGACTAGTTCTAGCCGACATGCCTCGCTCGCGCTTTCACCTTGCTCAATCCAACGGCAAATCCTGATGAACCGCCGAGCGTTTAGAAACAGCGGTCTGCCTCCAACATCGCACACCACCTCGAGTTGAGCTTCTTTTGCTTCGTGCGGAACCTCTGCTGGCGCTTTTTTTCAATGCTAGGCGCTTCAGTTCTGGAATCAGCCCAAGTTCTTTATTTAACTAAGCCACTCTGGGCAAGAGACGTTGAACCCGCGCCGGGCCGCGTTCCTCACTCGCAGCCTGCATCGTTACGGCCACAAAGCCGGGTCACGCACCGCGTCGACGACCTCGCGGATCGAGTCGATCACGAGTTGAGGCTGCTCCTTATGTACCTCGTGGCCGCTATTTGTGTTCGTGACGTGCTTCGCGTTCGGCACGAGCTTGGCGAGCTGCTCCTGTGCCTGTTTCTGCGCGTTGTCGGTGACGTAGCCAAAGTCCGCCGGAACGTCAGTTGGCAGCTTGCCCGCAGCAATCAGCGACGGAATCTGTGGCCCCCAGGGCCGGTCCGCAGACAGAACTATCAAGCGGAGCGGACGCAGTGGCTGGGCGGCGCGGACCTGGTCGAAGCTGCGGTCCGGGTCGTTCCTTTCCAGGTCTGGGTACAAGGCCAGGCTCTCCCGTATGTCGCCTTCCATCAGGATTCGCTGCATCGCCCACTGCTCAGGCGTCTCCGCATCCTGAAGCCCCTCGGAGAGGGCGTCGACGAGTACGAGACCGGACACATCTTGGGGGTAGATACTCGCATACAGCCTAACGATCAGGCCGCCATAGGAATGCCCGACAAGCACGTAAGGACCCGCCTCATTGGCAGCACTCAGCAGGGCATGCAAGTCCGCGACCGCGTCCTCTGCCGTGGTCGGTTGCCGCACCGGGTCACTGCGGCTCGGCTTCTCCCCGACCGGCGTTCCGGGACGGTCGTAGGCACAGACCCGAGTGAACTTGGCGACCTCGGCGAAGACCGTCGGCACTGGTTTCTCGGCGATGTTCCAATCCTCGGCGGAGGCCTTCAGGCCAGCCACCAACACGACGGTAGGGGATCCCGTGCCGCGACACTCCAGGTACATCTTGCGGCCACCGCCGATATCGACCAGGCCGGCGAAGTCCCCGCTTCCCGCGCTTCCTGTCGCTGCGCTGACGAACTGGATGCCGAGGGCCAGCATGAGGAGAGTCATGGTGCGAAGCAATCGAGTCATCGGGAGTTCCTCCAAAGTTAATCTGTCAAGCAAGGCACTGGCCTCGGGGGCAGCTCCCGAGCCGACCGGAAAGATTTGAACGCACCTTCTAAGAGAGCCAGATGCGCCTTCTCCGCGTCCGCCAAAATTTGTTGCTCTCCTCCGACTGGCTCGATAGCGAGCCAATAGTCTCCATCCTGCACCTGGAGAATACTGGTGGCTCGGAAAAGAATGCCTTCACTGGGCCAGATATCATTACCTAATCGCACTTTTGCTAAATCGAGTAGTTGGGTTTCAGCGGTCGTGGGAGTTCCCTCGACCGAAAGCGCCGCCACGGATGATTTGGCCATTGTAGCGAAGACTGCCGTAATGACGGGAAGAATCCACGAGGTCCTCGGCGGTGGAATGCGTGTGGATTTTCCAAAGGTAACTGGTCCTTAATTGCTGCCTAGAGCCTCACTGATAGCAGGCTGGTGAGGTAACTCACCGTCGCCACTCAATGTGCCGCCTGGGAAATATGGCGTTGCTGCCGATGCCGCGCTGCATCTGGCGTTTGATTCTTACGCCATATTCCCCAGGCGGCATATTTCGTTCCGGTGAGGTGCGATGGAACACAAACCCGTTTACGCGGAACTAGCTGCCGGCTGGTGCCATCGAGCCAATCGAGACTCAGGACCGCCACGAAGTTGGAAGCGGGTACAATGAGAATCAGCGGACTTTCTCAGTACTCCATTTTCTTCATGTTGGTTCTTCATAGTCTTTCTCCGAATCATTTCAGCCTGCGAACAATTTTCTTGGGAGCGCTATTGGTGTCCCCTCTCCAGACTCGATACTTCTGGAGAGAAAGCCTGAGACCTTGTCTTCGAGTTCTGCGCCCACGTTGATCGAAAGCCGACGGGCCAGAAGGAGGCTCGTGAGGAATAGAACTGCCGCTCCCAGCAAGGTGTAAATGGATCCGGCTACTGCCGCAGCGGAACTCCAGATCACTCCCCCAAACACCATGGCTCCTTGCGAGATCATGATAACTGTGGCGTTCATGCGACCTTGCGCCCAGCTTGGCATCGAGCGTTGCGCTGCCACCCAGAGTTCCGAAGCAGATAGTGTCCATCCCGCACCGGCCAGCGCCGCCACAACGAAGAACAGCTCTGCCTGGCGAACAAATGCCATCAACACATAAGCCAGGACGATTACCAAATTGGCGGAGAGGGTGACTGAATCGGGCGAGAACCGAGCCCTGAGCCAAGAAATGACGAACACCGCTCCGAACACCGAGCCGGCGCCCATACTGGTGAACAAAAGACCAAGCTGGGACGAACCCAGGTGCAACACTTGCAAGCCCACTACCGGCATCAATGCCGGAATGACTGAGATAAAAAGAGCAAACAGGAAATTTCGGGCTAAGATGACATGGAGCCTCGGCACGTAACGCACGTAACGGGTAATCGTCCCGAACGATTTGAAAAAGCTCTCCGATGCAAGCTTTGTCGGTACAATTGGTTGTTTCCACTGCCGGATTGCCAGCACAACCAGGAGAAAACAAGCGGCATTGACAGCAAAAACGAAATGCGCTCCGGCCAGCGGGACTAACAAACCACCTAACACCGGACCGATAATTCCGGAGATATTGAGTTGCAAACCGCTTAAGGTCGCTGCCGACGGGAGTTCTCTGTCTGAGACGACCTGGGGAACAATCGAGATCCAGGCCGGCGCGTTGAAAGCGAAACCAACTCCAACCAGAAACATGCTGGCTAGTATGGTGCAAGGATTGAGCAGCTGCAGCCAACCAAGCGCCGCTAGTCCGGCGGCCGTAGCTGCCAACCAAAGATTGATCCAACACACGAACTTCTGACGGTTCACCTTATCGGCCAGGACGCCGGCAGGCAGGGTGAACAAAAAGAAAGGGAGCGATGCCGCAGTCGCCATGAGCGAAATCAAGAACGGCGACCCCGTGACTACGTTCATCATCCAGGTCGCTGCGCTATTGTGGGCCGCCTCGCAGGTTCCGGAGATCACCGTTGCAATCCAGAGTCTTCTGAAAGCCGGGTTTCCCAGGGCCGTCCAGGTGGAGTTCGTAGTCATCACCCGTTTACAAAGGGATTGAGTCCTTCCGAGTTTCAGGACCTTCGCGATCGCTTGGAAATTTTTTTCCGAAACCTGCTTTGGTGGACTAGTCTAAAGGAACACGCAATTGCTTGTGGAACGGGACAACAGTATGCCAGGTGCTGTGCTGGCCGCCTTCGCACCACCCGGTGGAGCGTGGTGTTGCTTTTCGGCTCAGGCTGCCGCTGAAGGGCGGTTAGGGCCATGAGCACGGAGCCGCAACGCACCTGCCCGAGCTGTGGCAACGAGCTTTCGGGAGCGATGGAACTCTGTCCGGTATGCATGCTTCGCCAGGGTCTTGCAGGCGGGGCTGAGTCCGGCGAGTCTTCTGCTTCCGAGGATACGATCAAGCTGCCGACATTGGAACAGGCGGTGCAACGATTTGAGCACTATGAGCTGGTGATGGGTGAAGACGGGAAACCGGTCGAGCTCGGTCGCGGCGCCATGGGAGTGACTTACAAAGCGCTCGATGTCGATCTCCACTGCCCGGTAACGCTGAAAGTCATTAGCGAGCGGTATCTCGCTGACGAATCGGTGCGTCTGCGTTTTTTACGCGAAGCCCGCGCTGCGGCGAGCGTTCGTCACCCGAATGTTGCCTCGGTTTTCCACCTAGGCAGAACCGGTCAGAATTACTTCTACGCGATGGAGTTCGTAGAGGGAGAAACCCTTGAAAAACTCATCAAACGCTCAGGCCGACTGGACACAAAATTGGCGCTGGAAATTGCAACGCAGGTGGCTGCCGGATTGGCCGCAGTTCACGAACAGAACCTTGTCCACCGAGATATTAAGCCAACAAACATCATGGTGAGGTTGAAGGAAGAACGCGGTGTAACGGCCAAAATTATCGACCTCGGCCTGGCGTCGCAGCGCTCTGGACCCTCTACAGCTTCCCGCGGGCCCGTCTGATGTATCTGAGCGCAACGGCCCAGCAAGTCCGCAACCAGTTCTTCGCTTCCGCTCTCGGCCCGCATTCGCCGGCTGGACCTGGCTGGAAACTGAAGTCCGAAATCCTCATGGCGGCTTTCTCTTCGGCCGCGCCACCGACACATCAGGCAACATCGAAGGCTTACACGATCAACCCGAGTCACCAGCCGCTATCCTGGTTGACGAAGCCAAATCGATTCGTGACGAGGTCCTCGATGCGCTCGAGCGCTGCCACACCTCTTATCGGCTCTTTATGAGCTCCACCGGCGCAGCCTTCGGCGAGTTCTACCGAATCTGCACCGCTAAGTCGCATCTCTGGAAAGTGTTTAACATCCCCTCTTCCTTATGTCCTCACGTCCCGCTCGCTACAATCGAAGCCGATCGCGAGAATTTGAAAGACAACATCTTTCGGATCAAGCACGGCGCCGAGTGGCTCTACGATGAAGGTGATTCGATGATCTCACTCGAGCATGTGCGGGCTCTCTTCGATAACCCGCCTGAGCACGTTCCCGGCCGAGCGGCTGCCTTCTGCGATTTCGCCGGACCAGGCGACGAGTCCGTGTTGGCCCTCTGCGACGGCAATCGAGCCGAAATAGTTGACGCCTGGCGCAGCAAAGACACCATGCACTCTGTCGGCAAGTTCCGCAAACTTAACCTGCGAAGCTACCGGGTCGGAGGCGATGAAGGTTACGGCCACCAGCTGATGGACCGCATGCAGGAGGAAAGATTCTACCTGCAGCGCTTCAACAACGGCAGCCCGGCTAAGCGGAGCGAGATCTACGCAAATCTATCGGCCGAATGGTGGTCAACCGTGGGCCAACTCATCGAACGCCGGCAGATCATCATCCCCAACGATGAAAAGCTTATTGCTCAATTAACCTCACGCCGAAAGCTGTATGATAGCAAAGGCCGCGAGAAGCTTGAAAGCAAAGCTGACCTGAGGGCCCGCGGTATTGAGTCACCGGACCGCGCCGATGCGCTAATCGGGGCAATCGTGGGAGGGCAAGAGGCTAAAGTCGATTGGAAAGAAGTGGGGGAGGACTGGAAAAGGATTAAACGTCAGATGGAATTGGATCGGATCCGCACAGGCCGTGGCAGACCGCACATCGAATGGCGATAGTGAATGAATGAAATTCGAACTGCAGCGCCCGAGCGCCTTGTTGCGCTGGGGGACCCGGCAATGACGCACCGGATAGTCAAGATTCGGTTACTTCGTACCGCGAACTGACGCCCGGTTTTAAGTCCTCATTCTGCGACTTTGATGATGAAGAATACTTCTTGGAATCGCGGCCGGTTATCGATCATCGGATGGGCAGTGGAGACTGTCTTATGCACTTCCTAAGGTGCGTCGGTTTCGCCGAAGATTGCAGTTCCATGGGATTCTGCAGATGTATTGTAAGGCTCCCAAAAAGCATTGTTCGGCCCCATGCCAATTCCTCCCTTCCACGTCCACGCAGTTCCTGCTGGTAAATGCGGGCGTCTTGTCCTTGTGCAGATCGGCGCCCCCATGCGCCATACAGCGAGCTTGTACCATGCGTGTGAGGCGCAATCTCATGTACGAGATCAGGCAATGGATAAAAGTCGATGCCGTGCTTCCCATCGTCCTCTTTTCCTCCTAAATCATCAGGGGATTTCGCATCCGCCGGCGCACCGCGAACAAACCGTTCAATCAGGTAGGGACGGTTGCGCTTTAAACTGTCGGACCAACCTCCATCACATAATTCAAACCCCTGTGGGAGCTTTTCCTTGCTAGCGCCGCCCCACCACATAACAAACCGGGCGAAAGGTGTTGGAGTTTAGCTGCTCGACGCGGATAGCCCAGTTAGCAGGTACGTACTTTGACGTATTGCGGTGCAGGTGGTCGCGCTGTCAACGTTCGGAGGAGCCTTGCTATGTCTGAAAAACACCACGAGAGCCATCCGGCTCAACCTGCCCGTCAAATTCGTTGCTTTACCCGAGCCGTAAAAAACGCCCGGTACCTGCAGCAGCACGACCCCGCCAACTTCGCCAAAGACCATCGCGGACCAGGCCTCGGCACCGGTCTTCCCGTTGAGATCCTGCACCGCCTGCATCTGCTCGCCCCCGATGCCCCCGAACTTGCCCCCTACCCCGCCGTTTCCGACTTCCTTAAGCGGCATCCCATGCCCAAAATCCGCAAGTGGACCAAGATCGGAGGGCACCAGCAATGAGCGCCCCGCTGTTCAGTGGCACCGTCCACTTCATCCACCCGACCTTCGTCACTCCCGGCGGCACCTTCACCTTCTCCGCCGCCGACATGCAGACGATGATCCAGTACGCGCAGCACGCCATCGTGCCCATCCTCGAAATGGTGCATCAGGAATACGGCCCTTCCACGACCGTCATTTCCCCCACCACCATCGACTACACGGCGCACATGTCCGCTGCGACCTTCTCTGATTCCGATCTTCAAGGCTGGGTGAACGACATCCTCAGCACCAACGGCCTCGACCCCTCGACCACACTCATCGCCGTCCCTTGCCCGTCCGGCATTGGCGACGATGCCGGCTACGTGGTCGCCAACGGCGGCTACCACTACATCGCCAACGGCCCCTACGCCGTCTTCGGCATCTACGCGACGGGTCTGACGCTCGCGGACCAGGTCGACCAATACGCCATGGTCGTCAGCCACGAAATCGCCGAAGCCATCGTCGATCCCAAGGCCGACCACAGCAACCCCGAAGTCGGCGACCCGTGCTGCGCAAACTGCTACCAGGGGAACAATTTCTACCGCGCCTATTTCGACGCCTCCAATAACTACCTGGGCACCAATCAGCAGACCCCTCCCGGCGGCTTCAACTTCGCTTACTACACTGCCGTGGTTGTGAAACCCGCCGGTGGTGTCGATTGCCCGGCCCCCGATGCCGACTGCAACTATTCGCCTACGCCCCAGAACTTCTACTTCGTCGCGGAAAAGAACAACTTCGGCCACGACGAAGTCAGCGACACGCTTACCTGGAGCGATGCCTTCTACCTGTTCCTCGAAGGCTACTCACCCGCCGGCATCGCCGCGTCCCTGCCGAACCTGACCGGTTCGTTCAACAGCAGCAACATCCCCGGCCTCACCATCACCCACAGCGGCACCATCTACGACGTCGGCAACACCGGCGACAACGCGAATCTGCCCCAGCGCATCCGTTTCGCCTACGACATCGCCTTCACCTCCGCATCGCTCTCCGCGTTCCCCACCACCGGCAATCCGCCGAAGTCCTTCGAACTCGACGCCACCATTCAGATGCAGGGCCAAACCCTTCCCTTCACCCCGAAGCTCGAGTTCTTCCTTCTCGCCGGAGCCGACCCCTACTTCACCAATCTCCGCAACGGCACCGGCTATTTCTACCTGAGCCAGGACCTCCGCGTCTTCACCGGCACGCCCGCTGTCAATCCCACACCGGTCGCCGGAACCGGCGCGCCCCAGCTCACCGATAGCTACGACGGTGCCTATCAGTACATTGCGAACCTGATCACCTACCTCAATAAGCAAGTCGGCTATCTCAACCCGGGCTACACTCCGCCCGACACCAACAGCTTCGATCCCCTCGATACGCTGCTGCCCAAACAGAACGGCGCGTTAAACGGGGACTCCACGGTTACACCCAAAACCGGCTCGGCGAACAACTACAACTTCGCCATCGCCCGCGTGCGCCTCAAAGGCTCGTCCGGACCTCCCGGCCAAGCCGCGAACGTCAAGGTCTTCTTCCGCCTGTTCACCACCCAGACCTTCGACACCGACTTCATCGATAGCGCCGCGGTTCTCTCCACCGCCGATCCCAACATCACCTACCCGAGCGATGGCGGCAGCGACCCCAGCTTCGCCCGTCCAGGCACCGACGGTGGCGGCAACATCAACGGATGCTCGCTGCCCTTCTTCGCGACGGCCAACTACGGCAGCAACCCCACCGACTACAATCCCGGCGGCGCGAACAACCAGACCATCATCATCCCGGATAACCACGGCTACACCTGGGCCTTCTTCGGCTGCTTCCTCAACGTCTACGATCTGTCCAACGTCGTCGGCGGCAGCAACGTCCAGACCTGGACTGCCGCCAGCGCCCACGACTGCCTGGTAGCGCAGATCGCCTATTCCGACGCCCCCATCCTCAACACCAACGGCGTCATCGAAAACCCCGAAAATTCGGACAAACTCGCCCAGCGCAACCTGCAGGTGACGCCCTCCGGCAACCCCGGCTTCCCGGCGACCCACCGCGTTCCCCAAACCCTCGACGTCCGCCCCAGCCAGCCCATCACGGTGCCCATGAAGACCAAGGGCGCCCCCAGCCTGCTCAGCTATCCTGACGAAATCATGATCGATTGGGGTGCGGTGCCCGCGGGGAGCGTCGCCAGTCTCTATTGGCCTGCCGTCAACGCAGCGGTCGTCCTTCAGTTGGCCGCGACGCTTTACCCCGGCCACGGACTCACCGCGCTCGACCCTCACACTCTCCAGTGCCAGGTCGCGAGTCGCGTCACCTACATCCCGATCCCCACCGGCACAGGCGGCAGTTTCGCCGGACTCTTCACGCTCGACCTCCCCGCCTCCATTCACGTGGGCAACGAGTTCGACATCACCGTCCGCCGCATCTCCACCAAGCAGCAACCGGTCTACCAGCCGCCGCAAATCAAGGCGCACGTCGTGCAGGCAGCCGAGCTCCCGCAGCCGCTGGAGTGGCGCTACATCACCGGTACGTTCCACATGAAGGTGCCGGTCCAGAAGGAAAGCATGATCCTTCCCGCCGATGAGAACCTCCTCTCAATCCTCGAATGGCGCCTCACGATCATCGGCCCCGGCAACCGCTGGTATCCGGTGCTGCTCCGCTATATCGGCGTGCTGAAGCAGAGGATCATCGGCATGGGCGGCGATCCGAACAAGATCCCGCCGTCGCCCAATGGCTACCAGCCGCCGGCTCACGTCCACAAGCCCGAGCCCTCCGAGCATTGCTACACCGGTAAGGTCACCAACTTGTTCTTCGACCGGTTTGGCGACTTCGAGGGCTTCGACCTGCGCACCGAAAAGGGCGAGGAACACTCCTTTCGCGCCTTCGAGCACGAAATCGAGCAACTGATCTACGGCGCCTGGGTGGAGCGGTTCGTCATCACCGTGTGCGTCCGCGCCTGCGAAGGCCATCCGGTCGTCGCCGTAATTCTCCGCCGGGCCCCCAGAGCCCTTAGCGGCTAGCTTGTGAAAGGCATGGGCCTGACAAACACGATCTCAGCCCCATGCTGCTCAACGAGCCGCGCGCAGGTACCGAAACGGTTGTAACCCTACCGATCACCACGCAACCACTCCGTCGAATAGCGCACAGGGCTCATCGTCGAACGCCAGCCCAATAGGCTCTACCCTTTGCGACATATCGCGAGCCAAGTCGTCGAAGTGTCCCAAACAGTGCCTTCGTGTTAATATCGTGAAAATGATACGGCTCATTGCGTTCTGGTCGGTCTGGCTAATCCTTGGATCTCCGGCACATGGCCAACCGGCAGCCTCGCAAGCCGTTCCGTGTACAATTTCTCAGGGCAACATTGACTTACCGTGCCCGATCGGATGGACCGTTCTCGACGAGTCCGATCGCGAACTGACCCTTGTGCCTTAAGCGCAATACATCAAGCACAAGCAGAAAATCTCTAGAAGAGCGGTCATGCCCTCTTGCGGAAGCCATGCTTGCTATTCATGAGAGAATTCATCCCCATCATCCTTGCTCGGGCTATGCGTCACAAGAATTCTGTCCATCTGGCTTATTTCGCCAGGTCGTCGCCGTCGATCCGATCGCCAATCTCGCTCAAATGATCTCGAACAAGGTCGATGCAGTGCACCAGCAAGGATACCGGGACGGTGATTTGCAAATCTGGATCTCACCCCTCGCGGCACCTATGCATAGGGTATTCCCTGTGGATGCTCTCTGTTTTATGGCGAGTTCGAGCGGCTGAGGCTTCCATGCGATCCTCTATCCGCATCTCCATGCTGTGTTTGTCCCTATCAGCGAGCAGCTCCGGCTAGAATCCCTGCGGCGGACAATCCACCCCCAACAGCCAATTGCGGCATCGCCGCGACGAAGAATGTGTACGAATTGCCAACCGCGAGTGAGGTGACAAGATCCGACAGCCCACCACCGATCGGAAATGCGTTAACTGATACCGGTCCGCTTGGTCCAACGGGGCCGCCACCGCCGTCGTCAGGGTTCGGGAAGTCGTTACTCGGTGGATTGGGGTCCGGTTCTCCCTGGGTCTCTGTGATTGTTCCGTCCGCAGCGGTATCCGTTGTCGTGCCGTCAGCAGTCGTAACCGAGGAAGAGCCGTCGGGCCTAATAGTTGAGGATGCACCGTCAGGGGTTGTAGTCGTTATAGTCCCGTCAGGCTTATTCGTTGAGGTTGTACCGTCGAGCGTAGTGGTAGTGACTGATCCGTCTGGCGAGACCACTGAGGTTGTGCCGTCGAGCGTGGAAATGGTCGTTGTGCCATCCTTGTTAGTTGTGGTGGTCGTGCCATCGGACGTGGTCGTGCTTGTGCTGCCGTCGGGATTTGTGACGGTGGTTGTTGTCAGCGTCGAACTAGCAGCCCCGTAACCGTCGGCAAATCCGTTGGAAAATTGTGCACCGGCCCCCTGAGCGCCTCCTCCGCTACCCATCGCCGCGCCCCATCCCGCGTCAAAACCTGCATTATATCCTTCGTCCGGCGGAGCGTCACCACCCATCTCCACCGAGTTATCCCCCGGGACACCGGGAGATGCGTTCGTGCAAAAAACCGTCCCAAAGGTTTGCCCCCCTTGGACCCCGCCGACCAGTCCCAACACAAGCCCGCCCATAGTGCCAACATCAACAACCCAAGTGTTAGCGTGGCTAGCCTGGGCCGCTGCATCGCCCAACGACCGTGACTCTCCAGCCGCGCAGCTTTGCGTGTCCCCATTGTGGTAAACCGATCGAAGTCGATTCGGTCTTGAATGCGTTAAGTTCTTCCGATCTTGCTCGTGCCATGCGTGAAAGACGTAAGCTTCAACTTACCCCGGAAGCGGCCAGCGAGATGGGAAAAAAGAGTGTTGCCAGCCGTCGTAAGACACGCCGACAATCAGAGGCCGGTGCCAAATGACCGGCCTGAAGAGGAGCTATCCGTCTAAGCGACTGCACCGGCGACGTTGTCGCCTACGTAAATTCACATGCTAGTTTCACGCCTCCCAAACAGTAAGCGGATAGTTCCCCGTTTGGGAGACTTTCGCCGTTCAGGGGAGAACGGCAGAATTAAGCTTTGATTGATTTCTGACTCATTTGGTCAGCTTCTTCCGCTGTTGGATGTCCCAAAGAAATGCGAAAGTCTCAGCTACAGTAGGTGTTCGTTTCAGCTCTGTCCGCAAAGTTGCTAACGCTTCCTTCCATTCCGATGAGAACATCGGTGGTAATTCTTTAGCCCCGTCGCGTTGGCACCCGACCAGGGGCTCAAATGCGAAGAACAAAAAAGGCGGGAAAGGCTAGAGTTCCGAGACCAGAATATGGTGCTGGCGGATGAGTTCAGCGGCCTCACCGCGATCCACACAGGCATGGAGTTCGTCGGCAGGGATTTCCTGCTCTGACAGAATCATGGTCGGGGTGC
>Ga0209647_1001072_pt1 | contig 24158 bp, 16 predicted proteins | sample GraSoi_2013_60cm_FD_185827 | JGI IMG/M metagenome (GOLD analysis project Ga0209647, IMG submission 185827) | Grasslands soil microbial communities from the Angelo Coastal Reserve, California, USA - Sample 9_17_2013_60cm (SPAdes) (version 2) | ecosystem: Environmental > Terrestrial > Soil >... | reverse complement strand
AAATTCGAGGCCGGCACGCCCCCGATCGTGCAGGCGATCGGGCTTGGCGCCGCCATCGACTACGTCAATTCGGTCGGCAGGGCGCGCATCCGCACGCACGAGGCTTCCCTCGTCAACTACGCGCACGAGCGCCTGCGCGAGATCAACTCGCTGCGCATCTTCGGCACCACCAAGGACAAGGGCCCGATCGTTTCTTTCGAACTCAAGGGCGCCCATCCGCACGATGTCGCGACCATCATCGACCGCGCGGGGGTCGCGGTGCGGGCCGGGACCCATTGCGTGATGCCGCTGCTGGCCCGTTTCGGGGTGACCGCCACCTGCCGGGCCTCGTTCGGCCTTTACAACACGCGCGCCGAGGTGGACGGGCTTGCGCAGGCCTTGATCAAGGCGCAGGGTTTCTTCGCATGACCGACGAGCCGAACAAAGTTCCGGCACAGGCAGCAGCCCCATTGACCGATGCTGCACCCGCGCCCAGCGCCGACGCCGCGGCGCCCTCGGCGCTGCCGCAAGACGAGTTGGCGCGGCTGACCGATGACATCATCGCGGCGCTCAAGACCGTCTATGATCCGGAAATTCCGTCCGATATCTACGAGCTCGGTCTGATCTACAAGATCGACGTCGCCGACGACCGGGCGGTGGCGATCGAGATGACGCTCACCACGCCCAATTGCCCCTCGGCGCAGGAACTGCCGACCATGGTGGAGAACGCGGTCGCCAGCGTCCCCGGCGTAGGGCAGGTCAAGGTCGACATCGTGTGGGATCCACCCTGGGACCCGAGCCGCATGTCGGACGAAGCGCGCGCCGTGCTCAACATGTGGTGAGGCGTCTGTCCAGTCGGTCATGCGCGGGCAGAAGCGCGTCGAAGACGCGCGTGAACGCGCTTATGACCCGCGCATCCATCTTCTTCGCAAAAAGTTTTTGCAAAGATGGATGGATTGCCGGGTCAAGCCCGGCAATGACGACCTCAATCTAACGCCCATGTGCTTGGGCGGGGGCGAGCGGCAATGCCGAGCCAATCAGCCGGATTGCATATGAAGCTCGAGCGCGTGATCGAGACCTGCCTTTACGTCGACGATCTCGACCGCGCGGCGAACTTCTACGAACAGGTGCTCGGGCTCACCGCGTTGACCAGCGACGCGCGCTTTCGCGCCTATGACGTCGGCGGCCAAAGCGTGCTGCTGCTGTTTCGCCGCGGTGCCACGCTCGAAACCGTGCGCATGCCGGGCGGCACGATACCCCCGCACGACGGCCACGGGCCGCTGCACATGGCCTTTGCCGTTGCCGCGGATCAATTGCCGCAATGGGAGCAGAGATTGCGCGAGCAAGGCGTCGTCATCGAAGGCCGCACCGATTGGTCGCGCGGCGGCCACAGCATCTATTTCCGCGATCCCGACGGGCATCTGCTGGAGCTGGCGACGCCCGGCCTTTGGGCGACTTATTAGGACGTGCCTCCCAACCCGTGGGCGGCGAGCTGGAAAAGAAGTAACTTGTCCCGACTGCATCCGCGCAGCGCTTGCGCGCCATAAGCCCACGGGAGGAAATCATGTTCAGCCAAACGGCGGCCGCTCTCATCCTTGCCGCGTCGTTGTCGCTACCTTTGTTCAGCGAGCGTGCGTCCGCGGATGCGATACCGGGACAATTTGTTCTCGTGGTCGAGCTCGAGATCGATCCCGCCCAACTGGAACCGTTCAAAGCCGCGATCAAAGAGAATGGAGAGACCGCGGTGCGCGTGGAGCCTGGATGCCGAAGCTTCAGCGCGGTCTTCGAAAAGGACAATCCCACGCGGGTGCGGCTATTCGAAATCTACGAGAATGCCGACGCGTTCAAGGCGCATTTGGAAACGCCGCACTTCAAGAAGTATGCCGAGACCACGAAGGACATGGTCAAGTCGCGCAAGCGCATCGATAATGTCCCCATCACGCTCAACGTGAAGGGGAAGTAACCGCCGAAGTCCCGCGCCGATCTGTAAGCGTCGATTGCTATCGCGCGGCCTGACCTCTAATACCCGCCGCGCCTTTGGGGCGGCGGACCGGCCGACCAGGTGCGGCTCGTCCCAAACGCCGTCCCGGGAAACGGATTCGGCCGGCACCAGCCCCCGAGTCCCAGCACCTGGGCCCGGCACTGATTGAGCGTCGCATAACCGCAGTTCTCGCTGGTGCCGCCGCGCCTGTTATAGACCGCGCACCAGGCATTGCTGGCAGCGGCGGCATCCGTTACCGGCAGCGTGATCATCATCAGGCCGACTGAAACAAGACCGATCGCGCGCATGAACGCCCTCCTTTGTGGCTCATTCGCGGAACGCTCCTTCACCTCCAAATCGCCTGCGCACCTTGGCACCGCAGCGCCTCGACGCGGCGTGCCATCAGCAGACTAATTTCATAAGATATCGCATTGGCGGGGATCAGGCAGCGGGTGTGCCGGCAGCGTCGGTGTGATCGTGCGCTCCTGGAATTGATAAAATGAGCTGCCAGCCGCGGCGGCTTGGCCTTCACAAGGGCAAATTCGTTGTTATTTTAGAGGCATGAGTCCGCCGCCGGGCCTTGCACCCGGCGCGAGGAGAGAGGCGAAATGGCGACACCGCGAGCGAGACCCCAGGCGATCCGTCTCACCGACGCCGCCGCCGAGCGCATCAAATACGTGATGGCGAACGCGCTGCAGCCGATCGTCGGCGTGCGCGTCGGCGTCAAGAACGGCGGCTGCGCCGGCATGGCCTACACCATGGAATATGCCGAGCGGATCGAGGCCGCCGACGAGGTGGTCGAGGACAAGGGCGTGCGCGTGCTGATCGATCCCAAGGCCGTGCTGTTCCTGATCGGCACCGAGATGGACTACAAGACCGAAAAGCTCTCCGCGCAATTCGTGTTCAACAATCCGAATCAGACCTCGGCCTGCGGCTGCGGCGAATCGGTCCAGCTAAAGCCCGCGGCGCAAGCGCACTAGGTCGCGCCGGCCTCTCGGTTCTGCAGCTCCTTGCAACGTCCGCTCGTCCCCGCGAAAGCGGGGACCCAGATCCCCAATCGCGACGTGCGGCCCAGGATTCCCAGCATAAGCGCGTCCATAGCGCGTCGAAGACGGGGCGTGAACGCCCTTATCGACGCGCCATGCGCGGCAATGAGCGGTCCAGATCGCGGTTGCGAGGCGCCCGAAGGCGCGTCAGGCTTTGACGCGCACCGGGCGCAACAGAAATGCCGGTAAGTGTCCGCCCGCGCTATCGTCGGCGTGTGCCGGCTTGCCCGCGTGGCGCGGCCGTACCTCGTCGAGACGGGTCACCGGGGCAGGGGCGCTGTCGCGTCGCGCAGGGCGCTTGCCCCCGTGCTCGCGGTGGCGCACGTTGCGGTGTTCACGCTTGTGGTGCTCGCCCTTGCGGTGCTCGCCCCTTTCGGCGCGCTCTTTTTCCGTATTCTCTTGCGCGGACGCGTGCGGCTCTTTGCCCATCCAGGGGATGGTCTGCCCGATCAGCTTCTCGATCGCCGCGACGTTTTTGCCGTCGGCGGGCGCAACGATGGTGATGGCGGTGCCGCTGCGTCCGGCGCGGCCGGTGCGGCCGATGCGATGCACGTAATCGTCGGGGTGATGCGGGACGTCGAAGTTGAAGATGTGGCTGACGGCGGGAATGTCGAGGCCGCGTGCGGCCACGTCGGAGGCAACCAGCAGCGTGACTTCGTTCTTGCGGAATTGATCGAGCGCGGCCGTGCGCGCCGGCTGGTCCATGTCGCCGTGCAGCGCGATCGCCGAAAAACCGTGGCGGACGAGCGAACGATGCAGCGCCGCGACCTCGCGCTTGCGGTTGCAGAAGATGATGGCGTTGGTCAAGCCCTCGGCCGAGCGGATGACGCGGCGTAGCGTGTCGCGCTTGTCGTGCGGCTCGCGGCCGGTCTTGACCAGCAATTGGCTGGTGGTGGCGACGGTCGTGGCCGGGCGCGAGACCTCGACCTTCACCGGATTATGCAGGAATTGCTCGGTGATGCGCCGGATCTCCGGCGGCATGGTGGCGGTGAAGAACAGCGTCTGGCGCGTGAACGGAACGAGCTTGCAGATGCGCTCGATGTCCGGGATGAAGCCCATGTCGAGCATGCGGTCGGCTTCGTCGATCACCAACAGTTCGACTCCGGTGAGCAACAGCCGCCCGCGCTCGAAATGGTCGAGCAGCCGGCCCGGCGTCGCAATGAGGACGTCGACGCCGCGGGTGAGCTTCGAATCCTGGTCGTCGAACGAGACCCCCCCGATCACCAGCGCGACGTTGAGCTTTTGACCGGCGCCGTACTTTTCGAAGCTTTCCTGAACCTGCGCGGCAAGTTCGCGCGTCGGCTCGAGGATCAGCGTGCGCGGCATTCTGGCGCGCGCGCGGCCGTGCTCGAGCCTGGTGAGCATCGGCAGCGTGAAGGCGGCGGTCTTGCCGGTGCCGGTCTGCGCAATGCCGAGCACGTCGCGGCGCGCGAGCACGTGCGGTATGGCTTGCTGTTGGATGGGCGTGGGGGTGGTGTAGCCGGCCGCTTGTACCGCGGCGAGAACTTTTTCGGACAAGCCGAGCTGTGAAAAGGACATACAACCTCGAGTCGGGACCGTCCGGAGCCTAGCCGCGCCGGATGACGGAACAACGACTAAAGTTGCGCGGAGACGGACGGTCGAGTGTTACGGTCGAACCGTTTGCGCGGAACATAGTCATCCACGGCTCAAAGTCAATCCTGCTGCAATGCAATAAGTCGAATTGTGGCTTAATTTTTTCCGGTTTGGAGCGAGGAGATGGCCAAGCCGCTGCCGGTGGTCCTCATTCCCGGATTGAACTGTTCCGCGCGCCTCTATGCGGAGCAGATCCCCGCGCTATGGCGATTCGGGCCCGTGCAGCTGGCCGACCACACGCGCGACGACAGCATGGATGCGATCGCGAAGTACATCCTCGCCGCCGCGCCGCCGCGCTTTGCGCTCGCCGGGCTCTCGATGGGCGGCTACATCGCCTTGACCATCGTGCGGCACGCGCCCGAGCGCGTCCAAAGGCTCGCGCTGCTCGACACCTCGGCGCGACCTGAAACGCCGGAGCAGACCGCGCGGCGCAAGCCCCAGATCGCGCTCGCCAAAGCCGGCAGATTCGCCGAGGTGCCGGAGCTGCAGTTTCCGGTGTTCGTCCATCGCAACCGGCAAAATGACGAAGCGCTGCGCGTGCGCGTGCGCCTCATGGCCGAGGAAACCGGAGCGCAGGTCTTCTTGCGCCAGCAGCAAGCGATCATGACGCGCCCGGATGCGCGGCCGTTCCTGCCCGCGATCAAGTGTCCGACCCTCGTGCTCGTCGGCCACGGCGATGAGCTCACCCCGCCGGCGCTGTCGCAGGAGATCGCCGCTGGCGTCGCCGGATCGCGGCTCGTCGTCATCGCCGATTGCGGACATCTTTCCACCATGGAACGGCCGGACGCGGTCAACCGGGCGCTCATCGAATGGATGATGGGTTGACCGTCGGTGTCCGTGTCCGGCCCGCGGGAGTTGTAGCCCGCATTGAGCCTCAAGCGCGTTTACGCGCGTCTTCGACGCGCTATGGCGAAATGCGGGACTACTGCCGTTACAAGAATCCCGGATGTCGCTGTGCTCCATCCGGGCTACGACGCTGTGCCATCTCAGTGCTATAGACCGCCATGGCATCGGTGCTCGATCTCATCGGCGACACGCCTCTCATCGAGGTCACGCGCATCGATCGCGGCCCCTGCCGGCTGTTTCTCAAGCTCGAGAGCGCGAACCCCTCGGGCTCGCTCAAGGACCGGCCGGCGCGCACGATGATCGAGGCGGCGGAGGCCGACGGGCGCCTCAAGCCCGGCGGCACCATCGTCGAGGCCACCGCCGGCAATACCGGGCTCGGACTCGCGCTGGTCGGCGGCCGCAAGGGTTACCGCACGTTGCTGGTCGTTCCCGACAAGATGGCGCGGGAGAAGGTGCTGCACGCCAAGGCCATGGGCGCCGAGGTCGTCATCACGCGCTCGGACGTGGGCAAGGGGCATCCCGATTATTATCAGGACCTCGCCGAAGCGATCACGCGGCGCACGGCGGGCGCCTTCTTCGTCAACCAGTTCGCCAACCCGGCCAATCCGCAGGCGCATGAGACGGCGACCGGCCCGGAAATCCTGCGCCAGATGGACGGCGACGTCGACGCCATCGTGGTCGGCGTCGGCTCGGGCGGCACGCTCACCGGCATCGGCCGGTTCATGCGCCGCGCCTCGCCCAAGACCACGATGGTGCTTGCCGATCCGGAGGGCTCGGTGCTCGCGCCCTACGTCGAGAGCGGGCGCATGGTGCAGGCGGGGAGCTGGGCGGTCGAAGGCATCGGCGAGGATTTCGTGCCGCCCAACGCCGATCTCTCCCTCGTGTCGCAGGCATTCGCGATTCCCGACGCGGAGAGTTTTGCCAGCGCGCGCGAGCTTCTGCGCGCGGAAGGCGTGCTCGCCGGATCTTCCTCGGGCACGCTGCTGGCGGCGGCGCTGCGCTATTGCCGCGCGCAAGCGGCGCCCCAGCGGGTCGTGAGCCTCGTTTGCGACTCCGGCGCGAAGTATCTCTCCAAGGTGTTCAATCCCATCTTCCTGGCGCAAGAAGGCTGGAGCCATCCCGATCGGCACGGCACCGTGCGCGACGTCGTCGTCAGCCGCTACAGCGAGGGCACCGCCGTCGTGGTGCGGCCCGAGGACAATCTGCGCACGGTGTTCGCCCGCATGCGCTCGACCGATGTCTCGCAGCTGCCCGTCGTCGATGAGAGCGGGCACGTGATCGGCCTCGTCGACGAGAGCGACGTGCTGGCCGCGCTGCTCGCGGAGCGCGACGATCCGAACCGGGCTTTTGCGCGGCCGGTCGCAGAAGTGATGGCGACGCGACTCGAAACGATTTCCGCCGACGCGCCGATCGCCGATCTCCTGCCCTTGTTCCGCAAGGACTACGTCGCCATCGTCATGGACGGCGATCAATTTCTCGGCGTGGCGACCCGTCTCGACCTGATCAACTATTTCCGGATTGCACTGTAACTCCGAGGCCGTCATGCCCGCGCAAATGCATAGGGCTAAATGAAAAGCGTCATTGCCGGGCTTGACCCGGCAATCCATCCGTCTTTGAAAAGTTCTTGAGAAGGAGATGGATGCGCGGGTCGTAAGCGCGTTCACGCGCGTCTTCGACGCGCTTCTGCCCGCGCATGACTGGCGGGAGAAACGGCGGAATGTGAGGCTTGAATGTCGCAAAAAAACCAACTCGATTTCTCGACGCGCTGCATCCACGCCGGGCAGGAGCCCGATCCGACGACCGGCGCCGTCATGATGCCGATCTACACCACCTCCACTTACGTCCAGCAGAGCCCCGGCGTGCACAAGGGCTACGACTACGCCCGCACCAAGAACCCGACACGCATGGCATTCGAGCGCTGCATCGCCGACCTCGAAGGCGGCAGCGCCGCTTTCGCCTTCGCCTCGGGCCTGGCCGCGATCTCGACCACGCTGGAATGTCTCGACCACGGCTCGCATGTCGTGGCGGTCGACGACCTCTACGGCGGCTCGCGGCGGCTGTTCGAGCGCGTGCGCAAGCGCTCGATGGGGCTTGAAGTGACCTATCACGATCTCACCGACGCCGGCGCGATCGAAGCGGCGATCAAGCCGAACACCCGCCTGATCTGGATCGAGACGCCGACCAATCCGCTGCTCAAGCTCGTCGACCTCGAGCGCGTGGCGGCGATCGCGAAACGGCGCGGCATCTGGGCCGTCGCCGACAACACCTTCGCCAGCCCCTACGTCCAGCGCCCGCTCGAATTGGGCTTCGATCTCGTCGTGCATTCGACCACGAAATATCTCAACGGGCATTCCGACATGGTCGGCGGCGTGACGGTCGCCGGCGACGACGCCGAACTGCGCGACAAAATGCGGTTCCTGCAGAACGCCGTCGGCGCGATCCAAGGTCCGTTCGATTCCTTCCTCGCATTGCGCGGCCTCAAGACGCTGGCGCTGCGCATGGAGCGGCATTGCGCCTCGGCGCTCAAGATCGCAGCCTGGCTCGAACGCCACCCGAAGGTGCGGCGCGTGTTCTATCCCGGGCTCGAAAGCCATCCCCAGCACGCGCTCGCCAAAAAACAGATGCGCGCGTTCGGCGGCATGATCTCGGCCGAGCTTGCGGGCACGCTCGACGACACCCGCCGGTTTCTCGAACGCTGCCGGCTGTTTGCATTGGCCGAAAGCCTCGGCGGCGTCGAGAGCCTGATCGAGCATCCCGCGCTGATGACCCACGGCTCGGTGCCGGCCGAGGTGCGCGCGACTCTCGGCATCGGCGATAGCTTGGTGCGGCTCTCGGTCGGCATCGAGGATGCCGACGACCTCATCGCCGACCTCGCCGCGGCGTTGGGTTAAAACCGCCGAAAATGGGCAAGCCAATCCCGAGTCTGTCTCTTCTCGCCTGCGACCTTGCTGTACCAATGAGCGTGAGGGCGGGGACAATGGGGAGAGCGAGATGCGCACGCAGGTCGGTATCGTCGGCGCCGGGCCCGCCGGGCTGATGCTGTCGCATCTCCTCCACCTCGAGGGCGTGGAGAGCATCATCCTGGAAAACCGCGGCCGCGATTACATCGAAAGCCGCATCCGCGCCGGCTTGATCGAGCAGTGGGCGAGCGACCTTATGGTCGAGACCGGCGTCGGCGCGCGCATGCAGCGCGAAGGCATGTTCCACAACGGCGTCTATTTTGCCTTCGGCGGCGCCTTGCACTACATCAATTTCCGCGAGCTCGTCGGCAAGGGCGTGACCATCTACGGCCAGCAGGAGGTGGTGAAGGACTTGATCGAGCGGCGGCTCTCCGACGGCGGCCAAATTTTGTTCGAGGTGAGCGACGTGAGCGTGCACGATTTCGCCGGTCGCGCGCCGAAAATTCGCTTCCGCCACGACGGCAAGGAGGAAGAGCTCGCCTGCGATTTCATCGGCGGCTGCGACGGTTTTCACGGCATTTGCCGGCCGAGCATTCCGGCCACCGCGCTCACGGCCTATGATCGCGAATATCCGTTCGGCTGGGTCGGGGTCCTGTCCGAATCTCCTCCGCCCGAAGACGAGTTGATCTACGCTTATCACGAGCGCGGTTTCGCGCTTTACACCATGCGCTCGCCGAGCTTGGCGCGGCTCTACCTGCAATGCGCGCCCGACGACGACATCGAGAACTGGCCGGACGCGCGCATCTGGCAGGAACTGCATGCCCGCATCGGTGGGACGCGCAAACTTTCCGAAGGCGCGATGCTGCAAAAGGGCATCACCGCCATGCGCAGCTTCGTCGTCGAGCCCATGCAATACGGGTGGCTTTTTCTCGCCGGCGATTCCGCCCACATCCAGCCGCCGACCGGCGCGAAGGGCATGAATCTCGCGCTCGCGGACGTGAGCGTGCTCGCGCGCGCGATCTCGCAATTCTATAAGAGCGGCCGCAGCGACCTGCTCGAGAGTTATTCGGCGACGTGTCTGCGGCGAGTGTGGAAGGCGCAGCGCTTTTCCTGGTGGATGACGCAGCTGTTTCATCTCGATCCGAGCCACAACGCCTTCGATCGCAAACGCCAGCGCGCCGAGCTCGACTATGTGACGAGCTCAGAGGCCGCCATGCGCTCGCTGGCCGAGAACTACGTCGGGCTGCCGGTCGAGATGTGATGCCGGGCCATTCTAGTTAGTCATGCGCGGGCAGAAGCGCGTCGAAGACGCGCGTGAACGCGCTTACGACCCGCGCATCCATCTTCTTCGCAAGAAGTTTTTGCAAAATGGATGGATTACCGGGTCAAGCCCGGCAATGACGCCCTTAATTTAGTGCCGACGGCGTGGTTGACTCTACGGATGTAGCTGTGAGCGGGGCAGGGCGGATGCAGGTGCTGGTGGTCGGAGCGGGCGTGGTCGGGCTGGCGGTCGCGCGCGCGGCCGCCATCGCCGGGCATGACGTGGTGGTGGCGGAGGCGGCCTCCGGCATCGGCACCGGCGTCTCCTCGCGCAACAGCGAGGTCATCCACGCGGGGCTTTATTATCCGACCGGGTCGCGGCGCGCGTACCACTGCCCGCGCGGGCGGCGCATGCTCTACGATTTTTGCGCCTCGCACGGCGTGCCGCACCGCAAATGCGGCAAGCTCGTCGTCGCCACCAATGCCGACGAAATCGGGCGACTCGAAGCGGTCCACAAGCAGGCGCGGGCGAACGGCGTGGAAGGCGTCGAGATCATCGACGCCGCGGTGGCCAAGCGCCTCGAGCCGGCGCTCGCCTGTGTCGCCGCGATGCATTCGCCGGAAACCGGCATCATCGATAGCCACCGCTTTATGCTGGCGCTGCGCGGCGATCTCGAAGATCGCGGCGGCATGGTGGCGTTCGCGAGCTTGATCGAGCGCCTCAAGCCCGCGCCTGGCGGCGGCTGGGACGCCGCGCTTGCGGGCAGCGAGCCGCAATGGCTCGGCTTCGACGCAGTGGTCAATTGTGCTGGCCTCGGCGCCCAGCGCCTGGCGCGGGCGACCGAGGGCTATCCGGCCGAGCGGGTGCCGCGGCTCGTGCTGGCCAAGGGGAATTATTTCGCCTTCGCCGGCCGCCCGGTGTTCTCGCGGCTGATCTATCCGGTGCCGGTGCCGGGCGGGCTCGGAGTGCACGTGACGCTCGACCTCGCCGGGCGCATGCGCTTCGGGCCCGACGTAGAATGGATCGAGCGCGAGGACTACGACGTCGATCCCAGCCGCGCGCTCGCGTTCTACCAACGCATCCGCGACTATTGGCCGGGGCTGCCGGACAGTTCGCTCGCGCCCGACTATTGCGGGATCAGGCCCAAGCTGACGGGTCCGGGGGAGACGGCGGCGGATTTCATGCTCGAAGGGCCGGCCCAGCACGGGCTTGCGCGCATCGTCCACCTCTTCGGCATCGAGTCGCCGGGGCTTACCTGCGCGCTGTCGATCGCCGAGGAGGTCACGGCCTCGCTCGCCGACTGAACGCATCATCCCGGAATTTGCCTATGCGCGGTTTCAACCTTCGTAGCCGTAGGGTGGGCAAAATCGCATCCATAATGTCGCCGCGTGGGCCACCAGGGCGTTTACGCCCGTCTTCGACGGGCTTTGGCGCGTGCACGATTTTGCCCACGTCGACCAACCGAATAGCGCGCCTTCGCCCACCCTACGGCTGATCGCGTGGAAATTTTTTGGCCTGCGCGGGGTTCAATCCTCCGTAGGACTGCGAAGACGTGGCCTCGAACATTCATCATCGCATTCAAGGGAGGGAACGATGCAAATCATCCGCCGCGAATTTCTTGCGCTATCCGGCCTCACAGTGGCGGCTCCGTCCATTGCGAGTATTGCGCTGGCGCAAGCACAAGCGGGGCCGAAGCTGACCCAAATTCTGCGCAAGGATCTCGAAGGTCAAGGCGACGTGGTGCAGGAGACCGTGGTCAGCATCGTGGAATTCCCGCCCGGCGCCGCCGCTCCCTGGCACATGCATCCGGGCGCTCAGGAGCTGCTGCACGTGATCGAAGGCAATTTGACCGTGGAAATCGAAGGCAAGGGCAGCACGCTGCTCAAGGCCGGAGAAGCAGGAATCATTCCCGCCGAACTCGTCCACCTCGCGCGCAACGACAGCGCGAGCGCGAACGGCAAGGCGCTGGTCGTCCACAGCCGGGCTGCGAAGGACAAACCGCTGATCGTGGTCGTGAAGAAATAGTCGTCAGGGGCCGTCGGTCATGTGCTTAGACTCTCGCCGATAGTGGGGGCATGATCGAGAGCGCAGAGGGAGGAGAGAGCCATGAGCCAGACCCGCTTCATCAATCCGCCGGCGCTGCGCAGGCCCCCCGGCTATACCCACGTCGTCGAGGTCACCGCGCCGGCACGCATCGTCTACATCGCCGGTCAGCTCGGGGTCGACGGCGACGACAAGGTCGTCGGCGACTTTCGCCGCCAAGCGGTGCAGACGTTCGAGAATCTCAAAACCGCGCTTGCCGCCGTGGGCGCGCAGTTCCGCCACGTGGTGAAGTTCAACAACTACCTCGTCGACCGCGCGCATCTGCCCACCTTCCGCGAGGTGCGCGACAGCTATCTGGCCGAGAACGATCGCCCCGCCAGCACGACCATCGCGATTTCGGGGCTGGCGCGGGAGGGCGCGCTGATCGAGATCGAAGCCGTGGCGGTGCTGCCGGCCGCCGCGCGAGCCAAGACGGCATCCAGATCGGCATCCAAATCGGCAGCCAAGGCCGCGGGCAAAACGCGTTCGGCGCGCGAGCCTAGGCGCCGCGCGCGACCAAGACGAAGGTAAGCGCGGCGAACACCGGCAGCAGCACCACCGCCGACCACGCCATATAACCGAAGAAGCTCGGCATTTTCACGCCGCGCTCGACGGCGATGGCATAGATCATGAAGTTCGGCGCGTTGCCGATATAGGTCATGGCGCCCATGTAGACCGCGCCCATGGAGATCGCCGCGAGCGTCGGGGCGAGCGGCCCCATCAGCTCGCGCGCGTCGCCGCCGGCGAGCTCGAAGAACACGAGATAGGTCGGCGCGTTGTCGAGAAAGGCCGAGAGCGCTCCGGTCAGCCAGAAATAGGCGACGTCGTGCGGGCTGCCGTCGCGCGCGGTGACGGCGGCGAGCAGCCACGCGAAGGCGCCGTCCTTGCCGGCATCGAGCATGGCCAGCACCGGAATGATGCAGACGAAGATGCCGGCGAACAGGATGGCCACCTCCGCGATCGGTTCCCAGGTGAAGCCGTTGGCTTCGCGGTGCTCGTTCGGCGTCAGCACGAGCGAGAGGATCGCGATCAGCACCAGTGCGGCGTCGCGCGCGATGTTCTGCAGCTCGAGGGCGGTGCCGTAGACGTTGACGCTCAGCGCCGGCTTCCACGCCGCCGCCGCGAGCATGGCGACGATGATGCCTGCGATCAGCAGGACATTGATGCCGCCGCTGACGGCAAGCTTCGCCGCCGGCCTGCTCTCGCCCACGGTCGTCACCAGGCGGTCCTTGCGGTAATACCAGACGTCGAGCGCGACGAAGACCGCGAGCACCACGCCGGCAACGAGCGCGGTTTCGAACCAGATGTTTCGCGTCGTCCAGAAGAAATCGACGCCGTGCAGGAAGCCGACGAACAGCGGCGGATCGCCGAGCGGCGAAAGCGCGCCGCCGATATTGGCGACGAGGAAGATGAAGAACACGACCACGTGGATGTTGTCGAGCCGCGCGGCGTTGGCGCGCAGCAGCGGGCGGATGAGGATCATGGCGGCGCCGGTGGTGCCCACCACGCTGGCGATCAAGGTGCCGAAGGCGAGCATTGCCGCGTTGACGAGGGGCGTGCCGCGCAGCTCGCCCGTCACCAAGATGCCGCCAGCGACCACGTAGAGTGCGAACAACAGCACGATGAAGCTCAAATATTCGCCAAGCATGGCATGCGCGAAGGCGGCGAGCGCGGCCGGCGTGCCGTAGACCGCGGCGAGCGGCGCCAGCGTGAGCACGCTCCAGGCGAAGGCGAGCTTGCCGTAATGGCGATGCCAGAACCGCTTAAACAACAGCGGGCCGGTCGCGATGGTGACGAGAATGCCGATGAAGGGCAGTGCCCACGGCCAGCGCAGCGTCGCGCCGTCGAGGCCGACGGCGGCCTGCGCCAAGTCCGGCGCGAGCGCCGCAAGACCTATGAATGAGAAGAAGGCGATTCGACGGGTCATGTGGCGGCCATCGACGTCTTGCTTTCTTGAGCCAGCAACGACGTGCCCGCATCTAACCGACAAGCTTCCATCAAAACTCCGCTCATTCCCGCGAAAGCGGGAATCCAGGAGAGAGCTTGGGTCCCCGCTTTCGCGGGGACGAGCGGCTCCTTTGTTGCGCGAGCCCGCGACAAACGCGGGCATTGAGGAGTCAATGCGCCTCGTCCCAATTGTGCGCGGCGCGCGCCTCGACTGCGAGCGGCACCGAGAGCGAGAGCGCCGGCATCGGCGCCTGCGCCATCACCTTCTCCACCACCGGCAAGGTATTTGCTACCTCGGCCTCGGGCACCTCGAACACGAGCTCGTCGTGCACCTGCAGCAGCATCTGGGCGGAAAGCTTGGCTTTCGCCAGCGCTGCCTCCATGCGCACCATGGCGCGGCGGATGATGTCGGCGGCGGTGCCTTGCAGCCGCGCGTTGATCGCGGCGCGCTCGTTGAAGGCGCGGATCGAGGCGTTCGAGTGCGCGATTTCGGGGTAGTGGCACTTGCGGCCGAACAGGGTGAGCACGTAGCCGTTCTTCTTGGCGAAGGCCTTGGTTTCTTCCATGTAGTCGCGGATGCCGGGAAAGCGCTCGAAATATTTCTTGATGTAGGCGCCCGCCTCTTCGCGCTCGATGCCGAGTTGATTGGCGAGCCCGAAGGCCGAGATGCCGTAGATGATGCCGAAGTTGATCGCCTTGGCGCGGCGGCGAATTTCCCCCCGCATGCCCTTGACCGGCACGCCGAACATTTCCGAGGCCGTCATGGCGTGAATGTCGAGGCCCTCGCGGAACGCTTTCTTCAGCGCCTCGATGCCGGCGATCTCGGCCAAGAGCCGCAGCTCGATCTGGGAATAATCGGCGGAGACGAGCTTGTAGCCGTCGGCCGCGATGAAGGCGCGCCGGATCTTGCGGCCCTCCTCGGTGCGGATCGGAATGTTCTGCAGGTTGGGCTCGGAGGAGGAGAGGCGCCCGGTCGGAGTCGCGGCGAGCGCGTAGCTCGTGTGGACGCGGTGCGTGCTGGCGTTGACGTAGCCCGGCAGCGCGTCGGTATAGGTCGATTTGAGCTTCGAAACCTGGCGCCAGTCGAGAATTTTCCGCGGCAGCGCGTGCCCCTGCTCGGCCAAATCCTCCAAGGCGCGGGCGCCGGTCGACCACTGGCCGGTCTTGGTCTTGGTGCCGCCGGGAAGTCCAAACTTGCCGAACAAAATATCGCCGAGCTGTTTCGGACTGCCCGGATTGAGCGGCTCACCGGCCAGCGTCTGGATTTCGGCCTCGAGCGCGCCGGCGCGCTGCGCGAATTCACCCGACAGCCGCGAGAGCACTTGCCGATCGATCGAGATGCCGCGCCGCTCCATGCGCGCGAGCACCGCAACAAGCGGCCGCTCCAGCGTCTCGTAGACGCTCACCACGCGCTCGCTGGTGACGCGCGGCTTGAGCAATTGCCATAGCCGCAGCGTGGCGTCGGCGTTCTCGGCGGCATACTCGGCGGCCTTCTCCACCGCCACGCAATCGAAGGTGAGCTTGGATTTTCCCGAGCCGGTGAGCTGGTTGAAATCGATGGCGGCGTGATCGAGGTAGCGCTGCGAGAGCGCCGCCAGCGCATGCCCGGCGCGTCCGGCATCGAGCACGTAGGACATCAGCATGACGTCGTCATAGGGCGCGAGGTCGATGCCGCGCAGCGCGAACATCTGCAGGTCGAACTTGATATCCTGGCCGACCTTGAGGACGCCGGGGTCTTCGAGCAGCGGCTTCATCGCCGCGAGCGCCGCGCGCTCCTCGATCTGGTCAGGCGCGATCTCGCCGGCGAACAGACTGCCGTCGCCACCGTCGCCGCGTTTGCGATGGCCGAGCGGAACGTAGCAAGCCTCGTTGGCGGCGAGCGCAAGCGAGAAGCCGCACAGCGTCGCCTGCATCGGATCGAGGCTCGTGGTCTGCGTATCGAGCGCGAGCACGCCGAGATCGCGCGCCCGCGCGACCCAGGCCGCGAGCCGGTCGAGGCTGCGCACGATCTCGTAGCGGGAGCGATCGATCTTGGCGTTGCGCGCGGCCGCGAGGCGCCCAGCCGCGAGCGCCTGCGGCGTGAACTCCTCTTGCGTCGGCGCGGCTCGTCCCGAAACCGGTTTGCTCTCGCGCCCGCTCACCGAGACGGACGGCAACGGGAGCGATGCCTGCTGCGCCGGCGCGACCTTGTCGTCGCGCCGCTCGCCACCGTCGCGCGTGGCAACGGGGCTGCCGGCAGCCTTGAGCTTGCCGTCCGGCTCGATCTCTCCGGCGTCGATGCCGGAGAACTCCGCCACGCGGCGCGTGAGCGCGGCAAACTCCATCGCCTTGAGGAATGCTACCAGCCCCTTGTAGTCGGGCTCGTGCACCGCGAGCTCGGCGAGGGGCACCTCGAGCGCCACGTTGGCGTCGAGCGTGACGAGCTTCTTCGACAGCCGCGCGAGCTCGGCATTCTCGATCAGCGCTTGGCGGCGTTTGTCCTGCTTGATCTCGCCGGCCCGCGCCAGCAGCGTCTCGAGATCGCCGTATTCGCCGATGAGCTGCGCGGCGGTCTTCACGCCGATGCCCGGCACGCCCGGCACGTTGTCGCTCGAATCCCCGATCAGGGCCTGCACCTCGATCATCTTCTGCGGGGGCACGCCGAACTTCTCGATCACCTCGGGGATGCCGATCCTGCGGTCCTTCATGGTGTCGTACATGACGACGCAGTCGTTCACGAGCTGCATCAGATCCTTGTCGGAGGCGACGATGGTCGCGCTCGCGCCCGCCTCGCAGGCTTGGCGCACATAGGTCGCGATTAGGTCGTCGGCCTCGAAGCCGATCTGCTCCAGGCAAGGCAGCTCGAAGGCGCGCACCGCCGCGCGGATGAGCGGAAACTGCGGACGCAGGTCGTCCGGCGGCTCGGTCCGGTTCGCCTTATAGTCGGCATACATCTCGGTGCGGAAGGTCTTCTCCGACTTGTCGAACACGACCGCGAGGTGGGTCGGCCGCTCCTCGGGCTTCATGTCGCGCAGGAGTTTCCACAGCATGTTGCAGAAGCCGAGCACGGCATTGACCTGCAGGCCGTCGGACTTGCGGTTGAGCGGCGGCAGTGCGTGATAGGCGCGGAAAATGTAGGACGAGCCGTCGACCAGGAAGACGTGGTCGCCTTTCTTCGGCGCCCGGGCGAGGGACGGCGCGCTGCGAGCGCTCTGTGCGGCTTGGCTTGGCATGGCTCGGACTTAACACTTGAAGGGCGATTTCGCCACCGATTCGAGCCCGCTATGCACGTCTCTTCGTGCGCCTTCCCCAAAGCGGAGCGCGCATGCAAAGTGGCCGCGATGAACGCCATCGGAGAACCTCTTCCCATCGATCCGGCGCTGCCGGAGCTGACGAGCGCTTTGCGCGCGGCAAACGCCGCGGTCCTGGTCGCCCCTCCCGGCGCCGGCAAGACCACGCGGGTTCCGCTCGTGCTCGCGGCCGAGCCTTGGGCGCAAGGAAAAAAGCTCCTGGTGCTCGAGCCGCGTCGGCTTGCGGCGCGGGCGGCGGCCGCGCGCATGGCGGCGACGCTGCGCGAAGCCGTCGGCGCCAGCGTGGGCTACCGCGTGCGCTTCGGCTCCAAAGTCTCGGCCTCGACGCGCATCGAAGTGGTGACCGAGGGCGTGTTCACGCGCCTTGTGCTCGACGATCCCTCGCTCGCCGGCATCGCCGCCGTTCTGTTCGACGAGTTCCACGAGCGCTCGCTCGACGGCGACCTCGGCCTGGCGCTGGCGCACGACGTGCAGCAAGGCCTGCGCGCCGACCTCAAGCTCCTGGTGATGTCGGCGACGCTCGACGGCGCGCGCGTCGGCAAGCTCCTCGGCGATGCGCCGTTGATCGAGAGCGCCGGCCGCGCCTTCCCGGTCGAGACCCGCTATCTCGGCCGCGACGCGCGCGCGCCGATCGAACCGCAGGTCGCCGACGCCGTCGGACGCGCGCTGCGGGCCGATGCCGGATCGCTCTTGGTCTTTCTTCCCGGCGCCGCCGAGATCCGCCGCAGCGAGGCGCTCCTGCGCGAGCGCGTCGGTGATCCCGCGATCGACATCGTGCCGCTTCACGGCGCGCTCGACGCCGACGTGCAGGACCGGGCGATCGCGCCGGCGCCGCCCGGGCGGCGCAAGGTCGTGCTCGCGACCTCGATCGCAGAGACCTCGTTGACCATCGAAGGCGTGCGGGTGGTGATCGATTGCGGGCTCGCGCGGGTGCCGCGCTACGAGCCCGATGTGGGGCTCACCAGGCTCGAGACCGTGCGGGTCTCGCGCGCCTCCGCCGACCAACGGCGCGGCCGCGCCGGGCGCACCGAGCCCGGCGTCTGCTATCGGCTGTGGGACGAGCCGCAGACCGCCGCGCTCGAGCCCGCCAACCGGCCGGAAATTCTCGCCGCCGATCTTTCCGGCCTCGTGCTCGACCTCGCCCATTGGGGCGTCGCTGATCCAGCGCAACTCGCCTTTCTCGATCCGCCGCCGGCGGCGGCGCTGGCGCAGGCAAAGGCCTTGCTCGGCGAGCTCAATGCGATCGACCAGGCGGGACGCATCACCGAGGAGGGCAGGCGGCTGCGAGAGCTGCCGCTGCCGCCGCGCTTGGCGCGCATGGTGGTCGACGCCGCAGCCGCCGCCGACGCCGTGCGTGCCGCCGAGATCGCCGTCGTCCTCACCGAGCGCGCGCTCGGCGGCAACGACGTCGATCTCGGCCATCGCCTGGACGCGCTGCGCCGCGATCGCTCGAAGCGCGCGAACGACGCGCGGGCGATGGCGAGAAGGTGGGCTGAAATTGCAAAGGGAAATTCTTCGCCGGTCGCCCGGCAGTGCAGAAAGCAGGCGCGGGGAAGGGAGGAGCTAACGGTCGGGGCTCTGCTCACGCTCGCTTATCCCGACCGCGTCGCCAAGAACCGCGGCGCCGGCGGCGCTTTCCTTCTCGCCAACGGTCGTGGCGCCAATGTCGATGCGGCGTCCGCGCTTGCGCGCGCGCCGTTCCTCGCCGTCGCCGAGATCACCGGAACGGCCGCGCAGGGCCGCATCGTGCTGGCGGCGCCGCTGACGCTAGCCGAGATCGAGGCGCAATTCGCCGATCGCATCGAGAGCCGCGACGACACCGCTTTCGACACCGCGAGCGCGAGCCTGCGCGCGCGCCGGCTGCGCCGGCTCGGCGCCATCGCGCTCGCCGAGCAGCCGCTCACCGTGACGCCGGACGATGCGAGCGCCCGCCTGCTCGCGCAGGGCGCCGCCCGGCTCGGCATCGAGCGGCTGCCATGGACGAAGCCGCTGCGGCAATGGCGCGACCGGGTCATGTTCCTGCGCCGGGCCGAAGGCGATGAATGGCCCGACCTGTCGGATGCAGCGCTTGGCGCGACCGCGGCCGATTGGCTCGCGCCCGCGCTCGCCGGCAAGACCGCGCTCGGCGAACTTGCAAGCGACGACCTCGTGCAAGCCCTGCAAGGGTTACTGCCGTGGACGTTGCGCCGCCGGCTCGACGCCGAGGCTCCCACGCATTTCACCGCGCCGTCGGGTTCCTCGGTGCCGATCGACTACGAGGCGCAAGAGGGGCCCAAGCTTGCGATCCGCGTGCAGGAGCTGTTCGGCCTCGACCGCCATCCCACCATCGCGGCGGGACGCGTGCCGCTCGTGGTCGAGCTGTTGTCGCCGGCGCATCGGCCGGTGCAGGTGACGCGCGATCTGCCCGGCTTCTGGCGCGGCAGCTACGCCGCGGTCAAAGCCGAAATGAAGGGCCGCTACCCGCGCCATCCCTGGCCCGACAATCCGCTCTCTGCCGTGCCGACGCGCCGCGCCAAGCCGCGCTCTTCTTGATGCTCAGGTGCAGCAGCGTGATTCGGATTTCTATGCCTGGCGGTGGCAATCGTGGCACTCAGTGACACTCGATCCGATCTCTGGACAGTCGGGTTGGGTGCGGTCTGCGCTATTGGCTCCAGCGAGGCGGCACGCGCGGCTTGTCGCTCACGATACGCCGCGCCGCACGGCGGCTCGTGCGACAAAGTAATTCGCCCCGTCGGTTACCCGCGTGAGCGCAGGTAGAGTGCCATCAGATATTCGTAATAGTCTCCGCGGCCCGTTTCGAGGACCCTCTGGATGGCTCGCGCGAAACGTGCCGCGCGGGTGGCGGGGTCGCCCGTGACCGCCTGGAGCAGTGCGTGATAGAAATAGGCCTCGCAGTATACGTCGTCGTACTCCATGCCGATCCGGTTGAGCCCGGAGGCCTCGAACGCTTCGCGGCTGCGCAGCGGCGCGAAGAACTCGTCGGGTTTGACAGCCCCCAGCCGCTATTGGCTCCAGCGAGGCGGCACGCGCGGCTTGTCGCTCACGATACGCCGCGCGCCATACCTGCGTGTCGCCCTGTGCAAGGCGCGCCGACCATGACGCTGGATTGATGGCGCGCCAACGCTCATCCAGATAGGCTGTTGCCTGGTCGAGTTTTCGCTTTCGCGCAAGGTACCAGTAGAGCATCAGGCGTATATAGTCCCGGTACTCGTGCTTCGTTGCGAGAAACTCGCGGGCCGCGTACTCCGCTTCTGGCCGGTCGGTCACCAGTTGCGACAGCGCTGCGAGGAACAAAGCGCCCTCGCGCCCAAAGTCCGGCATCTTGAGCGCTCGGTCGGCAAGTTGTAACGCCTCATCGGTGCGCCCAACCGCGAGAAGAAGGGTGAAGCGGTTCGCGACGAGGTCGGGACTCTCGGTCAGGTCGTCCTCGCGGGAATCGCCTAGAACCCTCGCGGCCTCGTCAAATTCCTTGTGGAACTGGTGGGTCTCCATGAGCGTGGCGTAGGCTTGCCCGCCCGGCCAGTCCTTATGGCCGATGAACCCGGCATTCCTGAGCCTCTGGATCAATGCCTTCAGTCGGCTCGTTGCCTCCTGCGCCCCCTCTTGGCGCGCTTTCCCAAACCGTGTCTTAGCCGCATGGTGCTTGGCGACACCATACTCGATCCAGGCGCTCAACCGAGGCTTGTCGGCTTCTGTCACAGCGGGTCCATCAATTTGTTCTCGCGCCCGTTCGAGCCAGAAGAGGCCTTTCTTGAAATCGGTCTCATCGGTGCGGTCGGAAAGCCAGAGCCCAAGGTCAGACGCGATATAGGAGTTTTTCGGCCGTAGCTCTCCCATGCGTTGCAGCAAGTCCAAGTACCAGCGGGGAGGCCGTTGATAACGATTCAGCAGCTCCCAAAAGGCGCTTTCAGCGCTGGCCTCGTCCTGTTCTGTCTCTTTCCACTCGCGAAATGCGCTGGCGAGCCAATTCTCCGCCGCAGCCCGATCGGGGGGCGGATCAAAGCTTCGGCCGCTCAGCTCGAGAGTCCAGTAGCCCAGGGCATATTTCTGGTTGGGCTCGAGCCCGTCGCCGTACCGCGGTGTGGTGAGTAGAGCGAGGCTGGCCCGCACGTGGCCGCCATACCTGTTGGCGGCATAGTGTTCGAGCAGGCAATACTCAAGAAGTGCGCGGTCCGGATCGGCGATCGAGTCCTGATGGCGGGCGAGGAAGTCTTCGATCTCGAAGCGGATTTGCTCCTTTATCGAGTTACGCTCGTTGAGCTTGCCCGGACGTTCAAAGGGGACGCAGGCCTGGGTCAGCTTGTTCAGCTCGCCCTTCGTGCTCACGCCCTCACGACTTGCGTAGGCCGCCAGAAAAGCCGCAATGGTGCCGGCGCGATCCGCGGTCACCGCCTGACGGAACCGCTCCTCGGCGAGCGAAAAGTTGCGTTGCTCGAGGGCTTCGATTCCGGCCAGGACTCCTGTTGCCGGCCGCTCGGGCGAAGATTGCCGGTTGGGCGCGAGCCGCGCCACCTGGGTCTCTTGCAATGCCTGTACAAGCCGTGCGGTGTCGAGACCCTCGCCAGCCTGCGACCAAAACACGAGGCTGCCGAGCAGCCAATCGAATTCCCGCAGGGACTGGCCAGGAGTGGCTTGTCGCAGCGCGCTGCCGATGCCCTTGGCACTGTAGGCATCGAGCTCGGCATCGGTCGGCGCGAGCACGCCGCGCAGAAGCGACTTGATGTCGGTCAGCGTGTACCGGTGGAGTAACCAGGCCTTGAGCGGCTCATTCTGTTCCAGCTGTTTATCCACGTAGTCAGCTGTGATCCACCACGTACGCCATGCGAGCAGCCGCCGGCGTAGCTCGTCGAGGAAGACCCGCTCGACGGCGCCCTCGGCGATAGCGACGCCGACTGCGGCCGCGTCTTCATTAGCCCATGTCTGGGTCAGCACCTCGATGCGAAAAGCGTTGGGAGACAGTTTGCCCGCCGGGTCCGAACTCGATGGGCGAAATCTCACTCCCGGCACCACGATGCCGAAACGCTTGAAAAGTTCGCCGCGAAGATCTTCCAGCGCCTCCAGGATGTGCGGGCGCAATTCACCCTCGGGCGTGACAAAGTAGGGTACCAAGTCCTCGCCGAGGTAAACGCGCAGCGAAGGTTGCCTGGCTATGCGGTCGGCCGTGTCACGGTAAGGAACGGCATCCTCGGCCCGGGCGAGCTCTGCCGCTTCGGCGGCGGCACCATGCGCGCCGGCAAACCGGGCGCCGGCCCGCGACGTTGCGGCGGTCTGGTCCGCCTTCACATATTCGGCGACGACTTCGGACGAAAATTGCGACTTCGGATAGCCCGCCAGGCTGTCGAGCACGTATTCCAGGTTCACGAGCGGATAGCCGCGCTTGATGACAGCGCGCAAATCCTCGGCGAGCCCGTCGATGCCACCGCGGGAGGCCAGCGCCTCGGCGACCGTGCGCTTGAACCCGGCGCCTTCCAGGCGGTGCAGCAGGTAGGCCACGTTCTTAGGGTTGAGCGCCAATTCCGGCTGCGCGGTCAGGGCCTGTCCGACCGCCACCGCGACCACCGCTTCTCGGGGAGATGCCGGGTGACCTGCGGCCTCGAATAGCGGCTGGGTCCAGTGTGGCACCAGCCACCACGGCCCGTCATCTTCTAGGACATCGACGCGTGCCCACTGCGCCTTGTGCGTCTCGAACCACGCTTGCAACGGCTCCGGCATCTCGTCCTCGGAGACAAGGACAAGCCCCGGCGGCGTGGATACCTCTATCGGTCTCTTTAGCTCACCGGCGATCACGACGAGACCATCCACCGGCACGTTATCGTCTTCAATCAGCTTCAACGCTGCCGGCGCCGGGATACCCCAGGTCTCCATCAATCGTGCCGAAGTAACCCGCCATTCATAAAGGAGCCGGCCGGTATCTACGGAGCGGGCGGGGTTGTAACGCAGCTCGATCGGCCAGGGCGTGTCCTCGCCGACTTGCGGCATGACGGCGCCCACCCTCTGGTCCATGCGGTACTGCTCCGTGATCACGGGCGCAGCGCGCTTGAGCAGCTCGGTCAGGCGATCAAGCCCGTTTTGATGCCCAAGATAGGCGGCGACATTGCCGAGCACCGTCGGCGCCTTTTCTTGCTGCCAAAGATAGGCGGCGACATTGCCGAGCACCGTTGGCGCCTTTTGTCGCGCCGTCTTGGGGTCGCTGTTGTTGAGCGTGAGCAGATTCTCGATCGCGCCGTCAGTGCGATTGTACTCGCTGAGAAGGCTCAGCGCCGCGTAAAACAGTATGACCACGATCGCCACACCGACGCTCGCACCGATCCCCGCGGCGCGCAGCACTTTCCACCGCCGCTGCCGGCGGTCGTATGCCTCTTTCCAGACTCGATTGGACTCCTTGATCGGTCCCACAAAGCGGTCGTGCGTCAGTTCGTACCAACGTTCGCCGCCGGCGCGTGCTTCGGCGCGGATCAGGTGCCTCTCTTCCAGAACGTCAACGGCGGCGTTGGGGATCGCCCGTTCCTCACGACCGGTGCTTTCCGGCCCGCGGTAGACCATGCCGCGCGTCCCCCCGGGCGTAATGAGATAGCGGTCCACCCACAAACGCAGGCGGTCCTCGGACACGCCCGTTTTCGTTGCGGCAGCGTTGAGCGCGTCTTCGTAGAATTGCTTCAGCGCCTTATCGACGTCGCCATAGGTTTCGATATGCGCTGACGTGATCGTGTGGACATCTGGGGGAAGATCGTCCCAGAGCTTCGCGCAGGCGACTTGCAGTCCCACCGGCTCGATAGACGGAACGACGGTCTCGACGTTCTCCCCGCCCACCCCTCTCACCGTGATCGTCCGCAGTTCTTCCACGAGCCGCTGACTCGCCTCCGGCGCGATCTTTCTGTCGGTCCGCGCGAGCGGTCCCTCGATCGCCTCCTGGGCCGCTTCGGGCTCCAGTTGGTCGAGCGCAAAGGGCGTGATGCGTAGGTCCTCCGGCAATAGCGGGGCGTGCGTCTCGAGCTGACCGACGAACTCCCGCCGCATGACAAGCACGACACGCAGCAGCGGATCGCCTTCGAGCGCTTCGGCAAGCTGGCGGATCAACGCTGCGCGCTCCTGCCAGCGCTCGGGCGCAAACGTAAAAAGCTCCTCGAATTGATCCAGGAGGACGACCCGCAGCACCCGTTCACCGGCCGCGTCCTTTCGATGCGGGCGGGCGGCGAGGAAGCTGGCGATGTC
>Ga0209647_1001068_pt1 | contig 24174 bp, 20 predicted proteins | sample GraSoi_2013_60cm_FD_185827 | JGI IMG/M metagenome (GOLD analysis project Ga0209647, IMG submission 185827) | Grasslands soil microbial communities from the Angelo Coastal Reserve, California, USA - Sample 9_17_2013_60cm (SPAdes) (version 2) | ecosystem: Environmental > Terrestrial > Soil >... | reverse complement strand
CGCGACGTGACCATCGAGGCCATGCGCCATTCGGGGGTCGACATGCTCGACATCCCGGCATTCCTGCGCAAGCAGGCCGACTGACGCGCCGGCGCGGGTCGTCGCCCGCGCTTGCTTCGTCGTCCCGGCCGTGAGGCCGGAACGAGCGCTCGCCCGCGAGTCTCCCGCGGGCGACGCGGCATCCTTCACGGGCCCGGATTTCCGGGCCCGTTTTCTTGAATGGGGGCAGAATGGGGCGATGGGAGCGCTATCGTCCGCGGGCGGCTTCGCCATCGTCGTCCCGGCGCACTTCATTTTCGCGGGAATCCTGTTCTACACCGCGATGGTGGCGGCGGTGGTGGGCGTCTACCGCGGGCGGATGCCCCTGTACTTCGCGTTCGCGGCGACGTGCCTCTTTTCCGCCGGCGTCACGACTTCGCTCGCGAGTTACTACGTCGCCGATTCGGTTGGCGGCGGCGTCGAAGCCGTCCGCTTCGCGATGGATTCGGCGATCCTCTTCGTCGCCTCGATGTTCGCATTCATCGCCATCTACACCGAGGCGCCCCGCATGCGCCCGTGGTACTGGCTCGCGGCCGCGCTCACGGCGCTGTTCCTGGCTGCGAACCACATGCTGCCCTACGGGATTCGATTCTCGGAGATTCGCGACTCCGGCTGGACCCATTTCTCCTGGGGCGAGTCGCTCTTCCGGATCCACGGCTCGCCCGGCAAGTGGAACCTCGCTTTCCGCCTCTTGGGGATCGTGATCGTCTGGTGGGGCGTCTGGCGCCTCGTCGCCCAGTACGGCCGGGGGCGGCATCGCGAGGCGGCGGTGCTCGGCCTCTACCTCTTGATCGTAATCGGCGCGAGCGTTCAGGGCGCATTGATCGACCTGGGCGTGATCGACGGATTCCACGCCATCGGATTCGCCCTCGTCGGCCTCGCCTTCCTCATGGGTCTCAACCTGATGATGGGATTCGCCGAGCAGACGCGCGCGTTGCGTGCGAGCGCGGCCGAGCTGAGCGCCGAGAACGAGCGGCGCCGCGCGGCGGAGGCGCAGATCCGCGAGCGTGCCTATCGCGACGCGCTCACCGGACTGCCGAATCGCCTCGCGCTGCAGGAGCACATCGCGCTCTCGCTCGCGATCGCCGACGCGCCGTCGTACGGGGCGGTGTTGCAATGCAACCTCGACCATTTCAAGGTCGTGAACGACGCGCTCAGCCACAACGTGGGCGACGAGCTGCTGCGCGACGTGGCGCGGCGCATCGTGCAAACCGTGGCCGGGCGTGCGATCGTCTCGCGCTTCGGGGGCGACGAGTTCGTCGCTGTCCTCGAGGGGCCGATCGCGCTCGAGGAGGAGGCCGCGCAGCGCGTTCGCGTGCTGGCAGAGGATCTGTCGGAGTCGTTTTCCCGGCCCTTCACGCTCGGCGAGCAGTCGCTCAACCTGCTCGCGAGCATCGGCACCGCGACTTTCTGCAACGACGACACCGCCGACGAGATCCTGCGCCGCGTCGACATGGCGCTGCACACCGCGAAGCGTCGCGGCCGCAACACGATCGCGGTGTTCTCGCCCGAGATGCAGCGCAAGGCCGAGGAGAAGTACCGCATCGTCGACGGCCTGCGGCGCGCGATCGCGGGCGAGGAGCTCGCGCTGCATTACCAGCCGCAGGTCGACGCCGACGGCCGCGTGGTCGGCGCCGAGGCGTTGCTTCGCTGGAAATCCCCGGCGATGGGCAACGTGCTGCCCTCGGCGTTCATCCCGATCGCCGAGGAAACGGGCCTCATCCACTCGCTCGGCTACTGGGCGCTCTCCCGCGGCTGCGAAAGCCTCGCCGCATGGACTCGCGATGGCGTGGGCTTCGACGGGCACATCGCGATCAACGTGAGCCCCTGGCAGCTCGCGCGCTCCGACTTCATCCTGCGATTGCGCACCGTGCTGCAGCGATCGCGCGTCGATCCGCGTCAAGTGACTCTCGAAATCACCGAGAGCGCGTTGCTCTATGACGTGGGCGAGGCGGTCGCGAAGCTGCACGAGCTGCGTCCGCTCGGCGTGCGTGTGGCGCTCGACGATTTCGGCACCGGCTATTCCTCGCTCGCGCTGCTGAAGGACCTGCCGCTCGACGCGATCAAGATCGACCAGTCGTTCGTGCGCCGCCTCGGGGACAGCGCCAACCAGCACCTGGTTCGAATCGTGGTCGCGCTCGGCGGCGAGCTCGGGCTGGACGTGATCGCCGAGGGCGTCGAGACCCCGGCGCAACGCGACCAGTTGCTCGACCTCGGCTGCCGCCTGATGCAAGGGTTCCTGTGGAGCCCCGCCATCCCCGAGGCCGAATTCCTCGAATGGATCCGCATGCGCCAGTCCGAGCCGCCGACGGGCAATGCAGACAAGCTCCTAACAGCATGATAGAATTACGAAAATAGCCTTTCCGACGTTCCCTCCGCGTCCCCTCAATGATCCGCCAGCGAACCCTGAAAACGTCTGTCCGCGCCACCGGCGTGGGGCTGCACACCGGCCAGAAAGTGATGATGGCGCTGCGCCCCGCCCCGATCGACTCGGGCATCGTTTTTTGCCGCTCGGACCTGCCGGGCAATCCCTCGGTGCGGGCGCACGCGCTCAACGTGAGCAACACGGTGATGGCCACGGTGATCGAGAAGGATGGCGCACGCGTCTCCACCGTCGAGCACCTCATGTCGGCCTTCGCCGGGCTCGGCATCGACAACGCCTTCGTCGACGTATCGGCCGAGGAAGTGCCGATCATGGATGGCAGCGCCGGCACTTTCGTATTCCTCATCCAGTCGGCGGGAATCGAGGAGCAGGCCGCGGCCAAGCGCTACATCCGCGTGCTGAAGACGGTCGAGCTCGAGCAGGGCGACAAGCGCGTGCGCCTGGAACCCTTCGACGGCTTCAAGATCGCCTTCTCGATCGAGTTCGACCATCCGGTGTTCGATCCCGCACGCTCCCACGTCGAGATCGACTTCGGTGACGTGTCGTTCGTGCGCGAGATGTCCCGCGCGCGCACTTTCGGTTTCACCCAGGACGTGGAGACGATGCGCTCGCGCGGCCTGGGCCGCGGCGGCTCCCTCGACAACGCCGTGGTGATCGACGATTTCCGCGTCCTCAACGTCGACGGCTTGAGGATGGACGACGAGTTCGTGATGCACAAGGCGCTTGACGCGGTCGGCGACCTTTACCTTCTCGGGCATCCGGTGATCGGCGCGTTCCACGGCCACAAGTCGGGCCACGCGCTCAACAACCTGCTGGCGAGGAAGCTCCTCGCCGACGCATCCGCGTGGGAAGAGGTGACCTTCGACAACGTCGAAGCGCTGCCGCGCGCCTTCGCCAACCTCCAGTTCCAGCCCCAATAACCTGGGCCCGCGCGCCTGGCGATCGTAAGAATTGTCGCGATCCTCGCCGCGCTCCTGTTTGGCGGCCTGGGGATCGCCTTCCTCGTCACCCGCAATCGCCGCTACCTGCGGATCGCCTGGCTGCTCGTGCAGCTCGGCCTGCTGTTTTCCGTGGTGCTCGGCTTGCTCTACGTCTTCGAGCGCGTCCTCTTGCTCTGATCGGCCCCGGAGATGCGCTCGAGCGTGTCGCGCAGCGGCGAATCGGCGAGGCTGTCCGCGAGCTTCGCCAGGCGCTCCCGCGGCAGCGGCGCGCGCCCGACCACCGTCCGCCGCACTACCGGCTGCGTCACTTGAACTTCAATTCGTATTGAAGTAAGCTCCTGATCCCGTTGCCGTTTTGAATCAGAGGATTTTCGCGCAGAGCCGCGCAACCCCTCGAGCAATCGGGGCGCGAGTTGTCGAAGGGCTGCCGCAACAGGCCCGGACGTCGCGCAGATAACAACGATCGTTCCGTCAATGGCGCATACCCGGCTCGCTTCGGCGAGCCGCTCGGGTGCAAGACTTCGATAGCGCCGCTGCAGGCGCTTGATGCAGGCGAGCTGCGAGGCAAGCAGCTTGAGGTCAGTGTTTTCGTCGAGAAGCCTGGCGACGGATTCGGCCATTGGGGACACGAGGGAGGTTGGTTTGAACATTATTCTCGTTTCCGACAGTCTCGCGAAGAGCCGTTCGATCGCGCTGTCCCAGGCCCAGGTCGCGCTGGTCGCGCTCGGCATCCTGCTTGCCGGGTTCTTCCTCGCCATGGCGACCTACGTGGTCACCATGAAATTCGCCGTCGATCTGCGCAATCCCTACCTGCGCTCGCTCCTCGCCGCTTTGCACGAGGACGACCAGAAGCGCTCGGAAGCCGAGATGAAGGAAAACCTCAACGCGCTCGCCGTGAGGGTGGGTGAGTTGCAGGCGCGAATCCTGCGCCTCGATGCGTTCGGCGAACGCCTCGCCAAGTCGGCCGGCATCAAGCGCGAGGAATTCCGCTTCGACGAGAAGCCCGGGCAGGGCGGCCCGTCGCCCACGGCCGGCCGCGACCTGTCGGTGGCCGAGTTCAACCAGATGCTCGGCGAGATCGGGCGCATCCTCGACGATCGCAGCGACAAGCTCGGCGTGCTCGATTCCTTCCTGATGGACGATCGCCTGGCGCGCAAGACCATCCCGACCACGATGCCTGTCGAGGCCGGCTACTACTCGTCCAACTATGGCTATCGCCTCGACCCGATCACGGGCCGCTCGACGTTCCATACCGGCGTGGACATCATCGCGGTCCCGGGTGTCTCGGTGATGGCGGCCGCGGGCGGCGTGGTTTCGACCGTGGCGTTCGTTGCCGAATACGGCAACATCGTGGAGATCGACCACGACAACGGCCTTACCACGCGCTATGCGCACCTCTCGAAGAGCCTGGTGAAGGTCGGCGACGTGGTGATGAAGGGACAGATCGTCGCGCGCGTCGGCGCCACCGGCCGGGTGACCGGGCCGCACCTGCACTTCGAGGTGCGCGAGAAAGGCATCCCCTTGAACCCCAACAAGTTCCTGTCGCTCGGCAAGAACGACGTGCTGCTCGGAGCCTCGGTCAAGCGCTAGCGAAGCTCTTGCGGCGGGTGGCTTGCAGCCGCCCGGACCGCCCCCATTTCTCCTCTATAATTTACGTTTGCCGGCCCGCCACGGGCCGGTTTTCGCATTTCCGGACGCCCAATCCCCCGTGCTCTACACCGCAATCAAGGCCGTCTTCGGCAGCCGCAACGACCGCCTCCTCAAGCAGTTCGGCCGCACCGTCGAGGCGATCAACGCGCTCGAGCCGCGGATGGAGAGACTTTCCGACGCCGAGCTTGTCGCCAAGACTGCCGAGCTGAAGGCGAAGGTCGCGGCCGGCGCGCCACTCGATAGCGTGCTGGCCGAGGCTTTCGCGGTGGTGCGCGAGGCCTCGCAGCGGGTGCTGGGGATGAGGCACTTCGACGTGCAGCTGGTCGGCGGCATCGCGCTGCACCAGGGCAAGATCGCGGAGATGCGCACCGGCGAGGGCAAGACGCTGGTCGCCACGCTGCCCTCGTACCTGAATGCGCTCGAGGGCAAGGGCGTGCACATCGTCACGGTGAACGACTACCTCGCCAAGCGCGACGCCGAATGGATGGGGCGCATCCATCGCTTCCTCGGCCTCACCGTCGGCGTCGTGGTGCCGCAGATGGATTCGGCCGAGAAGCAACAGTCCTACCGCGCCGACATCACCTACGGGACCAACAACGAGTTCGGCTTCGACTACCTGCGCGACAACATGGCGCCGTCGGTGGGCGAGCGCTTCCAGCGGCCGCTGCACTACGCGATCGTCGACGAGGTCGACTCGATCCTGATTGACGAAGCGCGAACCCCGCTCATCATTTCCGGGCAGGCCGAGGATTCCACCGAGCTCTACCGGCGCATCAACACGCTCATCCCCAAGCTCACCGCGCAGAAGGACGAGAAGGGCGAGGGCGACTACTGGGTCGACCTCAAGATGCACACGGTCACCCTCTCCGAGCAGGGCCACGAGAACGCCGAGGAAATCATGCGCCAGTCGGGCCTGCTGCCCGAGGGCGCGAGCCTCTACGACCCCGCGAACATCGTGCTCATGCACCACCTGTACGCGGGCCTGCGCGCGCATGCCCTCTACCATCGCGACCAGCACTACGTGGTGCAGGAAGGCGAGGTGGTCATCGTCGACGAGTTCACCGGCCGCATGATGCAGGGACGGCGCTGGTCCGACGGCCTGCACCAGGCGGTGGAGGCGAAGGAGGGCGTCGGCATCAAGAACGAGAGCCAGACGCTCGCCTCGATCACCTTCCAGAACTATTTCCGCCTCTACAAGAAGCTCGCCGGCATGACCGGGACGGCGGACACCGAGGCGTTCGAGTTCTCGACCATCTACAACCTCGAGACGGTCCTCATCCCGACCCACCGGCCGATGATCCGCAAGGACCACAACGACCAGGTCTTCATCACGGCCAAGGAGAAGTACCAGGCGATCATCGACGACGTGAAGGCGCGCACCGCGAACGGGCAGCCGATCCTGGTGGGCACCACGTCGGTGGAGAATTCGGAGCTGCTCTCGGGAATGCTCACGCGGGACAAGATCCCGCACAACGTCCTCAACGCCAAGCAGCACGCGCGCGAGGCCGAGATCGTCGCGCAGGCCGGACGCCCGGCCCAGGTGACCATCGCCACCAACATGGCCGGACGCGGCACGGACATCGTGCTGGGCGGCAATCCCGATCCCGAGATCCAGGCGATCAAGGCCGACGAAGCACTGCTCCAGCCGGAGAAGGACTCGCGCATCGCGAGGATTCGCGAGTCATGGCAGAAGCTGCACAACGACGTGGTCGCCTCGGGCGGGCTGCACATCATCGGCTCCGAGCGCCACGAGTCGCGCCGCATCGACAACCAGCTGCGCGGGCGCTCGGGGCGCCAGGGCGACCCCGGATCGTCGCGCTTCTTCCTCGCCTTCGAGGACCCGCTGCTCAAGATCTTCGCCGGCGAGCGGCTGCAGTCGATCATGCGCTCGCTCAAGATCCCCGAGGGCGAGGCGATCGAGGCGCGCATGGTGACGCGCTCGATCGAGAACGCGCAGCGCAAGGTCGAGGCGCGCAACTTCGACATCCGCAAGAACCTGCTCGAGTTCGACGACGTCGCCAACGACCAGCGCAAGGTGATCTACCAGCAGAGGAACGAGCTGCTCGAGTCCAAGGAGATTTCCGACACCATCCGCTCGATGCGCTCCGGGGTGCTCACGGCCGTGGTGCGCGAGTTCGTGCCGCCGGAGAGCGTCGAGGAGCAGTGGGACCTGCCGGGGCTCGAGCGCAAGCTCGAATCCGAATACTTCGTCGCCGCCCCCGTGGCGCAATGGGCGAAGGACGACGAGACGCTCGACGACGAGAAGATCGCCGCCAAGGTGGTCGAGCAGGCGCTGCGCGACTACGACGCCAAGTTCGCGCCCATCGACGCCGAGCAGCTGCACCATCTCGAGCGCGCGATCATGCTGCAGTCGATCGACGTTCACTGGCGCGAGCACCTCTCCGCGCTCGACTACCTGCGCCAGGGCATCCACCTTCGCGGTTACGCGCAGAAGCAGCCCAAGCAGGAGTACAAGCGCGAGGCCTTCGAGCTCTTCGGCGCGATGATCGATTCGATCCAGCGCGAGGTGACGCGCTACCTGATGGGCGTGCAGATCCGCTCGCCCGAGCAGATCCAGGAAGCCGAGCGCAAGGCCGAGGAAGCGGCGCGCGCGAAGAACGTGCAGTACCAGCACGCCGAATATGGAGCGGGCGGCGCGCCCGAGGAGCCCGAGGGCGGAGCGGCCTCAGGCGAGTCTCCTGCCGGAGCGCCCCCGGCGCAGCCCTTCACCCGCTCGACCATGAAGGTCGGGCGCAACGATCCGTGCCCGTGCGGCTCCGGTAAGAAATACAAGCTCTGCCACGGCCGTCTCGCTTAGCGATCGAAGTTCCCAAGGATCCGTAGCAAAGCGGCGCGCGTGTAAAATCGCGCGATCAACCGGACGCACCGCCCGTGCGCCGGTTTCCTCGTGAGTCAACCATAGGCATGGCCGTCAACCTCGAGCCGCCGCGCCCGGAAAACCTGCTCACCATCGCCGGCGTGCGACTCGGCGTGGCGCGCGCCGGCATTCGCAAGCCCGACCGCAAGGACCTGCTGGTGGTCGCCATCGACAAGGGCAGCCGCGTCGCCGCCGTGTTCACCCGCAACCGCTTCGCCGCCGCGCCGGTCGTCGTGTGCAAGCGCCATCTCGACGAGAAGGGCGCGATCCGGGCGATCGTGGTGAATACCGGCGTGGCGAACGCCGGCACCGGCGAGGACGGCATCCGGCGCGCCGAGCAAACGTGCGCGGCCGTCGCGGCGGCGCTCGACGTCGAGCGCTCGCAGGTGCTGCCGCTTTCGACCGGCGTCATCATGGAGGCGCTTCCGGTGGAACGGATCGAGGCGGGGCTGCCCGCGTGCGTGGCGGACCTCGAGGCCGGCCATTGGGCCTCGGCCGCCGAGGCGATCATGACCACCGATACCGTGCCCAAGGCGGTGTCGCGCCAGGTCGTCATCGACGGTCGGACCATCACGGTCACGGGAATCTCCAAGGGCGCGGGCATGATCCAGCCGAACATGGCCACCATGCTCGGAATCATCGCCACAGACGCGGTCGTCGGGGACGACGCACTCGAATACCTCGCCAAGCGCGCGGCCAACCGCTCGTTCAACGCCATCACGGTGGACGGCGATACGTCCACCAATGACACCATGGTCCTCGTCGCCACTCAGCGCGCCGACAATCCGGAGATCGTCGGCGAGGGTACGGCGGAGTTCGCGACGCTGTGCGAGACCGTCACCGAGGTCGCGCAGCTCCTCGCGCAGGCGATCGTGCGCGATGGCGAGGGCGCCACCAAATTCATCACCATCGTGGTCGAGGAAGGCCGCTCGCGCGGAGAGTGCATGCGGGTGGCGAAGTCGATCGCGCATTCGCCGCTGGTGAAGACGGCCTTCTACGCCTCCGACCCCAACCTCGGGCGGATCCTCGCGGCGATCGGCAACGCTGGCATCGACGATCTCGACGTCTCGAGGGTGAGCCTCTACCTGGGCGACCTGCTCGTGGCCGAGAACGGCGCCCGCGCCGCCACCTACACCGAGGAGCAGGGCCGGCGCGCCATGAAGCCCGCCGAGATCGCGATGCGCGTCACGCTCGGGCGCGGCGTCGACTCGGGAACCGTATGGACGTGCGACTTTTCGTACGACTACGTGAAGATCAACGCCGACTACCGCAGCTGACGAAAGCAACCATGGCCGACTCCCGGGACCGCACGCCACCGATCGAGCACTACTACTCGAAGCGCGCCGCGGAATACGAGCGGATCTACCAGAAGCCCGAGCGCCAGCACGAGCTCGAATGGCTTCGCGGGCGCATCCCACAGCTCTTCCGCGCGCGCACGGTCCTCGAGGTGGCGTGCGGCACGGGCTACTGGACGCAATTCATCGCGCGCTCGGCCGCGCGCGTCCACGCCTGCGACATCAACGAGTCGGTGCTCGAGATCGCGCGCGAGAAGCCGCTTCCCGCGGGGAAGGTGGACTTTTTCAAGGCCGACGCGGTGTCGCTCGAGGGCGTGCCGGGGGGGTGCGACGCCGCGTTCGCGGGCTTCTGGTGGTCGCACGTGAAGAAGAGCGACCTCGCGCACTTCGTGCGCAACCTGTCCTCGCGCCTCGAGCCGGGTTCGATCGTGGGAATCCTCGACAACCAATACGCCGAGGGCAGCTCCACCGCGATTTCGCGCCGCGATGCCGAAGGCAACACCTACCAGATGCGCAAGCTCGCCAATGGGGAGGAGTACGAGGTGCTGAAGAATTTCCCGACCGCGCAGGAGCTGGCGGACGCGGTGCGGCCGGTGGCGCGTGAAGCGCACCTCGAGGCGCTCGCGTATTACTGGCTGCTCGTCTTCCGTCCGCGATGAGCGACGACTGGAAGCGCGTCGCCGCGCGCCTGGACGACCTGTTGCAGCGCCTCGAGAAGCTGCTGCCCGCTTCGGCCGACACGCTCGACTGGAAACGCACGACCGCGTTTCGCTGGCGCAAGCTGGTACGCGGCGGCTACCTCGAGCCCGTGCGCCATCCGCACACCATCCGCTTCGAGGACTTGAAGGATGTCGACGAGCAGAAGCGCAGGCTGCGCGAGAACACCGCGCAGTTCGTCGCCGGGCGCCCGGCCAATAACGTGCTGCTCACCGGGGCGCGGGGCACCGGCAAGAGCTCGCTCGTGAAGGCCGCGCTCAACGAGTTCGCGCCGCGGGGGCTGCGCCTCATCGAGGTGGACAAGCGCGACCTGGTGGACATGCCCGACATCGTCGACCTGGTGGGCGACCGCCGCGAGCGCTTCGTGATCTTCTGCGACGATCTTTCGTTCGAGGCATCGGACGCGGGCTTCAAGTCGCTCAAGGTCGCGCTCGACGGCTCGATCGCGGGCTCGGCCGACAACGTGCTGATCTACGCGACCTCCAACCGCCGCCATCTGATGCCCGAGTTCATGAACGAGAACCTCGAGGCGAAGCACGTCGGCGGCGAGATCCACCCCGGCGAGACCACCGAGGAGAAGATCTCGCTTTCGGAGCGCTTCGGCCTGTGGCTTTCGTTCTACCCGTTCGACCAGGAGCAATACCTCGAGATCGCCGACCACTGGGTGAAGACCCTCGGTGGCAAGCCCGACGAAGCCTCCCGCAGGGCGGCGCTGCTGTGGGCGCTCGAGCGCGGCTCGCGCAGCGGGCGCGTGGCGTGGCAGTTCGCCCGCGATCACGTCGGGCGGAAGAAGAAGTGACCTTCGCCGCACGCCGTTGAAGATCACCGAGGTCGCCGCGGCGGTGATCGAGCGCCCGGACGGCGAGTTCCTCCTCGCGCAGCGCCCGGCGGGCAAGCCCTATTCGGGATACTGGGAATTTCCCGGCGGCAAGATCGAGCCGTCCGAGGATCCGAGGGCGGCGCTGGTCCGGGAGTTGCGCGAGGAGCTCGGAATCGAAGTTCGCGAGGCGACGCCGTGGATCACCCGCGTCTACGCGTACACCCACGCCACCGTCCGGCTGCATTTCCATCGCGTGATCGCCTGGGACGGCGAGCCGCAGTCGCTCGAGGACCAGGCGATTCGATGGCAACACGTCGACGCGCCCGATGTCTTCCCGATGTTGCCCGCCAACGCCCCGGTGCTCGCGGCGCTCGCCTTGCCCGCGGTGATGGTGGTCTCGAACGCCGCCGAGCTGGGCATCGACGCCTGGATCGAGAAGCTCGCGGCGCGCGCGCTCGAGGAGAAGCTCCTGGTGCAGGTCCGCGAGAAGGAAGCCGGCGCGCAGCGCCTGCAGCACGTGCTCTCGCGCGCGCTCGCCCGAGTGGAGCCGTTTGGCTCGCGCGTGGTCGTCAATAGCGATTGCGGCACGTTTCCTCAGTGCTCCGGCGTGCACCTCACCGCGCGCGCCCTGATGCTCTCCGCCGCGCGTCCCGCGGGGACCCTCGTTGGCGCCTCGTGCCATGACGAACGCGAGCTCGACCAGGCGGGACGCCTCGAGCTCGACTACGCGGTGCTCGGGCCGGTGAAGGAGACCGCCTCGCACGCCGCGGCCCCGCCGCTCGGCTGGGAGCGCTTCGAGGCATTGGCCCGCGGGCGGCCGATGCCGATCTATGCCATCGGCGGCCTGGCGCGATCCGACCTTGCCGAAGCGCGCAGGCGCGGGGCGCACGGCGTGGCGCTTCGCGGCGCGGCGTTCGATTAGGAAGCGAGCAAGGGCGAGACGTCGAGGCGGGCGGCAAGCACGCGCGCATCCGGTACCGTCGCGTGGGGCAGGCGGCCTAGCAGTGGCGCCGCGAGACGCTCCTGCAGCGCGGCGACGTTTTCGTCGGCGACAGGCATGTTCGGATCGAGCATGTTCGCGATCCACCCGGCGAAGGGCAGTCCCGAGTCGGCGATGGCGCGCGCGCTGAGGAGCGCGTGATTGAGGCATCCCAGGCGTAGCCCCACCACCAGGACCACCGGCAGCCCGAGGCTGCGGGCGAGATCGATCGAATCGAGGTCGCGGTCGAGCGGCACGATGAATCCGCCGACTCCCTCGGCAACGATGAATTCGCCGTCGGCGCCGATGCGTGCGAAGGCCGTGCGTACCGGATCGAGCGAGATTCGGCGCCCCTCGCGCGCCGCGGCGATGTGCGGCGCCATCGGCTCGCGCAGCAGCACCGGAGTGACCAGCGCCGCCTCGCCCGCATCGCGTCCCGCGGCTTCGAGCAGTGCCACGGTATCGTCATTCAGCCACCGGCCGGCGTGCTCGCCCGCGCCCGCGGCCACCGGCTTCATCGGGCGCGCGCTCACGCCGCGCGCGCGCAGCGCGTGAATGAGGGCGCAGGCGACGAGCGTCTTGCCCACGCCGGTATCGGTGCCGGTGACGAAGACGCCGCGATTCATTGCGCTTCGCGCGAGCGGAAGTCGATCACCTGGCGTCCGTCGGCGACTCGCTTTCGCGCGCCTTTCCAGGCGTGGCCGTAGATCACCTCGTAAGTCGCCGGAAGCGAGCCCGCGCGGCGTGAGCGCTCGTAGCGCTCGGCCATGGACTTCCAGTCTCGCGGGGCCGAGAGCCCGCGCCGGCGTTGCGGGTGCGCGTTGTGAGCGCCGGCCCCCTTGAGGTCCAGGGCGAGGCGCTCGACCGACGGATACTCCATCGTGATCGCCTCCATCTCCATCACCGGGTCGGTGAATCCGGCGTGCACCAGCTCGTCGCCAAGATCGTGCATGTCGACGAAAGCGTGCACGTGATGGCCCGGCCCGAAGGCCGCGCGCAGCTCCTTCAGGGTGTCGGGCCCGAAGGTGGAGAAGAGCACCAGGCCCCCGGTTTGCAGCACGCGCGCGGCCTCGGCGATGAACGCCTCGGGCCGGCACCACTGCAGCGCCAGGTTGGAGTAGGCGAGGCCGCACGAGGCGGCGGCGAGCGGAAGCCGCTCGGCATCGGCGCAAACGAGGCGCCGCGCGCTCGTCGCGAAGGTTCGTTGCCACCACGTGCCGCGCGAGCGGGCGCGCGCGAGCATGGCCGATGCGATGTCGATCCCCACGATCTCGGAGCGCGGGTAGCGCCTGGCGAGCAGCTCGAAAGAGGTCCCGGTTCCGCAACCGAGGTCGACGATGCGCTTGGGGTCGACCCGGATCGGGTCGAGGTGCTCGAGCAGGCGCCGCTCGACCTCGCGGTGCACGATCGCGTGCTCGTCGTAGCTCGCCGCAGCGCGCTCGAACGAACGGCGCACGTCGCGCTTGTCGGGAAAGGCGATCTGCCTCAAGGACGCAGGCACCCCGCAAGCGCCTGCGCGAGTTCCTCCACCTCATCGCGGGTATGCGCGGCGCTGAGCGAGATCCGCAGCCGCGATGTTCCTTCGGGGACCGTGGGTGGCCGGATCGCCGGAACCAGGAATCCACGCTCCGCGAGCGCCGCGGAGGCGGCGAGCGCGCGTTGCGCCGTGCCGACAATCACTGGCTGGATGGCTGTGGGCGACGGCGTGGCCGGAACGCCCGAGCGTTCGAGTGCCGCGGCGAGCTCGGCTATGCGCGCGCCGAGCCGCGCCACCAGCGACGGGTCCTCGCCCAGCAGCTCGAGTGCGCAGGCCGCCGCGGCGGCCGCCATCGGCGGCAGCGCAGTCGAATAGATGTAGGTCCGCGCTCGCTGCAGGAGCCATTCCATCGGCTCCTCTTCCCCGCCGACAAACGCCCCGTAGCCGCCAAGGGCCTTGCCAAGGGTCGCCATGTAGACGATGCGAGGCGAGCGCACGCCGAAATGCTCGAGCGTGCCGCGGCCGCTCGCGCCGGTGACGCCGATGCCGTGCGCGTCGTCGAGCACCAGCCACGCGTCGTGGCGCTCGCACAGGTCGAGGAGCGTGGGAACGGGGGCGATGTCGCCGTCCATGCTGAAGACCGCATCGGTCGCCACGATGCGCACGGCCGCTTCGGAACGGCCCAGGAGGTGGTCGAGCGCGTCCGGGTCGCAGTGCGGGTAGCGCGTGACCCGCGCCCGCGACAGTCGAGCGCCGTCGATGAGGCACGCGTGGTTGAGCTCGTCGGAGAAGATCTCGGAATCGCGGTCGGCGAGCGAGGCGAGGATACCGAGGTTGGCGGCGTAGCCGCTGCCGAAGAGCAGGGCGCGCGGCAATCCGCTGAAGGCCGCGAAGCGCCTCTCAGCTTCGCAATGCACCTCGAGGTGGCCGGAGACCATGGGCGAGGCGCCGGCGCCGACGCCATAGCGGTCGATCGCCCGGTGCGCTGCCTCGCGCATGCGCGGGTGGTTGGCGAGCCCGAGGTAGTCGTTGGAGGAGAAGTTGACGAGCATTCGCCCGTCGACGCGAACGTGCGGTCCCTGGGGCGATTCGAGCACGCGCCGCGAGCGTCGCAGCCGTTGTCGATCGAGGTCGGCAAGCCCCGCGGCAAGGCGCTGCGCGCGCGCGTTCATGCGCGTGAGACCTACGCCGACTCGATTCCGAGCGCCGCGAAGAGCCGCTGGTCGCTCGCCACGTCGGGGTTACCCGTGGTGAGCAGCTTCTCGCCGTGGAAGATCGAGTTGGCGCCGGCGAAGAAGCAGAGTGCCTGCACCGCCTCGCTCATCGCGGTCCGGCCTGCCGACAGCCGCACCATGCTGCGCGGCATCAGGATCCGCGCGACGGCGATGGTGCGCACGAATTCCACCCACGGCAGGACGGGCGCGTCCGCGAGCGGCGTGCCCTCGACCCGCACCAGGTCGTTGATGGGCACCGACTCGGGCTGCGGATCGAGGCTCGCGAGCTGCGCGAGCAGTCCCGCGCGCGCCGCGCGCGTTTCGCCCAGGCCGACGATGCCGCCGCAGCAGACTTTCAGTCCGGCGGCGCGCACGCGCTCTAGCGTGTCGAGGCGATCCTGGTACTCGCGCGTGGTGATGATGCGATCGTAGTGCTCCGGCGCCGTGTCGAGGTTGTGGTTGTAGTAGTCGAGCCCGGCCTCGCCCAGTTGCTCGGCCTGCCCTTCGCGCAGCATGCCGAGCGTGCAGCAGGTCTCGAGCCCCAGGGCCTTCACTTCGCGCACCATGTCGAGCACCGGCGCCAGGTCGCGCGCCTTTGGGCCACGCCACGCCGCGCCCATGCAGAAGCGCGTCGCGCCGTGGGCCTTCGCGGTTCGCGCCGCCGCGATGACTTCCTCGAGGGGGAGGAGCTCCTGGCTTTCGACACCCGTGTGATAGCGTGCCGCCTGCGGACAGTAGCCGCAGTCCTCGGGACATCCTCCGGTCTTGATCGACAACAGCGCCGAACGCTGGACGCGGTTCGGGTCGAAATGCGCGCGGTGGACGGTATGCGCCTCGAACAGCAGATCGTTGAGGGGAAGGGCATAGAGCGCGAGCGCGCGGCAGCGCAGCGCCTGCTGCGCGGCGTCGGGGACCGGGGGTGCGCGGAAGTCGACGACGGAGTCCATGGACCTTTCCTAAGGCGCTGATACTTCGTGTTTTTTATCCGGATGTCAAATCCGTTCCGGGCCGCGGCCTTGCAGATGCCTAAATTGTGGGCAGGGTTCCCGTTGCCGGAACAGGATTGCCTGCTCTGCGCCGGCCGTGCGCGCGGCGCGGTGATCTGCGCGGCGTGCGAGGCGGCGCTGCCGTTGCTCGCGTCTTCGCGCTGCGAGCGATGCGCGATTCCGGTTCCATCCGCGCGGATCTGCGGCGAGTGCCTCGCGCGCCCACCCGCCTTCGACGGCGCCGATGCCGTCTACGCCTATCGCTTTCCCCTCGACCGCCTTGTCGGCCGCTTCAAGTACGCCGGCGATCTCGCCGCGGGGCGTTGGCTTGCCGTGCGGCTCGCACAGCGCGTCCGTGCGCTTGTGCGGCCCGATCTGCTGGTCGCACCGCCGATCACGCCGGCGCGTATGCGCGGGCGGGGCTTCAATCAATCGGTCGAGATCGCAAAGGTCATCGGTCGCACCCTGGGCGTGCCGTTCGCGACCGCGGCGCTGAACAAAGTGCGCGAGACCGAACCGCAACCCGGGTTGCGAAGACGCGAACGGCGCTCGAACCTGCGCCAGGCTTTCCGCTGCCGGCTCGCGCTATCAGGCGAGCACGTCGCCGTGGTGGACGACGTGATCACGACGGGCGCGACCGCCGAAGAGATCGCGCGCGTGCTGAAGGCGGCCGGCGCCGGGCGCGTGAGCATTTGGGCAGTCGCGCGCACGCCCGATCCGGCCGCGCGCTGAAGCCATGTTCGACGTGGTGCTCTATCGTCCGGAGATCCCGCCCAATACGGGCAACGTCATCCGCCTGTGCGCCAACGCGGGAGCTCGCTTGCACCTGGTCGAGCCGCTCGGCTTCTCAATCGACGATCGCGACCTTCGCCGCGCGGGCCTCGATTACCACGAGCTCACCGTGCTGCGCGTGCATTCCGATTGGAATGCGTGCCTCGCGGCGCTTGATTCTCGCCGACTGTTCGCGTTCACGCGCCACGCGCAGCGCCGCTACGACGAGGAGTCCTTTCGCGAAGGCGACGCCCTGGTCTTCGGCCCCGAGACGGCGGGCCTGCCGGAGGAGATCGTCTCGCAATTCCTGCCCGAGCGGCGCCTCCGGCTGCCGATGCGCCTCGGCAACCGCAGCCTCAACCTCTCCAATGCGGTGGCTGTGGCGGTGTATGAGGCGTGGCGGCAGAACGGCTTCGCGGGATCGCAGGGTGCCTAGAGGCCCGGTTCAGCCCCGCGCGAACAGGCTGCGCGCGTGCTTGCCGGTGAGGCGCGCGAGGCGCAGCGGCGGATAGAGAAGGAAGAGCGCGCGTGGCAGTGGCCAGCGGGTCCATTCAATGAGGCTTGGCGCGAGCAGCGAATCGGCAACGTGCCTGAGCCTGTGCCCCATGCGTTCGTAGAGGCGCAGGTTGAAGCGCAGGTTGGCGAACGTCTCGAGGCGATGGAAGTGCGCATCGAAGAGAGTATCGATGATGAACGCGGAAAGCTCCGCGATCTCGGCATCCGCGGCGATTCGCTCTTTCACCTCTGGCGGCAGCGGCGCCCCGAGAAGGTGCTCGGCGAGGTGCAGTCCCAGCCCGAGGCGGCGCTCGCACGAATGCCCGGCGGCAGTGGCATATATCCACTGCCAATCGATTCCGGGGCTGCGCAGCACGATCTCGGCGATGTCGACCAGCCAGCCGAGGCTCACCCAGTAGTGATGAGCTCCGTGCAGGCAGAGGACGAGCAGCAGCTCTTCCTCGGGAAATGCGCGGATAGTCTCGCCCTCGAGTTGCATGGAAGGTAGTCCCGACCACCAGGCCTCGTCGCCCGTGCGCTCAATCGGGTAGTCGGGGTTGGTCTTCCAGTGGACCTCGACCATTGGGCCCCCCGGCCGCACCATGACCAGGTGGTATTGGATCCGCGAGTGCACGAGTGCAGATTGTTGCGCCGGCGCGAGCGGGGGATCCGAGAGGTAACCACGGGCGACGAGCGCCGCGCGGGCTCTCGGAATGTCGGCCGCATGCACGACGATATCGAGGTCGCCAAACTCGCGCAGCCGCAGGTCGCCGTACACCGACGCGGCAAGTGCCGGCCCCTTGTAGGGCAGGGCGCGAATGCCGCCGGACTCGAATGTGCGAAGAATCCCCAGTAGCTCCGCTGCCATTGCGCGGTTTCGTCGCGCTAGGGATTCGTCATGTGCCCACAAATGGGCCAAGGTGGCGCGCGGGACGCCCGCGACGCCGTCGAGGTGCCGATGCAGCAGGGGGCGCAAGCCGTGGCGTGCCGCGAGCCGTAGCACGAGATTCCAGTCCGGCTGGGAGCGCACCGCGGCCTCGATTGCTTCGCGGTCGCCATCACGCGGGCGCAGTCGCGCGCAACGCAGAAGCAGCTCGCTCTCAGCCGTTGCCATGTGCCGCGCTCTCCGCTCGCATCTGCGCCTTCCAGGAGTGCGCGTATCGGCCATCTCGATCGACGAGGGATGAATGGCTGCCGGATTCGACGATGCGGCCGGAATCCATGACGTGGATGACGTCGGCCTGCATCGCGGTGGTAAACCGATGCGTCACGATCAGCGCCGTGCGCCCGGCGGCGAGTGTGCGGAAGCGGCGCAGCCAGTCGGCTTCCGCCCAGGAGTCCATCGCGCTGGTCGGTTCGTCGAGCACGATTACCGGTGAGGGTCGGAGGAAGGCTCGCGCCAGCGCCAGGCTTTGCCATTCGCCCACGCTCAGCTCCACGCCGCCGGCGAACCACTTGCCGAGCAATGTCTCGTAGCCCGCCGGCAGGCGGGCGATCAGGGCCTCGGCGCCTGCGGCGCGCGCCGCGGCCTCGATCTGCGCGCGGCTCGCAGTCGCCTTGAGGCGCTGCAACGCGATGTTCTCGGCAACCGTCGCGTTGTAGCGCACGGGTTCCTGGAACAGGACAGTAATTGCCTCGCGCAACTCACGCAGGGCCACCTCGCGCACGTCTACTCCGCCGAGAGCTACGGCGCCGGTTTGGGGATCATAGAAGCGGCATAGGAGCCTGAGGAGCGTGCTTTTGCCGGCGCCGTTTGTCCCGACGATCGCCGCAACCTGGCCGGCGGGAATCGCCAAGTCGAGCCCGTCGAGCGCGTCGCGCTGGCTGTCCGGGTAACGGAAGCGCACGCCGCTGAAGCGCACGTCGAGGCCGCGAAGCGACTGCGCGGGCCGCGCCAGCCCTCGCGGATTCTCGGGATCGCGAACGTTCGGCCGCAAGTCGAGGAATTCGAACAAATTGCCGAGAAAGAGGACGTTGTAGTAGACCTGACCCACGCCGCCCATGAGCGAGCGCATCAGCCGTTGTCCCTGGCTGAATGCCAGATAGAAGAGCGCCAGGTCTCCCAGCGTCGCCTCACCGTGGACTGCGCGGACGAGCATCCAAGCGAGGCACCCGGCCGCGGCGAGCAAGGCGAAGGCGGCGGCGCCCAACTCCGCGGCTGCATGCTCGGCGGCGAGGCGCAGGTGCTCGCGGCGAAGACGCGCGCGGAGCACCTGGTAGGCGGTGCGGAAGTAGTCGCCCAGCCCGAAGAGGCGCAGCTCGCACGCGGCCTGCGCGGTCGTCATCATCCAGTCGTAGTAAGAAGCGCGTCGCTCATCCGCGCTGGAGCGTTGGCGCCAGCGGTGGTGGCGAACGGCGAAACGCAGTACCACCAGAAGCGCCGGCAAGCTGCTCGCGACGAGGGCGCACGCCATCCAGGCGCCATAGGGAATGAGGATCGCCGCCATGGCGAGCAGCGTGGTCGAGCTCTGCAGCAGGGAGCCCGCATTCTCGAGCAGCGCCACGGGACGGTAGGCGGCTTCGTCGCGCGCGCGATGCAGCCGGTCGTGGAATTCCGGGGACTCGTAGAACGCGATGTCGACGGTCGTCGATTGCCGGTGGACGAGGGCGCCCACGTATTCCTCGACGAGCTTCGCCTGCACGCCGCGTACCCAGCCGGCGAGACTTCCCAATGCCTCGCCAAGCAGCAGTACGCCGCCGAGCGTCGTCGCAAGCAGGAACGCGGGCGTGGCTTGGGACGGGTCGGCCGCCGGCCCGACGGCCGCCGTCAGCGCATCGACCAGCGCTCGGGTGAGGTACACGGTGGCGACGGGAAGAGCCCCCAATGCAAGCACCAAGGCAAGCCACAGGAGGGTCCAGTGGTGCGCCGCGGCCCAGACAAGATCGAGCGCGCGCGGCAGGAAGCGCAGCTGCGAGGCTGCTCCACTGAGCTTGCTGGCGAGGATGCGCGCTTCCCCGGACATCGCTATCGGCTATACCGTGCTGAGAGGTCACCCACGCGCGTCAGGGCGCCGTCCCAGTTCTCAAAACGCCCGGGAAACTCCGCGACGAGACGGCGCGCGATCTCCCCCACAGGGATACGCTCGCCCATGAGTTGCAACACGAGGCGGTCGACGCGTCCGTCCTCGTTGAGCGACGGAACATGCGTGGCGGATTGCCGGCGAAGGCGCTCCGCAGTCATCGGCTCGGCGAGAAAATCCGATTGTGTGAATCGTGCCCGTGCTGCAGCCGGATCGCGCGGATCGTGGACCCGGCTCTTCCACGTCCAGAGGTATTCGCCCGCAATGAGCGACGCCTGGAGGCGGATCACGATGGTGTCGCCCTCCCGCAATGTAACCGCCTCCGGCCATGGGAAGTAGGCGGAGCCGTACACCAACCCAGCCCCCGCGGGCGAGTTGGAGAATCCCACGCCGGGGACGAGGGTCGAATCGAACCAGACGCAGAACCCGTGCGCGATTCCTTCGCGCGCCGCCGAAAGCGTCACGCTCGTGGCGTAGGCGGGATCCTCGATGGTCGCATAGTCGATCTCGCCGCAGCGCTGCGGCTCCGACAACAGCTGGCCCGCACCCACAACGGCGCGGCGCCACTGGTTTGCGGTGAGATCGCGCGCCGCCTGCATGTCGAGGCCGTACTTGTTGTCGAGCCATGGCGTCGTGACCGTCCGATGCAAGTCGGGCGCATCGACGCAAGCCAGCCAGAGGCTCTCGCGGCCGGGAATCAGCACGCCCCCGGGCTTGAGGAATCGGCGCCTCGCGTCGGCCATGGCCGTGACGTTGGCGCGGAAAAGGGGCAGGACGCCGTGCAGGTCGGCGACGACGACGTCCGCGCGTTCGGGCAATTCCACCTGCGTCGATTGCGCGTGAATGAATTCGATGCTGTCCCGGTAGCCGTTGTCCGCGGCGATCCTCCGGGCGACCTCGATCACCTCGCCATGCTCGATCGCATACACGCGGCGCGCTCCGGCGCGGCACGCGAGCAGAGCGAACAATCCGGTTCCGGTGCCGATGTCGACCACGATTGCCCCGGGACGCACCGCCTCGCCGATCGCGCGGGCGTAGGCGTCCGTCCTCGCGTCGTCCGCGATCATGTTGCCGTATCCGCTGAGGCTATATTCCGCGGCAGTCATCGGCAATGCGCTCGCACAATTCCCCGATGCGCCCGAGGTCGGCGCTCGGCGTTACGCGCCGCAGAGGCACCGACGCGGCCAGTCGACCGAGCACCTCGAACTCGCCGGCGCGCATGGATTTGTCGAGCAGGTAGTTCGCATAGGTATTGGCCACGAGGGACACGAGAGCCTCGCGCGCGCCAAAGGTCTCGATCCAGGGCGCGTCGGCATCCGCGCTTCGCTCGGCGAGGAAGTAAAGAGCGGCCAGCGGCAGCGGCTCGCGCTGGAATCGGTAGCGCCCGTCCTGCAAGTCGAGGAAGCGCTTCTCCCACGTGGGCGTGATTCGCGGAAGCGCATCGCGCGATCCGAACAACGACTCGACGGATTCGGGCCAGAGGCGCACGCGCGGATACGCAGGCTGCACCCGGAAGTGCTCGCCTTCGTCGATCAGCGCCGCGACATCGTCAGTGAGGATCGGAAAGCCGAGACGCGCGAAGGCCGCGGCGGTCGATGACTTGCCCGATCCCGCGGGGCCGACAAGTGCGATGGCGCGCCCGTCGATCGCCACAGCGCTTGCGTGCAGGCAAGTGACCCCGCGAAGACGTAGCACGAAGCCGAGTGTCGGCCCCAGCAGATAGGTGGCCGTGTCCTCGACCGTCGCCTCTTGCGGCCACGTGGCCCACACCTCGCGTCCCTGTGTATCAACCGCAATGACGGTACCGTCGACATACGCGATGCGAAAATAGTCGTGTTCGGCACGCCGCGAAACGCGCACGTGAGGCACTCCCGCGGCGTTGCGGTCCGGACTGATGTAATAGTCCCGCCACTCGACGGAAAGCGCCGCATCGATCCCGAGCGGCATCGAGCCGAGCGCCATGCGCACGTCGACCCGCCGGGGCGAGGCAAGTCCCGCCAAGCCCGCAATCGGCACGTTGACCTCGACTCCCAGGCCGTAGACCGAGCACGTGTGAGCCACAGCGGCGGCCTTAGTCGCGAGCGCGCCTCATGTCGTCTTGATCTTGGGATTTGTACCGCCGTCGGGTAGAGTCATCGCCCCGATGTTTTCCGTGAGGGTGCGGACCGCGCCGTAGCGATGCAGCACAGGTGTCGCGAAGGGTTTCTTTCCCTTTTCCTTTGGAGTTGGCGCGGGCGTTTTTTTCTCAGTTGAGCTCATGGGCGGGGCCTCGGTTGAGTGAGGGGGACTGCAGGTTCTGCAACCACAGGTTCAGGCTCAAGGGGCGAAGGTTGATCCACGCTTCCTGCGGGTCGGCCGGGGACCAAGTCCTCGGAATCTTATCGCGCACCACGTACTCGTTGAACGCGCGGGCGGGCGCGTAGCTCTCGATCCACTGCGCGGCGGAATGATCCAGCATTCCAAATCCGGGCGTGCCGGCGAGCGCCGTCTTGGGACGCTGCAGCAGCGCGCCAGGCAGTCTTCCGCGCATGGCCGAGCGCAGGATCTGCTTCTTCACGCACCACGGCAGAGGTGGAATCGACAGACAGTAGTCCAGAAGTCGCAGATCGATGAATGGGTGTCGACAATCGAGGGCCAGGTGCGAAAGCCCGGCGTCGTAACGATCGAAGAAGTTCGACCATCGCGAGATCCACGCGTAGATGCGATGCGCATAAGGGCGGACCGGGTGAGTCGATGCTTCCTCTGATTGAACTCGTCGCCAGCGCTCGTGCAAACCCAGGCGCGCTTCCAGGTCGGCGTTCAGCCACGAGGGATAGGCGGGCGCGCGCCACTCGAAGGCCGGTGTCCGCGGGATCCGTCCTCGCAGCCTAGCTGGCAGGACCTTCGTCTGCCAGAGCGCATAGCGGATCACGCCACCGGCGAGTTGCGCGTAGCGGCCTTCTCCCAGCAGGCTGCGGAAATATGGCTTCGGCGATTCGTTGAGGAGCGCGTCTCCATCCCACCCGGTGAGCAATACGCGCCCATGCGCTGCCTGCTCGCGCAGGGAATCGATGAAAACCGCACCGTCGGGCTCGTGGAACGGCTCTGGGAAACGGCGTTCGCGCATGCGCTCGAAAAGCCGGTAGTCGTCGGCGGCGCAGTAATGAATCGGGATTCCCAGCGCGCGCGCGGCCACGCCGGAATACTCGCGCTCGCGATCCGGGATCAAGCGGTCGTAGACCACCGTGCACGCGTGCAGTCCGTAGGGTTCCGGGTTGCGCTCGAGAATCGCCTTCGCGGTGGCAGCGATCGAGGTGGAATCGAGGCCGCCGCTCATCGATATCACGACGCGGCGAGTGCGCAAACGATCGCCGACCGCTTCCTCGAGGCGTTCGCGAAAGTGCTCGACGTAGTCGCCGGCAGCGCGGTAGCGTACGCCGCCTTCGGCCGGTAGGGTCCAATAGCGCCGTGTCGTGAAACCTGCCTGCGACGCCACCAGCAGGTGCGCGGGTGCGAGCCGGCGGATGTCTGCGAACGTGGTGGAGGACGGATCCTGGTTCTGGTCGAAGAGAAGAAAGTCGGCGATCGCGAGGTCGTCGAGGCGCGACGTCACGTCGGGATGGCGCCGCACGCAGTCGAGCGTGTTGCTGAGGATCACGCGCGAGCCCAGGCGCGCGAAGAAGAACGGCTTCACGCCGAAGTGATCGCGCGCGCAGACGAGGCGACGACGCTTTGCGTCCCAGATGGCGAAAGTGAAATCGCCGAGGAGGTGCTCGACAAGGTTGTCGCCCCAGACGTAGTAGGCGTGCAGGATCAGCTCCGCATCGGTGGCCGTGGCGGCGATCTCGCGCCCTCGCGCGGCAAGCTTTGCGCGTAACTCGCGCTGTGCATCCACTCGCGCGTCCGCGGTAATCCAGGCCGATCCGTCGAGCGTGGCGGGCTGGCGCTCCAGGCACGCCTCCGTGGTGCGAAGCATCGCGTGTCCGAGGCCGGCAGGACCTTCGAGCCACAGTCCTTCGCCGTCGGGGCCGCGCAAGGCGATCGAGGCCATCAGCTCGCGTAACTCCTCGCGCGACACGGGGGCGCCGTCGAGATGGACGATGCCGCAGATGCCGCTCATTCGCCGCCCCGTGTGGCCGCGAGAGCCTCATCGAATGCGGCGAAGCGCTCGTGCACGCCGCGCGCCTCGAGGAGCGGCGCGCCGTCGTGTTCCACCCAGGCGTGCGCTACGAGCGCATGCCCGTCCTTGCGAACGCCCACTCGCAGCTCGCTCGGGATGCCCTCGCTTTGCAGCAGGCGCTGCAACGTGAGGGACAAGGGAAGGCACTTGGCGCGATACGCTCCGTGGCGCGCGGCAATTGCGACAAGACCGGCGATGCGACGCGCGCGCTCGAGGCTTGCGGCGCTCGCGGGCCGCGCATTCGGTGCAGAGGGTGCGAGAAAGGCCTGGACCCGGCGCAGCCCGACGGCTCGAATTCCAAGGGCGACCAGCGGCAGCAGTGCGAACGCGGCGATCACTAGCCGCCGCTC
>Ga0209647_1001067_pt1 | contig 24190 bp, 22 predicted proteins | sample GraSoi_2013_60cm_FD_185827 | JGI IMG/M metagenome (GOLD analysis project Ga0209647, IMG submission 185827) | Grasslands soil microbial communities from the Angelo Coastal Reserve, California, USA - Sample 9_17_2013_60cm (SPAdes) (version 2) | ecosystem: Environmental > Terrestrial > Soil >... | reverse complement strand
TTTGTCGCATCCGAGGGTATTTGTCGACCCTGCGCAAACAAGGTCTGCCGGTGCTCACGGCGCTGGAACAGGCTCTGGTCGGCCATCCCGTCTCTCCTGCTTTCTAGCCCACCTAGTTAGTCACCTTTTTTCTTTATCAGGAATAGTAAACATGGGCGTATCCATACAGAAATTGCCATGCCTCGATTTCGAATCACAAATGATCGTTTTCTCGAAATCCAGATCAATTCTGAGGAACCGATCATATTTACAAGGCCTTCACCAGAACATGTTGTTGAGACGTTATTCACTTCTGTTGGCTTCTCTCGTATTGAACTCAGTAATACTGCTAGATATCACAAAATTTTCATTGAGCGTTCTGGTAGCCTTGAAGAGGCAGCTCGTTATCTTGCAACTCCGACTTATCGAGAACTGTTTGAAGTGCTCTCAGATAATGGCAATAAAAGTAGACCTGGATGGATTTTAGACTACCCTTCTAAAAGGCGGACTTTACATCATCTCTACCTCCGCAATTTACTTAGGGAGTCCACGCCTTCTGAAACAAAAAAATATTTCGATACTATATCTGATGAGCTACCAGAAGAGGCAATCCAACTTTTAGAGAAAAATTTGCTGGAACGTGGATTTTTGTTGACGTGTACTACATGCTCATTTAAATCTTGGTATCCTGCTGAGCACGTAGGTCAGACTTTTGAATGCTCACGTTGTTTTCAATCTCAAGTATACAGAACAAATCCACTCTGGTTGTACAAATTACCAGAGGTAATATTCCAGGGATTTGAAGATAATATGCAAATCCCTTTACTAGCCCTAAGCTATCTAAAGGGCATAAGCCGTCACTATTTTGAGTGGATACCGGACTCAGATGTCTATTGGATTGAGAATAGTGAAGAAAAGCATGGCAATGTTGATATTCTAGCCATCACAGACGGCAAGTTATATGTGGGTGAAGCAAAGAGCAATGATGAAATCAAACATGATCAGTTTTTATTTTATGAAGATGTATGTAGGCGTGTTACTGTAGACGGTGTTGTCTTTGCCACATCCAAGCCTCAGTGGAACAGAGGAACACTTCAGCGTATTGAACAGCTAAAAACGTGGTTTGAGGGTGAAATCCTTGTGCTAACAGAAAAAGACCTATATCCCCATACCTAAATATTCCGTAATATTCCGTATCTTTATAAAATGCCAACGTCAAGCAACGCGGAATACATCCCCCTCTGCTTATGTTATACAATGTATTATCTCTTTACTCAGCGTATGAATAGGATCCTATACAGCCAGCACACATAGAGGTGAGCCTATGAACTCCACGAATATGTACAGCGAGATTCAGGCGGCGTTACAGCAGGGGGAACGAACTGCTGTCGCCACCGTTGTCAAAACGATTGGGGCGGCCCCCTGCGGAGTGGGGACGAAGATGCTGCTGCACAGTGATGGCACAACAAGCGGCACTTTCGGCGGTACAAAGGTGGATACGCAGGTAGCTCAGGAGGCCCTAAAAGCCCTCCAGGAGAGCCGTTCGTATCTTTTTCACGTCCACCTGGATGCCGACCAGGCCGTGGGAAGCTGCGGAGCAACCATGGAGATGTTTGTTGAAGTACTACATCCCGAACCACGCCTGATTATTGCTGGAGCGGGCAATGTCGCCCAGGCCTTGACGCGCCTGGTCGCACAGCTTGACTTTCGCATTGTCGTGGTAGACGATAGGCGAGACCTGGCCGATCCGCAGGTATTTAATGATAAGGTGCAACTGACCTTTGGCGATATTCCCGAGACTATTCGCGCCCTGGAGCCTGACGAGGCCAGTTGGATTGTAATCGTTACGCGTGGCCATCACCTCGATAGGGATGCGCTGCGAGCGGCGTTAGAAACCAACGCCCGCTACGTAGGCATGATTGGCAGTCCTGGCAAAATCAAAAATATCTTTCGCGATCTGCTCAAAGAGGGTGTAGCGCGCGAGCGCCTGGCCCAGGTACATTCCCCCATCGGCTTAGATCTGGGGGCGGAAACGCCCGATGAAATTGCCTTGAGTATCGCCGCAGAGATGGTTATGTTGCGTAAAAAAGGTACCGGTGTCCCTCTGAAAACAATACACCATTTTTTGGAAGAAATGGTGCCTGCTTAACTAATTCTTCACCCCTCGGATGTAGCGCACAGTGATGGTTCCGATTATGCAGTAGGCGATAGACATGGCAAAAAGTATCTGGAAACCGAGCACAGGTTGACCGGAGTGCGTGAAGCTATCGAGAAGAGGACCACCGATCACCGGGGCAATGACCTGGGGAATGCTGAGCGAGATATTCCAAACGCCCATGTCGCGGGCATAGTTATGGTGGGAGGGCAAAACGTCAGCGACCAGGGCCCAGTCAACACTGACGTATGCACCGTAGCCAAGACCAAAGATAGCCCCTGCCGCGAGTACGATGGGTAATGATTGGGTGACGATAAAGATAAGGCCGACCAGGGCCATAAAGGTACCGGAGATGTAGACGATACGTTTACGTCCAAAGCGATCTGAAAGCCAGCCAGCCGCTAAAGCACTTACCAGGCTGGTCAGCGACAGGATAATGATAAAATTGGTTGTCTGCTGCTCAGGATGAGCTACTTTGACGGCGTCGCGCATATAGAATTGGAGAAAATCCTGCACGGTGTAGATGCCCATCATCATGACCAGGCGGGTCAGAAGCACCCAGGCAAAGTCTGGATCGCGGCGCGGGTTGAAGTCGAACAAGCGCAAGATACCAATGGTTGCGATGGTTTCCAGGACTACCTGCTGCACGTCACCGCTGATCTGTAGATTAGCAATATTCAGCACATTCCACAGGGCCATTATGCCCCATACAGCCAGCACGATGATCAGCGTCCCCACTGCGTTAAGTACTGTGGAACGCGAAAGCCATGAGCGGCTCACTGATTGCCCGGCACTGGCTTCCTGCGTTACGGCAGTATTATATGCTGGTATAGGCTCTGCTGCCTCTTGCGCGGCAATTTGTGCAGAGACGCTCTGGCGCTCTCGCACTGAAAAGATCGTAATCAGCATAAGAGCAACCAACACAGCGATAATGATGCCATAAGTTAGCCACAGTCCTTGCTGGTACGCTGAAAGCGGTTTGGCAGCATCGATAAAAAGACCAGCAATGATGACGCCGCCGATGGAACCGGCGATAGAGAGGAGTCCCATCACACCGGAAGCCAGGCCGCGTTGCTCAGCGGGCACAACATCGGGCAGCAAGGCATGAAATGGCGCGGTGGCCGCGTTATTAGAGAATTGCACAATGACATAGGCGATAGTAAGAGAGAGGATATCGGGCGCAACTGCCATCCAGATCAGGCCGCCTACATTGACTAGCGTGCCGATAAGGATGTAGGGACGCCGCCTTCCCCAAGCCATCAAGCGCCCCCGTGTGCGGTCGCTAAGCAGACCAAAAAGGGGATTGGAAAAGAGGGCAACAAAAGCCCCTGGCACCAGTACAAAGGCTAAAGCTTCACCCTTGTGCAGTTCACCGACAAGCTTGAAAACCTGGCTGGGAAGAATGATAATACCTAGAGCCGCCCAGTGAAAGTTAAGGGCCAGCCAGAAAATACTAATGGACAGAATCTGGGTCCAGCGCAGCCTGGGCAGGCTGATTGAGAGACGGCGAGACGAGGTCAGTTCCTCGCTCCCTGGCTCTAAAGTAGCCATGTCAAATACCTCCTTGTATGGTGCCGCACTTTTTTGCTACATAGTAATTATGATAAAGAACCTATAAGCACAAAGGCGACATCCGTTGTCCGAGCTTATTTTAGGAAGGATACTATATGTTGCGCCATCATACTAGTGTCATATGCACTACGCTTTTACTTGCTTGTCTCACGTTGTTCAGCTCTTGCAGCAATGCAACGGCAACTACTTCCTCTGCTCCTACTTCTACGCCTACGAGCGCGATCATACATACACCATCAGCCACATCTATACCCACAACCATACCCACAAGCGATACAACACCCAGGCATTTCACTGCCCATACGATCTTTCAAGGAGGGGCACGACCTGATGACCTGGTGTTTGATACGCATGGCCAGTTATTGTTCAGCGACTTTTACAACGGGACGATTAGTAGGGTCAACTCTGATAAAACCGTGACCGTGCTGGTACATGGCATAGCTGGACCGGAAGGTTTGATCATCTTGTCAGATGGTACAATGATTATTGCGGAACAACGCACCAATCGCATCCTTAGCCTGGCTGCTGGGGCCCAAACGCCAACAATTTTGCGTCAATTGCCTGGTACGCCAAGCACGGCAAATTGTAAAGATGGCGTTGATGGCATTGCCTTCGATAGTACCACGAACACGGTCATTGTGCCCGACAGTCCAACGGGAGATGTCTACCGTATGAGTCTGGACGGCAAAACGCTGACGCTGCTGGCCTCGGGTATAACCCGACCCGTGGGTGCAGCAGTTGATCAACGGGGCACGATCTACGTGGCCGATGAATGTGGGGGCACGCTGTGGCAAATTCCATCCACTGGTAAGACGACACGCATAGGAGGCTTTGGCATGCTCGATGATATAGCGATTGATCCGCACGGCAACCTACTTTTAACCGACTTGTTGCCCTCTATTCATGCGCTCATACGTATGAATCCTGAGACTGGTAAGCGAGAAACACTGGCAAGTCAGGGCTTCATTGAGCCACAAGGCTTACTGGTTGATGCACATGACAATATCTACGTATCAGACGATTATGCCAATATCATTGTGGAGTACAAACCTGCATGAGCAAACTTATGTCTATGGCCGAAGCCATTACACGCTTTGTGCCTGATAGTTCTTCAGTTGCCATCGGGCTCGCCCTGGAACCAATGATTCCGTTCGCGGCGGCCCATGAAATGATCCGCCAGCAGAGACGCGACCTGACCTTGATTGGCCCTATTTCAGATATCCTGTTCGACCAGTTAATTGGGGCAGGCTGCGTGGCGAAGGTCACGGCAGCTTGGGCCGGCAATGTCAGCGAAGGATTGGGCTACTGTTATCGACGAGCCGCGGAAAAATCCATTCCGCGTGCCATCACCATTGAAGAGCACAGCAACTTTACGATTGCCCTGGCCCTGCTCGCGGCGGGGCTGGGTTCACCCTATATTCCCACGCACACTACACTGGGCAGTGATATTCCCAGTCACAATCCCAACTTACGCCAGGAACCCTCGCCGCTCGATGGCTCGCCGCTGCTGCTCGTTTCCGCGCTGCAACCAGATGTGACCATCATTCATGTGCAGCGCAGCGATGAAGATGGCAACGCTCATTACTGGGGCAATTTAGGAGTCAGTGAGGAAGCAATGCTGGCCGCCCGGGATGTGCTGCTGATTGCCGAGGAGATCGTACCCAGGGAGGTCATCTTGAGCGATCCCAATCGTGTGCTGGGTCCATCCTTCAAAGTGCGAGCCGTAGTCCATGAACCATGGGGAGCTCACCCCTCTGCTGTACAGGGGTATGCCAACCGCGACCACGCATATTATCATGAGTACCACGAACGAACGCGCAGCGTAGAAGGCTTTCAGGATTGGCTTGAGGATTGGGTCTTGCGCGTCCCAACGCGGGCAGAATATCTAAAGAAGCTGGGTGCAGAGCGCTTGAGCAGCCTGGGCGTCAAAGAACATCGCTGTGCAGCGCCCGTTGATTATGGCTATTAAGGAGACGCAAAATGGAATATACTCCCCAGGAACTGATGGTTGTCTGTGCCGCGCGCCAGATCCGCGACGATGAGCGAGTCTTCGTCGGCATGCGTCTGCCTTTAATCGCCTTTGCCCTGGCGAAACGCACGCACGCCCCCCACTGCGTGGGACTCTTCGAGACAGGCATTATGCGCGATGCACCTTCGGAGGAATTGCTGTACACGATGGGTGACGCACCCAACATCACCGGGGCTCTATGGACTACGCGCACGATCAACCTCATGGGCTTAATGGCCGCTGGCGAAGTACAGCTGGGTTTTATTGGCGGCGCAGAGATTGATCGCTACGGCAACCTGAACACCACTGCCATCGGCGATTGGCAACGGCCAGGCGTGCGTTTGCCCGGCAGTGGTGGCGCGGCGGATATTGCCTCGTTATCCCAACGCCTGGCCATTATTATGCAGCATGACCGGCGTCGCTTGCGCGAAAAGGTAGATTTCGTGACCAGCCCTGGCTATGGCTATCCCGATGCCCACGGTCCCGCTGGCGCGGCCTGGCGAAAACGCGTAGGACTACCTCGCGGGGGACCTGCCGCGCTGATTACTACCCTGGCAGTGTTTACCTTTGACCACGAGACCGGCGAGGCCCTGGTGCAATCGTATCATCCCGGCACAAGCATAGAGCAGGTGCAGCAACAAACAGGCTGGCCTTTAAGGCTGGCTCCCGCTTGCGCAGAAACCGTGCCACCCAGCGCCCAGGAACTGAGAGTCATCAGGGAGAGTGACCCCCAGGGAAAATGGACCAGGTAAAGTTTCACATAACACACAGTCACTGCTACAGTTATGTGCTGGAACGATCATCATTCCAACACGTAACCGGAGCAGTAACATGTCAGGCACTGGCTCTGTCAAGTGAAGCAATATCTTCTGCACTGAGCTTGAGATTAACTGCGTCGAGAAGTTCGCGGGTTTGTGCTACGGAAGTAGCGCTGGCGATCGGGGCGGTAATGCTCGGTCGTGCTATAATCCAGGCCAGGGCCACCTGCGCTACACTTACATGGTGAGCCGCTGCCACTCGGTCAAGCTGCTCTAACACCCTGAACCCTTTTTCATTCATGTAACGGTCCTTAACACCCTTTGCGCGCGGGCTCGACGGCAAATCTTTACCTGAGCGATACTTACCCGAGAGAAAGCCGCTTGCCAGTGATGAATAGGGAATCACGCCCAGCCCTTGCTCCTGACATAGCGGCTCCAACTCACGCTCGTACACTTCACGGTTGACCAGGCTATATGGCGGCTGCACGCTCACATAACGGGCGTAGTCATGCTGATCGCTTATCTGTAACGCTTGCCTGAGACGCGAGGCGCTGTAGTTGGAAGCACCTATTTGACGTACCTTACCCTGGCGTACAAGGTCATTAAAGGCAGCCAGCGTCTCATCAAGTGGAGTATCTTGATCATCCTGGTGAGCCTGATAAAGGTCTATGTAGTCGGTTTGGAGGCGTCTCAACGAGGCCTCTACCGCCTCCATAATGTAACGCCGTGAAAGACCATGGGCATTGGGTGTAGTACCCATACGACTTCCAACCTTCGTGGCAATAACAACGTGATCACGATTTTTCCGCGCGCTCATCCAGCGCCCGATGATCACCTCGGAATCGCCACCAACGTGACCCGGAACCCAGGTCGAGTAAACATCTGCCGTATCAATAAAGTTACCGCCGCCCGCGAAGTAAGTGTCCAGCACAGCAAACGAGGTCTCCTCGTCAGTAGTCCAGCCAAAAACGTTGCCACCCAGGCAAAGTGCTGCTACTTCCAGGTCCGTCCTGCCAAGCTTACGTGTCAACATAAAAAACCCTTCTATTCATTCATCAATGTGTAGTGCTGTGGGAGTGCAGCTTGCAGCCGCACTCCCACAGCGCTACACAGTTTACCACTGGAGGGCATTTCCTCACTCAAAGGCCCAGCCGGCAGGGTGTCGGGCCATGACCCAGTTGAGGCGCCCAACCCTCTCTGGTCCGAGTATAAGCAGGAAGCGTCATGAAAGCGTGATGAACATCGTCATGGGGAAAAGAGCCTACTCGTTACTCTTTTCACGTGGAGTCCGCCGTCGGCGTGACTTCGGCCCTGAACTATAGTCTCCGAAGGGATCGTCGCGTTCGCGCACGGCCTGGCGAAAGCCGACTTCTTTTGAGCGAGCAACGGAATTGTGACCTTTCTGGGTATGACGAGCTAGGCATCAAGTGAGAAGGCATCACTTCCTATCGAATTTAAATAACTCCCCAACATCCACTTCAAGAGCTTCAGCTAGCTTTAAGATAGTCTCAAGCGAGGGAGAAGAATGGCCTGTTTCCAAGCGGCTTATATATTTGACGGAAATCTCCGTCAACTCCGAAAGTCGCTCTTGAGTGATATCACGATCACGACGTAGATAGCGCAACCGTTTGCCGAATTTTTCCCGTGGTTCTACATCTGACACACTTGGATGTCCTCGTTTTCAAAGAGCGTACCACTACTATATGCACTAAGCCATGGCATATATAGCACCAAAGTCTATCTATAGGTAGATTTTCTGGACTGGCTATGCTATAATCTCTTATCGGAACAACCTTTAAATAGCTGTAATCAAAGCCGCCCGCATCGCCTTTAAAATGCAGGAAATGGGTGTCGTCTGGCTCAAAGAAGCCTGCTCGTGGATTGGAGAAGGCGAATAAACGTGTCCGCTTACCTTCAGGACTTTAAGAGACATCGAACTCATTCACCATGATCTCATAATGTACAACCTTTGGCTCAAATTCGAGCAGAAACTCCTTGTCTTCAGGATAGTAGACGGGTATATCGATTTCGTCTCCGGCAAATTTGCGAATAGCATCGTATGATTCCCAGTAGGAGACGGTAAGAAATTCAGCGTGTCCTTCACGCACACTTCTCAGGACTTGCACACCTTTGTTGCCTTCAATGGCGCGATATCCCTTTACCCCCGTGGCCTTCAAATAATCCAGATACTGATCGGCTTTTGCTTCAGGGGTAACACCATGCCAGATTCTAACGATCATAACCACTTCTCCTCAATTCAAAAATCAGGGCCTTTCCACAGTGATATACTACATCATACACCATTGTAATAACCTATGCGTAACCTGGTAGTAACATATATGTAGAGGAGAGTTATGTCAAATTACCAATACATTCTCGTAGATCGAGATGAGCGCATTGGCATTGTGACGCTCAACCGTCCCAAGGAACTGAACGCCCTCAACTTTCACCTGGTGAGCGAGCTTGCCAATGCCCTTGAGGAGTTTGAACGCGACGAGGCGATTCGCTGTATCGTCCTGACGGGCGCAGGTGAAAAGGCTTTTGCTGCCGGGGCGGATATCAAAGAGATGTCCGATAAGACGCCCATTGAGATGATGATGGGCGGTTTCGAGTCCTGGGGACGTATCCGGCGCATTACCAAGCCCTTGATCGCAGCAGTCGGTGGCTACGCCCTGGGCGGTGGCTGCGAGCTGGCCTTGCACTGCGATATGATCGTGGCCTCGGAAAACGCGCGCTTTGGACAGCCCGAAATCAATATTGGAGTTATTCCAGGAGCTGGCGGGACACAGCGCCTGGCACGGACCTTTGGCAAGTATCGCACAATGGAGATGGTGCTGACAGGCATCCCCTTTACAGCGCAGGAAATGGCCGAGCAGGGCCTGGTCAACCGCGTTGTAGCGAAGGGCGAGCACCTGAACGAGGCCATCAAACTGGCAAAACTGGTCGCGACAAAGCCGCCTATTGCCGCGCGCTTAGGCAAAGAGGCGGTACTGGCCGCCTTTGAGACAACGCTGGAACAGGGTCTGGCTCACGAGCGCCAGAACTTCTTTTTGCTCTTTGCCACCGAAGATATGCGCGAGGGCATGCGCGCCTTTATCGAGAAACGCGAGGCCAACTTTCAAGGGAGGTAAACTTTCAACATGGAAGATGCGGTTATCCTTTCAGCTATACGTACCCCTATCGGTCGCTATGGTGGAAGCCTTAAAGATGTACGACCCGATGACCTGGCGGCGCTGGTCATCGGGGAAGCGGTGCGTCGCGCACACATCGAAGCGGACAGCATTGAAGACGTTATTTTAGGATGTGCCAATCAGTCCGGTGAGGATAATCGCAACGTGGCGCGTATGGCCTTGCTGCTGGCAGGTTTGCCGCTCCACGTCGCCGGCCAGACCGTCAATCGGCTCTGTGGCTCGGGCCTGCAAGCAGTGAATAGCGCGGCCCAGGCCATTCAAACCGGCCTGGGCGATACATTTGTGGCGGGAGGTACTGAGAGCATGACCCGCGCACCCTTTGTGCTGGCTAAGGCCGATAGCGCCTTCAGCCGCTCGATGAACCTGCATGACACAACTCTGGGTTGGCGTTTCATCAATCCTAAACTGTCCGCTCTGCATCATCCCTACAGCATGGGAGAGACGGCGGAAAATGTCGCAGAAAAATATGGCATCAGCCGTGCCGATCAGGATGCCTTTGCCCTGCGCAGTCAACAGCGAGCGGTCGCGGCCCAGCAATCTGGGCGCTTTGCAGCGGAGATCGTACCTGTGACCATCGCGCAAAAAAAGGGCGAACCAACCATTGTAGCCCTTGATGAACATCCCCGCGCCGATACTACCCTGGAAAAACTGGCAGCCTTAAAACCCGTCTTCCGCAAAGATGGCAGTGTAACGGCTGGCAACTCGGCAGGCATCAACGATGGTGCTGCCGCCCTGGTATTAATGGCTCACAGCCGCGCCAGGCAGCTCGGATTACGCCCACGGGCGCGGATCATTTCCTCGGCTGTGGCAGGCGTTGATCCCGCCTACATGGGCCTGGGACCTATTCCGGCCACGCGCAAGGTCTTGCAGAGAAGCGGTTTAAGTATCAAGGACATGGACCTGATCGAGCTCAACGAGGCTTTTGCGGCGCAAGCGCTGCAATGTGTGCGCGAACTTGAGATCGATGAGGAGAAGGTCAACGTCAATGGTGGTGCCATCGCGCTGGGTCACCCGCTCGGCTGTAGCGGGGCACGCCTGGTGGTGACGCTGCTCCATGAGTTGGAGAGACGCGGAGGCAGATACGGCCTGGCAACCATGTGTATTGGTGTCGGCCAGGGTATCGCGACGATTATTGAGAGGTTGTAACGAGCAGGAGTACAGATACTATGGCAGATACACAGCGATATAACCCGATCCTGTTCGGGTTGAATATTGACCCGGCGCAGAAGAACCTGCTACTGGCATACAGCCTGGCTAACATAGCTGATAGTGCACAATTAGATTTCATTGGCATTCAGGATCACCCCTATAACGCCCAATTCTTCGATACCTGGACGCTGCTCACCTTCCTCGCCGCCCGGACGCGGCATGTACGTTTTCTCCCCAATGTCATTAATCTGCCGCTGCGCCCACCAGCAGTGTTGGCCAAAGCGGCTGCGACACTGGATGTGTTGACGGAGGGGAGGTTCGAGCTAGGGTTGGGCGCGGGCGGTTTCTGGGAAGGCATCGCCTCCTATGGAGGAAGCAAGCGCACACCAGGGGACGCGTTCGGTGCCCTGGCAGAGGCCATAGCGATCATACGCACCCTCTGGCAACCTACTACTGCTGAGCAGCAGGTCGTTGTTTTTTCCGGGCAGTATTACCAGTTGGTGAACGCACAGCCCGGTCCTACGCCTGCCCATCCCATCGGTATCTGGTTAGGCGCCAATCGCCCCAGAATGCTGCGTCTAACGGGTCAGCAAGCCGATGGCCTGGTTATCTCCTCATCCTACAATCCTTCAGAACAGGTGCCTTCAGTGCAAAAGCTCGTCGACGAGGGTGCCCAGGAGGCAGGTCGTGATCCCTTAGCCATTCGCCGGGCCTATAACCTGATGGGCATCATATCCCAGCCAGGGCATCAAAACATACAAGCCAGGCGCCCCGGTGTGATCGTAGGTCCAGCCAAACAATGGATTGATGAAATTGTGCGCTATTATTATGAGTTGAAGATGGACACCTTCTTTTTCTGGCCACTGATGGGTAATGAGCAACAGCAGGCCACCATCTTTGTCGAAGAAGTGGTACCTGGCATCAAGCACGAAATTGACAAGAGAAAGGCACAAAGCTAATTTTGCTGAATCCTCACTGCCCGCGGCAGTTCGCAGGGTTCTCTATTGCGGTGCGGTGATGCCCATGGCAGCCTCGCACCGCAATAGAGAAAGTTGCGCCGCAGGCGCAAAACAACGTGCCCATCGGATTAGCTAAACACCGTTACGGGGTTATTGGTAGGAATAGCACTAGTTGGCGGTGTGATAGTGACAGGAGCGTTGAATCCGCTCAGATCGACGATAGAGTCGAATTTGGTCGTAACATTAGACGGTACCAAAACGGTTGTAACCGTTGGCGTGATCGACTGGCTGAGCGTGCCCGTATCCACGTTAAAATTGAATTTTAACTCTGTGCGGTGAACGTAGGCGGTGCTCTCATCGATCCAGAGATCTACCGTTGAATTGAACGCCTTGGTAGTGTTGATGACCGCGTTGAGATTCTGCTGACCAAGCAGATCAACCATTTGCTGGTTGTTTTTCAGGAACGTTTTCAAGGCATCTTTATCCAGGACAATCGTGATATGACGCAGATTCACTCCATTCAATGACTGCACGCCATTATCCGTAATCTTGGTATGCTCAAGTAAGCCAATCAGGTCTGTCAAGTCAGGCGAGTTAATCCCTGAGAAGGGATTATCAACGTAGCCTTTAAGGGCGCTTTTATCCAGCACATACCACTGGCCCTTCGTGTTTTTGATGTAAACCTTGTCGCCTTGCACAATTTGTTCCAGGTGCGAGGTGGTCGGAGCGGATGAAGCTCCGTTCTGGTTCACATCAAACTGCATAGCCTCCCCGTTCGGTAATGCTTCATCCCCGCTGCCCGACAGGTTAAACGTAACCTGGTTCGTCGTAGGTGTAGCAGTAGGGGTACCCGTGGTGGAAGTTGCCGTTGCATTCGGAGTAAGAGCTATGCCGCTACCATTAGCTTTCAAATCGATATGTGCAGACTTAAGCTGAGACATAGCTTTTGAGCTGTTTTGTAGCAGTTGTAAAATGGTCAGATTGCTGCCGCCAGAGTTTCCTCCACCTATAGAGGGGCTACATGCGCTGAGAAGAAGAAGAAAAGCCAACGCCAGTGTTATAGGCAAAACATAATGTTTCTTTTGTATCATCCTTAATACTCCTTATTAACTCGTACCCTTGCATAAAATTTGCAAATCGAGTTCTACTTAAGAAAACGCATTAGCAACAACTGAAGTTTCTGTCACAGTCGAAATGGAGACAATCAGGAAATGAATCCATCCTCTTCTCAGTCATGTTATAATGCGCCTGAACTGATTATTTTCCGCTTTCCCCCTACAGCGTGAGAATAGTCAATTGGGAGAAACGCGAATTTTTCGCACACTTTTGCTGGGAAGGCCAGGCAACGCCACTATGTTGATTACGCGCATCGAGTTAGAGAACATTAAAAGCTACCGCCAGGTTATCATTGATTTTCGCCGGGGTACCACCGCCATCAGTGGAGCTAATGGTGCAGGAAAAACAACCATTGTTGAAGCTATTGGCTTCGCCCTGTTCGGATTTCTGCCCTATAACCAGACGCAGTTTGTCCGTGAAGGTGAGAAATTCGGCCAGGTCGTGGTTCACCTGATTGGCAGCGACGACCGTCCTTATACCGTCGAACGACGCTGCGGCTCCAGCGCTCACTGGTTTGTCTATGACTGTGAAGCTGACTCCCGCGTTGAGCAGCGTACCGATGTCCTCGATAGACTCCATGATCTTTTTGGCATTGACCGCGAACGCTCGCTGGAGACCCTCTTCCAGGATGCCTTAGGCGTGCCGCAGGGTACCTTCACCTCTATTTTCTTGGAGAAACCTAGCGCGCGCAAACAGACTTTTGATACTCTCCTGCAAATCGAAGATTACAAAACAGCCGCTGATTATTTGTTAGATGCGCAGAAGCAATATAGAGAACAGATAGTGGCACAGGATCGGGAAATTCAACGCCTGGAATTTGAGACCCGCGAGCTGGAGGACTGGCGTACCCAAATAAAAGAACAGCGCCAGCTTGATCAGCAGCAGACAGTACAGCTTACGCAAACGAGCACCCGGCTTGCACAGGCCCAGGAACGCTCCACGCTGCTGGACAAACAGCACGATGAATTACGACAGTTGGAGAGCCGCTACCAACGTAGTAAGCAAACCTATGAAGCTACGCAGCAGCGTCTGCAGGATAGCCTGCGCGAACTCCACACAGCTCGTGACGCACAGCAGGCAGTCGAAGCCAGCCGCGACCACTATCAACGCTACCTCCAGAGCAGCGAAATACTCAAACGACTGCGCCTGGATGAACGCCAGCGCAATGAACTGCGCCAGCAGCAAGCTACCCAGCAGACTCAGTTCACCAGAATCCAGACCAACGCCGGACACATCCAGACACGTCTCCATGAAGTGGCCGAAGCTCGCCAGCGTGTAGTCGAGCTATCCCCCCTGGTTGACGAGCAGGTTGAGCTAGAGAAACAACGTGACGAGTTACAACGCAAAGTCACGCAGTACGAAGGGATAGTAGAGGAAGGCAAGCGCCTGGTGCAGCAACATACGGGCTATCTACAACAGCAGAAAGAGCGCCAGCAGCGTATTGCTGAAATCGAACCGTTGCAAGCTGTTGCCGCCCTCCTGGAGGAGCGCGTTGAAGCGCTTGCCCAACTACGCGCGAAATTGAAGGAGCGCAGCGCTCAGCAGCGCCAATTGCAGGAGAAACGCGAGCAGTTGCGCCTGAAACAGGAAGAGCGCGAAAAGTTTAGCGCCCGTTTACGCAAAGCCGAGAGTACCATCACAAAAATTGAAGAGCACCGCCAGGAGGCCGAAGAGTTACCAGCGCTGCAACTCCAATACGAGCAGATCTCTGAACAACGCTATCGTCTCGAAGGCAATATCGAAGGCTATACGAGCTCTCGCCAGCAATCTGTAGGTGGTCAATGCCCCTTTCTGCAAGAGCCATGCCTCAATATCAAACAACGCGGTATTATCAGCCTGGAATCCTATTTTGATGGCTTGTTAGCCAAAGATCGTAAACGCCTGGCCGACATCTGCCAGCAGCAAGAAGCCATCTCTGCACGCATGGCTTTTGTCAAAAAATATGCCGATGCCCTGGTTAAACTGGGGCAATATATCGAGGAGCGCGATAATCATGCCGAGCACTTGCAGCGGCTGGCTATCGAGATCACACGGCTAGAGCGTGAAACCGGCCAGCTAGCCCAGGACATGGATACGTTCAAGAGCATTGAGCAACACATCGCACGTGCAGAGGCAGCTCACACCGAGAGCCAAAAAGCTGATGCCCAGGTGCGTGAACTCGCGGGTCTACACATGCAGGTCCAGCAGTTGCAGGAACAGGCTGAACAATGCGACCTCGTTATACAGGAGCGCCGCCAGCAGGCCAAAGAGCTGCGTGGCAGCGAGGAACAATTCAAAGAGGTTGAGCAGCAACTGAAGCAGCTCAATGATCCTCGTGGGCAGACACGCGCCCAACATGAAAAGATTAAGCAAGAACCGGTCTACCAACAACAATTGGAGACCGAGCAGCAAAAACTCCAGGCCACCCAGCAGCAGTTGCAGGCGTTAGACCAACAACTCCAGGTCTACGCGCAACTTGATATACGCATCGGCGAGCAGGAAGCCGCGCAGCAACAAACGCTCGGTGGATATCAGACCTACCTGGCAAACGAAAAGACAGCGAAGCTACTGCCCCAGCGCCAGCAAACCCACCAGGAGCTCTCCCATAGCGCCGAGCAGCAGCAGCAGACGTTGCAGAGCGCGGAACAAGCATATCAACAGGCAAACAATGCGTTTCACCAGGAAGATTTGGACGCAGTAAAGGAAGAGGTTAATCGACTCCAGGACAACCTAAAAGACCTGACCCTGGCCATACGCCAGACCCAAATAAAAATAAATGCCCTTGAGCAACAAATTCAAAAGGCCGAGGCTTTAATGCTTGAACTAGAGGCAGCGCAGAAAGAAAAGACCACGCTCGAAGAGTTACAGACAATGATGGAGCAGTTCCGCAAGCTGATCAAGGAGGCCGGACCTCATGTGTTGAAAGCCATGTTGAGCGACATCTCCGCCGAAGCTAACCGCATCTTTGGCGAGATTATGGGTGACCGCGCCGCGCAGCTCTCCTGGCAAAATGACTATGAGATAGTGCTGCGTCGCCAGGGCATTAATCGCACCTTTGCCCAGTTAAGCGGCGGTGAGCAGATGAGCGCTGCGTTGGCCGTGCGCCTGGCCTTGCTCAAGAAACTTTCAACGCTGAATATCGCGTTCTTTGACGAGCCAACCCAGAATATGGACGAACTGCGACGTATGAACCTGGCCGAGCAGATCCGCCGCGTGCGCGGCTTCGATCAATTAATCGTCATCAGCCATGACGATACCTTTGAACAAGGACTCGATAGCCTCGTACGCCTGCGCAAAGTTGATGGCGAAACACGCGTCATGAGCGAAGACGAAATGTTGGCGCCAGCATCTTAGATGCTTTGTATGTGCAATTTTTGTATGTGTGTTGACGTGGAGGTTTGTGGCAGAGCCACAAACCTCCACGTCAACACACATAATTGCGAGGTCCGCTTGCGGACCGAGGAGTACAAGAGAGATTAAAATACCATGCTACATAAAGGGAAACTTCAGGCCGCGCTACAATTAAAAAAAGGACAATTTACGGTCTACGATAGTTCATTTAGCGACCAACTGCAGGCATATCGCTATGTCCTGGAGACGCTCTACCGGCATTATCCTTCCAGTAAGCAACTCGAAGACATCCTGCCACCCATGGAAAGTCGCCTGCCAGCCGGGGCCCGTCCAAGTATCGAATTTGATCGCTGGCTAGTGTCGGTAGACCAGGCGACAACAGGCGTTGCGCCTACCTATCCCTTTGGGCGCACCTTTGCCAATCATGAACAGGCTCGTCAATGGGCAGAATGTATCGAGGGCATTACAACCATAGCCGTCGATGGCAGCCAGCTACAACCCTGGCGCGATGCCTCTATTCCCGTGGCCCTGATCCAGGTCGGTTTCTTCGCCAATCCCCACAGCAGAGGACGCCCCTACACCAAGGACGTGCGCATGGAGGTGCTTTCGCCCGATGAGATTATGGAAGAGGCCAAAATTGAGAGCGCCGATCCCGACAGCTATCCGTATTCAGAAATGCAGGTCACGTTGCGGCGCTACACATTAGAGGTCGAAACGCTCTGTAATCTAATGGAACAGTATGCCCAGGCACGCCGCGCGGGTGATCCAGCTCACAGTCCCGTGGTCTTCTTCGATGGCTCATTGGTAGTCTCTTTCGCCTTGACCATGCCCAGCCCTTACCGTGAGCGCTATATCTCTTCCGCCGTCTCCCTGCTGCGCGCTTCGGAGGAACTGCGCATTCCTTTGATCGGCTATATAGATACAAGTTACGCCCGTGACATCATCACTATGCTGCGGCGACTGGATACTATGCAGGATCAGCCTTCCCTGCGTGAAACAAAACGAATCCATGACGCGCTCCTCTGGCAGGGGCGTTTACAGTGGGGAGATCGCACCCCGGCCATGATCTGCGCGCGCGGCGATATCCTGGAAGACTACGGGACCTACCGCGAGAGCGTGGCCTTTTGCTACTTGCAAACCAACGTCAATCGTCCCCCGGCACGCCTGGAGTTTCCGCGCTGGATGATCGATGACGGCGTATTGGAGCCTGTACTGGACGTCGTGCGAGCAGAGGTTATTGCCGGTGGCGAAGGCTATCCCTATGCCATCGAGACCGCAGATGCCGTTTCCGTCATCTCCATGCAGGACCGCCTTGAGTTCTATGCACACTTCCAGGAATTTATCGAACGCCAGGGTTTGAAGTTTAACTTTTCGCGCAAAGCTGCAAGCAAAAGCCGCCGCAGATAGCTGTTTTTTGGCTCTTTTGACTCGCCACCTGCAGCAATTCGCCTATCTCTTTCCTCTGGGGTGGGGCTTTGTGCCAAACAGCGAGACTTTTGCGTACGTGGGACAATACCCTCGTACACAGCAGCTTCGCCACTGAACCTTTTTGTGAGAGGAGAAGATGTTGTGCCGCTCTGCCCACGAGATGCGCAACGAGACGCACTTTCGGCTAAAATAGCTTCACAGGCTCGTTCAACGTTCGCGCTTTTTTCTGGCAAGGGATCGGTCAGAATATTCTTGTGCTAGCTGGAAGGTTGTTGCTTCCAACTCTAGGTCTGTCGGAAAAGCAGAGATATGCTGTCAACCATGGGGCCAATCATAATGCTGTACAGCTTATAATTGGCTGACCAGTCATCCGGTTTTCAGAGCAAGGCTGATCAAACAACAGGGAGAAAAAGGCGGAACCATCCCAACCATCTGATGTGTCAACGACACAATCATGCACATATGTGAACAACCAACCAGAAAATGAGGAAGGAAATACGATGACGACACAACTCCCACAGCCCATCGCCGCCTATATTCAGGCGACCAATACCCATGACATCGACGCGTTGCTGGCTAGCTTCACTCCCGACGCTCTCGTTCTCGACGAAGGGCACGAGTACCATGGTCCCGCCGAGATCAAGGAATGGAGAGACAAGACCAACGAGCAATACCAATTCACTCTTGACGTTACCGACATCGCCGAGGGAGGCAACGAGACGGTCGTCACCACCCTGGTCTCCGGCAACTTCGACGGAAGTCCGGTCCAGCTTCACTTTCATTTCACCCTGACAGGCGACAAGATTGCTGCATTGAGCATTCGAGATTGACAGATCTGAACAAAGTACGATGCCAATGGGCAGAGTCTCACGAGCTGTTCATGGGGTCACCATATTTTTTCGGGCGCATCCTACGCTAAGAGGTGAAATAGCTTCTCAGGCTGTTCTGTCAACTTCTCCTTACGAGAGAGAAGCGCTCAAGAGCAGAGCTTGTCTGCATCTTTTGCACTTCAAGTTGTGAGAAGCATGCATCAAGAGGTGTGTGAGAGAACTTAGCGTATGCCCTGCCCGAAAAAATATGGTGACCCCTGATAACCCGAATGGTGAGCAGAGCTTTACCATCACTCACCCCTTTCATCCCCTGTGTGGCCAAACCTTTCCCCTGCTGTCCCAGCGCTTTGCCTGGGGAGAAGAGCGCGTCTTCTTTCCCGATCAAGAGACCCACGAGGTCCGCTCCTTACCGCTGGCTTGGACGAATCTCGCCCTACCTGATCCTTTTCTGGTTGTTGCTGGCGGCAAAGCTGTGCTACGTTTTAGTGACTTGCAACAGCTCGCGCAGTTCCTCAGGGAGAAGCAGGGATACAACAAGGATTCGTACAAAATCGGGCCACTTGACAGTTAGTGAGTGTTTGAGCGGCGTGAAGCAAAGAATCAACACAAACTGCTGCTATGCACCTGTGTGTTCAATCATACATCCCCAGGACTCATCTAAAGGTACCCAAGCCTCTTGACAGGCTTTCTTTTTCTCCTGTATACTCCGTTTAACGTAATACGTTCGGCGATACAACGCTGAACGGACATCGAATGTTTGGAGATGTCGTGTATGGATACGCTCAATCTAGGGCGATTTTCTGATCCGCCCATTCTTATCTTAGCAAGTCTCGCAGGCAGTCCAAAACACGGGTACGCCATCATGGAGGATATTGAAACCTTCGCGGGCGTCCACCTGGGACCAGGAACCTTGTATGGTGCCATCGCTCGCCTGGAGACACAAGGACTGATCGAGCCGTTGCCCGCGGAAGAGCGGAGACGTCCCTATCGTTTAACAGCCACCGGGATCGCGTTTCTGCAAGAGCAACTCACCAGCCTGGAAACGTTTGCGAGTATGGGTTTACAAAGGTTAGCAAGTATATGAAAATAACGCAGTATTTGTTACGTCTCTATCCACGCACCTGGCGCGAACGCTATGAGGAAGAATTCCTGGCCATGCTGGAACAGCGCCCCATCTCTTTCCTGGATGGTATCGATCTCTTCTTTGGTGCGCTTGATGCCCAGCTTCACCCACATCTGGGAACGACTGGCATGTCATTGTATGAAAGGTTTGTCCACATGTTTGCCACGCTGCGCCGCTCACTGCTGACGATTTTCTGCGCCTATGTCGGTTTTATTCTGGCGGGCTGGGCCTTTCAGAAAATGACCGAATACGACGATTTTAAAGAGGCAGCTCAGACCCACAGCATCGTGGGCCTCTCTTTTCATCTCGTTGTGATTGGCGCGGTCGCCGCGCTCCTGGCAGTGCTGGCTGGTGGTCTGCCCATTGCTGTGGCCGTGGTCAGGTCCGCGCTCGTACAAAAACGACGCGGTCCCCTGCTCCTGTTGGCTACTCCCATCCTGGCCTTCGCGATTTTCTTGGGGACCATGTTCCTCCTGGAAGCCTTCCACCACCCAGGCAACCAGCATTCTCCGATGGGGCAAATGGTTCTCGATAGGGGCCTCTTCTTCGGAACACTCATCGCCGCCGCCATCGTCAGCGCGGGTTCGGTGTGCTTTGCAGTCGCCCGCAGCGAGATCTCTGAGAGGCTCCTGCACTTTGCTGTGCTTCCGTCCATCCTGGCCACCATCTCGATGGCACTGATATTGGCAGCGACCATCACCTGGGGGCTAAGTCTGCGAGATGGCGCGCCGCAGCTCTTCGCAGGTAACAATGGGATTGTGGGATCAAGCACCATTGGCACATGGCTTGCCATAGTCATCGCTATGGCCATCGCGACGGTATTGGCCGCTCTCTCCCTGATGCGCGGTCTCTCGGCTCGTTCCGCCCTACGCAACGTCACCGTATAAAAACGATTTAATCAAAATCAAACGATCTCGTGGCCTGTTCTCTGGACAGGCCACACCTGAACTGGATGGATGATCGCAGATTCGCCTCGATCTTAAAATAACGTCCGGTAGACGGGTCGTCATGTCTTAAATCTGCATGAGAATCATGCAAAAGGAGCACAATATGCAGGCACACCATGCCTCGACAGCCGCATCGACCACTTCGCCTTCTCAAGCAGGCGAAATCGTCCTGCGCACCCACGATTTAACGAAACTTTATGGCTCGTGCGTAGCCGTCAACCAGCTCAACCTGGAGATCCGGCGGGGTGAGATTGTAGGTTTTCTCGGTCCCAATGGTGCCGGGAAAACCACCTCGATCCGTATGCTGCTTGGCCTCATCGCGCCCACTGCCGGTCGGGTGGAAGTGTTCGGACACGACCTTGCCACCAGGCGAGCCTCCCTCCTGCCGCGCATTGGCGCACTGGTGGAGACGCCGGCTCTCTATCTGCATCTGACGGGGCGAGAGAATCTAGGGGCTGTAGGCGCGGTTCTTGGCGGCGTGTCGCGCCAGCGCATTCAGGCTGTTCTGGAGCAGGTCGGGCTGCAAGCGCGCCAGAAGGATCGTGTGAAGACGTACTCGCTTGGGATGAAACAGCGCTTGGGCGTAGGGATTGCCCTGCTCAACAATCCTGACCTGCTCATTCTCGACGAACCGGCCAACGGACTTGATCCTGTAGGCATCGTTGAGATGCGTGATCTGCTGCACCAGCTCGCAGGTGAGGGCAAAACGGTCTTTCTTTCTAGTCACCTGCTGGGCGAGGTGCAGCAGATCTGCTCGCGCGTCGTCTTTCTCAATGCTGGCAAGCTCATCACAGATAAAACAGTTGAAGAGCTGACCCGTGGGCAAGGTGAGTATGTGGTACAGCTTGAGCGTCCCCAGGAAGCGCTGATACTGATCCAACAACAACTCTGGGGCAAGAATGCCCATCTGAATGCCGACGGAACCTTGATAACATCTGCTCCGCAGGACAGCGGGCGCGAGCTCTCTGTCTTCCTTTCCCAGGCGGGGTTTCCGCCAGATAGCCTCGCGCCAGCGACCCAGAACCTGGAGCAGATTTTCTTCTCTCTTATCAACTCGCACGAAGGAGGCGAATAATCATGAGCATACTAGCAATTCAGGCCCCAGCCGAATCTCTGCATATCCCTGCGACCCGGGCCAGCTTCACAGGGATCATGCGCGGCGAGTTTCTTAAAATCTCGCGCCTCTTCTGGCTGCTCCTGAGCATCCTGACAGCGGGATTTCTGCTTTCTTTCTTGCTGTTGTGGACATCACCAGGCACAAAAACGGACCTGCACAATACGCCGCTCCACTTTCTCTATAGCATGATGGAAAGCAATCTGAGCGCGTTCCGTGTGCTTGTCGGGATCGTCCTGTTGATCTTGACCTCATTGACGGTTGGGCGCGAGTATCAGTATGGCACGATTCGCATTCTGCTGGCTCGTGGTGCTGGACGAGTACAATTGTTGCTTGCCAAACTTGCAACCCTGGCGCTGATGGCCCTGGCCCTGCTCGTCGCGTTTTCTTTGCTGACAGCGATCCTCACTTGTACATTTACGCTCGCGACAATAGGCAACCTGAACGCACTCAGTGCGCTGACTCCCGCCTTTTGGTCCAACACTGGAATCTGCCTGCTGGCTATCATCATCAGCATGGGAGCAACGATCCTGCTGTCCTTGGCGATGAACGCGCTCGCTCGCTCGCTGACGTTTGGTTTAAGTGCTTCACTCGCCTGGTTCGCAATTGATAACATGGGGACCATTGTGATGGGTTTGCTCTCCCGCCTGACCCACAGTCATTTCTGGCTCGACGCAACAACGTACTTCCTTGGGCCACTCCTTAATCGCCTGCCAGATATGCTCCTGCCCAAGCAAGTACAGACAGGCTTCGAGGCCATTGGTCCCGCCCCGCTGGTCTCCGTAGAAAGTACACACGCTCTCTGGGTCATATTCGGCTATGCGCTCATCTTCGCCATCGCCGCCCTTGTGCCAACCTGGAAACGCGATGTGAAGGAATAAGGGAAGGTGAAGAATGATGCCTGGAAAATTGAAAGTGAATGCCTGTCTAACCTTCGTGTTAGCAATAGTGTTTTACCTGTTCTTCCAAATGAGTAAACACCATCCGGTTTTGTCGCAGGTAAATGCTTTTGCGAATGATCCCTACGACGCAGTGGGAACGGCTGGCACGCAGTTTGCCGCGTTTACTGCCTTGCTCTCATTGGTACGTGCCTTTCGCCCCTATCAACCGAACAGGGCTATAGACAGTCAGCAACTGCTCCTCGGGCGAGGAGCATATATGACGTGTTTATCCGTAGCAGTGACCCTGGGCGCGGACAGCGTTGCTATGCTCCGCTATCCTTCTGTGTGGATAGGCTTTCCAGCAGGACTCCTCCTCGCCGCTTTGGTCGGTGGTATGGCCCTTCTCACGGCACTGGTGGTATGGCGGATTCACCATGCAGCAAGCGTATGCACGGTGCCATCTGCACAACAGAGATGGGCCAGAGCCATGGGTATTTCCCTGGTGAGTGTGATCATCCTTGCCTGGTACCCAGAAAATTGGCATCAAAGCCTCCCAGGGGAACTCTTGACGGTCGTAGTGAGTATGACACTCTTTTTTGCTGCGGTTCGGGCATGGGGAATGGCCCTCTCTCCGTCTCTGGAAACGAGTGGGGAGGATTTCATCGATGATCTTGCTTCAATCTATCGTTGGCTCAAAGCACACGCGGGTCATTTCGGTGTGTTGCTGGCTCCTTTAGAGAAGACGCCCGGTTCACCCTTTCTTCGTCCCATCGTGAACTGGCTGAATCCACGGAAGTACCCCTGGAATAGTATTCTCTTGTTCGGGATATGCATGGGGATGGTCCTGGCTCTTGCAGAAGCCATGGGCGAGGGAGGCCTGGGTCCCCACTTTGCCGTCTTGGCTACCATTTTCGCTGGTTTAGAAGGTGCAGGTGTCCTGGTGGGTTATGCATTCCTGGCAAAGCCTCTGAGGCTTTTTCGACACGATTCCGATGACAACATGAGTCGGAGGGTCTCATAGGTCTGTTCCCGCCTGAGAGAGTATCGCAGCTAATAGCCCCAGCCTGTTGAAAAACTCCTTGCTGAGCTTTCTCGTAAGCTCATGAGCTTGACTGCGTAACGATTGGCTCTGGGGGATAGACAAGCAAAAGAGGGAAAAAGAGCATAATCAGTAAAAAGGGGAAAGATGAGGTTGACAAGAGGTGGGAGGTTGTCGTGCAATGGAGGAGGAGGAGCACCAATCATGATGGGTTTGAAAGAGCGGGCGTTTGCCCCATTGGTAGCGGTGTCCCTGGAGGAGCTGGTTCCCCAGGACCATTTTTACCGCCATTTGCAAAAAGTTCTGGACCTCTCGTTTGTACACGATCTGGTTCGCGAGTGCTATGCTGCTGCCGGACGACCGTCTATTGACCCAGTCGTGTTCTTCAAGCTGCAACTGGTCATGTTCTTTGAAGATATCCGCTCCGAGCGCTTGCTCATGCACCAGGTCGCAGATCGGCTGAGTGTGCGATGGTACGTGGGGTATGATTTGGATGAGCCGTTGCCCGACCATTCCAGTCTTACTCGTATCCGCCAACGGTTTGGCTTGGCAGTCTTTCGGCGCTTTTTTGAAGCGATTGTCGAACAATGCCGCCAAGCCAAATTGATCTG
>Ga0209647_1001063_pt1 | contig 24229 bp, 12 predicted proteins | sample GraSoi_2013_60cm_FD_185827 | JGI IMG/M metagenome (GOLD analysis project Ga0209647, IMG submission 185827) | Grasslands soil microbial communities from the Angelo Coastal Reserve, California, USA - Sample 9_17_2013_60cm (SPAdes) (version 2) | ecosystem: Environmental > Terrestrial > Soil >... | reverse complement strand
ATCTGCCATACTGGCTCTTCGACCCTAGCACTGCCGCGCCATATTCGCGTAGGAGATGAACGGCGAGCGCTGTGGATAATGCCTCCCCATACATCCGGTCAAGGGCATCGCCGGTCTGGATTCCGGCTGCGGTAATGGGACTGTGGGTCGGCGCACAGCTGCTCTCGTACTGTTGGGCCAGACCGCGGAGCGCCTCCAGATTAGCGCGTCGTTGTGCCGATTGGGTTTCGGATGGACCCCATTTGGAGACGGTGGCGAACACGTTCCCGGCGCCGAGCGCGACATCGAGCGCTTCAGTGGGCGTCAACTGATCCAGGCGTGGATGCGTTTCCTGTAACGCCGTCACAGTGCGATTGATCAGTGGCCCTTCTAATCCCCATCTACGCCCGGTTAGATCGTCCAGGTGCGTGCTCAAATAGCTCAGGCGATCTTCCAGCCATTGTTCCGGCGTGTATTCCGCTTCCAGCGCAATGATTTCAGCTGTGGCTAGGGTATCGCCGGGATCAGCCAGTCGTCGAAGACAGGCCATGGCCAGGCGCGTTTCCGGGGTCGATAGCAGACCGCTGGTGCCGAACGTGAGAGGAAGACCGCGAGCCCGAAGCGCTTCAGCTACGGTTGTCACACCTTCATTGGTCCGACAGAGCACAGCGATATCGCGCAACTGCAACGGGCGCAATTGACTCGAGTCGCGATCTTCAACCTGGACGGAGTTAGCCAGAAGTTGAGCAATGGCTTCAGCCAAGGCATGAGCCGCCTGCACGTTCGTAAGCCGTTTCGGTTTGCCGTTTCCATTGATTTGACCACTGTGCAGATCCCAAAACTCCAAAGGTACCGGTAACGCCGGGTTGAACACCCGATTGGGTCGCAGCTCGATCTCTTGTTCCTTCAGGCCGAGTTCTCGCACAAAGGCTGGTATAAACAGATCGTTGAAGATCTGCACGAGTTCCGGTCTGGCCCGGTAGGTAGTGGCCAGTGTCTGCATCTTTTGGGATGTGACACTTTCCAGGACTGCATCCATCAACGCCGGGTCGCTACCGCGAAAGCCGTAGATCGCTTGTTTGACGTCGCCAACCCAGACTGCGCCATGTTTGACCAGCGCAGCAAGCCGAATAAACAGGGCGAGTTGGATTGGATTGGTATCCTGAAATTCATCGACTACCAGCAGATCGAACTCTTCGCTGATTACATTCGCCACTTCTGGCAGCTGTAACAATTCGAGTGTGCGCTGTTCGAGATCGACGAAATCGAGCAGACCCCGTTCTTCTTTGCGTTCCTGATAGGTGGTAAGCGCTCGAGCCGCGAACTCAAACAGCAACGTCGTGTACTCTTCGATATTGGCACGCAGCTGCGGATGTTCCTCATAGCGTTGAGCGGCACGTAAGACTGGCTGGGCCTCACTCAAGCTCGGTTTGCCCGGTGCTTGTTTGGTGAGCTTCACCCATTGACTCCAGGTCAATCGCTCGTCCGCCAACGCGCGGCTGCAGTCGTGTAGAAACTCAATGTACTCTGCAGTTGTTTTGGTGGAGTCGTTGTTTGGCGAAATCTTCCGGATAGCAGTCCCGATCGCTTGGGCTAACGCCGCATCAAGCTGAGCGCCCTCCGGCGGCGGCGCCGGAAAATAACTCAATAGTTCGCGGCAACTTTGCGTTGCCATCGCTCCGAGTTGTTTTGGAGCGATCGCGTTCTCGCGCGCTTTCTCAGCGATCACCGCGATTTGTGGTTTCCAAATCAGATCGTAGCCTTCTTTTTGACAGAGCCGTTCACCGAGCCGTTGGATTTTTTGTATCTCCGCCAATGAACACGAGTCTTCGATTGCGCTGCTCTGCAACGCCGCTGCTTCCGTTTCGGCTATGATTTGGATATCGGGCGATATACCTGCCTCGAATGCAAACCGTGTCAATAACCGTAGGCAAACGCTGTCCACGGTGCCGAGTAACGATTCAGCCAAACGTTCCGCCAGATCGATCTTACCGGTCTTGTACAATTTCTGGCGCACGCGCTCGACCAAGTCGCCCGCGGCCTTGTTAGTGAAGGTGGTACCGATGATGGCGTTGGCCCGGCTTTCGCCTTTAATGATGCTATTCCGGATGATACGAGTCAGTTCGGTCGTTTTCCCGGTACCGGCCCCTGCTGCGATACTGCGAACCTTCATGCGTTTACCTCCCAGCCGGTGAGCGCATTAAAATCGTTAAACGAATCAATGGCGTTTTCCAGATGCCAGCGTTCGATCGGCGATGTTGAGTTGCGCATTGGACCGGTGCCATCCAGAGGATCAGTTCCCGAAACAGCGCATTCGATCCAGCCTTGATTCAGCAAGGTGCGGCGCCAGTGCCAAAGCGTTTCGAATTCTTTCCAGCATTCCTTCAGTCCGCTCGGCGAGGACTTGGCCGGAACGATCCGCGCACCGGGAAAAAAGCCGTCATGTTGAGCAAGTAACGCGTGTCGTTTCAGAATGAAGAACGCCGATTCCGGCCAGGAAGCGCCCTTTGCGATCAAGTAGGCGTAGATGGCAAGTTGCAGCTGTAGATTATAAGCAAGCTCGTCCTTCTTCTGATCGTAACCGTTGTACTTTAAATCGATCACCGCGGCCTGGCCCGCAGCGTTTTCGGCCGCCAAATCAATGAAGCCGTACAGGTTCCCGCCTACGAATGGCGCCTGGGGCGGTGAAAGGTTGACCGTTGTCTTTGTGATCGAAGCAGCGCGCAGCTGCTCGATCAACGACCAGATCGCGAGTTTAGCTTCATCCAACAGGCCCTGTGCCACTCCGCGGTTTCCCGGTAACAAGAGATTAGCGCCTTCCGCCGGAAGCAATTTTTGCCATTCGCTTTCCAACCATTGATCCATCTGCTTGCGTGACGCTGTCTTCCAATCAAGCGATGAACTCGGCCCGAAAATCAGTTCGGTGAGCCGGTGGAGAAGATTACCGCGTTGGCGAGCTCCACCGACCAATTCATTTGCAAATAACCGTCCTGCCTTCAATTGAGCTTTGTACCTGAGTACCCAAGCAGCGGGATTAAAGATAAATTTTGCGGCGCTGCTGAAGGATTCGAGATCCCTCGCGCCGAGCTGCTGTCCGTTAAGGAGTTTCCACCATCGGCGGATCCCCGGCACTTGCCGGTGAGGAAAAGTGTCGAGCACGGGTGGGGCAGCATTGAACGCTGGCACCGCAACCAGATCAGCCAGATGTCGATCGACATCGAACGTCGGCAGGTTGCCATGAATCAGAGATTGAATTCGGTCGCGTAATGGATGATGCGGCACGGGGTCGTTTCCGAGCATCCGCGGACACATAAACACAAGCTGTTTTTTTGCTCCCAGAATTGGGCGTAAAGCCGCCTGATTTTCGCGCGTATAACGTGTAGTTGCAGTCAGGAGCGCGATTCCCGATTGGTTGAGCTGTTCGACTTCCTGGTTTGTCCATGGCGTTAACGGAGAAGCGCCTGATCCCCGAAAATCCCACCATAACATCGAGTCAGCTGGTTCCAAAAAAAGCTCCGGGGGCAGTAAGCCGGTGCAGATGGCCAGCCTCCGCAACAGCATGATCGCATCGGACACCGGTCCCGATCGCTTGATCGAGGAGCCGGTCGAGCTGCGCCCGTGTGACCGTTGGAAGCGACCTCAAGATTGTTGCCAGATCACTCGCATCCGACGCCAGCCGCGCATATTGCTCCACTGATACCGGCGATAAGTCCTCGCGGGCTCCCGCTTGCGTCATTGCCCACCGAACGATAGCTGCGCAGGTCGCGGCTAGTTCGTTGCCCGGAGCGCCGGTCAACGGATTGAATCGCTTCACTTTGATCCATTTAGCCAGGTCTTCCTCGGACTGATTCAGCATCTTCCGCAAAGCGTTTTTGTCCGACGCGAATTTCTCGTTGAGAGATTCTCGGTGTTCTTCGATGGCCTCGTTCCATTTTGTTCCACCAATACCCGGATATTCTGCAACGGTGTTGGCCAGTCTCGTCCGTAACCCGGTGTTCATTGGGCTGACCGGATGAACCAAGAACGCGAGCAGATCCCGCGGATCCAGTGGCTCCCAGCACAATGCCAAAGCCAGTGCGAGTGTTTGCAGAATCGGTCGTTTGGGGGAGCGTGCGGATAACGCGAGTATCGGTTCGTCGAGGGATCGGAAAGCGGCATCGAGCTGCGGACATTCGCTCTGCGCGATCATCGTAGTAGAAAGATTTTGGCGACGGCTGTTTTGGAAGAGTTGCGCAGCAAATTGTGCCAGCGTGACCTCGGAATATGCGGTGACGAAAACAACCGAGCCGTCATTTGCGAGATTGATTGGGTACGGCTGAACACCGTTGACCAGTGCTTCTTGCAGTTTCCGCAGATCGGTCCCAATCTGGCCCGCGGGGTTTATTCTTCCAAGGTGCCCGAAGGAAGCGCCGATCTTGATGAGTAAGTGCCGGAGCAACAGTGGCAGCTGATCTTCATTTTCGACTACTTCGATTGAATCGAGCTTTGCCTCACGACGCTCGAGTTCAGCCCGTACCATTCCGACCCGGTCACCGAAACCGGGCGAAAGCGATGGTGAAGCGATTCTTTCCACATCGGCCAAGTCCTGTATCCGTTGGCTTTGAATCGCGCTCACTGAACCATTCCAGCCCGCGAGCGCGAGTTCGTCTCGCCAGGCCAGCAAAGTTCTAGCGGCTGAAAATGCGTCCTTGCTAAATGACGCAGTATAGAAGCGAGGTTTATTTGATGCGGATTGCTCAAGGCGATCTCGATACTGCGAAATACGGACCGCGGATGAGACCGGCTTCAATCCCAATCCGAGGCGGAGCTCCAGGGCGCCGAGCAACCCAAGCGGACCGCAGATCAGCTCATTAAAAGTGTCGCGTGTCGCCAACGGCTGATAACCGTCAAGATCTAGACCGAAGATGATCTTCAAAGTCCGCCCTTCCGCCATTGAACTTCCCGGAATGACCGGACTTGCCTTACTTCACTCATTTCAACCACTCTAATGCGTAGGATCGGACAACTGCCGTCCTAAGCCTAACTATTCGCTCGTTTTCTTGCGGACTTCCCAATGTACAAAGCGCCGCTCCATACACAGATTGGGGCTCTAAGCTGGACAAGTCTTATGCGTCCCGCCGCAGGTACCGCTGTTAGAACGGCTAGAATGACCAGAAGTTTAGCTGATAACGCAGAGTTTTTCGGGCGCGCTTAGGAAAATTCACGCCAAGACGCCGGGGTGAACGGAAGAAGTTCTCACGCCAAGACGCAGAGGCGCCAAGATTGAAAGCAGAAGTTAATCTGGTAGAGCCTGGAGTGCTGAACGTTCTTCTGCAAAGCGGAATCTTCCAAGCTGAGCAGCAGAGTGGAGGGAGAGACCATCGCGCGATCCTCTGCTTGGCCGAAGCCACAGCGTCCCAGACCGCTCTTTGATCCTCCCTTCGCTCCAGACTTGAGCGCAACGGCTTGGTTGCAACGAAATCCTGAGTCGATGTAAATTTCTTGTGATCTTCCTCGTGCCGTTTCGACCAACGACCTTGTTCCACACAGTAATGATCCGAAGTCACATGCAGTCGCAGCACGACCAACTCATATGTGGAGATTCCTCAATACTCCGCTTGGCACGCGAATGAGGCGTGCGGGAGCGGCTGGAGATCGCTACATCATGTATTTCTCCTCGTTGCCGGCTAGGAGCCGAGTTGGAACTAAGTATAGGTTGCTCTGATAATGCTGATCTTGAGATCACGCCAATTTCCGAACGAGTCGCCTTCGGACCGGCCTCGTTCGGGTAACCCCATATAAATACTCGGTGCTACCAAAACGGTTCAAGCAGTAGATGCTCAGACCCGCATTCCTGGCCGAACGCAGACCAACCTGGACTTGGGATGTGCGCAGTGTTTGAGCACTTGGCTTTGACGTCAGGTAACTAAAAATCACACTTTAATTTGATTGGTGTCAGTTTGATGTCCGTTATGGGATTCGGTTTCGACCATTTCTCGGCACTTCCTAAATAGAAATACCCGAGTTCTTTTCCGTCGCTTAGGTTCGAGAGCCTAAGATTGACTGGTTACGAGCTCCTAACAAAGCCAGGATCTCGGTCGCAGTCATGAACGGAGCAAAGCGAAGCGACCGGAAACTATCATGATACGCGACGGCTGCCGCATAGCCGGGCACGATAGCGATGTTTTGCAGAGTCCACTCCCTCGCGTCTTGGCGATCGTCACCGAGATGCACAAACTCTACTGGATCGCCTGGCTTTAGAGTCACGCGGAACCTATTGAGCGGCATTGAAAGGCCATCGCCTACCGCCTTTATGTACGCCTCTTTTCGGCTCCAGCAGTTAAAGAAGGCTGACTCGTGTTCGGCCCGAGGGAGACCCAGCAATTCCTGCGCTTCTTCGGGACAGAAGAACCGGTCCGCGATCTGATGCATGGCTTCTAGCGGTCGAACTTTCTCGATATCGACGCCGAGATCGCAGTGGCGCGTCACGGCGTACAGGGCAACGTTGGCAGAGTGAGAAGAGTTGAATCGGATGTCAGTGGTGACTCCGAAGAGGTGTGGTTTGCCCCTTTTTCCAAGGGAAAACCGGATCTTACCTGCGGAGACTGAGACGTAGCATCCGAGTAATGCCCGCAAGACGCCTCGTGAAAGTATATAAGAGCGCCGGTGATCTTCAAAGCGATAACGGTCAGCTCGCACTCTCTCGTCGGGCGAAAGTATCGCGAAGCAATGTTCAACGACGACGTCGAGAGCAGATACTTGCACAACCCAAACGTCGATATCGCGAGCGGCAAGCACGCATAGCGGGTGCATTGGTGAGCTGGATTGCATATGCCTCGTCTTGTTAGCGTTCCCGCGCGAGCCGCTAGTTTTTAAGCCCCATGGCGGCGTCTTCTGTCGAGGTTCGGGTCGACGCTCAATCGATCGCTACCAATACTGTTGTGACAATTCCAGCATCAAATTTCCAGGGGTCATGTATGGGATAGCACTCGGATTCGGGAAGCGCTGGAACCGTGCCTATCGATAAGGGGCACTCGCTACCGCATGTTGCCCAAATGGACGTAATCCTCGACTTTCAAAGTTCACCACGGCGCCGATCCGGGTAAATATGTAGGCTAGGTAGAAGCGCTTTGTCCCGATGCCCTACAGCTTGGCTCGTGTCGATCGCTTCCAGAACGCTGTGAACATCGTCGGTATTGAACGCCAGCGTTTTGCCTTCTGTCCGCGAAAGCTTCCGTGCCTTTTTCGGTGAGCCAGGAAAACAGCATCCGAATCGCCGCCATCGTTGCTTGATTGCCACGGCCGAATCCGGGTGGGCTCAGAGACTCGGTTCTGCTCCGGAGAGCAAAAAAGAACGGCTCAAGCTGTATCTCTAAATTACTAGAAATTCCGAAACTCGTTCCGCGAATTTCCTTAGTACTCCATGAAGACGAGCCCGGACAGACTGTCGGATCTAATTTACCAAGAAAGACTTCAGCAACTAAAAACACCCAGGTATGCAGAGCATTCGCTTTCCCATTTTGCGGAAGCAGAGCAGCCTCCGCGACGGATTGAGTCAAGCGGTGTCGTTAAACGGCATGACTAAGACGTCGACTTTGGCTGCCTTACGAAACCCTGTATACTAGCCCGCCACAAGAACGATCTTACATATCGATTAGCGAGGAGCTGCACAGAAAGTGAAAACCGCCTCGGCGGCATCAACTTAGGTCCGATTAATTTTGGTTCCGAACGCAGAGTTTATGGATTAGTCTGGAGTGGGACGGAGTACATAATGAAAGCGGAATACAGCCCAGGGGGCATTCGTGCGGCGCAGTTTCATACCACGCAGTGGACACTAGTGATGATCTCTGCGCAGAGCCAGGTAGAAGGGGGTCGTGCCGCTTTGGCCGAGGGCGCATAAACCTATGAAGGCTGAAGTCCAAAATTCGGGGGATCACTCCGGGTCTGGAGACCCGGCGCTGGAGCCCAAAGAGATTCGTACTTGCCCGACGTGCAACGCGCGGCTCGCAGCTGGTGCCGCTGGTGAGTTCTGTCCGGTCTGCATGTTGCGTTGCGCCTTTAGTGACGAATTTGGCGGAGAGGAATTCGCCGGATCCACTGTGACCGATGTTTCCTTGGAGGATAGATTCGAGCACTATGAGCTTGCGAAGGGGAAAGACGGGATGCCGATCGAGTTGGGTCGCGGTGCAATGGGCGTCACTTACAAAGCGTTCGACGTCGATCTTCGATGTCCTGTGACACTGAAGGTCATCAGCGAACGATATCTTGACGATGAATCGGCGCGCCTTCGTTTTTTGCGTGAAGCCCGCGCGGCGGCCAGCTTGCGTCATCCAAACGTTGCCTCGGTTTTCCACCTGGGCAGAACCGGGAACGGTTACTTCTACGCGATGGAGTTTGTCGAGGGAGAAACGCTCGAGAACCTTATCAAACGCTCACGCCGCCTCAAGGTAAAGCTGGCGCTGGAGATTGCGACGCAGGTGGCTGCAGGGTTGGCTGCGATAGACGAACAGAACCTCGTTCATCGGGATATCAAACCCAGTAACATCATGGTCCGCCTTAAAGATGACGGCTGTATCACGGTAAAGATCGTTGACCTCGGGTTGGCCAAGGCGATCAATGAACCAGGTTCTCAAACCGCTATTTCAACGCCTGGGGCCTTTGCCGGGACGCCAGAGTTTGCCAGTCCCGAGCAGTTTGCTGGAGTTGGCGTCGACATCCGCTCGGACTTGTACTCGCTGGGCGTGGTACTCTGGACGATGGTGACCGGCCGGCCGGTATTCAGGGGCTCCCCGGCCGAGGTGTTGTATCAGCATCAGCACGCGCCTTTACCATTTGACCTGCTCGAAGCTGTTCAACAGCCGGTCGTCGTTCTCCTGGAGCTCCTTCTGGAGAAAGATCCGGTGCAGCGTTTCCAGAGCCCGGCCGAGCTTCTGAAGGCCATGTCGATGGTGACGAGCACTATCGACGCCGGGCGTTCAGTCACTCGTCATAGCCTTCGGGAGACAAACCCTCCTGATTCGCGCGCCGTAACCCGTAGGTCACCACGAAGACCGGGACCGAAGAAAATCTGCGTAGCCAGATTGCCCGTTACAGGAGCCGATGTTTTTGGTCGAGAGGAGGATATCGCTTTCCTGCATAATGCATGGGCAAACCAACATGTAAACATTGTTACAATCGTTGCCTGGGCCGGTGTCGGCAAGTCCACGCTCATCAATCATTGGCTCCGACGTTTGGCTGTTGACCATTATCGTTCTGCGGAGCTCGTTTTTGGCTGGTCCTTCTACCGACAGGGCACCAGTGGGCACTCTTCCTCCGCAGATGAATTTCTTGATGCTGCTTTGGCTTGGTTTGGAGACCCGGATCCACGGATCGGAACGGCGTGGGAAAAGGGCGAAAGACTGGCGAAACTCATCGCAAATCGGCGAACCTTACTGGTTCTCGACGGATTGGAGCCGCTCCAGAATCCGCCCGGTCCTCAAGAAGGACGAGTACGTGAGTCTTCTTTCCAGGCGCTTCTGCGCGAGCTTGCCGCCTTCAATAAGGGGCTTTGCGTGATTACGTCGCGGCTGCCGATCGGTGATGTTGCAGATCATGAGCGCACCTCAGCTTTGCGTCTGGACCTTGAACAACTATCTAGCGCTGCCGGCGCGAAGCTGCTCCAAGCTCTGGGTGTGAAGGGGCATGAGGCGGAGTTGCGAAGTGCCAGTGAAGAGTTCAATGGCCATTGTCTTGCTCTAACGCTGCTGGGCAGCTATCTGACCGATGCCTACGGAGGAGACATTCGTCACCGCAAAGAAGTGTCAGAACGCCTCGCCAACGACGTTCGCCAAGGAGCCCATGCCCGAAAGGTAATGGAATCTTACCAAACCTGGTTTGGGGAGGGTCCTGAGTTGTCAGTTCTCCGCATATTGGGTCTATTTGATCGGCCCGTTGACGAAAAGGTGCTTGGAGCCCTGCTGAAATCACCGGCTATCTGCGGCCTTACAGAGTCGTTAACGGATTTGAGCCCAGCCGAGTGGCGAACGCTTTTGGCCAGGCTAAGAAGAGCAAGACTTCTTACTGGTGAAGATCCGCATTTTCCTGGACATCTCGATACACATCCTCTTGTTCGTGAATACTTCGGCGAACAGCTTCGAAGTCAACAAACGGACGCTTGGAAGGAATGCAATAGGCGGCTCTATAATCATTATCGAGAGCTTACGCCCAAGTTCCCAGATAGTTTAAGGGAGATGGAGCCACTTTTCTTAGCCGTAATCTGTGGTTGCAATGCCGGTTTATTTCGCGAAGCGCTGCATGAAGTTTACATTCCGCGGATTCAGCGAGGGAATGCTTCCTTCACTGCTAACGTCCTTGGAGCCAGACGCACATTGCTTTCCGTCTTAGCTCATTTTTTCGAACAAGGACGCTGGGGTTCAGCCTTGAAAATGAGCATCGAGAGCCAAAGTCTAACTGCGGAAGATGAGCTCTTCATCCTCACGCAGGCGGCGCTCTATCTAACGGTCACACGAGGCTTCGCTTCACCGGAAGCGCGAGTTTGTCACCAGCGCGTGGAGTCCTTTTGTCATTCGCTTAATCGCCCCCTGGTCCTGCATTCTGCGCTGATGGGTCAGTGGCGCTACTCGCTCATCACCGACAAGGTGACTGTAGCAATGCAGATTGCAATGCGAATTAGTTCGCTGGCGCAGGAGCAGAATGACGCTGCGCTATTGCTGGGAACCTCTCGCGCTTTGGCGTGCACGCAGTACTTTCTCGGAGATTTCGAGACCACACGACAATCGGCGCTAAGCGGTCTTCACATCTGGCACTCGGGAGATATAAAGTCTCATGTGCAGGAAGTCGACCCACCCGTCATCGCTTGCCTGACCGATAAGGCACAATCTGAGTGGCACTTAGGAAAGATTGCTTCTTGCCAGGTGACCATGGCGGAAGCGATCGCACTCGCGAGGAAGCTGAATGAGATGCACGGAATAGCGGAGGCACTCTATTTTGCAGCGTGCCTCAGTCACTATATGCGTAACCCCGCTGAAGTGGAACGCTTGGCATCGGATGTAATTGAACTGTCAATCCGTCAAAATTTTCCACTTTACCTGACTCGAGGAAACATTCTCCGGGGTTGGGCGCGCAGCGCTTTGGGCGAGACAGTGCAAGGCATTTCGTGGATCGAGGACGGAATAGAAGACTGGCGGGCAACGGGCGCGACGCTTTCTCTGCCGTATTTTCTAGCACTAAAGGCTGAAGCCTTGTACTTGGCGGATCGTACCTCTGAAGCGCTTGAAGCAATAAACGAGGCAGAAGCACTCGCCGAAAGATCTGAAGAGCGTTGGTGGTCGGCCGAACTGCACCGGCTGCGTGGAGTGTTTCTTGCGGTGCTCGGCGGCGACCAGACGCAAATCGAGGCTTCTTTTTGCCAAGCCGTCAGCACGGCAAAGCGGCAGAAGTCGACCTCTCTAGCGAAACGTGCGGAAACAACCTACGCAGAATACCGGCGCCAAAAAACAAGCGCGTTAGCGGGGCGAGGGTTCCGGCTGGCTCTTTGCTAACTCGTCCAGTTCCTGGCGTCCTTCGATAGCCCGTCGGCATTTCTTAAAAGTTCTCAGAACAAGTGTATTGCGCATCGGGCTTTTTGAAAATTTTCTGGAGTTTGAAAATATTTATGATGCTCTTCGCTCAACCCTTCGAAAGGGAGTTCCCATGGAAGGGGTTTCGTCTCGAGCCTGTATCGCATGGCAGCGTATCCGTCCCGACGCCGACGGTCGATCTCCGTCCGCGAAAACAATGCATCACCGCAGGGGATCTCGTTGGGGTGAGAACGGTAGGTAATGCGAATGGTATCGATGCGACGAGACGTCGCAGTCCCATCTAACAGTCGCGCCCTAGAAATGACTTCCCTTGCATACCTGATGTCCTGCTCGATGCGGCTGGAATACTGAGTTTGCTTAATCCTCCAGCACACCTCATCAAAAGTTTTGGGTTCGCGTTCGAAAGTGCCCCAAAGATCAATCACGAATATTGCGACGTCTTTATTTCTGATCGTTTGATGGATCGCTGGAAGGTCTTCAATGATGAGCTTGAAGGAAGAGTTTGAAGTTATTCCACCATCCCAATACAATTCCTTTTGACGCGGCGCTTTGGCCTGAGGGATCCAGACGCCTGGAAACCAAGGGGCAAGCGCACCACTTGCCATTATATGGTCAACTTTAATCTCTGTGTACCTGTCATCAGGGCCAACGGGGTTAGGGCTGGGGAAATTTTGAAATGTTTTCGACTCGCCGCCGAATACCCTCGTAGCGCCCAAAGACAGGCGGACGTGGTCTTCTGATTCGCAGTTTTTGAGGAACTCCCAGTCGATAAGACCATCCTCGAGTGTTGCCTTAAGGTTGTCCGTGTTGTACCAGCTGCTGGCTTCCGCAGAGTTAGGGTCAGCAAGCGGTGCAGGGATATAGTTTGGCCGAAAAAAACCTGACACGCCGCCGACCGTCGATAGCGAGACTCTCCAGACATTAGTAAGTTTCTCCCAGTAGTTCGGGATACGCTCCCACCAATCGAGATCGCCCGCCACGAGGTCCCAAAATTTAAATAATTTGTGCAGACGGTCTTTCTTTTTGTTCCCCGCTATAATGGACGCATTGATAGCACCAATCGATATCCCAGCCACCCAGTCAGGTTCATACCCATATTGACTAAGTGCTTGATAAGCACCGACCTGAAAGGCGCCCAGCGCACCCCCTCCTTGAAGTGCCAGGATCACGTACAGATTATCTTTCTTCTTTGGATCGTCAGGCCTCGTGTCACTCATCGTTTTATACCTCGGTAGTTAGAATTCAGACAAATCAGTGCCTCGCTTCAGGGGTCAGATGCCAACGCCCCGTGCGCATCCGAACTCGCTCTCACATTCAGCCCACTCGCGCCCGCATCTGCCTCTGCTTGCGACCAGGAATTGTTGGTAGGTCTGTCGAAAGACCTTGAACCATTGCGGTCCGTTATGTCGCGATCAATCATGCGCATAAGAAAGTCGCGATCGTCGACCAGAAGGAAGTGCTCCCCCTGTCGAATGTGGACTTGGAAACTGGACGTCGTAAACCTGCTCCAGGATAGGATGTCCGTACGAGTCACGTAGAGGTCGCTCTCGCCGTTGAAACAGGTTATCGGGAAATTCCAGGGCTTCTCCTGGCGATACCGGTAGTTAAAAGCCATCTCAAACTCAGCGCGGACGACCGGCAACACCAGCGCGCGGAGTTCGGCGTTCTTAAGCATCTGCTCGGTGCTATCGATGCGAAACAACCGTATAACATCGGCGAAAACTTCTTCCGGCTGCTCGTGAATCGGCAGGAATGGGTCGTAGAGCCTGCTGCTCAGCAGGCGGTCCTGAAGGAGACGCTCAAAGGGGCCTTCTTTGTCGATGAGATCAGGAGGCCTCGCCCCGCATGCGAACATGTGGATCGGGAGTTTCTCAGCCGCGTGTTGGAGTTGGCGAGCTGTTTCGTACATGGTCAGTCCACCGAGGCAGTGACCAAACACGGCGTAGGGCTTATCAAGCAACGGCGTCATCGCTTTCGCGGCTTGGGCGGCAAAGACGTGAACATCGCTCACAGGTGCCTGGTCAATACGGGCGAGCCGCCCGGGCGGCTCAACGGCTATGACCTCAATTGATGGGCCAATCGTGTCGTTCCAGAGCCTGTAAACCGCAGATCCACCTCCGGCGAACGGGAAACAGAACAATCTGACGGTTGCGTCCGGGTTGGGCTTGGTAACGACAAGCCAATCGGACAATCGAACGATGTCGCTGCGCAACCCGCCGTTCACCCGCGCGCCGGTACAGGCGTTCGACACCTCGACCTCCAGAGGCGACATATCTGCAAGGTCGGGGAAGATTGAGTCGACGAGTTCCTCGATGCTGGGACCTTTCAGCAAAGAGACCATCGGGACCAGAACGCCGAGGGCAGGCTCGAGTTTGTTTACTAAACTCACTGCCATCAGGGAGTCGAGGCCAAGTTCACTGAGCGGTCGGCCCGGATCGATTAAATCTTTGAGGGCTAGCAAGTCTGCTACCTCTTGCCCTACGATTTCGACGGTGATTTTGCGCCGCTCCCCGTTTTTAGCGGCATCGATCAGAGCGCGGATGGTCCGGGGATCGCGGGCCGCCCCTCGTCCCTTTCGCCACGCGCCGACGCCCTTCGCGAGGGCCTCATAAAACGGTACCGGCGCCGGGAATTGTTGCAGGAATTCGCGCCAGTCAGTGATCGTAACTGCCGCGTGGCCGACGCCCCGGCGCAGTACATGCTCCAGCACCTCAATGCCGCGGTCGGGAGGAATGTAACGGGTCCCTCGAGATTTCCATATGGCCTCGCCCCGACGCCCTGAGGCGGTGGCCAAGCCGGTCTCGGCCCAGGGGCCCCAGTTGAGCGTAACGGCTGGCGACCCCGCTGCCCGCCTGTGCTCCGTCAGTGCGTCGAGAAAGGCGTTGGCGGCGGTGTAGTTTGATTGTCCCGGCGAGCCTATCAGGCTGAGGATCGACGAGAATAATACAAAATGGTCGAGCTCGTCGCTGAGCGTTGCGTTGTGGAGCAGCCAGCTCCCCTTGACCTTAGGGACGGTCACTGCGGAGAACCGGCCCCAATCCATCTGATCGAGGATGCCGTCGTCGAGCATTCCGGCGCAATGAAAGATGCCCCGCAGGGGAGGCATATTCGCACGAACCTCGCCCAGAATCCGGTCGAGTTCAGCCTCGTCTGTGATGTCGCCGATGGCGACAACCGCGCGGACCCCTTTTGCCTCGAGTCCCCGGATAGTCTCCGCTGCTTTACCCTGCGCCCCGCGGCGGCTAGTAAGCACGAGTCCGCGCGCACCGCGGCCCACCATCCACTCCGCTACCTTCAGACCAAGCGAACCAAGGCCGCCGGTGATTAGATAGGTTGCATCCTCGCGGAATAGCCGGCCTTGGCGCCCGGTTCCCTGAGGCAACCGCACGAACCGAGCGGCTAGGCGTCCAGTCGGTCGAATCGCAATCTGTTTTTCCTCGTCTGGGTTCCAGATCTCGAGTAGCAATGCCTCGGCATCGCTCTGGACCCGGGTCGAGCCGTCCAGTGCCTCTAAGTCTACAAGGCCACCCCAAATCTTGGGATGCTCGAGGGCCGCCGTGCGTCCAAGCCCCCAGAGCATCGCCGGTAACGGCTCAACCGGAGGCGAATCGGACGTCGCCGCCTGCGAGTTCCGCGTAACGAGCCAGAGGCGAGGCATCTGGGGAAAACGCTGGCTCGCTCGGGACAATGCGCGGATCAGCGCCAAAGCCCCCCCGACGACGAGTCGTTCGGACCGAACGAGCAAATCCGGCGTCATGTCACATATCCGCCTCTGATCCAGACCCCAGAGATAGATTATCCCACGGTAGTATTGGTGCTCTGCCAGCGCGGCGTCGATCACTCCATCGACGATCCTCTCTCTGTCATTTCCCTCCGGGGACTGGTCCGGGTAAACCATCTGGCATTTCTGTGCGAGGCCTTCGAGCCGTTTGGCCAACTCCACGGCCACCCCCTGCTCGTCCGCAAACACAAGCCAGCGCGAAGGAGAACCCTTTTCCGACAATGCCGGCGCAAGGGGCGGGCACGGCACCCAACTCATGCGATAGAGCCAACTCTCGATCTTGTCAGCGTGCGCGGGTCCGAGATCTTCGGGTGCGAGACGCTTTAACGCGAGGCCGGTGAGCGTGGCGACTTCCTGCCCTGCGTCATCCAGGACGCGGAGGTCTATGGTCATCGTGTCCGGACTTTCTCCTGGAGCAGGGCGTCGGACAGCATGGACCCACGCCTCCTTTAGGCCCCGAGCAAGGAACCGGACACGCTCGAGACTGATCGGTAAAAAGGTCTGCTTGAGCTCGTCGGGCAACGTTGTGAAGTCGCCGTATTCCTTGACCAGCGCCGGGTAGATGTGCAAGCAAGCATCGAGGAAAGCCGGGTGCAGTTCGTACTGTTCAATCCCGATATGCTCAGGGATCTGAACGTGACTAAGGGCTTCGCCCTCTCCGAGCCATAGGGCTTGGATACCGCGGAACGACGGTCCGTAATTCAGCCCGAGTTGTGCGATCGCCTGATAATAACGATCTACTGAAATCTCTTGGATCTGTCGGGCGATGAGATCCTGAATGCATGGGTATTTGTCCAACGCAGCCTCGGGCATCCTCGCGGATAAGATGCCACCGATATGAGACGACCAAGGACCCTGCTCGTCGCCGGCTGCGCTAAGGATTTGGAATACGAAGGTTTCCTCCTCCTGGGGCGTGAAGATTGTGTGGACGATGCGGGCGCCTTCCTCAGGCAATAGGAGCGCCTCACGGTACACGACGTTTTTTAGCTCAATCTCGCGGGACGGGAGGAGGCCGATCCCGCCTGCGATGGCGGCCTCTAATCCAGCTGTCGTCGGCAGGATCGGCAAGCCATATATCCTGTGGTCATCTAGGAACGGGATCTGGGCGAGGCCGTAAGTCGCCTCGAACTGTACCTCCTTCAAACCCGACCTCAGTCGGTCCCCGAGCAGGGGGTGCAAGCTTGTCGGTGTAACCTTGGCCGGCGATCGGGTTTCCGGAGTACTGTCTTCTAGCCGATACGATTGGCGTCGAAAGGGGTAGGTCGGCAGTGAGAGCCGGCTACCTGCACGCGGACTTTCGATCGCCTTCCAGTTGATGCTGTGGCCCGCAGCGAACAAACGGCCCAAGCTTTCAAACAATACTTCGGTGTCGTCGCGGCGCCGACTCAGTGAGGCGAGCCATAGCTCTTCGACGCCGGGCGCGCATTGTCGTCCCAGGCCAAGCAGCGTATTCCCGGGCCCGATCTCGAGGAAGGTCGCGCAGCCGAGCTTAAAGAGCGTCTCCATTCCCTTCGCGAATCGCACCGCCCCACGAGCGTGTTGCTTCCAGTACAGGCCTGTGGGCGCATCCTCTAGGAGGAGCCCCGTCAGGTTCGAAACCATCGGAATCGCCGGCGCCTTGAACTCGACTCCGTGAGCAACCACTTCCAGCTTGTCCAGGATCGGGTCCATCAGCGGCGAGTGAAACGCGTGGGAGACGACGAGCTCCTTGGCAACGACGTTCTCAACCGCGAGCGACTGAAGGAACTCGCGGACCGCTTCGGCCTCGCCCGAGACCACCACGGATTGAGGCGCGTTGATGGCGGCGATCGAGAGCGGCACGCCGCGAGCGGCGATCAGACGCGCGACCGTCTGCTCGTTCGCGATGATCGACGCCATAGACCCACCGGGCGGCAGCCCTTGCATAAGTCTCCCGCGGGACGCGATCAGTTTGCTCGCCTTTTCCAGGCTCATCACGCCGGCCACGCATGCGGCTGCGAACTCGCCAACGCTGTGACCCATCACAGCATCCGGGACAATCCCGAAGGATTGCCAGAGTTTCGCCAAGGAGTACTCGACCGCAAAGAGCGCGGGTTGAGTGTAGCAAGTCCCATTTAGCCGCCCGTCGTCGCCGCCCTCAGCGAATATCACTTCAAGTAGCGGTCGCTCAAGGTGCGACCGGAATAACTCGTTGCAACGATCGAGAGTTCGGCGGAACTCGTGGAACCTCCGGTAGAGCTGAGCCGACATCCCTAGATACTGCGATCCTTGCCCGGTGAAAAGGAACGCGAGAGGCTTACGCTTGCCCGTTCCCCGAGAGAGACCTGGACTGTCTCCGCTCTCTGCGAAGCGGCCAAGGTATTCCCCCAGTTGCTCAGGAGTCCGGGCCACGACGGCTAGACGGACGGGCATTTGGGATCGGCTCGCGGCGGCGGTGAAGCATACGTCGGCGAGGTCAAGCTTGGGGTCGCCGGCCAACCGCTCCTTCATGCGAGAGGCAAGTTCCGCAAGCGCAACATCGTCCTTTGCTGACAGGCTCAGTATTTGCATCGGCGGCTCAATGCCGGCAGGCTCCAGGGGAGCTTCAATTGCGGCGGCTTCGAGCAGGGCAAAGGCGTTCGTCCCCCCGAGGCCGAGCGCGTTGATGGCGGCTCGACGAAGCCCACCAATCCCCTCCCAGTCAGAAAGCCGAGTGTTCACGAAGAAAGGACTCTGACCAAAGGCGATCTTCGGATTCGGCGACTCGTAGTTAAGGCTGGGTGGGATCTGCGCCTTGCGGATCGCGAGCGCGACTTTAATCAAACCTGCCAGCCCGGCAGTTTGCTCCAGATGGCCGATATTGGTCTTGACCGATCCAATTGCACAGAAACCAACGCGGTTCGTAAACGCGCGGAAGGCACGATTGAGCGCTTGGACCTCGAGCGGATCCCCGACGATCGTGCCGGTCCCGTGGCACTCGACATAGCTGATGGTCTCGGGCTGGATGCCAGACAGGGCCAGCGCCTCGACCATAGCCCTTGACTGCGCCGGTACGCTTGAGGCGGTGTAGCTTACCTTCTCCGCACCATCGTTGTTGACCGCCGTTCCCTTTATCACAGCGTAGATCTGATCGCGGTCGGCCTTGGCATCGTCCACCTCCTTGAGGAGAACGGCGGCGACGCCGCTACCGAAGACTGTCCCCTCAGCCTTTGCGTCGAATGCGCGGCAGTGGCCGTCGGGCGAGAGGATATCCCCTTTATTGTAAAGGTAGCCGGCCTTGTGCGGCATCCGGACGGTCGCCGCGGCCACCAATGCCATCCGGCACTCGCCACTGGCGAGACTGCGGCACGCGAGATGCAACGCCACCAGCGACGACGAACAGGCGGTCTGGATGTTCAGGCTTGGGCCAGTAAGATTGAGCTTGTATGACAGGCGGGTGCTGAGAAAGTCCTTGTCGTTGCCAATGTGTTGCATACTCCCGGTGGCGCCCACGAGCGACGAATGCCACTGCTGGTGAGCAACGAGATAGCTGGTGACGACACCCCCGCCGCTGGCGAACACGCCCGTGGGACCGTCAGCCGTCTCGGGATGGTAGCCCGCGTCCTCGAAAGCCTCCCAGGCAACCTCGTGGAGCAGCCGCTGCTGCGGGTCCATGAACTGCGCCTCACGTGCGGAGTATCCAAAAAAAGCGGCGTCGAACAGGTCGAAGCCCTCCAGGATAGGGGAGGCCCGGACGTAATTCGGATTATCGAGAAGCGCGGCATCGATACCTTCGCGGAGGAGTTCTTCGTGGGAGAAGTGAGTGATTGATTCGACCCCCCGGCATAGGTTCTCCCAGAAGGTCGCAATGTCGTTAGCACCTGGAAAGCGGCAGGCCATACCAATGATGGCGATGGCCTTCGATGATCCGTTCGTGCTCATTGCAAGCATCCTCCTGAGCCGCCCCGGCGCGCCTCCGCCCGCCGACGGATCTGGGCAAGATCGTCGTCCTGGGCTGCGTGTTCTGACTTGGAAAAGAACCTGACGTAGGCAGCTTCGAGGTCGCCGATGGTCCGAACGCTCGTGATCGGAACAAGCTCTTGAAACGGGTCGGCCTTCAACTTCGTCTCCAACGCGGCCACAAGGCTGGCCAGGTCGAGCGATGTCAGCGCAAGATCGTTGAGCCGGTCTTCCGATCCGAAGTCCCTCACGGGTAAATCCTTTTCATCGAGAAGTAAACGGACTTGGTCCCGCACCGCCTTGGAAATCTCAGCAAATTCGGGATGCTGATTCAGCATGTGAGTCCTCCATCCACAACGATGGTCTGCCCCGTAATGAAGGAAGCAGATGGCGATATCATGAAGAGCACGACTGCCACAATGTCCTCGACGGTGGCTAGCCGCCCAAGCGGGGTCCTGCGCGCGATCCGCGCTTTGGCCGCGTCGTCTAGCTGGTCGACCATTTCGCTCTCAAAGTAACCCGGCGCGATAGAGTTCACTCGGATGCCGCGTGGTCCAAGCTCACGAGCCAAGCTGCGGGTCATACCGTCCAGACCGGCCTTGGTCGCACTGTAGACGGCCACCCCGCTGTGCCCGCGGATGCCGGCGATGGACGAGATGTTAATGATGCACCCGCCGCGCCGCTGGATCATGAAGCGAGCGCAGAACCATGTCAGGTACAATGTGCCCTTCAGGTTGAGGTCGACGCAAAGGTCAATTTCGGATAGCCTCATACTCGCGAAGATACCCTCGCTCCCTATCCCTGCGTTGTTGACCAGGGCACCGATTTCTCCGTATCGCTCGGAAACCCCGGAAACGAATCGCTTCACGCCTGCCGAGTCGGTGGCATCGACCTCCGACCAGAAGAAATTTTTGCGATCTGGATCGAGCTCCAACTGTTTCTTGACAAACGGGGAGACGGAGCGGCTGTAAGTCGCGACGACGTAGCCCTCACCCAGACATCGGGAAACTAATGCCATCCCGAGCCCTCGGCTCCCGCCGCTTATAACGACAACCTTGCGGTCCGCGCCAGACCTCACGTTTTACCTCCTCATCTTTTTAAACCGGTCTCCGTGAAAAGGCTCGTCCCAAAGTTCGATGCTCGCTGGGACCTTGAAGGGCTCCAGCCGAGCCCGACAATGGCGGCGGACGCGTTTGAGCACTTGGTCGATCGGCTCTGGATGGCGGAGCACAACTCGGGCGAACACCACTTGTCCCGAGATCGGATTGGCCCGGCCGATTACCGCGACGTCCCTGATGTTATCGACCTCATGCAACACGCTCTCGACCTCTCCGGGATACACTTTCTCACCGCCCACGTTGATTATCTCGGACTTCCGTCCGAGGATACGCAGCCACTCCCCATCAACCTCGACCGAATCGCCAGTGCAGAACCATCCCTCGGCGTCAAATGGGGATGGGCAGTTCAGGTACCCGAGCATTGCGGATTCGGATCGAATCCAAAGGACGTTACTGACCACCTTGGTCTCGTAACCGGTACCTCCGATCCTAAGCCAGAGCGACCCTGACCCCCGCGACTTGCTCTGGAGGATGCCCAATTCGGAGAGACCGTACGTCTGCTTCAGTTCCACGCTCGGGAGCGCAGCGTGCAGATGCTCGAGTGTAGTCGGGGGCATCGACTCCGTGCCGTAGGTAATCATCCGAAGTGAAGAACAGTCGTGATGGAGATAGGCCTCGGAGATCAAGAGCATATTCAAGAAGGTCGGCGTAGTCGGCAGTAATTCGATTTGATACCGCTCGATTAGTCTGCAGACGGACATCGGATCACGGTCTTCCACAGGCACCACTGTGCCGCCCTGAGATAGAACATAGAATAGGGTATTAATGCCTCCGATGTGGTCCAGCATCAGGAATGTCAAGGTTCGGAAAGCCGGCCTCGGCTTTTGAAATTTGATCAAAAGTTTATCGAAATCGTGGAGCGCCGCCTTGCTCGCTCCGGTTGATCCCGAGCTGAATAGGATCAGTCCCGGCGCAGACTTCTGGCGCAACCTCTTCAGAGGTTCGTGCTCTGGCCCAACGGCGTGCCGAGCTAATTCCGCAACGCGATTGCCCTTGAAATGGAAGGATGTCTCGGCTTGGGCGATCCTCAGGAAGTCACTGCGGCGCGCCCCGGGGGGCAGCGTCAAAGGGACGACCACGTTGCGATTCGCGATGAGCGAGATCATCAGCGCGCAAAGGCTTGGGGAGTAGTCGCCGCAAATCGCGGCGGAATCGCCTGCAAATACCCTCAACCTGGCCAGTTCCTCACACCAATGGTGGACGTCGTCAACGAGTTCGGCATACGAGACTTCCACCCCCTTCCAGATCATCGCGGTCTTCCCACCGCGGGAGGCCATTGACTCAATTAGCCAGTGCTTCGCGATCACGCCCATCGTTCACGGCCAATTTAAAGTTATCGCGAGCCGCCAATACAGTCGTGAGTCCCGCCGACCAGGGACTGATTCGCTTCCGACTAAGTAGGCGTGCCAGTCCCTCGCATCTTCGAAAGGACTGTCTTCAGAGCTTCCGAACATCGCCTCAAAGCGTCGGATTGCAATTCGACCGACTGGGCGCCCGCCTCTTCCATCGTCCGGAAATACAAGTTAAAGATCGCGGCGTTCGACTTGTACATTTCGCGGACCCAGTTGCCTTGCATCTCCTTCGGGACGCTATCTAAGGTGTTCGCCATAGTATCAAGTATGGTAATTTGGGACGATATGACCAGCTTCCAGAATTCCCGGAAATAGTCTCTCCCGTCATCATATTCTTTCATTTCCTCAGAATTGCTATGATTGAGGAAGAAATCGAGAAAGAAATGAGCGTTGCACAAAAGCATTTCGTAACCGAGGTCGAAACTTGTGGATTAAGTTCTCTCTGTTAAGGGAAAGACTTGCATGTAACTCGTGTTCTCCTGTCATTTGAATTAGAAGCTCGTATTGCTAGACGAGCTTTCTCGTTCGGCGTTTCTCCGCGGGGGTCGGCACCTTTCCCTTCATACTCACGTGGGCGTCTTGGTTCTTTCCGCACCTTCCGCAAAGCAGCGGCTAAAGCGTACGCCCCGATCATGAGGTTTGGGATTTGGGAACGTTTAAAAAGCCAGGTAATTAACTGCCCGGTATAAGTCGCTCCCGCCCTCTTCGGATCGTCTAAGACCGCGAGGCTTAGCCTGCCTTCCGAGCGCCCGTCCTAGCCGCTTTGCTGCTTCTTTCGGGCCACGAAGAGCTGCACGCGCGCGAGTTGGCAGAAGCGGTGACGAGTCACAACGGCGAGCTCGGCTTGTTCGAGCAGCCGCTGGATGTCCTCGGGGCGTCGAAAGTTCAAGCCGTCAATCCACTTCAGGAGAGGGTTTGTGACGAACATGAGTGGCGCGTCGACGTCCGCGAGGACGAACAACCCGCCGGGCTGCAGCACTCGCGCGACCTCGCGCATCCCAGACGTTTGATTTCCCCAGTAGTGAAACGAATACGTGCTGAAAGCAGCGTCGAAGGAGGCCGACCGGAGCGGCAGCGCACATGCGTCCCCCTGCCTGAAGATGAATCTGGCGTCTCCCTTATATTTCCGCCATGCCTCGGCAATCATCGCTTCCGACACGTCGATTCCGGTAAGCCGAGCGCCACTCCAGCGCCGTCCAGCTGCTTCCAGCAGGCGGCCGGTTCCACAACCGACGTCGACCACTTCGCGAGGAGGCCCGCCCGCCGCACTGAACGCGTCCAGCGCGGCGTCGTGGACGGGCTCGAAAAGCACTCTTTGGAGGAGGCTGCGGTCATAGCTGCGAGCCCATCGGTCGAAGAACCTCATTGGCGACAGGCTAACTCTGACCTCGCACCCGTTCAACACGGCCGGCATCCGCGGCATGTCGGAAACTGGCTCCGGCAGATGTTTATTGAAAATTATCGTTCTGCAGAGCTTGTTTTCGGTTGGTCCTTCTACAGACAGGGAAGCAGCGGTGGGAGCATTTCATCCGCTGATGAATTTTTTGACGCCGCTCTCGCTTGGTTTGGAGATCCAGACCCACGGATCGGAACGGCTTGGGAAAAGGGTGAAAGATCGGCGAAAGTCATCGCACACCGTCGAACTTTACTGGTTCTGGACGGCCTGGAGCCGCTCCAAAATCCGCCTGGTCAACAAGAAGGACGGTTGCGCGAGCCTTCTCTGCAGGCGCTTCTGCGCGAGCTTGCCGCTTTCAATATGGGGCTTTGCGTCATTACCACGCGCATGGCGGTCACTGATCTAGCAGATCATGAGGGCACCTCAGCGTTGTGTCGTGACCTGGAACGTCTTTCCGACGATGCTGGTGCGAAGGTGCTTCGAGCGCTGGGTGTTAGGGGGCGCGGCGCGGAGTTACAGCGTGCCAGCGACGAGTTTAGTGGCCATTGTCTTGCTCTGACGCTGTTGGGCAGTTATCTAACAGACGCTTATAATGGAGAGGTCCGTCGTCGCGAAGAAGTCTCGAAACGCCTGGCTCGCGACGTACGACGGGGAGCCCACGCCCGAAAAGTAATGGAATCTTACCAAACTTGGTTCGGCGAGGGTCCCGAGTTGTCAGTTCTCCGCATGTTAGGTCTATTTGATCGTCCCGCCGACCAAAAGGCGCTTGGAGCCCTGCTGCGACTGCCCGCTATCCGAGGCCTTACAGAATCGTTAACCAATTTGGACCCGACCGAGTGGCGAGCAACTATTACTAGTGCGCTGAGTCAGAGGCTCGTTGAGTGACTGGTTTAATGCGATTATCAGCATTCTTAACTCTCCAGCGGAAGGGTGTGGCGGTTTGGTTGTACTGCTTGATGTAACGGATCAGCTTTCTGGATAGGTCGGTCGTGGAAGAGAAGATTCCCCGAGAGATGACATCGCGTTGAATTTTGGAAAACCAGATCTCGACCTGATTGAGCCAACTGGAATAGGTCGGGGTGTAATGGATCCGTACGGTTGGATGGGCCTGGAGGAACTCGAAAACATGCTTGGTTTTATGTGCGCTC
>Ga0209647_1001062_pt1 | contig 24254 bp, 29 predicted proteins | sample GraSoi_2013_60cm_FD_185827 | JGI IMG/M metagenome (GOLD analysis project Ga0209647, IMG submission 185827) | Grasslands soil microbial communities from the Angelo Coastal Reserve, California, USA - Sample 9_17_2013_60cm (SPAdes) (version 2) | ecosystem: Environmental > Terrestrial > Soil >... | reverse complement strand
GACACCGCGCCAGTTTGAAGCCGGCTATAGTGAAAGAAGAAACAACTTTTTCGAAGGAAAAGTGTCAGCTACCCTTTTTCAGAATGCGTAACGTAGTTCAAGAGAGCAAACGGAATAAATGGAGGGCAGCCCGTAGGGAGCTGCCGTTTATGCCGGCTTGCGACCTTGAATGCAGTGCAGCATTCTGACCTGTAACAAACCGCATTAGTTAACCAAATTTCCGTGTCCGTTTTATCGGGGGAAGTACAGAGTAGTCTCTGCGATTAGAGCCAAATAGAAAAATTTCTGCGGGAGGAATCGCTATTTTTCCGCCATACCGGATTGGATCGTTTTTGTCTAGGTTCACCACGGCCTCAATGTCAACCGAGTTTTACTTCCGCCAAAACGCGGGGTTGCCTTTTACTATTACATACACTTTCATTCTAAAGTATGCACTTTTTTGACCGTACTACAGAATGCTGTATACAATGCGATTACATGTCGACAAACTGCCGCTATTATCCTAATCCCGTTCATCATCCTGGGCGCATCGCGCACCCATTCGCACAAAGTGGAAGCCGACGCCGCCAGGATGCAGGCCGAGACCGCCCGCATGCAGTACGAACTTAACCTGGCCGAGTATTAACGAGCGCCATCATATCAAACCCGCTCCAAGCCCGATTACGGTCAAGCGAGCTTGGAAACGCTAATGGAAGCATTCGTAATCATCTGCGCAAGAAAGTGAGCCTACGCTAATGGAAGCATTCGTGATCATTGCCTGCGTAATCGGACTCTTAGTGCTTGGGAGCTGTATTGAGCGCGGAGGCAGAGCAACCCTTGGTTGCTTGACTAGCGGCGTCTTCGTCCTGGCAATCATAGTTGCCATTCGAGTCCTGATCAATTTAACCCATTCACTGAAGTGAGCCTATCCAAGTGATTCTGCGCCCATTCACGCCTCTGGAGAGATGCTTCCGAACCATTATGGGCATTATCTATTGGACCATCTACAGCATTTATGGCTTGGCATACCTTGCAATCGCACTGGCGATTGCTGCCATCGTATTTCTCCCAGCCCTCGCGGGAATTGCCGCTTGGATCTGGCTCATCTGGGTCGTCGCAACGAACTTGCCAACAATTTGGGAGAGCCTCGTCAGACTATGCCAATGCACATAAACGGACACGCAAATCGGCCACTCAAGGCTAAGAGCGAACAAGCTAGCCGAGGGACATTAAAACGATGATAAAAACAAATGATAAAAACAATGATAGTAACGGCAGTCGCAGCGTTCGCGCTGGCGACTGGAGTGCAAGCTGATGATATCAAGCGAATGCCCGCGTTATGTCGGCAATAAGGAAATGTACCTCTTGGATCGGGTGCGCGAACTCAAGGAAATGATCGAGGCCCAACGAGCAACGATTTGCGCGGCCATATAACCATAGGTTTCTTTGCCATAATTATGTGGCTTGTCTGGATGCTGCAACCAATCGAGGGGACATACAAATTGCAAAAATCACAAGCAGCAACACTGGAACGCATTGAAGCACTTATCAAAGATCTGAGGTACGACGCGCAGCAGCGCGCCCAATGATAAAAACAATGATAGTAACGGCAGTCGCAGCGTTCGCGCTGGCGACTGCAGCGCAAGCGCAAGAGCGTAAGCCTTATGCGTCTTTGCGCGAAGCGATTCAAGAACAGGGCGCTTTGCGAGAAGAGCATGAATTGATGATTAAGCGTGCTGTGTGTGAGTGGCTAAGAAAAGACGAAGAGAAAAATTCCACAGTTACTATTTTTGGTAACGATATCACTATTCGGGCTAATTATGGATTGCGGTGGTCTTGGAAAAATATGGATGCTTTTGCGAAAGGGATCGCCTGTTGGGCTTTGATGATCGATGCCGCAGAAGCAGAAAGGGCACATAAAGACGAGTATTATCGTTATTTCCATGTGATCATTGAAGACTCAGGTGGAATCGCAGGAGAGGCGATTGTCGATCGGGTCAATTATCCAAGCTGGCATGAGCTTGCTGCAGATGGTCAAGCAGCAGAAACGCAAGCACGTGTTACAAAAAATGGAAATAGGCAATGAAAAAAATAATGATAATGGCGCTGGGGCTCGCCTTGTTAGTTCCGATGGCGATGAGCTGACGACGAGAGTGATCGGCTCGACGAGATCAATGGTCAGCTAGATGAAATTGCTGCCGCGCAGCGACAAGCCGAATGGGGCCGATTTCATCATCGCAATGATGATTGTGAGATCACCGGCTGGGGTCGCGGTTTCTGGCCAGATCACGCAAAGCATGGGCACAAGCACTGACTAATGTGGATCGCATCGATACTCGGCTGGTTCAGCGTGGTCCGTGATGCCGAGCGCGCCGGCCATGTCTTGGTCCGGGCGCGAGCCCGAGCTGACATCAACAACCTTTACCGGGCGCACCGGCAGAGCTGCCCGAGCATGACGCCGCCGAGTTCGGATGAGGCCCGCGATTACCGCTACCGGCTCTCAATTAGCCGAGAAGATTGGATCAAGCTGGCAGGGAAGCTGGCCGAAGAGGTCGATTACCCGAACTTCAAAATGGCGGTTCATGAGCGAGCCGACCAAGCCAACAAGCATGCCGCCTACGCGGAGATCTGGTGGATAATGCGGCGGGTACAGATGGAGGAGCCTGAACCGGATCGTCCGCCAAAGCGAAAGAGCAGAAAACGCCCCCGCCCGCTAAAGTGACCCTGGACGCCCATCAAACGCTCCAGGGCAGGCTGCGGCGAGCGGCGTTGTCCCTTTCGGCTTGCTTGGGTATCGATTAACCGCGCAGAAACCTGATTCTCCGATGGGAGAACTGATCCGCGATCTGCGAGCTGCCGCAGCGCCCAACGGCAACGGGCATCATTCCACAACCGGCAACATCTACGGTCGCAACGGCAAAGAGCCGTCACCGCAGCAATTGGTCAGATGGGATGATTAGCTCGCAGCTTTGCCGAATTTTAATGCGACTTTCTGGAAGCCTTGTAAATCTTCACCGGACTTCACGACTAACAGATGCCGTAGCGAAAATCTTGCCATCAAGGCAAAGCCCATCGAGTCCCCGCTGACACACGGGCGGCGCGTTCATCATAAAAAAGCTCGCACCAACGCCGTCTCGAAACTCCTGCGGCAGGCCGTTCCACCAGCTCGGTCTACTATACGTGTTCTCGATATACTCTATTACGAGCCTTACTGCCGCGTTTGCCTTCTCTGCTTGCGGCAGCCGCGCATAGGACGCCGCGAATGCCTCCGCAGGGCCGCCGGAGCCAATCCAGCCGAGAAACAGCACACTTCGGTCATTCAGAACGGTCAGGTTGATCGCGATTGCATTAAGAGGAGTCGCCACAGCGAGAGATTGAAGAGGCTGGCCGAAGAAGTCGAACTCTGGAACGAATGCGCCGCAGGAGACGATGGGCAAGATGCAGTCGAACTCGACTGCATGGAAATTGAATCCAGTATACGATGCGCGATAGGCGGCATCGAATGCAGCTTTGGATCGTGTTGTATCCCGAAGGCCGAGTTCGAATCCACATTTATCGGCATAGAGTCCCTGTTGGATGCGTGCCTGTTCGGCAAAGGGTTGCCCCTTATCGGCCTCCTGGCGGTGAAGCTCGTTAGACCGCAGAGCGCTTTCCTTCAGGAACTTCTCGTAAGCAATGGCCCGGTAGGACAGTAGAAAGGCTACCTCGCGGCTGAACGGTACAATTTTCTGCTCGGCCGGGCTGAACATTGCGTCGTGCGTGCTACAGAAACCGGGAAACGTCGAAGCGTTGCCGATACCGTCCGGCAATGGGACGATTTGGCCATCGTTCCTGGCGATTTCGAAAGCAGCCTTTTTGATCGAAACGACGTGCCCGTTCTCGGCAATTGCCCGGAGGCCGCCTTCCTTCTGGATGGTGTGCGCGTCTGTTGGTCCTCCGCTGCATGTTCCTTTACCGGCGTCCGGGTGGACACAATAGCCTCTTGCCTGCTCTTGGCCGACGGCGTTCAGGAGTTCATTAATGTTGGGGCGGTGCTGCTTGTCGCGGTCTAGGTGACAATGCTTCCATTTTCGACCAGAACGGCACCAGCAAGGGTCGTTTCGCCCCATTTTCTCTTGCGGCGTCAGCGGCGGCGGTATGGATGCTGCAAATGTCATTGGGAATAGGCTAACCCGCCGGCCTGTGCCCGGTTGCTCTCTTTAGAAAGTTCGATGACCTTATCCGCAGCGGGCGGAAGCAGGTGCCTCATTCCTGGGAGCCTTGTGCAAAACGGGAGGGAAATCTTACGGGACCGAACTCAACGCCGGGGAAATAGTTGATGATGTTCGAAGACCGAGGGCCTGCGCAGTGGAGGAACGACATCAACATAAATAGAAACAATACGAGTGAGTACTCCCCAGCCTCAAACGAGAGCAAATTCGGCTGATTGTTTGTAAAGCCGAAGTTCTCTCCCTCATATTTAGCCCGGTTTGTGTGGTATTCTTGCGCATTGGCCGTCAGCAGCCGCCAAAAACCCGCGTAAGAGAAGAAACGGCCAGGAACGATCACCATGTCGGGCTGTTCCAGGTTTGGCCATTTCATCAACTCCGAGTCCAGATTGTCGACGGCTGTCTGGGTCGACGGTGCGTTATAGGCCCAAAGTACGGAAAGGGAGTCTTTCACGCCCGGCACCTTCCCGCTGTTAGTCCAATCTCTTTTGAGCTTCTTGAAGCGGCATGCCTTCTGGCAGGCGTCCTCGATATCGCGTCTCTCCAAGTTAGTTTTCACTTCAATTGTCGCGTAAACAGATTCGACGGCGAAAAGCTTGCTCGTGTTCTGGCGGTAAAAGGGACAGGACCAAAGCTTATCGTAGATGATGAGGTCAGTTTGGTTCGACACTTCGCCGTCGCTCGAAAAGATGAACCCTTGCGCCACCCCGAAGGCTGAAGAAGTCCTCCAGAATTCGCTCTACTACGTTCTCCCGTGACGCGCCTGCGGAGGGCGCGTGCTCAAGATCCCTGGCGATCTGCTCCGACCGCCGCAAAAGATCATCGGATATATCCCGCATGTACTCCGGCAGGTTCATGGTAATGGGTTAGTGTTGAGCTCGATTAACCGTCCAGATCCGGAAATAGTGCCTCTGGCAAATCCGGCTCAGCGACAAACGATGATGAAAGAACAGGCTTGCTGTTCGGCGAAAACAGCGTACGCGATGGGAATCTTTTTTCGAACGCCAGCATATTAATCGCGAATGCCTCCGACTGAGGCACATGAGGCGAAATAGAAATTTTGTCGATCATCGATCTCGCATCTGCTTCGATCATCGCCCCTCGCATTCCGCCGGTTTGTCTTGGATCGACTTTCAACACGAAGCGAACCTCGCGCTCGGGTTGGTAGGCCGAGTCCTTGAACAGATGAGGACGAAGAACATTTTGTGTTAGCACGTTCCAGCCTTCGCCGGGTATTGAATCATTTGTGGGAATGTATCGCACCGGCGACACGATCCCTTCCGCCGCTGCGCCCGCTAGGGCCTTGCGAATCCTTCCAACCGTGCTGAAGACTGCAACGCCTCTGTCGCCATAAATTTTCCACATGAAATTCAGCTGTTCAGTTGACCGGTTCCAACACCACACGCAGCGCCGCTTCGCTAATTCGTTTCTCCAGGCCTGATCCTTAACCGCGAACATGAGGCTGTCGCGCACTGATGCCTCGACGTCGGGCGGTTCCGGGTTTCCAGCCGCGTGGAGTAACCACTCCGAGTGCGAAGTGATGATCGGCTCCATGCTCTCGTTGTATCGGGCACCGCACCTCAGCGGAATTCGTGCCTCGAAATTATCCATCGACTGGAGCAGTTCGAGCGTAGGGATGAAAACCGAATTCTGCAATAGAAGCAGCAGGAACGCCTCGAGTCTCATGTATCGAATAAGCGGCGTGTCGTCCTGGATAGGATCGATTTCATCCGGCCAATTGCGAATCTTGATGCGGTCGGTGCCGCTGGGCGGCGGCTCAGCTGGCAGCAGCGAAGGAGAGTGTGGGATCATTTTTAGGGTGGCCCCGCGATGTTTTTGGGCTTCCTTTGAAGCTGGGCGGCCCGCTTGGGCAAGATGTAGACGCCCATCAACAAGTGCTCGACGACGTCAAGTGCGATATGCAGTTCCGGCTCGGTATTTGCTTTCGCCTCGTGCGCTGCCTCATTGCCGAGGAGCCGGATCTGGTGCAAGATCGCTGCTCCATCTTTGGTGATTAGCCCTTGGGCGACAAGAACGTCGATCCTTTCTTTGAGATCTTTTCCTTTTGCACTCTTCTCGTTGCAGACAGCTTCAATGATGGCTCTCAAACCCACGCCCGCCAAGATTCGAAGTTTATTGCAGATTGCGGAATGGGTTTCCTTGTACACGCGATAGAGACCGTGGGGTAATTCGTAAGCATCCTTCAGTAATGCCCGCCCGGCGATTCTACTCGGGTAGAGATTGATAGTCGGTATTCGCACAAGGCAGCCTCTTTCCTCGTCCCATTCCTCATCCTCGGAAAAAAACGACCTGTGACAGTAGCTAATGGTCCCGCATCCCCGGCATTGAACGGTCAAATATTCGCTTAGGCCATCACCTGCGGGGTTATCCCAATGCTGGTCAATTTCTGCCAGGACGAGATGAAACGTTTCCTTGTCACAAGAGTCGCAAGGTATCTGGAGCTCTTTATTATTTGGTAAAGACAGACGTAGGTCTTCGGACATTTCGAGTGAAGGTCTTTAACCGGCCAGCGCCCGAAGTGCGGGACTTGTTAAAAGTTCATAGGTCATCTGCCGCAGAGCAGGGAGATGTACATCCTTAACGCTCAACTGTTGACCTCCTTGAGACCAGGAAAACGACAAAGCAATCCCTCCCGGCCTTTGTAGACGCTCGTAGTCGGGGTCCAGCGTCAGGTCGACATGGGCAGCCCCGTCCTGATTAGCCGCCCTCTCTAGAAGATCTTGGCGCGTCAGTCTCTGTTTTGGATTAAAGATGAAAATCAATTCGTTCAACCATTGATGGACTGTCCGATGGTTGACATGACGCGAATTCTCGGACTCAGGAGGCGGGGGTTTTGGCGTTGGAAAAAGGGCGATTTGACTGCAAATAAAGTGGTGACCCTCAATCGTGTAGGAGCCATCCAACGGCGCGACGGTTTCGCCTTCTGTCTGGCCCTGCCTAAACACGAAGTCAACGATCCCTGAAAACTGCAATGGCTGCACAGGGAACCTGGGGCAAGTGGAGTTAAGGAGGATCTTCTTTCCGCCAAGCTGAAATACTAGTCCCGCCGACTTTCGAGAGTGTGAAAACAAAACTCGCATGTGCCCGGCCATGCGAATTGCTTCGTCCTTGTATCCATGGTCATACGCTGCGGCGGAGCGTGCCAAAAAGTCGAGTTGCTGCAGGAGCTTTCCCCTCAATCGCGCCACGTTTGTCATCTAACCAATCTTTGAATTTTCCCGACGCTTCGTAGTGCACCCGGAAAATCGGCGCTGGTCTTCCTCGCATGCATCGAGTTCGATGCATGAATGTGGCAGTCTGCGGTGCGCAACGCAACTGTCCGATGTGCCGATTTGTGAACGTTGAGCGCTGGCTCGCACACCGCACGGATTGCATTCGGCGTTCGTGCGCGAGGTAAAACGCTTGGCCGCGGGCGGCAACGGGCAGCATCCCAAAACTGGCAATATCTTCGGCTCGAACGGCCAGTCGGCGTCGCAACTGTTGGTCCGCTGGGACGACTGAGGGCGGCCACCCTCGCCGAACCTTTCGGTAGCGCTTCGGGTAGCACTTTTTCCTGCGGCTTTCGTAAGTGCTTGATAATCTGGGTGGGACGGACGCCAAAGCTTGGATCGAACACTTCCAGCGGATCGGCTTCGGTCATTCCGAGATTCGTATTCAGAAATCGGTAGTAAAAGAGGAAATGATCCTCATCACGCATCGGAGTGATTCGACAGTCTGGAAAAAGACGGGAAAGCGCACTCAACACGAACTCCTGCAGACCAAGGGTTTCCTTCCGAGATAGAGTGTCGAAGTACTCAGCGATTGCTAACTGGCCAAAGGCGGGCACTTTCGTATCGATTACTCGCGTAAAGAAAAGCGTGAGACGCTCTCGGCGGAGTCTTCCCTCTTGCATGGCCGCCTTATATCTTTCATAGCGTTCGGCGCGAACTAATACCCCAAACTGGCCGTACACCGGGTCTCGCCGGCGCAGTTCGAGAGTCTCTCGATGGTATTCCTCCAACTCGTGCCGATAATCGCTGTCGATGCTCCACTGGACTTGTAATTGGTACTCCTCGCCCAGCATTCCAAGGAGAACGCGTAACCGCTCATGCAGATCGTTTAGCTGCCCAACGCTGAATGCTGTCATCTCGCCGGGCTCAATCATGAAGCCTCTGGAAACCGCTGTTCTTTTCGTCGCTCCGTCGCCAAACCAGAGAAGATCATTGAGAAAGAATCCGTTGGGCATGCCGATTCGTGAAATCCGAGTGGCGGGACCATTACCTTTGCGGATCGCGAAACCAGCTATCGATTCGCACGCGCTAAGGAGCTGAGAGATCATTTGAGCGGGAGGAAAGGATGGCGTGGTTGCACCAGCGCGGGTTGAAATGCCGGACCATTGACATAGGAGATTAGGAGATCGAGGTCGAATCTTGGCGGCTTCTTATTTCGAAACAGGCGGATGTACCCAGTTGTTGCCAGGGTTGGCAATGAAGCGATCGCAAATTCCCAAGGGAGAGGCATCGGACTTCCGGTTTGCAGCAAGATGGTGAGAATGAAAACCGAGACCATCCCGGCGACGATAACTCCCATCCCAAGATTCCCCTCAAAACCAAACGCGTGACCGGTCGACTTCGCTCGGGGGCGGCTGTCGGTGTATATAAGGCTCTCGTCCATCGGAGGATCGGATTGACGTTGGCAGATTAGAAGCCGGCTACGGTCGTGGCAGCGTTACCGCCGAAAATCGAGAACAATGCCTTCATTAAGGCCACCGCGCCTGCGACCCCGATTCCGTAGATAACGGTCATCTTCCAATTCTCATCTCGCCGGGCATTAAGGAAGCCGCCGATGACCATCACGCAGCCGGCGATAAATCCAAAAACCACGATTAGATTCAACCCCTGCTTGAGCGGATCAATGAACACGGACAGCCCATCGGCGTAGGCGGGCGTCGCCATGGTCGAGATAACCAACAGGACGGCAAAGAGTTTCATCCAAGCACGGAGCAGCAGATTCCTTGTTTGATGAGAAAGCGTTTTCATTACAAAACGCTTATATATAGCGTTATGATATACTGCAACAAAAAACTTATGCGTTTGTTATTTTGGATTTCAGTCAGATAAAAGAACGGGATCACCCGCTGGTTTGAGATTTGACGAATACTGGCTACTCTCCCAGCCGTGACTTTGATTGATCCTGTGGCCGTTGCTCTAGCCGAAGACGTGGGCGCCGGCGATCTCACTTCCCGATTTTTTATCCCGGAAACTCACCAGTCGCGGGCACGCATTCTGGCAAAGCAAACTGCGATCGTTGCTGGAACCGGGCCGGCCAAGGCAACTTTTCAACAGGTCGATGGTGATCTTATGGTTGAGGTCACCGTATCGGACGGCGCATCGGTTCATCCCGGCGACACCGTTCTCCTGATTTCGGGACGTACTCGGTCAATTCTAACTGGGGAACGTGTTGCCTTGAATTTTCTGCAGCGACTTTCCGGTATCGCCACATTAACCCGAGCGTTCGTCGAGGCAGTCAAAGGCACCGGCGCGCAAATCCTCGACACCCGCAAGACTACTCCGGGTTTGAGAAGACTGGAAAAGGAAGCGGTAGCGGCGGGTGGAGGAACCAATCATCGCATGGGACTTTTCGATGCGGTCATGGTTAAGGATAATCATTTGCTGGCTAAACCGGATCTAGCTGGGGTGATCCAAACCGTAAGAAAAGAGCACCCTGGCATTCTGATAGAACTTGAAGCCGATTCGTTAGAGCAGGTCCGTGAATTCGTGCAGCTTCCTGGGGTAAACGTCATCCTCCTCGATAATATGAACGCGGACGAGATGCGGGCGTGCGTGGCGCTCCGGCGTTCGGGTCTCAAGTTTGAGGCTAGCGGAGGCGTAAATTTGCAGACAGTTCGCTCTATCGCTGAGAGCGGTGTCGACTTGATTTCGGTCGGTCAACTGACTCATTCCGCCAGTGCGATCGATTTCTCGCTCGAGTTGCTGTAGTTTGCGCGACAAACTAAGCTACTTGTTAGGAGTACGTCGTGCCCAGGACCGAAGACACCCATAGCCAGCGAGCATTATATTCGCCAGAATATTATTCCAGCCTGATCGCCGGCTTGGTCCACAAACTGAACAATGTCACGACCGTCTTGTCTGGTCACAGCGGTTTGATCCTGATGGATTCAAATTTGCCGCGCGAAATTCGGGATCCGGTCGAGCATATGGCCAAAGCGAGCCAGGTCCTATCCCAGATTATTGACGAAGCCGCGATCGTGGCGAAATCGACCCCACACCGTTTACAAATGGTGGATCTGGAGGCCTTGTTTCAGGGATGCGCCGTACCGCCCGACCTGAAGGTTTTTGCGAAGAATGGTCCGATCACTGGCACGATTGAGGCGGACCCGAAGAAGTTGCGCCAGGTATTGGAAGAAATTTACCGCAACGCCCGAACTGCGGGCGCTACCCAAGTTGAGTATCAGATCGAAGAACAAAACAGCGGGTACCTTTTTCGATTCCGAGATAACGGCAAAGGCGTTAAGAAAGAGGTTTTGCCTCGCATTTTCGATCCCTTTTTTACTACGCGAAAATTTGCTGAAGCGTTCGGCTTAGGCCTGTTTCGGGCGCGGGGGGAACTCGCCCAGGTGAATGGCGAAATCTCGGCTAGGAGCGATGGCTCCACGTTTACGGAGATTGCAATTAGACTTCCGAAACGTGCTCCCACCACCAACCAGTGACCACTTAGAATGGCGGAGGGAGTGGGATTCGAACCCACGGACCCTTGCGGGTCTCCGGTTTTCAAGACCGGTGCATTAAACCGCTCTGCCATCCCTCCAATGCCTTCTACTCGAAGGACTTGCGATAATCCATCAGGCAGTATTCCTAACCAGCTATTGACAGTGTATTGACCGATACGCGAACAAGTGCGAACCTTTACGCGCATGAGACACCCTCGGTTGCGCGTAGTCGAATACAGCCATTCGCCGACCGCCAAGTATGTCATTGAAGGGGTCCGAGTCAACGGTAAGCGCAAACGGCTATTTTTTCGGACAGAGACCAAAGCCAAAAAAGAACTCGCCCGTCTCAAGATTAAGCAGCGCAAGGAAGGCCAGAATGCGCTCTCGGTCTCCGACTCGCTGCGCGTCATGGCGTTGGAGTGCGCCAGCGAACTTCAATCATTCGGTAAAACGATCCGGGATGCGACCGACTTTTACCTGAAATACTTACGGGAGGCTCTGCTTAGCGTCACGGTTGGCGCGCTGGTCGATGAGTACCTGGCCGAGCAGGGTCGGCTCAAGCGTTCGTCAGCCCATATCAGCGATCTCCGGCAGCGGCTAGGCCGCTTCAAAGAGGACTTCAGCGCGCAGCCAGTGAGGACACTTCAGACAGGTGAGATCGAAAAGTGGTTGCACGCGCTGAAGCTTTCAGCCCAAACTATCAACAATTTTCGTGCTCGGCTCAATGCGCTCTTCGCCTATGCGGAGAAACGCGGACTGATCGATAAAAATCCGGCTACCGCGATCGGTAAGATCAAGCTGGTGGACAAAGCGCCGGAGATCTTCGCGCCGGAACAACTCCGAAAGCTGCTCGAAAAAGCCACCGAGAAGCCACCGGAAAAAGCAGCCAAAGAAGCCGATCTTCTACCTTGCATCGCAATTGGAGCGTTCGCGGGTCTTAGGACCGCCGAGCTTTTGCGACTTGAGTGGAAGGACATCGATCAGAAGCGCGGTTTCATCAAGGTTCCCGCCAGCAAGTCGAAGACCGCCAAACGGCGTTTAATTCCGATTGCGTCCAATCTGGCCGAATGGTTGCGTCCCTACGCTCGGCGCACCCAAGGCAGAATTTATCCGTTTAGTCACCGCTGGTATCACTTCAACATCGAAGAACTCCGGAAGGCCGCCGAGCTTCCAAGCTTGCCGAATAACGGCTTGAGGCACAGCTTCGCTTCCTATCACCTTGCCAAACACCAGAACGCGCCGCAGCTGGCCTTGGCGATGGGACATACCACTCCCCGGATGATCTTCGATAACTACCGGGAAGTGGTGGCGCCTGAAGAAGCAGATCGGTTTTGGAATATAAGGCCTCAGTCGCGACCCGAGAATGTAATCGCCTTAGAAGCATGCCCGTTATGAGTGAGAGCCGCAAAAGCAAGCGGGACCTGCATCCTGCGGACATGCCCACTCAGAGACGCGTCGCTGAAAAATTAAGGAAAACCGGCTACACGTCGCCAGAAATTACTTTGGATCTGGTAGCCCGAACAGCATTCGAGTTGCACAAGCTGAACCTTAACGAGGTGACAATTAGCGGCGATATCTTGGGGGAGAGAGGCCAACAGGCTATCGAATTGCTTTCTATCTGGGCGCTCCAGTTAGAAATCGAAAAGAGAACCGGCGCGGCTGCAAAAAACGCTGTGGAAGTACTAACCCGTTGGGAGGCGGACCGCCAGGAATATCATAGAAGCCGAGAAAAGATTGAGCGTGAGGCACGGCAGAGAGTGGACTGGGCAACAATCTCCCGCACCCGGCAAATCCCGTTCGCCCAAGCGGCCAGGATGATCTTACCGAAACATCGCGATCGCACCATGTGGCTTGAGCGCATTTTAACAATCATGGAGGAAGAATCGCCACCCCACGAGATACGAAAGGGTATCTGCCGCATGGCGCTGAAAAACAAGAGTGTTCCAGAAGGCCTAATTCCCCAGCTGAAAGCTTCTCGGGACATTATTCTCAAACGTTACAAGAGCCGGATCGCTAAGGAGCATGGGAAAAAGGGTGGCATAAAACGCGCACAGAAGTACTCAACGAACAAAACGGCTGCTGAGAGCGACTCAAACAAGACCGCCAACTCAGAGGAAACCAGATCTCGCGCTCTTGAACGTTAAGAAGAAGTGTCGGCGCGCGAGGGAAAGCAACATTTCGCAAACAATTCGTTTGACCCCGCTCGGGGCACTAGAAACTCCAAGCGAAATGCGGATCTCCCTCTCGTTGCCGTAGCGAACCGCAAGGCGCGACCCGACCGAACACAGAACGGGATTATTTTGGCGTAACGAACTGCATTTTTCGGCGATTCACTTTCAAGCGGATAACACTCTTGTATGTAGCGAAGCGCAAAATCGAAAACGCCACATTAAGCCAACCTCAAAAGATATGTTGGCGTCACAACAAAAAGACACGTTTCTTTCCAAACCGCGAACGAAGACCGAGCTATGCGAGTGGCTCGGGTGTTGCCCGAGATTCCTGGAATCCGAAATCAGCGCTGGCCGATTGAGAGTCCGAAAACTCTCGGTGCGACTTGTCCGCATCATGCCAAACGATATTCAAGCTTGGCTTGACCGGGCAGCTACAACACCCACGGGAACTTAGGCCATATGAGTGTCACAAGGCTAAGATTTCATCAAGGGAAATGCGTTCGGAGGGAGTTGGAGTCTCTCCGGTATGGGCTTGTGGAAATGCACAATAGGTTGGTAGACATCGTTCATAGAAGCTCCAGCCGACTTTCGGATCCCTATTCTGCCGAATTGTCGATCGACCTGTTATTGGAATCACCTGCGGAGGGTCACAGGCGACATGGCGCGAGTCCGGCCTTCTTTCTTCTAGAAGGCCGCCTTTACTCAAAATACGAGCCCGCCAAAGAAGCATGCCAACACGGTTTCATCAGAGGCCGAGCGAAGAACGAGAGGTTTCTTGGGTTCGGATCCTTTTGCTGGAGCGGCTCACTGAACGATGGGTAAATCGTCCAAAAGGCAAACTAGGACATGTCCCAGTTTTCCCGAATTTCGACTGCAGAATGAAGCATTCCCACGCTGAATTCGAAGTCAAACTGCTTCCGATCCAAAGTGTTTTTCCTTCGCGGGTAAATGGCAAGGTTTACCGGCCAGTGTCGCGTAGTGACCCGACGATTCAAGAGCTAGCCGATTCCATACGCACCCATGGAATTCGCGAACCGTTAGTCATTACCCAAGAGGGAGACATTCTCTCAGGGCACAGACGGCACGCTGCAGCAAAGCTGGCTGGCCTGACCGAAATCCCGTGCCGGGTCATAAGCATAAGTCGCGACGATCCGGAATTTCTTCCGCTTTTGATAGAGCACAATAAACACCGGATCAAAAGTGCAGATGAACTCATTCGCGAAGCGGTCATCAATATCAACCCGGAGCAGGCTCACCGGAGGCTCATCGAGCATCGCAACGAGCAGAGTACGCTCTCAGCGGATCCTTTTGCACTGCACGAAATAAAGCTGAGAGAAGAAAGAACGCGCTGCGCGATCTCTCCAGCCAAAAGGCCGTTCTTAGAAGCGATCCAGAAAATTATCCAGGACCACCGGGCTTGGTGGCCCCTCACCGGGAGACAGATCCACTACCTGCTTGTCAGCAGCAAACCCCCGCTGATCCATGCAGCCAAGCCGGATTCACGTTATAGCAACACACAAAAGAGTTACAAGGCTCTGATCGAGTTGCTGGCCAGAGCCAGACTGGATAGCTCAATCCCTTGGCAAGCGGTTACCGATCCGACCCGGCCCGTCATGATCTGGGAAGTTCACCGCAACCCAGAGACATTCTTAAGCGATCAACTCAAACACTTCCTTACCGGCTACTATCGGGATTTGCAGCAGAGCCAGCCGAACCATATCGAAATCCTTGCTGAAAAAAACACCATGCAAGGAATCGTCAGACCGATAGCAGCACGCTACACCGTCCCCTACACAATCGGGCGTGGTTACTGCTCCCTGGAGCCGCGCTGGCGGCTTGTGGACCGTTTCTGGCGCTCCGGCAAAGAAAACTTAATCCTGCTACTCTTGGCAGACCATGATCCGGACGGAGAGGAGATCGCGCACAGTTTCGCTCGGAGCCTGCGCGATGATTTCGGTGTGCGGCCCGCAAAAATCCGACCTATCAAAGTGTGCTTAACCGCCGATCAGGTTGCTGAGCTGGACCTAGTGCCGATTATGTCAGCCAAGGAATCCAGCGCTAATTACGACCGATTCGTCCAGGAGCAGGGCTCCGAAGATGTCTACGAAGTCGAAGCGGTCGAGCCGTCGGAACTCCAGCAAATACTCGAAACGGCGATTGAAAACGTGATCGACCGCGACGCCTTCGAAGCGGAGATCGAAGCCGAGAAAGCCGATGCGGCCTTTCTGGAAGCCAAACGCGCAACAATCTTCGCCTCGTTACAGCAAACCGGGATTTCAGAAGACGAGGGCAGCGATCCACCCTGATGACCGAGTCCCATAGAATAACAAACCGCCTCGAATTATGGGGAACTAACAACACTTCTAATGGACCAGAAACTTACAACTAACAGTTTCACACCGTGCAAACGAGGACTCCGGCAATATCTCGCGATCCGCCGCTCAAAAGGGCAGCCGCCGAAGAGCAATCGGCGGCCAGCAAGGATTTATGATGAAGACAACAACGTATCAAACACCTCCGCAACGTCCTTGTCACGCGACTTTGCGACCTTTTTCTCCGGCATTACATGATCGGAACAGCGATTTTGTCGGTGGACTCATTTCGGATGATGGAGATGGTTGTCGAGTCGGCGTCTTGATCTGTCGTCGCGGAGAGAAGAGATTTAGCCTGCTCGTTCACTCCCCGAGACTGGCAGGCCGTTCGCCAGAACTTTATTACTCCTCCCTATGGGTTATTTCCTTATCCGACAACAATCTTGGAGGTGCCCAATGAGCTATCACCTCCAGCTCCAGGTTTGTAAAAATGCTGATACAGGCTTTTACAAGTCGGACACCGAATTTGCCGTGATGCGGGCGCTGGTGTCTTTCGCTGACAATGATGGGGGGAGCTGCTTCCCGTCTTTTCCGAAGTTATTGGAGCGCGTCAGGTGCAAACGGACAACGCTCTACAAGGTGCTAAAAGAATTCGCTAAGCGCGGGTGGATCACAATAGAACACACCCGGAGCTCGAACGTTTACCAGATTTTGCCGCACGGATGCGTTAGACCTAGCAGTTCAAAATCTGAACACCTAGATGTACCCGGGGGTTCAAAATCTGAACATCAGGGGTCCAAAATTCAAACACCAGGGATTCAACGGTTGAACGCCGGGGGTCCAACGGTTGAACACAACTCCTGTCATAGACTCTCATCAAATACTGCTAGTCAGATAGATTATTTATCTAACAGCGCTGACGCGCTGATGGATATAAAAAAACTAAATTTTCACCAAGGGGCTGGTAGGAAGCAAGAAGGTAACCAGGAAACAGCTTCCACTGTTGCCAAATTAAAGGAGACTGCGGGGGTCAGGACTCCGCTGGACAGCGAAGGAGACTGCGAAGGGTATCCGTTTGCGGCGCGGACCGGGCCTGGCGGCGATTCCATAACTATGATATCGGCTGAGGGCGATGCAGAACAGGAGGAAGAGAGTGCCGAGTGCGATGCCAAACATATGCTGGTGGCGGCTTTCATAGAGGCTTATAAGGATGCCGAGAAGAACAGACCGCTTGGAATGCCCTGCCTGGAAGAATTTTTCGTCGAGGCAAAGAAAATTCAACTGAGTGGCAAAGAAGCGATGACCCTCTACGACGTGTGGTTGGCTAATGGATTCCGGACCAAGTCCGGCCCGATCAAAGACTGGCGGGCTGCCATGCGCAATTGGAAGCGCTGGGTGGCCAACGGGGGCAATAGTGTCTTTTCCTGATTTTATACCAAAAACTGAATCACGCTTTTCGCTCCTCCGCTGTCGTAAGGAATGCCCCCTCCTGGCGCGTGTTGGATCCACCTACGTGGACTCTAGATTAGACGAGAGACAGCACATAACCCAAAAACAACTACATGCGTTACAAGCTTTCCCCGGTTGCTTCGTATTTAGCCTGATCGGTGGAAGGCGAGGAGCACCCAGAAAGCAGCGATGAGGTCCTGGCCGGGCCGCCACCAGCTTGTCAGTCTTGGCGCGCATTTGGCGACACAGGGTCTCCGGCAACAAGGCGAGACCGAGGCAGCGGACGATCAAATTCGCTAGCGCAGCGGCGTTTAGAGAGGGTTACACGCAAACTGGGCGACGTTTCAGCGCTCCTCTTGGAGGAACCTACCCTAGATTATTTTGTCTCCCGTGAAGAAAACCTACCGCCACTTGTTTGAAGCGAGCAAATGCCCCGTTGTGGCTCCGCAATAAAAAACCTATGCTAGAGACTCTTAATCACTGGGTTGTAGGTTCGATTCCTACACGGTGCATGGCTGGTACTGAGCGAGTTATGACGTAAAGCGAAAACGAGGCGCTGTATTTGGTCAGCAATTGGTCAGCACTTTTTGAGAAACTCTGGCGATCTTGGCCCCCGATTTTACACGTTCTGGCCGTGTCGGGTGCATGCCTCGGGTTAAATGACGTATCACCACCACTCGGTCGAAACGTAGAACTGCTCTCGTGGCGCGACAATGGCCGGTGACCGCCCAGATCTCCAAGACTTGGTCGAAAATCCACCGGAGATCCTTGACGTTGAACTGAAGGATTGGATGGACATCGCGAACGATGGTGTGGCACGGGCCAACGTTGCGCGTCACATTGCGGCGCTCGCCAACCATGGCGGTGGTTATCTGCTGTTTGGCTTCCACGACAACCGCACACCGAATCCTTCTTCGCCATACCCGATCGAGGCGTTTCATAGGGACATTATCTCTTCGATCGTCAAGAAATACCTGACACCGACCTTTCAGTGCGAGGTGGATTTCATCACGTCGCGCGCTGGTACCACGCATCCCGTCGTCTGGGTCCCTTCGCATGGCGCAGTACCTGTATGCTCCAAGGCAGATGGGCCGCACGACGCGAAGGGGCGTCCCCAAGGCATCAAGATGGCTACCTGCTACACTCGAGCACCCGGACCGGAGAGCGTGCCAATTACCGCGCCCGAGCAGTGGGACCCGTTAGTTCGCAGATGCGTCGTTCATGAACGCACAACGCTTCTCGGCATGTTCGATTCACTCTTGAAGGCGCCAACGCCGCCCAGTCCGACCGACGTCCTCAAGCGTTGGCACGAGCGAGCGGACGCCCGCTTTATAGAGTTGGCTCGCAAGCGAAATGCTTCGCCGAATGTGCAAGGTCGTGTCGATCTCTCATACGCAATTCGCACGACGGATGAGCAACTGCTAGATCCACGCCACCTCATCGACGTCCTCCGCGAAGTGAATCGAGAGGTCCACGATCTCATCAGTTCGGCGCAGCTCTTCTATCCATATACCCTCCAAGATATCGCGCCCTACTTCATCGAGGACCCTGAGAGTGGCCAGGGCAGCCGAGAGCTTCTCGAATGCGCTGTCTTTGAGGATACGCCACTACTAATCAGGAGAACAGATTTCTGGCGTGTGTCCATGGACGGCCTCGCCACGCATGTTCGTCCGTTCTGGGAAGATAGAGAGGATATGCGCGAGCACTCGAGGCGCGAGCCAGGCAGCTGGTTCTGTCCATTCTATATGGTTCGCTCGCTGGCCGAGCTTATCCGGCATGCGCGAGCATTTGCGACGAGGTTCGCGGCAGCCAACACCGTCGAGTTTAGGTGCGAATGGCGCGGCCTCACAAACCGGGAGGTCTTCGATCCGAGAGGATTTCCAATCGTAGACTGGTTTCCGGGTAAAATCGCGCGGGCGGACCACCGAGTTGTGACAGGTGAATGGCCAGCAGCAGAACTTGTGGCATGGCCGCGGATTGTGAGTACGCTTGGCGCCCCGGTGATGCGCCTTTTCAGCCCGAGTTTTGAGTTCTCCCCGGAGTGGGTAGCTAAACAAGAGCCTGGCTTCAGAGTGTGACGGGGTCGCGTTTCCCTCGAGTGCGAAATCGATCGGTTTTGCAGGGCAAGAGACCATGACAACCAGACCACAACACGGCGGCGCCTCAAGCGCGGCGCGGGACGTTGCGAATCTCGGTCACCGAGTTGTACCAACTAGCCCAAAAGCTAGGAACCAAGTTGGGCGGCTACCCCGAACAACTGCTGGCAAGCGCTGAGGGCTTTCGCCAAGAGGAGGAGTTTGCCAATGCACAACGGTCTAAGGCTACATACAAGAAATTTACGGCCGAATTGATGGCTCATTATGCCGCCAGATCTAAACATCTAGACCGACCGTGAGCCGCTGGCTAGGCCACCGTGACGGCGGAGCCCTGGCAATGAAGACTTACGGCCACCTCTGCGACGAACATAGCCAAGCGATGGCCGCCAAGGTCAGCTTCTGAGCTACTTTGTTGCCCTGCAGCACGCTTGTACCAATCGGACTCGAACCCGTGCACCGGCCTTGAGAGGCGTGGCGCGTCTAAAGGTAAATGTCCACGGTGCGGGAGCGCCCAACACACCAAAGTCAATACGCTAAACGACGTATGGTCGGCGATGCCTGTTTTTGAGAGAGTGGTGTCCTCCATTACGACATTACAACAAAAGTCGAAGAACTGGCGGAGTTGCGAGATTGAATTTCTCACTGAGATAAAAAGGCTCAACGCCGCCGACCCAGGGCACCGAATGGTTTTCTGACTATGCCAGAATCACAACAAATGAACGGCGAATTCATCGAAGACTGCATTAAGCAGAACCATGATTATGCTCGTCATGTCTTTACCAGCACCGTTACCTGGTTCACTTTTTTTGTGGGTGTTAACTATCTTGCCATGAGCTGGTTCGCTGCCTCTAAAGGTGAAGGAGGTCCCAATGCCCTGCCAATGGTTGCGGTATTATTTGTCGTGCAGAATTTGCTTGCCCTCATCGCATGCTTCGTGATTCGCAACAATTTCGATCAGATCAATCGACGTATTCTTAAGTCTCAAGCCAAACTAACTAGGGGGAGATGACTCCCGAAGAGACGACTGATTTGACTACGGAGACATGTATGCCCCTTCGGTTTTACTCGACCTGCATGCTTCTTATGGCTGCCACTGTCACCACGCTGATGATTGCTTGGTACCTTTCCACTATTTTCCTGCGCCATTAACGAAATGAGATGAGTGCATGAACGGCGAGATCAAAATCACCCACCTCGAAGAGACAAAACTACGCATCGAAGATCGCACGAAGATCGTGCGTTACATGAAACTGGAAACCCTCCTGTTGATGCTTAAGCAGGGATGGGTTTTTATCCCGAGCCATGCGACTCTAGGAAGATCCGACCCCATGGAGACAGGCATCCTATTTGACCTTCCCGATCGATGGAAGTTCTGGGAAAAGTGGGCACCTGAAATCGGACAGCGTCTGGAAAAGTTCGCGATTGCGCGCGCGCAAAGGCAACGCCAGAGCTGGGGGTCTTTGAGCGGAGGCTCGTTCGACCCTACAGGGGTTCGATCAAACTTTCGCAAATACGTAGATGAACTCGCAGCCGAACGGTGCGTTTGGTGCTGGAATAAGTTTCGAAATTATTCCAATGCCCTCTGGCATCTTTACGGCAATCGCGGCGTGGCCGTAACGAGCACCGTCGGGAAGGTCAAGGCCGCCCTGGTCGAGGCTGGCGCCGCTCGCGGCATCGTCGCGCCGATCGCCTACATAAATCATGAGGCTACGAAAGCTTCCAAAGTCCTCACGAAAGAAGAAAACATTTTCCGTCCCTACCTTCTGAAAAGCATCGCTTTCGACTACGAGAAAGAGATCCGGTTCATCTTAGCTGGGCAACGCGAAATCCTGCGAGATCGTCGCGGCGTGCTGATTTCGGTCAAAGCCGCCAGCTTTATTGATGGTTTCAGGCCCTCGCCTCACCTTCAGTCAGAAGAGCAATCAATCATGAAAAGCATGATATTGGACATTCTTAAAGGAACACGCGCAGCAAGCAAGCCGCCTCCTCTCGAACCGGGTTGGATCAAACTGTACGCGCAGTACAGCGGCACGCCCTTTACGACGCAAGACAGCCTCTCAAATGTGTTTTTAGACATGCCGTAAGGGGACGCGAGCGCCGAAACGTCGGACGACAAAAAACCCGCCGAGTCTTCATCCACTGGAGATAGCGCTTGGCAGGTGCTTGCCAGACATTCAGAGAGTCACCGGAGCGGGCGAACATCCGGCCGCCCTTCGAAGAACGATGTAGAATAATCGCCTCAAAGCTGATAGAAACATGGGCCATGGCGATGAAACCCGGACGAGAAAAAGCTTTCGAGGCTGCGCTCGATTCACTCGATGAAGAACAACTAAGGGCGCTTGAGGGTTTGACCGCGGTCCGGATGGAGCACAAGGATATTGAGATGATCGCTCACGCAATGGGTAAAATCGTGACACTTAAAATGAAGGAACGCGGGATTATCTAGCTCGCTTTCCTTCGCCGCGTTACTCTTCATTCGGCTTCCGGCAGTTTCTCTAAATACTCCTGGATAGCCAGTACCTGCTCCGCCGTCGGATACTGTCTACCGGCCGGCTGCGATGGGCGTTCTCGAGGTAGTCGTTCACAGCAGTAATAAGATCCGCATCAAATAGCAAGTGGGCGTGCCCGTCGCGGCCCTTCGAATCCCTGGATTACCGCATTCCAGGTCCCAACCTATGATATTACCTTCCGGACGGACAGCGAAATGAGTTTTGAATCGCAACTTCGCCTGATGCGGGTCCAGTGCTGTTGGCCCAGCGTCCGAAATAGTGGCTCTTCTCTATACGAAATCGCGAAATTCTAAGTATCTCGCAACACGGCAAAGCCGTCATAACAGTACCGATATCCCTCTGGCATGTTAGGAACCTGAGCCTTACCGGGATGCACGCGAACCGGAATTCCGTTCAAATGATTTTCTGCCAGGGCTTATTCCCAGAGACCGGTTGCTGGTCAGCAATCTGTCGCCCAGTTTTGGGATCACGCCCACCTTCGCCTGTATAGATGATGATCCGTGGGACGCGATGCCACGCATTAGTCCTCTGTGAAGCTTCTTGTCGTGAAGCTCTTGTCGGTCACGAAAAAACGTCCCGGGATGGATGCCCGGTACGTCGCCCAGTACAGTCCCGTCCGCGATGGTCTCAGTATAGCTCACCTCGCCCTAGTTCCTTCAGTTTTTGGAGCGACGCCAAAATCGGTATATCTGCGGGAAGGAGTTGATATCGGCTGATCTCATCGATCTTTACCCACTCCAACCGGTCGTGCACGTTAGGACGAGGTTCACCGGCAGTGCAGTCCACCAAATATGCGACAATACGAAAGTTGCCGTGGTCGTAGCGATGCAAACTCTCAGCACATTTCTCACCCATTCGTGTCAGGATACCGAGTTCCTCGTCCAGTTCCCGCGCAAGGCATTGCTCTGGAGTTTCTCCGTTCTCGACCTTACCTCCTGGGAACTCCCAGAAACCAGCTAACTTCTGCCCAGCAGATCGGCGAGCAAGCAAAACGGAGCCGTTCTTTTGAATGATCGCAGCCGTGACGCGCGGGAATACGTATTTTGACGTATAGCGCAACGCTTGCGCACTTTAACTTTCGGATTAATTGTCTTGTTCCTTTTATGACATGGACCGTCTACCTCGACGAGAGCGGGACTCATGATGACTCACCCATCATGCTGATGGGAGGATTCCTTGCGAATACGGAGCAGTGGGAATCCTTTAATAATGAATGGCAGTCACTTTTAAAGTCTTTCGGTATTCAATTTTGCCATGCCGTAGAGCTAAGATATCGTACGAAGCAGTTTAAGGGTTGGTCGGTTGATAAGCGTAAAGAGTTCATTCTCGAAGCGAACCGAATTATTCAGGAACAATTGGAGTTAGGCGTCACTACGATAATAAGGAAAGACGACTATGACTCGATTTATAAATCGGCATCGAATCCGCAAAAGCTACGCAAGGATAGTAAATTTGGCGTACTGTTTCGAGGATGTCTTTCGTTTATCGTGTCGGCAGTAACAACGGATTTGGAACTCGCGAAACAATCCACTATTAATTTCATCTTGGAAGACGGCGCAAAAAATTCGGGCGATGCCAAGCGTCTTTTTGAGCTTGGTAAGTCTAACAACTTACCAGAATGGTCGCACTTGTTAGGTAGTCTCACTTTTGGTCAAAAACAATCTTACGGGCTACAAGCCGCCGATCTCGTTGTCTACTTTTCAAATATAGCTGAGCGGACTGATCATTGGGACAAACCAACCGAGATTGAAAATTCGTCGCACATCTTATCTCAAGGAGATCCAATACCGGCCTTTAGGTACTATCGCATGCCGATAAGGAAGAAAAGTTTGATCAGTTTACAGACCGACTTTCTATTGCCGCAAGATCAGCGGGTCAACATGCAGAGCAGATAATGCTTGATTAGTCGGCGTCGGACTCGATCGCTTCGGTGTCGTCGACAGGTTCGTCGCCGTTACCGTTAGGCTTGGCGGCGGACTGTTCGGGAAAGTACGTTCGTCGTACGCGTTACGCTTGCGCATGAGTCGACAAAGCTGCTACGATTCGCGCTCTCTTAGCGATGAGCGAGCCTCAGAAAAGTATTCCGCGCCCTTTCAAGCGGATACCTGTTGGCTAACTTAAAAGGATTGTTGGCCATTGAGAGCGGCTCGAATTATGCCGAAGTCCCAGACCACAAGGTCGTAGGAATTTCTTGCGTCTGTTGCGTAACTTTTTTGCGGTGCGATGAATTTCTTCAATTTCAACGTAGATCGGCAACCCAACCTCGGCGTACAGCACTGAAAAATCGTCGTTGAAGTCGTTTTCACCGACATGGATGAGAAAAGGATATCGCGTCAGCAGGTCTGCTGATTTTTGAAATCCTCGAGCAGTCAAAAGTCTTGCTGTTGCGGTTCGTAGTTTATTCCACTCGGTCTTTTCTATTGACGCTGGACCTACTTTGAATCCCATGGAACCAGATCCGTAGTAAAGAGTCAGCATGCTGAGACGTTAAAGCAGTTGGTTGAAGCCATCAAAAAAGAGTAGATCCTGCGCGAATGCTGGGGACTTCGGACCGATCCCAAACACCCCTTGAGCGAAAACCGAAAAATCTGGCGTCAATGAGCCAATCTCCCTCGTAAAAGGCTCGCCACTCTCAAGGTCGGTTCTCCTACAGAAAAATGATTGACATCATGCTAAATTGGAGACCCTCTGCGGCTGGCGGGCTGGTCTCGCAGCCCGATGGAATAATGCATAAGCCCGAGGGTGGCCGACAGAGGCGCAGATGTGGCCATAGTAAGCAAAGATCCAGCTGGAACACAA
>Ga0209647_1001061_pt1 | contig 24259 bp, 30 predicted proteins | sample GraSoi_2013_60cm_FD_185827 | JGI IMG/M metagenome (GOLD analysis project Ga0209647, IMG submission 185827) | Grasslands soil microbial communities from the Angelo Coastal Reserve, California, USA - Sample 9_17_2013_60cm (SPAdes) (version 2) | ecosystem: Environmental > Terrestrial > Soil >... | reverse complement strand
GGGCGGGCGAGCGGGCGCTCGCTGATTGGCGCGCACACCACCGCCGCGAATACCCCCAGCCCGATCGAGATCCACCACGCGAGATCGTAGCTGCCGGTGCGCGTGAAGATCAGCCCACCGACCCAGGCGCCGAGGAATCCGCCGATCTGGTGCCCGAAGAACACCAGTCCCGAGAGCATCGACACGTGCTTGAGGCCGAAGATCTGCGCCACCAGCCCGTTGGTGAGCGGCACCGTGGAGAGCCACAGCAGCCCCATGCCGAAGGCGAACAGATAGAGCGTCAGGGGCGCCTTGGGCGCGAGCAGCAGCGCCACGATCAGCAGCGAGCGCAGGCCGTAGATCCAGGTCAGCAGCCATTTCTTGCTTGTGCGCCCGCCGAGCCAGCCGGCGCCGTAGGAGCCGAAAACGTTGCCGAAGCCGATGAGCGCCAGCGCCGCCATGCCCACTGCCGGCGACATCCCCGCGTCCTGCACGTAGCTCGGCAAGTGCAGCGCGATGAAGGCGGTGTGCGCGCCGCAGACGAAGTAGCTCCAGAAGAGGTAATGGAAGGTTCGCTGGGAGACCGCCTCGCCGAAGGCCTCCGAGGCGGTCTGCGTCGAGACCGGGCCATGGCTCGCGAGGCGCCCGGCAAGCCCCGCGGCAAGCGGGATGATGAGCGCCGCGGTCGCGGCGAGCAGGAAGAGCGCCGCGTACCAGCCGATTCCGGAGATCAGCGCCTGCCCGTAGGGGACCATCGCGAACTGGCCGAACGAGCCCCCCGCGCCGGTGATACCGAGCGCGACGCTGCGCTTCTCCGGCGGGACTATCTTCGCGACGACGCCCATCACGACGCCGAAGGTGGTGCCGGAGAGCGCGAGGCCGATGAGCAGCCCCGCCGAGAAATCGAAGGCGAGGGGCGTGGACGACAGCGCCATCAACACGAGCCCGAGGATATAGGCGAGCGCGCTCGCGACCAGCACGCGACCGGCGCCGAAGCGGTCGGCAATGACACCCGCGAACGGCACGAATGCGCCCCAGAGCAGGTTCTGCAACGCGATCGCGAAGGCGAACTCGTCGCGCGTCCAGCCGTTGGCGATCGTCATCGGCGGCAGGAACAGGCCCATCGTCTGGCGCACGCCCATGGCGAGCATCAGGATCAGCGCGGCGCAGATGAGCACGGTGCGGGTCGATTTCATCGTGGTCGGTTACCCGGTCGGAGGCGGGCGAAAGGCCCGGCAGCCTCGATGATGACGCGGGCGAGCGCCAGCGCCTAACGAATTCGGTGCATCGCCTGCATGCGCCGCGCGCATTCATCGCGCGGCACATGGCCTCATTTCAGCCGGCGCGGAGTGAACTCCTCCTCGATGGACTCCTTGTAGTAGCTGGCGGGACTGGGCGAGGTCATGAGCCGCCGGAATACCTCCGGCGAGATGTTGGCGTACTCGAACGTTCCCGTCGTGGTCTCGACCACGAGCTTGCGGTCGCGCTCGTCGTAGCCGGCCGCCTTGAGGCCGGAGGCATTGAGGCGCTTCATTTCCATGACCGCTATCCTCCCCCTGCGCCCCCGGGGCCGGCGGGCGGGGGCGGCTCCTGCAGGATCGCCTCGACCTGGATCGCGATCCCGACCTCGTCGCCGACGAATGAAGCATAGCCCTTGAGACCAAATTGCGAGCGCCGGATCGAGGCGCTTGCGTCGGCGCCGCAGCGCTGCACCACCACGAAGGGCTTGCGCGTGCAGCCGAAGCGGCCGATCGCGAGCGTCACCGGGCGCGTCACTCCGAGCAACGTGAGCTCGCCCGCGACCGCGCGCGGCTGAGCAGCGTCGAATTCGATCTGTTCGGCGTGAAAACGGATGGCGGGTTGGCGCACGCTGTCGAAGAACTCGTCGCTCCTCAAGAGCGCGTCGAGCTGGGCGTTGCCGGTACTCACCGAGGCGCTGTCGATCTCGATATCGATCGTGCCGGTGCGCGCTTCGCGGTCGAGCGTCGCGCGCCCGCGCGCGCGATCGAAGCGCCCGCGCTGCGTCGCGATGCCCAGGTGGTCGACCGAGAAGGACGCGAACGTGTGCGCCGGGTCGATGACGTAGGTCTCGGCGGCGAGTGCGTTCGTGGCGACGAGCGCCGTCGCCAGGGCGGTGCGAGCGGCCCGGCGCCTCACGTGGCCTCGAGATCGTCGACCAGGCGCTCGATCTCTTCGCGGTGTCCGCGGTCGTGCCCGGCGATCATTCCCAGCAGGTCCAGGACGCAGATGCGCTTGCCCTCGAAGAAGCCCTCGCGCGCGAGCTCGGCTTCACCGAGCGGCGCCACGAGCCCGAGCAGCTCGCGGCGTGCGAACGCAAAAGCGCGCGCGGCGGCGTGGGCGTCTTCGGACAGGTAATCGCGGCTCGCGGCGACCGCCGCGCCGTCGAATGGTGCAAGATCGGGCCGCTCCTCGGCGAGCATGCGGCGCACGCGCACGAGGTAGCCCTCGCGCTCGAGGTCGCGCAGGTGGCAGGCGTGCTCGACCAGCGAGAATTCGCCTTCGCGCGGCCGGATGCCAAGCGCCTCGCCGCACTCCTCGAGCGCCGCGGCGACGAACGCCGGCATCGCGGCGAGCTCCTCGATCGCGCCCTCCAGGGATGCGCGTGGCAAATCGCGAGCGTTCATCGAGGCTTCTCCAGGCCAGTACGGGTCCAGGCTAGTGCGAGGCGCGGTCGCCCCAGAGCTGCTTCAGGCGCGCGTCGCGGCCGCAGCCGCTGCGGTAGAGCTGGTAGCGCACCGGGTTCTTGCGGTAGTAGTCCTGATGGTATTCCTCGGCCGGATAGAACGCACCCGCCATCACGATCGGCGTGACGATCGGCTCCTTGAAGGGGCGCGATTTATCGAGTGCGGCCTTCGAAGCCTCGGCCGCGTTACGCTGCGCCTCGTCGTGATAGAAGATCGAGGTGCGGTACTGGGTGCCGTGATCGCAGAACTGCTGGTCCTTCACGGTCGGGTCGACGTTCACCCAGTACACCTCGAGCAGCTTCTCGTAGCTCACCTTCTTCGGATCGTAGATCACCTGCACCGCCTCGGCGTGCCCGGTCGCCCCGGAGGACACTTCCTCGTAGGTGGGATTCACCTTGCGCCCGCCGGTGTAGCCGGAGATGGTGGCGGTCACCCCCGGAACCTTGTCGAACGGCGGCTCCATGCACCAGAAGCAGCCTCCGGCGAAGGTGGCGACCGCCTGGCCGGGCGGAACCGAGATAGGCGCCGCGAATGCTGCGAGCCCGGCCCATGCCGTAAGCGCTGCCAGCCATTTCTTCATGCGTGTCTCCATTTGGAAGTCGTGGACTTGATGATCGGTCGCGAAAGACGCTACCACCTTACGCCCGCTGCTCCCACAGCCACGCCGCGCCGCGAACGCCGCTTGCATCGCCATGCAGCGCAGGCGCGAGGCGCGTGCGCACCTCGTCGCAGAACACGTGCTCGCCCCAGCGCGCGGGGACGTGATCGTAGAGCCGCGCGATACGCGAGAGTCCGCCGCCAAGGACGATCACGTCGGGATCGAGCACGTTGATCACGCCGGCGAGCGAGCGTGCGAGGCGCGCCTCGTAGCGCGCGATCGTGGCCTCGCAACCAGCGTCCCTTCCCGCGGCGCGCGTCGCAATCTCCTCGGCGGCGAGCCTCGCGCCGCCGGTGCGCGCGTGGTCGGCGGAGAGTCCCGAGCCGGAGAGATACGTCTCGATGCAGCCTCTGCGCCCGCAATAGCAAGGCGGCAACGGCAGGTCGTCGCCTGTGGGAAGCGGCAACGGGTTATGGCCCCATTCGCCGGCGATGGCGTTGGCGCCCTCGACGACTCGCCCGCGCAGTGCGATCCCGCCGCCCACTCCGGTGCCGAGGATCACGCCGAACACCACGTCGGCGCCGGCACCGGCGCCGTCGGTCGCCTCCGAGAGCGCGAAGCAATTGGCGTCGTTCGCCATCCGCACCTCGCGGCCGAGGCGATTCTCGAGGTCTTCCTTCAGCGGTTGGCCATTGAGGCAGGTCGTGTTGGAGTTGCGCAGGAGCCCGGTCGCGCGCGAGCGTGCGCCCGGCGTGGCGACGCCGACGCTCGCGGCGTGGCCCAGCTCGCGCTCGGCCCCATCGACCAGCGCGCCGATCGCTTCGACGATCGCGCCGTAATCACTTGCGGGCGTATCGACGCGCCGGCGAATGCGCGCGCGGCCCGATGCGTCGAGCACGACGAGTTCGATCTTGGTGCCGCCGAGGTCGATGCCGATGCGGGAAGGAGTATCCATGCGGGGGCCGTGAAGGCCCCCGCACTATAGCGACCGCCCAGCCACGCCGCTAGCCCGGTGCGACGCCGTTCGCGGCCACGCGGCCTTCGATCATCACGGTCGCGCCGGAGGGCGTGGTGATGTCGCCGCCGATGAGCGCCGCCTGGATCTGCTCGGCGCTGGGCCGCGCTATGCCCAACCCATCGAGGCGACGGCGCGCCCCGGCGAGCGCCGACTCGGCCTCGGAGTAGCTCAGCGGTGCCGCAGCCGTGAACCCCGCGAGACTCACGGTGCGGTCCGGGCCGCGGGTCACGAGCGCGATCGAGCTCCCGCGGATGAGGCCCGAGACCAGCGCCTCGGCGTTGGCCTTGCCGCCGGCCCAGTCCGAATAACGCGAGGAAAGACTCGCGGCATCGAGCGCGGACAGCGGTGCGGCGAAGGCACCCGTCGTGAAGGCGAGCGATGCGACGAGGGAAGCGATGACGTGCGTTTTCATGGATTTCCTCCAGTGACCCTTTACACTAGGAACCCTGCATGAACGCATTGATTGTTTTCACTATCGGCGGGGGCCTCCTCGTGGACTACCACTGGTTGGCCTATGGCCAGGCGGTGACGAGCGCCGCGACCTGGATCCTTTGCCTCGCCTTGTGGGCGCAGTCCGACGCGCGCCGTCGACCGGCGCTGGCAGCCTGCCTCCTGATCGCCACCACGGGGGAAGTCATCCTGTCGCTCGGCTGGGGCCTGTACACCTACCGCCTCGACAACATCCCGCTCTTCGTCCCGCCGGGACACGTGCTGATCTTCTATCTAGGAACGCAGTGGGTGCAGCGCCTGCCCGAGCGCGGCGAATGGTGGGTGGCGGCACTCGCGTTCCCGGTGGTGATGGCCTTCGCGTGGACCGGGCGCGATACGTCCGGGCCCATCCTCTACGCGCTGTTCCTCCTGTGCCTGTGGATCTCGCCCTCGCCGCGCCTCTATGGAACGATGTTCGTGCTCTCGCTCGCCCTCGAGCTCTGGGGCACGTGGATCGGCAATTGGACGTGGTCGCAGCACGTGCCGGGGCTCGGGCTCACCATGCTCAACCCGCCGGTCGCTTCTGGCGCGTTCTACTGCGTGCTCGACCTGCTGGTGGTGGCGGCGGCGATGGGATTCGAAAGAAGGTACGGGCGCGTGCCCGTGTCCGCCTCGGACGCCCCCGAGGCGGCGAGCCCCGGCTTGAAGGCGAGCACGGATTCGACCCAGGATGCGACCTTGAGCGCGTGCTCGTCGCCGCGATAGCGGCCGACCACCTGCAGTCCCAGCGGCAGGCCGCGCGGCCCGAATCCCGAGGGAATCGTCACCGCCGGAAGCCCGGACTGCGTCCAGAGCGAGCAAAAGGACGCATCGCCCGTGTTCCCGAGCCCTTCCGGAGCCTCGCCGGTCGCGGGAATGGTCACGATCGCGTCGAAGCGATCGAAGGCCTTTTCGAACCAGCGGCAGTACTCGTCGCGGCGCGCGCGCGCCCGCGCGTATTGGTCGGACGTCACGCCATGGCCACGGTCGAGCAACTCGATGAGCGGCGGCGAGAGGCGGATGCGATGGCGCGACTCGATCAAGAGGAAGCTTTTCACGGCGTCGCGCGACAGCAGCACCATGACGTTGTCCCACGCGGCGTCGAAAGCCTTGGGCAGGTGCACCTCGCGCACCGCCGCGCCGGCCCCGGCGAGCTTCGCGACGCACGCGTCGAAATGCGCTTTCTGCGGCTCGCTCGCGAGATTCCACTTGGGCGTGCGCACGACCGCTATGCGCGGCGCGGACGCGAGCGGCTCGAGCGGCACGCGCAACAGGCTTTCGGCGCCGCGGAAGAGCGTGCCCTCGTCGCGGGGATCGGTACCCATGAGGCAGGCGCCGAACCACGCCGCATCGGCGACCGAGCGCGCGAACACGCCGACGGTATCGAGCGTGCTGCTGAAGGGATGGATCCCGGTGCGCGAGATCGCGCCGAAGCTCGGCTTGTAGCCCACCACGCCGCAATATGCCGCGGGCCGGATCACCGAGCCGAGCGTCTGCGTGCCGATCGCCACCGGCACGAATCCGGCGGCGACCGCCGCCGCCGAGCCGCTCGAAGAGCCGCCCGGCGTATGCGCGACGTTCCAGGGATTGCGCGTCTTGCCGGGCTGCCGGTAGGCGAATTCGGTGGTGACGGTCTTGCCCATCACCAGCCCGCCCAGGGACTCGAGGCGCCGCACCACCCAAGCCGATTGCGTCGGGACGTGCGTGGCGAAGATGCGCGAGCCGTAGCGCGTCGGAATGCCGCGCGTGGCGATGATGTCCTTCACGCCGACGGGGATACCGAAGAGGGGCAGGTCGCCCAGGATGCCGCCGGCGCGTTCCTCCGCCTCGGCCATGGCGCGGGAGGCGTCGAACCACTCCCAGGCCTGGATGCGCGGCTCGAGCGCGACGATGCGGGCCGAACAGGAGGCGATGTAGTCCTGCACCGTGGCCCGGCCTTCACGGCAGGCACGCAGGGCATCAAGCAATCCGAGAGAATAAAGGTCCATTATTTTAATTAGTTACGAGGCCCCGCCTTGGGGGCGGGCCCGGACCGCTATTCTGCCGTTCCCCGGAAGGGATTACTAGCCGAGCGCCGCTTTCAGGGCATGGACGCCCGCGAGAGCCACCACCTCGTCGTCGGCCGCCTTGACCCCCGACACCCCGACCGCCCCGACGATGGCCCCGTCGACCTCGATCGGCACCCCGCCCTGCAGGAGCGCCATGCCCTGGCCGATCGAGAGGAACGCCGTGCGCCCGCCGTTGACGGATTCTTCCAGCAGGCGCGTGGGCCGCTTCCACGCCACGGCGGCGCGTGCCTTCTCCAAGGCGGTCTCGATGCTCGACCATTGCGCGCCGTCGAGGCGCGCGGTGAGGATCGCATGCCCGCCGTCATCGACCACCGCAATCACGACGCGCCACTCGTTGCGGCGCGCTTCGGCTTCGGCGGCCGCGAGCGCCACGCGTGCAGCCTCGAGCGTGAGGGTTTTCTTCGCGGGAAGTTGCACGGTCATAGCCGATCATACCGCAGCAAATCCGCGCGCCGCCGCGGTAACATCCGCGGCATGACACTGAAAATCCATGGCATTGCGCGCTCGCGCACTTTCCGCAACCTCTGGGCGGCGGAAGAGGCCGGAGTCGCCTACCAACACATCCCCACGGACTCGAAGGCGGGAGCGAAACAGCCCGAGTTCCTCGCCCTGAATCCCAATGGCCGCATCCCGGCGATCGAGGATGGCGCCTTCGTGATGTTCGAGTCGCTCGCGATCAACCTCTACATCGCCAAGCGCTACAGCCCCGGTGTCCTTTATCCGGCGCGACTCGAGGACGAGGCGCACGCGTGGCAATGGAGCCTCTGGGGGGCGACCGAGATCGAGACGCCGCTGATCGAGATGGTCTCCAATCGCGTGGTGCTGCCCGTGGAGCAGCGCGACGAAGCGATCGCCGCGGCGGCCGAGGCGAAGCTGCCGCGACCACTCGCGGTCCTCGATGCGCACCTCGGGAAGACGGCGTACCTGCTGGGAGACGTCTTCACCATCGCCGACCTCAACGTGGCGGCGCTGCTCTACGCCGCGTGGTACCGGAAGATCGACCTCACGCGCTGGGCGCACGTGAAGGGTTGGCTCGACCGCTGCCTCACGCGGCCGGGCGCCGAGCGCGCGCGCAGGCTCCGCGAGCCGTGATGCGCCTCACCCCCCGCGTCTTCTTCGCGGCCATCTTCGTGGCGTGCGCCTCACTCCTCGCCTACGGCTACTTCTACCTGCAGGAATACAAGGGGCTCGACCCCTGCCCGATGTGCATCCTGCAGCGCTACGCCTTCGTCATGATCGGCCTCATCGGCCTCGCGGGTGCGATCCACGGGCCCAGGGGGCTCGCCCTCAAAATCTACGCCGGACTGGTCGCGCTTTTCGCCGTGGCGGGCGGCGGAGTCGCGATCCGCCACTCGTGGCTGCAGCACTTCCCGCCGCTGCGCGAAACCTGCGGCACGGACCTCGAATTCCTGCTCAATACGTTCCCGCTCACGCAGGCGCTGCCCAAGATCTTCGCCGGCACTGGCAGCTGCTCGAAGGTCGACTGGTCGTTCCTCGGCCTTTCGATCCCGGAGTGGGGCCTCGCCTGGTACGTGGCCTTCGCCGCGGGCGCGATCTGGATCGCGTTCTTCAGGAAGCCCGAAATGAAAAACGCCGCGTGAAGCGGCGTTTTTTCCCCCAGGCCCGGAGGGGCTCAGGACTTCGCGGGTGCGGCGGCGGAGACGCCGAGGATCTTCATCGCCTTGCCCAGGTCGTCGACGGCTTCCTGGTGCTTGCCGGCCTTGTGCTCTTCCTCGCCCTTGGCGCGCAGCATCTTGACTTCCTTCATCTGCGCATCGGTGAGCTTCGGATTCTTGGCGAGCGCCTCGTCGATGGCCTTCATGTCCTTCGGGCAATGGAAGGCGAGCGCGGTCGTTGACGCAAACAGCAGGGCAGTGGCGAGGGCCAGCAGGCGTTTCATGGATCGGACTCCTTGTCTTGTTGGGGGGCGCGGGTCGAAGTCTACTGTAATCGCGCGAACAGGTCAGCCCCCACCCCTATTCCCTCACCCGGCCGTGAGCTCGCGCAAATCGAGCAGCGCCTCGCCCCGCAGGCGCCCCTCGGCCTCGGCCCGCAGGATGTCGGCGGCGACCTCCTCGGGCGGGCGCAGCGTGCCTTCCGATTTCATCTGGCGGAAGCGCTCGACGTCGGAGAAATCCTGCTCGGAGGCGCTGCGGACGATGCCCTGCATCGGCGTGTCGATCACGCCCGGCGCGAGGCTCACCACTTCGACCGCGCGCGCTTCGAGCGCGACCACGCGAGTCGCCATGTCGAGCCCCGCCTTGGCGGCGCAATAGGCACTCCAGCCGGCGATCGGCCGGCGGCCGGCGCCCGAGGAGATGTTGATGATCCGGCGCAGCAGCGCGATGCCCTCGGTCGCCCGCAGGAAGCGGCGCATCAGCAGCATAGGCGCCACCAGGTTCACCGCCAGGTTGCGCTGGATCTCGGCGGCGTCGGCGCGCGCGAGCGGGGCGACCGGCTCGACGATGCCGGCGTTGTTGATCAGGACCGCCTTGGCGAAGCGCTTGTCGCGAATGCGCTGCTCGATGCGATCGAAGGTTTCGTCGATGGCCGCGGCGTCGGCGAGGTCCACTTGCAAACGCGCCCCGCCGGGAACGGGCGCATCGGGCGCACGCGCGAGCGCGATGAGCTCATTGTCCGAATCGGTGGCGATGCGCTCGGCGAGCGCCTTGCCGAGGCCCTTGGTGGTGCCGGTGAGGATGTAGAGGTTCATCGGACGGATCGGGTCGCGCGTGCCGACATTATGGAACATCAGGGATGCACGAGGATCACCTGCATGAGGCGCAGGTTGGCGCCCGGGAAGCGCGCCGTCCCCCGCACTACCTCGAGCATCTCCTGGGCTGTGGCGCGATCCTCGCCCGCGTACACGGCGACGAATCCCCGGGTCGCATCCACGCCCGAGTAGGTCACGTTGTTCTCGGGATCGCCGTCGCACTCGAAGTGCGTCGCAAAGACCTTGCGCCGCGGAAATAGCTCCTGCAGGCGCAGCCGCTCGACTTCGGCAAGCGTGCAACGCGGCACCGAGCGCAGGATAACGGCATAGAACCCGAGCGAGCGCTCCTCGGAGCGGGCGAGCGGCTTCTCGGAGAGCACGAACGGCAGGTCGTTGGCGCGGAACCCCGGGCGCCGCCCGCCGCGGCGAGGAAAAGCGCTGCAAGAAAGATGTCGCGAACCTTCATGGCCCACCTGCCCCGGAATGCATGGCCGGGTATGATGCGCTCGACGTCGCCAAAAAGGGGGAGATGACATGAACAAGACGTTCGCAGTGTCGGTGGTGGTGATGTTCGTCGTGTCGATGATCCTCGGATTCGTGGTGCACGGAGTGCTCCTTGGCCAGCAGTACGCGGCGCTCACGCCGCAACTGTTCCGCGGGGAACACGACCAGATGGCGCACTTCGGCTACATGATCGCCGCGCACGTGGTCATGGCGATCGGCTTCACCTGGGTGTACCGCCAGGGACGCGAGAGCAAGCCCTTCCTGGGCCAGGGCGCGCGTTTCGGTCTCGCCGTGGCCGTGCTCGCGACGATCCCCGGCTACCTCATCTATTTCGCCGTCCAGCCAATACCGAGCGACCTCGTGGCGCAGCAGGTCGTGTTCGACACCGTCGCGATGGTGATCCTGGGAGTCGTGGTAGCGGCCGTGAATCGCGACCCCATTCCCGCACGCGCGTGACGCAAGCCGGCGACGCCGCCGCGGGGACGATGGTCGTCACCGGCGGCGGGCGCGGCATCGGCGCGGCCACGGCCCGGCTCGCCGCCGGGCGCGGCTACGCGGTGTGCGTGAACTACCTGCGCAACCGCGAGGCGGCGCAAGCGGTGGTGGCCGCGATACACGACGCCGGCGGGCGCGCCATCGCGGTGGCCGCCGACGTCGCCCGAGAGGCCGACGTGGTGCGCCTCTTCGACGTCGCGCACTCCGAGCTCGGCGCCGTGACCGTGCTGGTCAACAACGCCGGGATACTCGAGCGCCAGACGCGGCTCGACGACATGGAAGCCGAACGCTTCGAGCGTGTCTTCGCGACCAACATCACCGGCGCATTCCTTTGCGCGCGGGAAGCCGTGCGCCGCATGTCCACGCGCCACGGCGGGCGCGGCGGCGCGATCGTCAACGTTTCCTCGATGGCTTCGACCCTCGGATCGCCCGGCGAATACGTCGACTACGCGGCCTCGAAGGGCGCGATCGATTCGCTCACCATCGGCCTTGCGCGCGAGGTGGCCGACGAAGGCATCCGCGTCAACGCGGTGCGCCCGGGCGTGATCTACACCGAGATCCACGCGAGCGGCGGCGAGCCCGGGCGCGTCGAACGCGTGAAGGCCGCCGTGCCGATGAAGCGCGGCGGCCATCCGGACGAGGTGGCGCGCGCGATCCTGTGGCTCGCCTCGGCCGAGGCCTCCTACTCGACCGGGGCGTTCATCGACGTCTCCGGGGGAAGATAGCCATGGCAATGGAGATCGTCGTCACACGCCGCGACGCGGTCGTCGGCATCGGCTTCAACCGCCCGCAGAAGAAGAACGCGCTCACCTGGGAGATGTACGAGGAGCTCGACCGGAGCCTGCGCGCGGCCGAAGCCGACGACTCGGTGCGCGCCATCGTCTTCCACGGCACCGCGGACACGTTCACCGCCGGCAACGATCTCGAGGATTTCCTCACGCGCCCGCCGCAAGGCGAGGATTCGCCCGTGTTCCGTTTCCTGCGGGCGGTGACCGGCGCGGCCAAGCCCCTGGTGGCGGTGGCGACGGGACCCGCCGTAGGCATCGGCACGACCCTGCTCCTGCACTGCGAGATCGTGATCGCAGGCGACAACGCGCGCTTCGCCCTGCCCTTCGTGCAGCTCGGCCTTGTGCCGGAATTCGCCTCGAGCTACCTGCTGCCGCTGGTCGCCGGATACCAGCGCGCCGCCTCGCTGCTCCTGCGCGGCGAAGCGTTTGGCCCGCAGGAAGCCCGCGAGGCTGGGTTCGTCACGCGCATCGTGCCCGCGGCCGAGGCGATGGAGACCGGGTGGGAGGAAGCGCGCAGACTCGCCGCGATGCCGGTGGAATCCGTGCGCCTGACCAAGGCGCTGCTCAAGCGCGCCCATGCCGCGGCGATCGAAGCGCAGCTGAGCGTCGAGGGCGGTCATTTTCGCGCGCTCCTCGCGCAGCCTGCGGCGCGCGCGGCGCTCGCCGCCTTCCTCGAGAAGCGCAAGCCGCGTGTGTAGGAATAGTCCCATTCGAGGCGGAGGGAATCTCCGAGGCCGGAGCGCGGAACGAACCGCGGCGGCGCGCGCCCAATGGGTTCCATCCGCATCCGGGAGGCCCCGTGACTTTCGCCCTCTACCTCATCGGCTTCATCGTGTTCATCGCCGGCCTTGCGTGGCTCGCGACCGTCCTGGGCGTGTCGCAGACCTACGTGATGATCGGCGCGGTGATCCTGCTCGGCATCGGGATCTTCACCGCCGCCACGCAGACGCGCGCGAAGGACCCGCCCTCGACCTGAGCGGCATGTTAGCGGGCGCTAACACGCCCATTTGTGCGGCGCAGCAAAGGGGCGTATAGTCCGCGCCCATTCCGGGCAGTGGACGAAAGTCCTGGTCCGGATCCAAAAATGAACGATTCCACCGCTCGCTCGGCAGATCCGGCGCTCGCGCAGCATCGCAAGGCCACGGCCGCCCTGGTCCTCGGGGCGATCGGCGTCGTCTTCGGCGACATCGGCACCAGCCCCCTGTATGCCCTGAAGGAGGCGTTCAGCCCGGAGCACGGCATCGCGCTTACCCCCGACAACGTGATGGGCATCCTCTCGCTCATCGTGTGGTCGATGGTCTGGGTCATCACCATCAAGTACCTGGTCGTGATGATGCGCGCCGACAACAACGGCGAAGGCGGAATCCTCGCCCTTCTCGCCCTGGCGCTGCGCGAGGCGAAGGGGCGACCGCGCCTGAAGTGGACCATCATCGGCTTCGGCATCTTCGGCGCCGCGATGTTCTACGGCGACAGCATGATCACGCCGGCGATCTCGGTGCTCTCCGCGGTCGAGGGCCTGGAGATCGCGACCCCGGTCTTCGGCAACTTCGTGATCCCCATCACGATCGGCGTCCTCACCGGCCTCTTCTTCATCCAGAACCACGGCACCGGCCGTGTGGGATCGTTCTTCGGGCCGGTCACGGTGATCTGGTTCCTGGCCATCGGCACGATCGGCGCTACGCAGATCGCGAAGAATCCCGCGGTGCTCGCGGCGCTGCGCCCTGCGTACGCCGTGGATTTTATGTTCGGCAATCCGCTGCCCGGCTTCCTGGTGCTGGGCGCGGTGTTCCTCGCCCTCACCGGCGGCGAGGCGCTCTACGCCGACATGGGCCACTTCGGCAAGCGCGCGATCCGCATCGGCTGGCTCGCGCTGGTCTTCCCCGCGCTGCTGCTCAACTACTTCGGGCAGGCGGCCTTCGTGCTCGCCAATCCCGCGGCGATCAAGAACCCGTTCTACCTCATGGTGCCCGACTGGGCGCTCTACCCGATGGTGGGCCTCGCGACCTGCGCCACCGTGATCGCCTCGCAGGCGGTGATCTCGGGCGCGTTCTCGATGACCCGCCAGGCGATTCAGCTCGGCTACATCCCGCGCCTGGAGATCCAGCACACGTCGCAGCGCTCGATCGGCCAGATCTACGTGCCGTTCGTGAACTGGACGCTGTTCATCGCGGTGGTGCTGCTGGTGCTCGGATTCCAGAGCTCGAGCAACCTCGCCAATGCCTACGGCATCGCGGTGGCGGCGACGATGGTGATCGAGTGCGTGCTCGCGATGGTGGTCGCCCGCCTGATCTGGAAGTGGACGCTGCCGGTGGTCGTGATAGTGATCGGCAGCATGCTGGTCGTCGACCTCGCCTTCCTCGCCTCCAATGCGGCGAAGTTCCTCTCCGGCGGCTGGTTTCCGTTGCTCGTCGGCTCGGCGATCTTCGCGCTGCTGATGACGTGGAAGCGCGGGCGCGCCCTGATGTTCCGCAGGCTCACCGAGCAGGGCATCCCGCTCAAGCCGTTCCTCGAGGGGCTCGAAGCGCATCCGCCGGCCAAGGTGCAGGGCACCGCGATCTTCATGACCAGCCAGCCCGACACGGTGCCGCACGCGCTCTTGCACAACCTCAAGCACAACAAGATCCTGCACGAGCAGACCGTGTTCCTCACCATCGTCACCCACGACGTGCCCACGGTTCCCATCGAGGACCGCGTCCAGCTCGAGCGCCTGGTGAACGGCTTCTACAAGCTCGAGGCGTGGTACGGCTTCATCGAGCAACCCGACATCGACGAGATCCTCAACTCGTGCCGCGTGCGCTATGGGCTCGGCTTCGACGTGATGGACACCTCGTTCTTCCTGTCGCGGGAGACCGTGATCCCGACGAGCGAGACCCCGGGCATGGCGCTGTGGCGCGACCACGTGTTCGCATGGATGTCGCGCAATTCGACCCGCGCGACCGATTTCTTCAACGTGCCCGCGAATCGCGTGGTGGAACTGGGCACGCACATAGAAATCTAAGAGGATTATGAACAGCGAGATCGCGGCAGCGCGCGGGCATCCGGCGGTAGTCGCCTCGATCGTGACTGCGGCAATCGCGCTCACCGTGTGCGCGCTCGTGGCGATCGCGTGGATGCTCGGTTGGGTCGGGACGAAGGGCGCGGTCCCTACGCCGGCGAGCTTCGCCTCGCCGGGACAGCAGAACGCGGGCACCGCGCCCGGCGTCGCGCTCCTGCCCGGAGAAACACTGGTCACCGATGCGCCGGCGCCCAATTCCGTGGCGCCTTCGGCCACGAAACCGGCGCCGGCGAGCGCGAGGAGTCCCGAGGTCGCGCCGCCCTTCACGACGCTGGCATCGCCGCCCTTGCCCGCGACGCGCAACACGCCGTCGACTCCGAACTATTCTCGAGCCGAGGTCGAGGCGCGGCCTCGCGCCGTATGCATCAACTGCGGGACAGTCGAGTGGATCCACCCCAGCGGCGACGGCTGGGAGCTGCGCGTGCGCTACGACGACGGCTCGGGCGAGGTGAAGCGTTACGACGAGCGCCCGCGGCTGCGCCGCGGCGACCGCGTGCGCCTCGAGCAAGGCCGCCTGCTGCGCGACTAGGCGCCGGCGGCGCCTACTGCGCCACGAACTCGAAGCGCTCGCCCGCCGGTCCGCTGAACACCAGCTTCGCACCCTCGCGCGTCACGCGAGCGCGATCGCTCACTGCGGCGAGCACGCGCCTTTCCAGGTCGGATGCCGGTCCGACGCAACCCCGCTTCGTGGCCGCGAGAGCGCCGAGGCGAATCTCGCCGCCTTCCTCGCGCCAGGTTCCGCTCAGCAGATTGCAGCCGCTGAATCCGGAAAGCCGTCCGGGTGCGAACTCGAGCCACGGAATGATGCGCGCGTCGGTGGAAGGATCGACCACGCCTTTCCAGCGCGTGCCGGCGAGCGGCGATGCCGCGGGTGTCGCGGGCGTCGCGGCGGCGCACGCGGCGATCGCCGCGCACGAGACGACGCCCAGCAATCCTCGCAGGCTCACTTCTTCGCCTCCGGCGAATACGCGCGGAACTTGAGGGCTCCCGCGGAGCCCGCCATGACCATGGTGTCGGCGGTGATCGTGTAGCTCGACACCGCCTGCAGCACCTCGAGCACTCGGCTTTCTGCCGCCTGCGCGCTCGTATCGGCGCAAAGCCGGCGGTCCACTTCGATGCGTCCGATCGCGATCGCCCGCGCGCCGACCACATCCTGGACATAACGCGCGACGAACATGCTGCAGCCCCCGAAGCCCTCGACGCGGCCATCGCCGAAGCGCATCTGCGGCTGCGTGCCCGTGAGCGGCAGCTCGAGCACCACCTCCCAGCGGGTGCCGACGAACGGCTTGGGCGGCGGCTCCTTTTCCGCGGTGGCGCACGCGCAGAGCAGGAACAGCGAGGCAATGATCGTCCACGGCTTCATGCATCCTCCAAACGGGGCGTCACGGAAATGCTCACGGCTTCTCGGCGAGCGCCTTGAGGTTGGCAAGCCCGAGCTCGAAGTCCGGGCCGGCGAAGCGATCGACCATCAGCACGAGGTAATGGCGCAGCGGATTGCCGCCGACGTCGCCCTCGCTCGACCAGGTGACGCGCGTCGCGTTGCCCGTGGGCTCGAAGCGGAACGCGCCCTTGAATTTCATGGCGTAGTTGGGAAAGAGGAGCGTGTACTCGATCAGGCGATCGGGCTCGACGCGCGTGAACTCCATCACGCCGCTGCCCTCGGACTTGCTCACCCACGACCACTTCGCGCCTTGGCCGAAAGGCGGGCCGAAGTGCGTGATCTTCATGTCCGGGTCGCGCTGCGCCCACGGGCCCCACTGCGCCCACTGTTTCGGCGTGGAGACCAAATCGTAGACCTTGCTCGCCGGCGCATTGACGACGGTGGAGCGCTGCAACTCGAAATGCGATGGCAGCAGGAAGCCGGTCCCCACCAGCGCGAGCGCCGCGATGCCGAGAAAAGCCAATGCCCACTGGACCGCTTTCATGACGCTTCCTCCGGCGCCTACTTTACACTGGAGCGATGTGCAGCCGTTACTTCCTCGACGCCGATGGCAACGTGATCGCCTACACGTTCCGGGTGCCGGTGGACGACCGTGTGCGGCGCCGCTATAACATCGCGCCGACCCAGGAGGTTCCGGTAATCCGCGAGAACCGCGCCGGCGACGCGCGCGAGATCGCGATCGCGCGCTGGGGGTTGGTGCCGCACTGGGCGAAAGACCCCTCGGTGGGCAACCGAATGATCAACGCCCGCGCCGAGGGGATCGATTCAAAGCCCGCCTTTCGCGACGCGGTCGAGCGGCGCCGCTGCCTGGTGCCCGCCACCGGCTTCTTCGAATGGAAGGGCGCGCCGGGACGCAAGCAGCCCTACGCGATCAGCCTTCCCGATCGCGGCGTTTTCGCCTTTGCCGGGCTCTGGGAGAAGTGGAAGTCGAAAGAAGGCGAGAGCCTGCGCACCTTCACCATCGTCACGACGGATGCGAACGAGGCGGTCGCCGACATCCACGACCGCATGCCCGTGATCCTTCCCGAAGGAAGCGAGGAGACCTGGCTCGCGGGCGAGACGGCGAGCGCACTGCAGCTCCTCAAGCCCTACGAGGGCGCCGTCACCTTGCGCGCGGTAAGCAGGCTTGCGAGCAGTCCGAAGAACGAGGGGCCTGAGGTCCTGCGCGATGCGGAGAGCGACCCCGGCCGTCAGGGCGAGCTTCTCTAGGAAGCCCTAGGCGAATTCGACCTCGCGCGCGGCTGCGGCGAGCGGACGCACCGAAGCGCGCCGGCGCGCGAAATGGCTTTGCAGGATGCGATAGACGTCGGGATCGAAGGCGATCTCGACGCGCGTCTCGGCGAGCGCGGCAAGCTCGTCTTCCGAGCGGGCGGTGCCGATGTGCGACCAGCGATCGAAGACGTGCGCCTCCTCGAAGCGCCCTTCGGGATGGCGTTCGGTCACGGCCACGCGTCCCGGAAACGGCCAATCGGCCACGCGCCAGGCAATGAGTGCGGTGGCGAGGCGCAGGTTGTGCTGCTCGGGAGACTCCTCGCCGATGCACGCGCCGCGGCATTTCCTCACCTGGCGCGCGAAGCACGGCCCGCCGCGCTTTTCCCATCCGAGCAGGCGCCAGCACAGGCCGTGCTCGCCCGCGAGCCCTTCGAGCATCGCCTTCACGTGGGCGCGCGTGGCAAAGGGACCGTAGAGCGATTCGCCGTCGTGAGCCCTCGCATTCCAGTCGATGTCCTTGTTGGCGAGCACCTCGGGCGCCGAGCGCATGTCGGGAAGGTGGACGAAGCACGCGTTGAGCTTGCGCCGCAGGCGGTGGTTGCGGAGCGGCAGGAGCTCTTTCACCAGGCGCGCTTCGAGCAGCAGCGCGCCCAGCTCGCCCGCGGTCTCATCGACTTCGATGCGCTGGATCTCGCTCGACAGGCGCGCGTCGTTGGCCGAGCGGTAGTCGCTCGAGAAGTGCGAGCGGATGCGGTCGCGCAGGTTGACGCTCTTGCCGACGTAGATCGGCAGGTCGTTCACGCCGTAGAAGCGGTACACGCCCGGGCCTTCCGGAAGCCCTTCGAGGGCATCCGCCGGCAGTTGTGGCGGCAGGCTGGGGATCTTGAGCAGGCGCTTCGCCGCCGCGGCAATCTCGTCGATGTCACGCTCGCGATAGAGCATCTGCACGAAGCGCCAGATCGCGCGCGCGTCGCCCAGCGCCGAGTGACGCCCCGTGCGCGCGGCAGATTCCGGGGCAATCGCATCGTGAAGTCCGTGGCGTGCAATGAGCGCGTCGAGCCCGTGGCCGATCGCCTCGGGATAGAGCCGGCGCGCGAGGCGCACGGTGCACAGCACATCCGCGGTAAAGGCGATGCCGGTGCGGCGGAACTCGTGCTTGAGGAATCCATAGTCGAAGCGCGCGTTGTGGGCGACGAAGACGCGGCCCTCGAGGCGCTCGAGCACCTCGCGGCGCAGCTCGGAGAAGGTCGGCTTGCCGCGCACCATCGGGTTGGTGATCCCCGTGAGTGCCTGGATCTCCTCGGGGATGCTGCATTCGGGGTTCACCAGCGTCGACCACTCGTCGACGAATTCGCCGTCGTCGACGCGCACGATGCCGATTTCCGTGATGCGATCGCCCGTCGGGGTCGTTCCGGTAGTCTCTAGATCGACGAAGGAAATGGCGGGCGCGAACATGCCCATCGATTGTAGCGATAAAATAGTGCATGGCCCGCACCCGCGCAAAATCCCCGCCCCGCCTCACCCGTGACGCCGAGCGCCTGATCGCGCTCGCCAACGGCCTCAACGCCTCCGGCAGCCTCACCGAGGACCGTTTCTGGGAAGGCGAGATGTCGGCGCTCGCCGCGCGGCTCCTCGAGCACGGCAACGACGCCCCCATCGACGGGGCGCTCGACCACCTCTACCAGACCAACCTCGGCGCCTACGACACCCTGATCGAGCTGGTCGAGAACGAGAGCGAGTCGCTCACGGTGATGCAAGGCGATCGCGCATGGCAGGCGCTGCTCATCGCCGCACCCGTCGTCGCCTGGTCCAAATACGCGATTCCCTCCGGGGCGATCGCGCCCGACGAGGCCGACACGCTGCGCGTGCAGCTCCAGGCGCACGTGCTCGCCGCAGGCGCGCGCGTCGCGTTCGTGCCCTACGTGTATTCGATCGACCAGCTGCCGCGCCACTTCTCCGAGCTGCGCAAGCTCGCCGCGCGCCTCGCCGAGAGCGCCATCTCCGGCGAGACTCCGCGCATCGATCTCGCGCGACTTCCGGAGACCGCGCACCTGCTCGCCGACACGCGTTTCTTCGTGGCGTGCGCCGCGGTTCCGCGCGGGCAGGCCGTATTCCGCTGGCAGGAGGACGCCTCGGGCCACGCCGGACGCGCGGGCAGCCTCGAGCAATGGATCGCGCAGGCGCGCCCGACGCTTGCGAAGCTCCTTCCGGGATGCGTGTTCGAGTGCCTGCTTCCCGATGCGTACTACGTGAATTGCCGCGAGTCGGATCGGCGCGTGCGCCCGTTCGGCATTCGCGCGGCCATCGCCTTCCTCGAAAACGCGCTGAAAGTGAAGGCCGGCGACCTGCACGCCGTGATCGCGGGCTTCGGCGAGGAGCGCGTCGACGAATACCGCGTCGGCTTCTCCGCCGACGGCGGTTCCGAGGTGGCGCACGGCGTCGTGTGGCCGCTCTACGGTCGCGAGGACGAGACCGCGCGTCCCGGGCCGCTAGAGGAAGTGATGGCGCAGCTCGCCGAGAGCGGCCTCACCGAAGTGAAGAAGCTCGCCGGCACCTTCACGCCCGAATACTGCGAGGACTGCGGCGCGCCGCTCTTCGCGAACGCCGAGGGCGAGATCGTCCACGCCGAGCTTCCCGAGGAAGCCGACACCCACGCCGCCCACTTCCATTGATGGGGTCAGACTCCATCAATGGACGCCCTGTCCGAGGTTCTCCGACTCTCTAGGTTCACCGCGGGCGTCACGCTCGATGCGGCCACGCGCGCGCCGTGGTGCGTTTCGGTCCCGGCGAGCGGCGCGGTGGCGCGGGCGCACCTCGTGGTCGAGGGGCAATGCGTCGTGCGCGCCGGGCTCGGCGACGTGGTGGCGCTCAGGGCGGGCGAGCTCGCGCTGGTGCCGCGCGGCGACGCCCACGTGATCGGAAGCGCTATCGGCGACGAGACGGTGCCGCTCACGTCCCTGCTGAAAACTCCGGTTGCGGGCGAGATGATGCCGATCCGCCTCGGTGGCTCTGGCGCGGGCGCGCGCTGGATCGCCCTCACCGTTTCGTGCGAGCGCCACCTCGCGGAACCCCTGCTGAGCGCGCTGCCCTCGGTGATGCGCGCGGATCTCAGCAGCGCATCCGCCTTCCACTGGCTGGTCGACGCCCTCGGGCTCACGCTCTCGGCGAGCGCCGCGCCGCCCGTGGGAGCGACCGCCGAGCGCGCGCGCCTTGCCGAGCTGGTGGTGATCGAGGCGATCAGCCGCTACGTGTACGAGCGGCCACCCGGGGGCAAAGGATGGCTCGCAGGCTTGAACGATCGCTTCGTCGGCCGCGCGCTCGCGCTCGTGCACGGGCGCCCGTCGGAAGCGTGGACGGTGGAAAAGCTCGGCCGCAACGTCGGGCTTTCGCGCAGCGCCCTCGCCGAGCGCTTCAGCGACGTGATGGGCGAGCCGATCTTCGCCTTCCTCACGCGCTGGCGCCTCAACCTCGCCGCCGAATACCTGCTCACCACGCAGCGCCCGATCGAGGCGATCGCGCACGAGGCGGGCTACGAGTCCGCCAGCGCCTTTTCGGTCGCCTTCAAGCGCGTTTTCGGAAAACCGCCCTCGATCTGGCGCAAGCGCGCGCGCAAGAAACCCGGCTAGGGCTTGAGCGCGCGGTAGAGGTAGGGCAGCGAGACGTCCATCCGGTAGTCGACGTCGGAGTGGTTGTCGTCGAACTCCTCGTAGCGGTGCTTGATCCCGGCGGCGGCGAGCCGTTTGGAGAGGATGCGCGTGCCGTAGTGGATGTGGTACTGGTCGCGCCAGCCGCAGTCGATGTAGATGCCGTGCAGCGACTTGAGGTTGCGCCGGTGCCTCGCGACCATGTTGATCGGGTCGTTCCCATGCCAATGCTTCCAGCGGCCCGGGACCGGCTCGCCGGTCTCGAGGTTGAACGGCAGGCGGAAACCGTTGGGAGCGCGCGGATCGGGGTCGTAGGTCGCGGCCATGCATAGGTTCATGATGCAATGCCCCTCGGACATCGAGAGCTTGGGCTTGCTCCACACCGCTTCGAGGAAGCGCCGTACCCGTCCGTCGTCGAGGCCGCGCGCCGCGCCCTTCTCGTCCCGGCGCACGTCGGCGGGCCCGGTCTTGCGCGGCCGCGGGCGATAGCGCGATAGCTCGTTCAGCGTGTTGGGCCAGTCGTGGTGGTAAACGAACTCGAAATAGGAGTCGCCCGAATGGTCCGCGATCGCGCCCCACGTCGAGGCGTAGCGCATGCCGTGCACGATCGCGCCATAGCCGCCCGAGGACTTGCCGAAGCAGCCGCGATGGTCGCGCGAGGCGAGCGTGCGGAATTCGCGGTCGACGAAAGGGACGATTTCCTTCGTGAGGTAATCGGCGTAGTTGCCGATCGCGGACGAGTTCACGTATTGGTTGCCGCCGAGCGCGGTGAAGCAGTCGGGAAACACGAAGATCGCGGGGCCCATCCTGCGCTCATGGATGAGGCGCGCGGCGCGCTCGGGGACGTTGTCGCCGAAGTTCTTCCATGCGATGTGCGACAGGCCCGAGCCGGTGAAGCCGACCATGTCGTAGAGGACGGGGAAGCGCCGCCCCCGGCCGCGCGTCGCGCCTTCGCTGTATTGCGGCGGCAGCCATACCGCCACCTTGCGCACGTGCGGATCGCCGAGCGCGTTGCCGCGCAGGACCTTCGAGTCGTGCTCGAGGACGACAACCGTTCCGGCGCCCCAGCGGGGCCTTTTCAACGCCATTGGATGACCCTCTCCCCGGCCCCTCCTGGAGGAGAGGCGGATTCTTCTTCAGGCTTGCTTAAGAGGTTTGAGCTGCTGGGTGCCCGACTTCGCCGCCTCGAGGAGCGCCTTGCGCACCGCCTTGGTGACGTCCACCGTCTTCGACTTGCCGCCGAGGTCCGCGGTGCGCACCTCGCTCGTGGTGACGCGCTCGATCGCGCTCATCAGGCGCCGCGCCGAGTCGTGCTCGCCCAGGTGCTCGAGCATCAGCACGGCGGTCCAGAACGTGCCGACGGGATTCGCCACGCCCTTGCCGGCGATATCGAATGCCGAGCCGTGGATCGGCTCGAACATCGACGGGAACTTGCGCTCGGGATTCAGGTTCGCGGTCGGCGCGATGCCGAGGCTCCCTGAGAGCGCCGCCGCGAGGTCGGAGAGGATGTCGGCGTGCAGGTTGGTCGCCACCATCACGTCGAGCGTCGCGGGCTTGAGCACCATGCGCGTCGTGACCGCATCGACCAACTCGCGATCGACCTTGACGTCGGGGAAGTCCTTCGCGACTTCGAAGAAGATCTCGTCCCACATCACCATGCCGTGGCGCTGCGCGTTCGACTTGGTGACCAGGGTGAGCTGCTTGCGCGGTCGGTCTTTCGCCAGCGCGAAAGCGAAGCGGTGGATGCGCTCGACGCCCGCGCGCGTGAACACGGCGACCTCGGTGGCGGCCTCGATCGGCAGCCCGCGATGCACGCGTCCGCCGTTGCCGGCGTACTCGCCCTCCGTGTTCTCGCGAATGACGACCCAGTCGATCTCATGGCCGTTGGTGAGCGGGCTCTTCACGCCCGGGAGCACGCGCGCCGGCCGCACGTTGGCGTACTGGTCGAATCCCTGGCAGATCGGCAGGCGAAGGCCCCAGAGCGAGACGTGGTCGGGGACCTTCTGGCTGCCGACGGCGCCGAAGAAGATGGCGTCGAACTTCTTCAGCTTCTCGAGGCCGCCTTCGGGAATGTAGTGGCCGTTCTTGAGGTAGTAGTCCGAGCCCCAGGGAAGCTGCTCGACCTCGAGGCGGAATCCGCCGTCGGCGACCGCGGACGCCTCTAGGACTTCGAGGCCCGCGGCAATGACTTCGGGACCGATGCCGTCGCCGCCGATGGCGGCGATTTTGTGGACACGCATGATGCCCTCCTAAGTCATCCCGGGCGCCCTCGCGGGCAATGGGCCGGGATCCAATTCACTGCTCACGATACCTTGGGTCCCCGCCGTCGCGAGGACGGCGCGTCGCCAGCGCGTAACGGCGTTACGCTGCGACGCGTCGCTTGTACTCGTGCGTGCGTGTGTCGATCTCGATCCGGTCACCCGTGGCGCAGAAGGCCGGCACCTGGATCTCGAATCCGGTGGAGAGCTTCGCGGGCTTGAGCACCTTGCCCGACGTGTCGCCGCGCACCGCGGGCTCGGTGTACTTCACCTCGCGCACGATGGTGGTCGGCAGCTCGAAGGAGATCGCGCGCCCCTCGTAGAAGAGCGCCTCGCCCGACATGCCGTCCTCGATGTAGTTCACCGCGTCGCCGAGGTTGTCCTTCTCGATGTCGATCTGGTTGTACTCGCTGTCCATGAACACGTACATGGGGTCGGCGAAGTACGAGAAGCTGACTTCCTTCTTCTCGAGCATCAGCAGCTCGAACTTCTCGTCGGCCTTGTACACGGTCTCCATGTTGGAGCCGTTGAGAAGGTTCTTCATCTTCATCTTCATGGTGGCGGAGTTGCGCCCGCCCTTGTTGTACTCGCCCTTGAGCACGACCATCGGGTCCTTGCCGACCATGATCACGTTGCCGCTGCGCAATTCCTGAGCAATCTTCTGCATGAGTTCATCCCGTATCAATTTCCGCGGCTTTTCCTAGCGGAAAAGCCTGTTATTTTAGCACGTTATCCGTGAAATCCACCAGGGCGGCGGCGAGGTCCGGACGGATGGCGAGCCCTGCGCTCCATGCCCTCGCATGCGCCTCCAGCGCATCGCGGCGCCCGACGAAATCGGCCCACGCCCCGCCCATTCCGGGCCGCAGCTCCGAGCCTTGCGACTCGTCGGGGTCGCGCCGGTTCCACGCCTCCCAGAGCGCGGTGACGGCCGCGGCCTGGGCGCGATCGAGCCCCGCGGTGTAGCGCGCGAGAAAAGCGGCGAGCTTGACCCAGTGCGCGCCGTCGTCCTGCGGATAGATGTGCCAGACGAACGGCCGGCCGGCCCACTGCGCGCGCACGAAGGAGTCCTCGCCGCGCACGAAGTTCACGTCGCTCGCCCACAGCAGCTGGTCGTAGCGGTCCTGGGCGAGGAACGGAATCACGAACGCGCGCACCGAGTCGAGCGCGCCGCCCGCGGGGCCGATGCCGCCGAGGGCTGAGGCGGCGGTGCCCTCGGGCGCGACGATCCATGCCGGGCCGGAATGGCGCTGGAGGCTTCGCATGAGGCCGGCGACCGGCGCGTCGGCGTAGCTGAAAAGGCTGATCTTGAGCC
>Ga0209647_1001058_pt1 | contig 24273 bp, 20 predicted proteins | sample GraSoi_2013_60cm_FD_185827 | JGI IMG/M metagenome (GOLD analysis project Ga0209647, IMG submission 185827) | Grasslands soil microbial communities from the Angelo Coastal Reserve, California, USA - Sample 9_17_2013_60cm (SPAdes) (version 2) | ecosystem: Environmental > Terrestrial > Soil >... | reverse complement strand
GATTGATTACCTTTCTGCTCCTCGCCGTCTGGGAATTGGCTGGAAGTCTCTACGCATTGCACCGGAAACAACATCCACTTCGCGTTTCCAGTAAAATCATTTGGTTTCGGCTCCCCCACCTTGCTTATCTGCGTGTAACCTGCGCCGCCTTGGCTGCCGCGCTGAGCTTACTGGTCAATCGATTACCAGCCGGTTCTCAATTTTGGCTCACGTTATCGGTCTGCGTGCTTTTGTTCGGTTGGATACTGGGCGAGCGTTACATCTTTTTTGTGAGTGCGGTCGCCCCGCGAATGCCAGGAGGGGTGGCTCCGTGAAGCGACTTCCAGAGAAAGTGCGCCGCTTGATTCGGCAGAAGGATGGCCCCCAAACGCAGGAACTCGTCCTGCATCCAGGTAAGTTTGGATTAGGCCAGATTCCGGCGCGTCTGGAGCCAGATGACACTACTACCTTAGTATGTGGGTTCTGTTCAACCGGATGCGGGCTCAAAGCGCATCTGCGCAAAGGTGAAGCGATCAATCTGAGCGCTGATCCCGATTATCCCGTTAACCTGGGAATGGCTTGTCCAAAAGGTTGGGAAGCGTTGACTCCGCTGCGAGCCCATGATCGAGCAACAACGCCGCTGCTACGGAACAGAGCCTCGGGACGATTAGAATCGATTGATTGGGAAGGCGCTTTGATCCTCTTTTGCGAACGCTTGAAGGAGATCAAGCGTGCCCATGGCCCGGAGTCGGTCGCGTTTCTGAGCACCGGCCAAATTGTGACCGAAGAAATGGCTTTCCTCGGGGCACTCTTCAAGTTTGGCATGGGATTCTTACACTGCGATAGCAATACCCGCCAATGCATGGCAACTTCCCATGTTGCCTACAAGCAGTCGTTCGGATTCGACGCGCCTCCGTATACTTACGCTGATTTCGAGCAATCTGACGTGCTCATCTTTGTCGGATCGAACCCTTGCATCGCGCATCCAATCATGTGGCAGCGCGTTATGCAAAATTCTCGAAATCCAACCATCATTGTTATCGATCCACGGAAAACCGAAACCGCGATGGCAGCGACGATCCATCTGCCGATCCGGCCAAAAAGCGATCTCATGCTGCTCTACGGGTTGGCAAAGATTCTCGTCGATGAAGGTTGGATTAACCGTTCATACATCGATACACACACGGAGGACTTCAACCAGTTTGCTACTTTTTTGGAAAAATTGTCCCTAAGCGAGGTCGCTGCCAGATCAGGCATCTCGCTAACGCAACTCCGGCAGGTAGCAAAGGTCATTCACGAGGGGGAGTGTGTGTCTTTTTGGTGGACGATGGGAGTTAATCAGGGCCATGAAGCCACACGCACAGCGCAAGCGATCATCAACCTGGCTCTGATGACCGGGAACATCGGCCGTCCAGGCACCGGCGCCAACTCTATCACCGGCCAGTGTAACGCGATGGGATCACGGCTTTTCGCTAATGTAACTAGCTTGCTCGGTGGTCATGATTTCGCCAGCGCCCAAGATCGGACAAAGATCGCGCAGCTTTTGCAGATTCAGCAGAGCGCAATTCCCACCCAAGATTCATGGCCATACGATCGCATCATCGAAGGCATCAAAGAGGGCAAGATTAAAGCACTTTGGATCATCGCAACGAATTCGGCGCATTCCTGGGTAGATCATGACGATCTGAAACGCGCCTTTCGCAAGCTCGACTTTCTTGTAGTGCAAGACATGTTCACCACCACAGAGACGGCGGAGCTTGCGGATCTCATTCTCCCGGCCGCGGGCTGGGGAGAGAAAGATGGAACCTTTATCAATTCCGAACGCCGCATCGGACTGGTGAAAAAAGTGGCGCGTGCGCCCGGCGTGGCATTGTCAGATTTTAAGATCTTCCGCTTGATTGCGCACTATTGGGGTTGTGGCCCTCAGTTTTCGCGTTGGTCTTCCCCCGAGGCAGTTTTCGAATTGCTGAAAGAAGCTTCTCGCAATCAGCCATGCGACTTCAGCGGCATCGAAAGTTATGCTCATCTGGACCGGTGTGGCGGAATTCAGTGGCCCTATCGCTCGCACGACACCCTTGATAACAATGAGCGCCGGCTATTCGTGGACGGAAAATTCTTCACGGCAAACCAACATGCGCGATTCCTCTTCGCGGAGCCCGTCTCCCCTCCGGAAACTCCAGACCTCGAATTTCCGCTCTGGCTATTGTCCGGTCGAGGCACCTCCTCTCAATGGCATAGTCAATCGCGAACCGCAAAATCGGACGTGCTACGCAAGTTGTACCCGGAGCACCTTTACGTCGAAGTGAATCCGGTCGACGCAAAAAAACTTGGAATTGATTCCGGCCTGCGAGTGATGGTTTCAACCCGACGCGGTTCGTTGACCGCGACGGCATTCGTTACTTCAACGGTCTCGCCGGGATCCATTTTTCTGCCGATGCATTATCCGGAGGTTAATCGATTGACGATCGCAGTGTTTGATCTCCATTCGCGGCAACCGTCCTACAAGGCATGCGCGGCCAGGCTTGAGGTTTAAGTCATTAGAGGTTGCCGGTCGTTACCGATTACAGAGCCTATGGATTCTGATTTCCGGTTCTAAATCCCCACTCACCCGTTCCACCTGAGGGGCGACGTTTTTTCATTTTGATTTGCTATCGCTTCCTAACCCGACAAGGTATTGACTACCTGATTATGCCTGCGATGTTTTCGCGGCTCAGTTCGCGCGCAGTCCGGGAAAAGGAAATCGAAGGTAAAGGAACGGTAGTACTCGCGGCAACGCGCTCTGAATAAAAGGGACAGGGCGATCGTAGGATTTCCCCAGGGCAAAAGTCAGTATCCCCATAGCAACACACCTTATTGAATTATGCGCGACCATCTATTTCTACTGAAGCCGGGCTTTGAGGTTGGTGACGGCAAAAATTACTACTGTCCGCACTCTGCTCAAGTGGAGGGCGTTCTCGCTTTTTATCCTCGCCTACGGCTGGAGATGGATATCACCTATCTTAAGTTCGCGCGGCCGCGCCAACCGATTGTGGATTTGATCGGCGCAGAAAACCAGAGCGCACCGGTTTTGGTCGTAGGCGATGCCGCAACAATACCGAAACAACTGAAGCCGGGAGTTGCTAAGGGGCGCTCATTCTTTCCCGGCGAAGAAGCAATCGCGGAGTATTTGGCGTTGCGGTACGGCATCGGCTGGCCGCACAAAGGTTAGCAGGTCGCGGGTTAGCAGGTTGCGGGTTGCGGGTTGCGGGTTAGAGGCGCACTTGTGCTCGCCGTCGTCCTCGTCTTTGCACGCCGACGTGTCCGACGACGTCTCCGCCATAGCTTTAGCGACGGCGGAAGCCCAGGCTTTAAAAAACTCGCTTAGCATCCCGACGGACTCAGATTCAGTTTCCGGTGTTGACGTCGCTGTCGCGTTTCTGGCGTCGCTCCTTGGAGTTGTCCTGATCAAGCGATTTCATTCGTCGTGTGTCTGAACAACAGAAAACCGGTAAGCATGTGACACGCCTATGAGCGCACGAACGTTGAAATCAGAGTATCTGGTACTCTCCCGAGGCACCAGTTGGCATAAGATCCTGACTCCGGAGGATATCGAGAGAATGTCGGCCCAATTCACGGCCTGGTTCGAACGACTAAGCAATGAAGGAAAAATCGAAAACGGCCACCGGAAAATTGGCACGGGCAATTATCAGGGCAATGGCTGATCGGACGTTTCGCGGTCGCGGAACGGCACGCCCTACCAGGCGGGGTTCCTCACTCCCTTAGCCGCACTTCCGTTTTCTTCAGAACTGATTCCAGGCTCCCGAACACAACCGCGAGCGTTTTTCGATTATCGACAACACTCGGTTCCGGCTGTTCGCCTCGTTTAATACTTGCAATGAAGTGCTCTAGAACCGGAAGACGACGCTCCCAAACCGGCTCGTGGGTGAGAAGTTCCTGTGGTTCCTCGCCCGGTACTTCCAACCGGACCGAAGTCAGATTTTTCCCATCGATATTCCCGTTCCAAAAGAGACGCGCCTTGTCGCCGATAAATTGCCACTCCCCTTCCCACGAAGTCACCGGACCACCGCGGGCACACCAGTCACCGTCCCACACGACTGGGAGGTTTTGCTGCAACCGCAGCAGGCAGATCGCGTTGGAAGGATGTTTAAAGGCGTTATCGGGAGTGTCATGCTCCATGGCCACGACACTGATAACTTCCCGCTGCGTTGTGTAACGGAGCAGATCGAAATGGTGTACTGACATATCGAGAAGGATGGAATGCGGCAGCGCGTAGATTGGATGTTCCCGATTGCTGATTACATCGGGCAGGTGTCGCCGGAACCGGATCCTGACGCCCTGCAGTTCGCCGATCTCACCAGCCGCCAAACGTTCTCGGATGAATCCTGCAGAATGCAGGAACCGATAGCCTTGCGCAGCCATGACCTTGCCGGCGGAATGTTCGGTCGCGGCAGCGATCTCATTCGCTTCTTCGATCGATGTCACCATCGGTTTTTCAACTAGAACATGTTTTCCGTGGCGAAGCGCTTCCATGATTACCGGCTTGTGCTGGTCGGGGTTAGTGACAACTAACACGGCGTCGCTCGGCACGCTTTCCAGTGCCTGGTTCACACTTCGAAAGCAGGGAATCCCGAGTGTCTCCTTTGACCATATAGCGGCTGTCTCCTTGACATCAACGGTCGCAACGACCGCAGCGAGAGGATGCGCCTTTAGTAGTTCAGCCCATTCCTTTCCCCAAAATCCGATTCCAACCACAATAAAGTCCATGGGAGCAAGGTTACAGGTTACGGGTTGCAAGTTACAGGTCGATGTCCTCGCCCGTCGCTTTTCGTGTCCTTGTGCGCTTGCGTGACTCTCTGCGATCAGGCAATCTCACCCTTTGGAGCGCTAACACTGCCAACTTGTAACCCGGAACCCGCAACGCCTAACCGTTGCAAGTTACAGGGCCATTCGTCCTCGCAGCATGCGGGCGAGGTTAGAGGTGGCGGAGTGGTCATTGCAACTCCTGTGGTGTGAGGCTTCGCATCGGCGTTTGTCGTTCGGCGCTCCCACGTGCTATCGGCGTTCCGGGTTTGCTGTTTCTTGGCTATTGGCTATTGGCTATTGGCTATTGGCTATTGGCTATTGGCTATTGGCTATCGACCCTGCATGGAACCGTTTTACGATATCCTGAGAAAGTATCCGGAGCTCGCTATCTTTTTGACCTTAGCGATCGGCTTTTACATTGGCCGACTAAAAGTTGGCGGGTTCAGCATCGGCTCGGTGACAGGTGTGTTACTCACGGGCTTGGCCATCGGGCAGCTCGGCATTCCAATCTCGCCGGCGATTAAGTCAGTGTTTTTTCTATTCTTCCTTTTTGCCGTTGGCTACGGAGTAGGACCGCAATTTTTCCATGGTCTGAAGAACGACGGAATCTGGCAGGCATTGTTTGCGGTACTCGTTTGCCTCGCGTGTCTCGTTACGGCTTTTTTCACCGCCCGCGTTTTGAACTTGGGCATCGGCTATGGTGCGGGCGTCTTTGGCGGTGCGTGCACGGTTTCCTCGGTACTCGGCGTCGCGACTGACGCAATCCATCAGTTGGGTGGCTCAGCGAATGCCCAGCAGCAAGAGATCAATGCCATGTCGATCGCGTTCGCGATTACGTACATTTTTGGTACTGCCGGTGTTTCGGCATTCCTGGCGTTGCTCGGACCAAAAATCCTCGGCATCAACTTAGCTGCCGAGTGCAAAGCGCTGGAATCGGCGATGGGCGGGGACGAACCGGATCCTTCCGTGCATTCGACGTATCAGATGATCAGCGTACGGGCTTATCGAGTGACAGATCCCACTTATTGCGGAATCACGATAGCCGAGTTCGAGTCACGATTTCCGAACGAGCGGATCTTTGTCGAACGCTTAAGACAAAACAAAAAGATCGTGGACAGTACTCCGGAAACAAAGATCCAATTAGGGGACGTTCTGGCTATCGCCTCACGAACCGAGACTTTGATTATCGACGCGAGCCGGTTCGGGGTGGAAGTATCTGATCCGGCGCTGCTCGATTATCCCAGCGAAACGCTGGATGTAATGGTCACCCGCAAAGAGATCGTCGGAAACACGCTCGGCGAATTCGCGGAAATGGGCCATGACCAGCGTTCACGCGGCGTGTTCCTACGCGCGTTGATTCGCGGCGGACACGAGTTGCCGTTCAATTCAGGAACAAAAATCGCCAAAGGGGACGTCCTACGAATCAGTGGTTCACAGCGTGACGTGGAGCGGGTTGCCAGATTTATCGGTTACCCGATTCGCCCGAGTAACGTAAGTGATGTCACTCTAGTAGGTATCGGCATTTTCCTCGGTGCACTGGTCGGCTTGCTTAGTATTCGCGTCGGTCAGATACCGATCAGTCTAAGTACGAGCGGTGGAACGCTCTTAGCTGGCCTGGTTTTCGGGTGGTTACGATCGGTGCATCCGAATTTTGGTAACATTCCTGAAGCTGGTCTTTGGGTGTTCAACAATGTTGGACTCGCCATGTTTGCGGCAGTGGTAGGCATTCAAGCCGGTCCCCAATTCGTGGCTGGCCTTCAGCAGGCCGGGCTCATCCTTTTCATTGCGGGCGTCATCGTGACGATCGTACCGATGTTGATTGCGTTGCTGATGGGCAAATATCTCTTCAAAATGCATCCAGGCATTTTGCTCGGCGCCTGTGCAGGCGCCCGCGCTTCGACCGCCGCCTTATCGGTCATCCAGGACGCGGCGCAGAGTCGGGTGCCGGCGCTCGGCTTTACGGTTTGTTTCGCGGTCGCCAATACGCTTCTCACGATTTGGGGCGTGGTGATCGTGTTGTTATTGAAGTAAGCAAGGATGCTATTTGAGTTTCGACAATGGGAGGCACAAGGCAAAACCACTGGCTGGGGGATGCCCCTGATTACCTCGGCGGCGGTTGATTGTGCGCCGACAGGAGTTGTAATGCGGCTCTTGTTCATGGCGTCAGCTCTCCGACGCGTTCATGCGATATCTAAGGCGGTTGCTGATGAGGCAGCAACTTCGGTACCTTGCAACTGATAGCGTAGCTCGCAAACCACCCGAATGCAAAATGCGTCGGCGATGTGATCAGTCTCTATATTCGTCTCGCCCTTCCGCCCCGAACATTATGCGGCGTGCCATCGACAGTGCTCCCGTCGGACGATGCGATTCCGGAGGTCTTGATTCTCCATAGAATCGTCATATAACATGACCTTCGCTGAGCCCGTCACGGCTGAAGGCAAAGAAGACAACGCGCCCGCCGCGGCCTGGTAATTCGTTGGAACTGAGCTTGATTGCCGATCAGTTTTTCTTCAATAACAACGCGGATTCGGGCAGCACGCAGTTGAAATGGGATGCTTACCAGTTTCAGGAACAGCTCCTTGCCCGGCTTCACATCGGGGACAAACTCACATTTACGTTCGCTCCTGACTTCTTGGGCTATAACGACGCCTCGTCGGGCGGCATGCCTGGCGCGCACGGAGCCATCGTACCGCCCGCCCAGGTGCAGGGTCAAACGTTCGAGCAAACTACCACCGGTACCCCAGTCACTTTCGGCAAAACTCTCGGCAACTCTCAACCTTTTCCGGTCACCGAGCGCGACCTGAACATTATTCTTGCGCCGGGCGACATCACCTACAAGATTTTTGGCAAGCCGTTGGGCCTGTACTGGGATTTTGCGTACAACTTCTCGGGGGACGATCGCTTCAACGGAGACTACGGACCCTTGTACTCAAGCTACTTCTACGTTGGGACGTCGTCGACGCCAAGCTTCAGGATTACGAAGACCCGGTGCGCCAGGATGACGACTCCTACGTCACTGAAATTCAAGTTCCGATAGCCAAGGTCTAGAGATCGTCTAAGCTGCGTTGCCGCCCAAGTAGCATGCCGGACTAGCCGAGCAGCTCCTCGCGCAAGACTCCGTGGAAGCGGGGAGCTGGCTCTCGCCCAAATCTGCCGCCGTCGATCAAAAACTGGTTAAACCTTGATCGGGGATTGGACTGCGGGCAAAGAACAGATGCGATAAGCGGCTTTAGCGATCTCGTCGATTTGGGTCATTGGAGCTCCTTCCTACCGTGAAAACGGGCTTTCGTCCTCCTCGTTTTGTGGCTTGGTAGGTAATGCTCGAAGATTTCGTTATTGCGATCAGGCTGATTGGGGTAAAGCCGCGAGTGAGTCGCCAAGTGCAGGTGTCGGGCGAATTGGGATTGCGTCGATTTCATCAGGTAGTCCAAGCAGTCATGGGATGGGAAGATACGGGCCTACATCTCTGGCGGGGTGCGTGCGACGACTTTGGCGATCTGCGGCAATTTGTTCCGCCGGGACCGGAAGACGAGCGCAAAGCTACTGTAGCCGATTTGTTTAACATGGTCGGGGACACAGCAACTTATGTGTACGATTTCGATGCACAGTGGACACATGAACTGCTGTTAGTTGATTTCGCTGAGCCGAAACGCTTTCCGATTCTGTTGGATGGTACCGGTGCATGTCCGCCGGAAGGTATTGGCGGTGCTCACGTTTATGAGGAGTTTAAGCGCGCTCTGAAAGATCGTTCGCACCCAATCTGGAGGAGCGATCGCGAGCTGATGCGCGACTTTCAAGGATTCAATCCAAAGCAGTTTCGTATACATGCGGCAGCCGAACATCTCGACCAGCTTACGTTGAAATGGCAGAGAAAAAGCCGACCAAAGCCGAAAGTTCAATCCCGCTCATTAATTGTGATCGATAACGAACCGATACGCCGGCGATATCGCCAAGAATTAGATCGGGCGCGGATAGACCTTCGGAAACTTGAATCGGAGCTTGAACGCTTCAAAGGCATTGACACCAATTCGTTCAAAAGCTGGCTGCACGCCACGTTCCCAGTGCGACTCAGCCGGATACGTGAATTGCACGAGGAAGGCGCACGATTGATGAACCGTTTGAATTTGATGCGCTTATTCCAAGAACATGGAGTCAAGGCTCCAGGCCATGCTTACCGCCGGGCGGTTCGAGTTGAGTCCGGGGAAGATCCCATGCCCGATTTTCCGGCGTCGAAAACGCCGGAATGGACCGGCGAACGAGAGGAAGAGCGGGAGATTTTGAGGACGGCAATGAAAGATCTGGCGGAAGATATGGGTATCGATGCCGATTCGGTGGACGACGAGTTAGACGCAGTGTTGGACAAGGAGTTCAGAGCGAAACAAGAAAGGACTCCAGACCGCCGCGAATGCCAGTCCATTTACCGCCAAATAGCGTTGCGTTTGCATCCGGATCGCGGCGGAGCAATGACCGAACCCGAGGCTCAGATCTGGTATCGCGCCCAGGAAGCCTATGCCGCCGGCGACGTTCTCACCTTGAAGCAGCTCTGGGCGCACATCGCTAACCGAGAGGAAAATGTCTCAGGGCTTTCGTGTGGGGAGATGATTTTGAGCTTCATCGAGACGCAAGCTCAAATAGAAGCTTTGCGCATGCTGCGAAACTCGCTCAAGCGTGAACCGGTATGGAATTTCTCCAGATTGAACATCAAACAGCTTCGGGCGCGACACATGCGGGCGGAGAAGGACTTGGCCGCACAAGAAGAATCGATTCGACAAGCATTGGACAATTTACGCACAGAATGTAGACGGCTTTCCGCGCTGCAGCAGCGTTGGGAATCGAAGCGTCGCGGAGGGGCGGAACAGATTAACCTATTTTAGGAAGTTATCGCAGAAAAAGACTAGCAGTACGCCAGCGGTGCTCACCTGGACTGAGTTCTCAAAACCACGCATTTCGCATCCGGACGCAGGGTGTAATATGTAAAGCGCCTACATTCTCAGGAGGTCGACACATCTCAACTGCCCGCACGTCTCGATTTCCCGCAATTACTTTGTTCCGCTGACCGGCGAACCCCCCCCGGCAAAGGTATCTCCGTCGAAATGATCCCTGAGCCGGAAATCGTCAACCTTCCTGTCACCACCAACCGGTTCCGCCATAGATTGCCCTGACACGAGCGAACTCGCCAACCCTCCCTCGCAGCGGCGTATCGGCAGCCAGTACCCCAATTGGCTTGAGCAGTCGTCCAGTGCGGCGATTGAAGATCAACAGAAATTTCACCCCAAACGCAGACCGATTTCGAAAGTCGGTAGAATACAAGCTGATAGCTCGAGCCTGCCCACTGGAAAGCTCTCTCAGAAGTTGCCAGTCTTCGCCGGCCTCGATCTCGTTAGCCTGAATGGCCACATAAGGACTCTGATTGAGCGAAAGCCTCTGCTGAGCGTTAGCGCGACGGAGGAAGTTCCGTAAGCGTAGTTTAGCTAAACTCACTTCTTGCGGATAAGGTCGAGCCTCACCAAGCGCATAATCATCCGGACCGTACCCTTTGGGTCCCGAAGGCATTAGAAACTCGCACGAGCTGAGTAACAGCGTCAGCAGCAGCGCAAATGGACCATATCCTTTCACGGAAAATCTCTCATTCATAATCTCTAACAGGCGTTGAGCCAGAGCAACTCAGAGAAATGCTATCGAAATCCTGTCTACCACAGAGCCACGAAGGAATCGATATGCCGTGCCTGACGGTTGATGGCCACTGCTAAGTCCTCTCTCCGCAGCGCTACAGAAACAACTAACCATTCCAGATCTCGATTAGTCGAGTGATCCTTGGAAGGTCTAAGCGTACTATACTTTCCGTTTCGTGTGCTCTCTTCCGTAGGTGAATTCGGCGACGATAGCGAGGAAGAGGGCCGTTGTCCCGAAGCCACAAACGCCCCACCAGCCCGCAACGTGCCAGCACCACGCGCCTAGGTAAGAGCCAAGCCCGCCGCCGATGAAGTAGCAGAACATGTAAACCATGTTGAGCCGGCTCCGGGCGTTCGGGTCGATGTTATAGATGCGGGTCTGGTTGGAAACGTGACCACTCTGCACGCCCAAATCCATCAGGATGACTCCGACAATCAGGCCGGCGAGGTGCTTGCCGGCAAAGCCCAGGAAAAGGAATGAGAACAGGGATAGCCAGAGCGCAACTCGGATGGTGAAACGTGGTCCGTGTTTATCGGCCAGGTGGCCGACCGTCGGCGCTCCGGCGGCGCCGACGGCGCCGACCAAGCCGAAAAAGCCAGTGATGGCGCTGGCGCTAGCGTAGTGGTAAGGCGCTCCGCCAAGAAAAAAGACCAGCGTGGTCCAGAAGGCGGAGAAGGCGGCAAAGAACATCGCGCCCAGTAACGCAGATTCACGGAGGACGGCGTGCTGGCGGACAAGCTGGAGCGTCGAGCGCATAAGTTCCGGCCAGGAGATAACCACTTCGGGGCGGCTGACCGGGAGTTTTGCCCGGACAACCAGGGCCAGGATCAGCATCGCTCCCGCTGCGATGCCATACACAGCGCGCCATCCAAGCAGCGCCCCGATGGATCCGCTAAATGTGCGTGCGAGTAAAACGCCAAAGAGAATTCCGGCCACGACGGTACCCACAACACGGCCACGTTGTTGCGGAGCGGCGAGATGAGCGGCAAACGGAACGACGACATGCACGTTGGCGGCAAAAACGCCAACGGCAAAGGCGGCGCAGCCGAGCCAGAGGGCGTTCGGTGCGGTTGCCATGAGCAACAGCGATATGAACCCGCCGATCACCAGAAGAAGAATCAGCGAGCGGCGCTCGTATTTGTCCCCCAGAGGCACGAATAAAAACATCCCAAGCGCCGTGCCGGCTTGGCTGAGCATGGCAACGGTGCCGGCCCGCGTGACTGACATGCCAAAGGTGTTCGCAATGTCCGCCAGCAACGGTTGGACATAATAGATGTTGGCGACGATCACGCCGACCGTGATGGCCATCAACCACACGGTGGTTTGCGGAAGGAGCCTCTGTTCTGCACGCTCTGCGAGTGGTTCAGTTCCTGCCTTGGCCATATCCAATCCGTGATTCTGAGCCTTGGTTCTTGAGCGTCATACCCCACTGAAGCGTAGCTTTTAAATGCGCTCACGCAAAACTCAAAGCCTGGCGCTGGTTTCCTTATAGCTGCTTGATGCTTGATATTTGACCTCTTTCACGCAAGCTGCCGGCCATCTACGACGCGGGACCAGCGGCGGTCGGCAGCCTTTTACAATGGCAGACATTCTAGAACTTTGATGAAACTGATCTTCTTTGACCTTGACGGCACACTGTTACCTGGAACGACGGCGTCACTAGAGATTGCGCGAGCTACAGGAACGACAGCGCAATTGCTCGATCTGGAGCGCTCGCATCCATTTGTCGTGGGACCGCCTCTAAATATTTTGCGTCCCGATGGAACCGCCGCGTTGCGCGAAAAGGCCTCGGCTTCATACGAAGGTGAAGATCTTCTGGAATCATTCCACACAATGCTTCGCATGACGGGCTGCGATGACACCAAACCAAAATGAGCGAACGGAACCTGCATCGAAGCGTTTCCCTCTCTATCCCGCTGCTCACCGGATGCTCCGGACCTTAAGTAAGGAAGAGCAGAGTCTATCGGAAATCAGTAAGAACTTTGTGGGCCCCGTTGCATTTGCAAACGATCTCGATTGCTTCCCCTCTTAGGGCTTTCGATCTGATTGGTGCCGGACGTTGTCCGGCTGTAGCGACGGCAACCGGCATTGGACTGGGAGTCGGGAATTGCGCTTCGCTTCCCTCAACTAAGCGAGAAATCTTGCTCTGGATTGCTTAGCCTTCACCGGGCATCTCTGGATTATTCGCCCGTGGAGATGGCCATTCGCCAAGCTCTGGATCTCGCAGCGACGTAATCACGCGATTTTGATCGTTTGGCTCAATGTCGCGAGGCAGAATCCCACTCTCCGCGAGAAGCACCTATGCCGAGGTCGCGCGCTTGGCGGCGGCGATAAAATTTTTCGTGGCCGATGAATTGACATGTTTGCGGTATGCGACACCGACCACGTGTGGCGGGTGTGTCGGAGTGAGTGGACGAATTTTCAAACGTGGCCCGCTCAAACGATCGAAGCCTTGCTGAACCAGAGCCACACCCCGACCGGACTCGACGGATGCGATGAGACTCGTGGCACCGTCGTGCTCTTCCGCAACTGGCGGCCGGCGTTTCAGCGGCGCGAATAAGTCGGAGAGCCAGCCGTGGTATTCGGGATAGTCAGCGCGGGTATAGGCGATGAGTGGTTCGTTGGCGACTTGCTCCAGAGTGACTTTGCGAGCACGCGCGAGCGGATGCGCGGGATTCGTAGCCAGCCAGACGCCGAAACGGCAAAGTTCCTTGAACACGATTCCGGTCAGGACTTTTGGTGGCACCTCAATCAACAAGGCGGCGTCCAGCTTGCCGTCGCGCAATCCGCTCAACATTTCCCGGGTGGACATGTCGTAAAGCTGAACGCGTACGCCGGGATTCTCTTCGTGAAAAAAACGCAGTGCGCGCGGGAGCAGTTCCACTGTCAGGGATGGCGCGTAGCCGACGTGAATTTCGCCGAGCTGCCCACTGGCGACAGTTTTGACCGTCTGCACCGCTTCATCCACCCGTTGCACCGCCCCGCGGGCTTCCACGAGAAAGACGCGTCCGGCTTCGGTGAGCCTCAGCGCTTTGGGGCCGTGGTCGAAAAGCGCGACGCCAAGCTCATCTTCGAGATCGCGAATCTGCCGGCTCAGCGGCGGCTGCGAAACGTGAAGCCGCGCCGCTGCGCGCGTGACGCTTTCTTCTTCGGCGACGGCGACGAAGTATCGCAGGTGGCGGAGCTCCATCCGCTTCAAGCATACCCGTTTAGCATGGTGAGCCAAGCGACAAGGTATTTTCCAATTCCCCGGTTTCGGATGAACTGCCAACCGTGAAAAGCACGCCCATTCGCAAACCCGGTCAGGATATCATGCTCGCGCCAGGAAGTGCCGCGCTGATCCTCATCGACTATCAGCCTCCACAAGTTTCCGCGGTCGAGTCCATAGACAGATTCATGCTCATCAACAACGTCGTGGCACTAGCCAAGACCGATCTCGACCAGTTCATACCCGACAGAACAGTTCAATCCGAAGCGTTAGTTGGAAAACACTAATCTATGAAGCCACACTTCATTATTGTAGGTGGCGGCTCGGCCGGCGCGGTTCTGGCGACTCGGCTGAGCGCCGATGCGCAACGCCAAGTCTTACTGCTTGAGGCGGGCCCGAATTTTAGACCCGACAGTTACCCCACGGTCCTGACAGATGCGAATGTCGTCGCAGGCTCGCCCACCTTCGATTGGCAGTACCATACCGAGGACGCCGCCCGTCTTGGCCACAATATCCCCGTGCCCCGTGGACGTGTGATCGGTGGCAGCTCGGCGGTGAACGCGGCCGTGGCCATGCGCGCGAGACCGGCCGACTTCGCGCGTTGGGCCAAGCGCGGGATCGATGAATGGTCTTGGAACGAGGTGCTGGCTGCGTACAAGTCACTGGAGAACACGCCGACCGGCGATGACGCCTGGCACGGCCGCAGCGGCCCGTTTCCGATCCGCCAGCGGACTGCAGAGGAGAACACCCCGTCGATGCGGGCCTTCGTTGAAGCCTCGGTAGCTATCGGTTTGACGCGTATATCGGATTTCAACGGCGCGGCACAGCATGGCGTCGGCCCGTATCCGCTCAACGTCGTCGATGGTGTGCGTATCAACACCGGAATGGCTTATCTCACTGCCGCGGTCCGCGCTCGCTCCAACCTTGCGATCCGCGGTGACGCTGAAGTAGACGGCGTCGTTATCGAAGGGAAGCGCGCCGTTGGCGTGAAGCTCGTCGATGGCGAGGTTCTCTTGGCAGGCGAAGTTATCCTGGCCGCGGGCGTGTTTGGCAGCCCCGCCATCCTCTTGCGGTCCGGCATTGGACCGTCTCAGCATCTTTCCGAGATGGGCATCGCCACAATCGCCGACCTGCCGGTAGGAAATCGGCTGCAGGATCAGCCCTTTTTCTATAATGTTTATGCGCTGAAACGCGAAGCGCACGCGATGAAGCCGGCTGCGGGCGCAATCATCTGGACGCGCTCACAGACCGCGGGGCCTGCCGATCTCGATCTGCACATCTCCGGTACGCATCTCATCGACCCGAACGCGAGCCCGACCGGCGGCGCAATCGTTCTCGCGTGCGCGGTGACGCTGCCGAAGTCGATCGGCCGGCTGCGCCTATCGAGCCGTGATCCACGCGTCGCGCCCCACATCCATTACAACTTCTTCGATGATCAGAACGATCTCGACCGGTTGTTGGAGGCGGTGCAGCTATCCCGAAAGATCGGCCGAACCACGCCGTTCTCAGACCTGATTGATTATGAAATGGCGCCGGGAAACGCGGTGGACAACGAAGAGGCGCTGCGTGGGAACATCGTCGCCAATGTCGCCGCCTACCTGCACGGGGCATCGACCGTGCCGATGGGAGCGGCCTCTGATCCGACGGCTGTCGTCGACGCTTGGGGCAAAGTGCGGGGCGTCGAAGCGTTGCGCGTCGTGGACGCGTCGATCCTACCCGAGATTCCGTCGGTCGGGACGAACGTGACGACGATCATGCTGGCTGAGCGGATCGCGGCAAAACTGTCGGGTGAGCACCCGGTCCTGGGGCTCCAACTAAATGAAACCGCAGCATAAGAAGGCATCAAAATGACTACCGATAGATTGCTCACGCCGACAGAGGTGTGGAGCGCGAAGATCTACAGCAACGGCTGGAAAAGGCCGGGCCTCGGCACGGCAGACGTGACCGAGAAGGCGACCGGCGCGAAGATCGGAGAAATCGGCAATGGATCACGACGCGGTCGCAGATTCCCGCTTACCCGTTCTGATTTGCATGACCATGGGCCAAGCTGAGTGATCAGGTGATCGACGAAGCGATCAGTCAAATCGCGGATACAGTATCCTCGGCGATATTTCGAGAGAATCGACTTCTACGAGAACCCTTGCGGAGTTGCTGAACTGGCACCCACCGCCTGGGGCGCTCGATTTACTTCGGCTGGAAGGCCGGAGTCCTATTGAAGGTGGGACGTGTACCAGCAACAAAAACGGCGGCCTCTTCAAAAAACAATCAGAGAGTGTCCAAAACAAGAGTGCCCATGCATCATAGGGTGTCGGCTAAGTTTGCCGACAGAACCAGAGAGAGAGGGAATATCATGCCTAAACAGAAGTATCTATGTATTCAACGAAGCCAGTCGGGCAAATCCGAGAAACCATCTCCCGCCCAAATGGAGGAGATGTACGCTAAATTCCACGCCTGGAAAGCGAAGTTCCAGAAGAATATCGTCGACATGGGAGGCAAGCTGGGCAGCGGAAAAGTCGTCACCTCAGAAGGCGCAACAGACGGGCCTTTTGTTGAAGCCAAAGAAGTGGTCGGTGGCTTCATGATCGTGTCGGCGGAAAGCTTGGAGGAGGCGATGGAGGTAGCTCGTGAATCCCCCGGTGTCGTGATGCCCGGGTCAAGCGTCGAAGTCAGAGAGATCCACACTCCTTGACCACGCCCAAACTGGTTGAGCACTTCTTCCGGCACGAATACGGCCGGCTCGTTGCCACGTTGTCGCACCGGGTTGGAGTGCAATACATCGAGGATGTTGAGGACGCCGTTCAGTCCGCCTTGATGACCGCGCTTGAGACCTGGACGATTACGGATTTGCCGGACAATCCGTCGGCCTGGCTCTTTCGGGTGGCACACAACAACGTTATGGGAGAGTTGCGCCGGCGAACGGGCCGCCGTCGCATCCTGGAGCAAAACGAAAAAGGTGACATCGGCACTCTGGAGAACGGTCCAGAGATCTTCCTGGCGGGGGAGGTGCGGGACGACCTTTTGCGGATGCTTTTTGTCTGCTGCGACGAGGCAATCCCCGTGAAATCACGGCTGGTGTTGGCTCTGAAGAACCCGTGCGGCTTCGAAATTCGGGAAATCGCGCTTCGATTGTTTGCCAGCGAAGCCAACGTCTACAAACGCCTCGGTCGAGCCCGCAGCCGTTTGCGGGAGCTTCCGCTTCACCCCGGGGAGCTTACCGGCGAGCAGTATTCCTCGCGACTGCCTGCCGTACACAAGAATTCTCTACCTTGTATTCACCGAGGGCTACCTCTCTTCCCACGCAGAAATGGCTATCCGTCGAGAGCTCTGCGACGACGCGATACGGCTGGCTACGATCCTGGCAGAACATCCGGCGGGTCAGACTCCGGAAACGTTCGCCCTGTTGGCGCTGATGCATCTGCACGCGGCGCGCATGACCGCTCGTCAGGACAGCTCCGGCGCGTTGCTCCTGTTGGAGGAGCAGGAGCGCACGCTCTGGGACCAGCAAAGGATTCAGGTCGGATTGGAGTGGTTGGCCAAATCCGCACAAGGCGATGGGTTTTCTCGGTACCACGCGGAGGCAGGGATCGCGGCGGAACATTGCCTTGCCCCCTCGTTTCACGAGACACGTTGGGACAAAGTGGTGGAGTGTTACGTGCTCTTGGAGCGGATCGCACCCTCCGCGATACACAAGCTGAACCGTGCGGTAGCGGTAGCGGAGTGGCAAGGACCCGCAGAGGGACTCGCCGTCCTCAGGGGCTTTGAGCCCCCGACCTGGCTGGCCGGCTCCTACATATGGGCTGCGGTACTGGCCGATTTACATCGCCGCTGCGGAGACGCCCATACGGCGAACTGCTATCGGGATGTAGCTTGCAAATCGACTCCCACTCCAGCAGTGAAGGAGCTTTTGCAGCGTCGACTCCAGATCGGCCACCCCGGCTGAATGCTTAACCTGGACAAGTGAAAATCCGCGAGTGAGCGCGTTGGGGATCGTGGCGAGGCGTATCCCGGGAATGAGAAGCCGATTACACATCAACAAAGAAACCCAGGATCCTTTCGGAACCTGGGGTTCATTAACTCTGGCAATGTCCTACTCTCGCACAACCTATAGATGCACTAGCTGACGATATTCACGCCATTCGGGAAAAACCCTCCAGCGTTCGCGTTCACGGCGAAATAGAGAACGTTTAACTGTTCGCGCAAGGTACGATCAAAAATTACGCCCGCACTCACGGGCTCTAGAATCGGTTCTTCCCGTGTACCCAAACCAGGGTCGGTTGGAGAAGGGCGATTGATCAGACTATTACGCAACTGCGCGATTCGATTGGCGCGCTCGAATTCATTGGCAATCACCAGTGCCATTCGGACATTCCCACCGTGAAAGGCCTCAGCACCCAAACGTCCACCAAGCGTTGACAGCAGAGGTATGAAAGATGTCGTCCCAAGGAAGCCTCTAAGAACCTGGGACGAGTTCTCTTCAAAAAAGTAAGCGGCGACCAAGAAGTCCCTTTCATTGTTGAAAGGGTTAAAATCGTCGCCGATATTTGCAAGTTTACCAAGCATTTTAAAACCGCCTGTCAAATCGATGGTTGGACGTGCTGGCGGTGTAACGCCAAAAGAATTTAAGATGAAACGAGCTCCTGTCACGTGAGCGAGTTCGTCAGTTGCCAAAAAGCGGGCAATTGCCTCGATGGCGTCCGACTGGAAATCTATCTTGGTCTCTTTTCCAACGATCACTGGTCCTGCAGCTCCCGGCCCGGTGGTATCTTCGGGAGGGAGACCGATCCCGAAAACCGCTCGGTGATAGAATTCGGCTTCCATGTATTCATTGTTCAGGATAGTTTGTAGCGTTTGAATATCCGACGCGGAGGGACTTGATTCGTCCTGTGCTTTCGCCGCGGGTGCCCCCACTACCATACCGGCGGTAAAGCCGGCTACGGTCGCTCCGGTTGCGGCTGCCAGTCGGTTGAGAAATCCTCGTCGGGCAATAGTTCCACTACTAACTTGTGTGGAAAGGTTCTGACTATCTGATGTGATCCGTTCTTCGTTCATTTTCTTGCTGGATTGTCTAAATTTTCGAACTTACTTTCTCTTCTGCTATCCTAACTCTGAGGCAATTTTGACCGGATAGTGCTGGCCAGTTTGCAGTGGTTAGCAGGTGTTATATTAAAAGCGCGTTATCCCAATAGAAAACGGCGTTATATCTGTTAGGCGTTATATCTGTTAGGTGTTTCGCATTCTCCCAACCAGCTTTTTATTTGCTGGGGTCGGGAGCCAAAATAGCTAACATCAATCCGCTAAGAATCCGTTTTGTTTGTCTCAATTGCCGGAATCTTTGCCCGAGAGGTTCAATTACAATTTTGGACAACAATTCAAACTGCAGCTTTGCATGTGCTCACGGTTTGCATCCAAATTTCCCAGCACTTCGTACTGGGCTAGTTTCATTGCGCCCCTCCAAGACGAAGCCGTTTCAAAGTCCGACAAGCCCTGTTCGGGACGCATTATTTCGTGGGTTAGTTCCCAGGCTTAGAACCCTGAGCTAAGTTCTATTGTCCCTTCGGGGCAAAAGGTAAAAGCAATGCTTAACAACCCTTATCTTTGCGCCATTCACTGTTGGCCAATGATTGGTAGGAATGGCGCAGCCAGCTTTTTGTCCCAATTGCCGTATTTGTTGTCTGAAACCGCATCCTTATTACACTCAACTTCCGCGACGCAACAATGATGCGCGGTTCTTACTGTCCTGGCCCATCACTAATTCTGGATGGCCGACTCGCTTCTGGTAGTTGAGCAGTGAGTTTAATTACTAACAGCGACCCATTCATAGGGTTAAGACACCAGTTGAGCAATTTTAGTCTAGATAGTTCTGGAGAGGTGGTTCGGTTTGCTGATCCGAATGGAATGCTGATCGAACTGATTAAGTCGACACCGGGTGGCGCGGTTGTACCATGGACCGAAAGTCCGGTTCCGGCTTGAGCGTGTGATCCGCGGATTTTACGGTGTTTCAGCGAGGCTGCGAAGCTTTCAAGGGACAGCGAAACTGATCACCGAAACTTTTGGGTACCGCCTGGTTGAGGAAACCGGAAACCGGGCAAGATCCGCAAGCTACGTGCTGGTGCGTTTCAGGGCGTCTGCCCGAAGTGTGGAGCGAAGCAAGACAGCAGTTCAGGTTCAGGCGCTCCAGACTAGGAAGACGAACACCTAGAACGAGGGCCTAAAACATTAGTCGCCCAGCGCAATTGCTTTGCTCGAGTTCTGACTTTTGGTTCTGAATCGGGCTATATCATGATTACCGATCGCATAAGTCGCTCTTGCCGAGGCTGGTATGCCTATCAACAAAGAACCCCAGGATCCTTTCGGAACCTGGGGTTCATCAACTCTGGCAATGTCCTACTCTCGCACAACCTATAGATGCACTACCATCGGGGCTGCAGCGTTTCACTTCCGTGTTCGGAATGGGAACGGGTGGAGCCACTGCGCTAGGATCACCAGAAGGCTGGTGAAGCCGAAGTTAGCCCGAGGGGGGAAGGGGGCGGTCTCGCTTCAACTTCACCAGAAATTCTAGCGATCTCGGATAGGGAAAGTGTGGTTAGAGGCTGTTAATCTAGCGTGGATCAACAGAAGCTAACCACGAAAAACCCTTAAAACAGACGCGCGAACCGAAGTCCGGAAGCGCGTCTCTACCGAAATTTGTAAAAGAACACCGAGTTCTTTGAAACCTGCACATAAAGGTAGAGAGGAAATGGCGCTAAGTACCTGCCAAACTTCGGCAGGACATTTTAAATAATTAAATCAAGCCAAACGAGTAATTAGTACTACTGAGCTGAACACATTACTGTGCTTACACCCGTAGCCTATCAACGTGGTGGTCTACCACGACTCTTCAGGGAGAATCCATCTTGGAAGAGGCTTGGCGCTTAGATGCTTTCAGCGCTTATCCTTTCCGAACATAGCTACCCAGCACTGCCGTTGACACGACAACTGGAACACCAGAGGTTCGTCAGACCCGGTCCTCTCGTACTAAGATCTGAATCCCTCAATTCTCCTGCGCCCACAGTGGATAAGGACCGAACTGTCTCGCGACGTTCTGAACCCAGCTCGCGTACCACTTTAACCGGCGAACAGCCGGACCCTTGGGACCTTCTCCAGCCCCAGGATGTGATGAGCCGACATCGAGGTGCCAAACCGAGCCGTCGATATGAGCTCTTGGGCTCGATCAGCCTGTTATCCCTAGCGTACCTTTTGTCCGTTGAGCGATGGCGATTCCACATTCAACCACCGGATCACTTGGACCTGCTTTCGCACCTGCTCGACATGTGTGTCTCACAGTTAGGCTGGCTTATATCCATGTACTCGTCACCTGATTGCCAACCAGGCTGAGCCAACCTTCGTACTCCTCCGTTACTCTTTGGGAGGATACCGCCCCAGTAAAACTGACCGGCTGCCAGTGTCCCCAATCCAGGTTATGGACTTGGGTTAGATTTTCCAACTCTACAGGGTGGTGTTTCATTGTCGACTCCACCTGCCCCTAAAGGCAGGTTTCAAAGTCTTCCACTTACGCTAAGCAACAAAATCGAAAAACCAGTAACAGCGTACAGTAAAGGTGCATAGGGTCTTTCCGTCCTACTGCGGGTAGGCGGCATCTTCACCGCCACTACAACTTCGCTGAGCTCCTCGTTGAGACAGCGGTCAACTCGTTACACGATTCGTGCAGGTCGGAACTTACCCGACAAGGAATTTCGCTACCTTAGGACCGTTATAGTTACGGCCGACATTCACGGGGACTTGGGCTCGAAGCTTCGCCTTGCGGCTAACCTCTTACCGTAATCTTACCGCATTGGTCACGTGTCACACCCTATACGTCGTCTTAACGACTTAGCAGAGTGCTGTGTTTTTGTTAAACAGTCGGTTGACCCCTTTCACTGCGACCTATTACTAGGTACCCCTTCTTCCGAAGTTACGGGGCTAGATTGCCGAGTTCCTTAACGAGGTTTCACTCACGCGCCTTGGTATATTCTACCCACCCACCTGTGTCGGTTTACGGTACGGGCTGCCATGGGAACATTGCAGAGCTTTTCTTGGTATTTGATTTGAAGAATCCGCTTCGACCGTAGTCTCCACGTCCCCTTGCGGGACTACCACTTTCAGCCGGTAGCTCCTCTCTTCGAACACGTTCTTCTGCAACTTAACCACAGCCGGTGCAGGAATATTAAACCTGCTTGCCATCGCCTACGCCCTTCGGCCTCGACTTAGGTCCCGACTAACCCTGGGAGGACGAACCTTGCCCAGGAAACCTTGGGTTTACGGCGGCCAGGAATTCCACCCGGCTTATCGCTACTCATGTCTGCATTCTCACTTGTAAACACTCCACCGTCGGTTTCCCTCCGGCTTCAATGCATTTACAACGCTCCCCTACCACTCAAATCTGACGAATCAGAATTGAATCCAAAGCTTCGGTATACCGCTTATCGCCAATCATTTTCGGCGCGGAATCACTCGATGAGTCAGCTATTACGCACTGTTTAAATGATGGCTGCCTCTAAGCCAACATCCTCACTGTCTAAGTAACTCCACATCCTTTCCACTAAACGGTATTTAGGCACCTTAGCTGTTGATCTGGCATGTTTGCCTCTCGCGCGTGAAGCTTATCCCTCACGCACTGACTCCCGTGTTACACCCTGCGGCATTCGGAGTTTGATTGAATTCGGTACCCTGGTGTGGGCCCTAGTTCATCCAGTGCTCTACCTCCGCAGGTCAGCACACGAGGCTAGCCCTCAAGCTATTTCGGGGAGAACCAGCTATCACGGGGTTTGATTAGTCTTTCGCTCCTACCCACAGCTCATCCGAGAATTTTTCAACATTCACCGGTTCGGACCTTCAGTTGCGGTTAAGCAACTTTCATCCTGGCCATGGGTAGATCACCTCCGCTTCGGGTCTACTGCCAGCAACTAGATCGCCCATTTCGGACTCGCTTTCGCTTCGCCTCCATCCCAGAAGGATTTAAGCTTGCCACTGACAATAACTCGCAGACTCATTAAGCAAAAGGCACGCCGTCGCCCTTGCGGGCTTCGACACCTTGTAGACGTATCATTTCAGGTACTATTTCACTCCGCTCACAGCGGTACTTTTCACCTTTCCCTCGCGGTACTTGTTCACTATCGGTCGCCAATTAGTATTTAGCCTTACGGCGTGGTCGCCGTTGCTTCACGCGAAGTTTCACGTGTATCGCGTTACTCAGGAAATCCCTAGGGTTGCTCCGGTTTTCGGTTACAGGCCTTTCACCTTCTGTGGCACGACTTTCCATTCGTTTCACCTAACCTTCGCAATCCCACGTCGGGCTCCTACAACCCCACTAGCAAGCTAGTGGTTTAGGCTGTTCCGCTTTCGCTCGCCACTACTTACGGAATCGATTCTCTTTCTTTTCCTCCGGTTACTGAGATGTTTCACTTCACCGGGTATCGCTTTACTACCCTATTGATTCAGGTAGCAATGACTGAGTATTACCTCAGACGGGTTATCCCATTCGGAAATCCACGGGTCAAAGCGTGTTTGCCGCTTACCGTGGCTTATCGCAGCTTACCACGTCCTTCATCGCCTATTGGCACCAAGGCATCCATGATACGCCCTTAGTAGCTTGATCTTTTTTAAGATCGTCTGTCGTGATAACTGAAGCTCTCTGGTACGGACGACGATGACGTCATCCCTACCGCGCTTCAGACTCAGCGCCATTTACTCACTAAAGTTGTAATTTTCTCTACCCTATATGCAGATGTCAAAGAACTCTCCGGAACGGCATCAGCCGAACCGGCAGTAGCTTAGTCCGAGTTTCCAGGCTTAAACCAAGCATTCAAAATGGTGTGTTTTTGCTGTCGCGAATAGCGTTCAGTTCTTCCGTCGGGCTTCATACCAAATCTGTCGTTTGTTATTTACAGTTTGTTGTGCGCCTAGCGCCTGGTGGGCCTGACTGGGCTCGAACCAGTGACCCTGCGCTTATCAAGCGCATGCTCTAACCAACTGAGCTACAGGCCCAAATCAGCGCCGTCGACAAACGACAGCGAACGTCAACGCCGTCAGCTTCCGCTGGCGTTCGTGGTTGTTCATTGGTGTTCACTGGCGTTCGCTCTGGCAACTGGAGGTAAGGGGACTCGAACCCCTGACCTATAGCTTGCAAAGCTACCGCTCTACCAACTGAGCTATACCCCCGAAGAATCAACGATCGTCAGCGCCGTCAACGAACCACATCGAACGTGAGCGCCGCCAAACTGGCGACAGGCGTTCGTTGATGTTCATCGACGTTCGCTGGCGTTCGTTGCCTTCGGGCTTCGCGATATTCAGCAAAAACTGGGTTGTGCGTTACCGTATCAAACTTTTCGGGCCTGCTTTCACTTTCGTTAGGCAGGGCTTACAGCATTCCGATCTTCCGTTTCACAACTGAAAACCGGGGCAGCTGTCGACCTCTCTATCCCCGAAAACATTCGGGGAAGGAGTGCTCCTTAGAAAGGAGGTGATCCAGCCGCAGGTTCCCCTACGGCTACCTTGTTACGACTTCATCCCAGTTACCGCTCATACCTTAGGGCCCTGCCTCCTTGCGGTTGGCACAGACACTTCGGGTACAA
>Ga0209647_1001055_pt1 | contig 24294 bp, 27 predicted proteins | sample GraSoi_2013_60cm_FD_185827 | JGI IMG/M metagenome (GOLD analysis project Ga0209647, IMG submission 185827) | Grasslands soil microbial communities from the Angelo Coastal Reserve, California, USA - Sample 9_17_2013_60cm (SPAdes) (version 2) | ecosystem: Environmental > Terrestrial > Soil >... | reverse complement strand
TCAACTGCGGCCCGCCCATGCGCACGGTGACGTCGAGCCCCTGCTTCTTGTAAGCGCCGGTGGCGAGAGCCTGATAGAAGCCGCCGTGCTCGGCCTGCGCGAACCAGCTGGTGAGGAACGTCAGCTTCTCCTGCGCATGAACGCTCCCCGCCAGAAACGCGCAGAGGAAAACCAGGATGCGCTGCATGACACTCCCTTGTTGGAAATGAGCTGCCCCTTAAGAGCAACCCGTATGCCACGCTGGGAGCGCGAATTTATGGCGTCAAATCAAGATTTGCCGGAGGCAGCCGAGACGGACTCGCACGCTTGTCGTGCGTGCGCGCACCAAAATGACGCCGGTTAGGCCCCGGGCGAAAAGCCGGACGTAGAATCTGCTGGCCACGAGTCTGGGGAGGCGATATGGCCAAGAAGCAGCAAGGCGGACGGCGGAAATTTCTCGCGCGAGGCGCGGCGCTCGTGTCGGGCGCTGCGATGCTCAAGGGCGCAGGCGCCGAGGGTCTCGCGGGCGAGGCGTGGGAGCGCGTGTACGGTGCGGGCTTCACCCGCTACGGCCAGCCTTCGCGCTTCGAGCAGGCGGTCGGCCGCTATATCGCGCAGCCGTATGGAGAGATGGCGCCGGGTTCGGGCTCGGCGCTTTGCCCGATCGAGGCGCTCGACGGCATCATCACGCCGACTTCGGTGCACTTCATCCGCAGCCACAGCGGCAGTCCGGACATCGATCCGAAGCTGCATCGGCTCTACATCCACGGGCTGGTGGAGCGGCCGCTCCGGTTCTCGGTCGATGCGCTCTCGCGCTACCCGATGACCACGCGCATCTATTTCATCGAGTGCTCGGGCAACAGCCTGCGCGCACTGACTGCGCAGCCCGCACAGGTCCCTGCGGGCGGGATGCACGGCAACGTGTCCTGCAACGAGTGGACTGGTGTTCCTTTGCGCGTGCTGCTCGAGGAAGCCGGCGTGCAGCCGCAGGCGAAATGGCTGCTCGCCGAAGGCGCCGACTCGGCGCACATGAGCCGCAGCGTGCCGCTGGAGAAAGCGCTCGACGACGCGCTGATCGCGCTCTATCAGAACGGCGAGCGCCTGCGCCCGGAGCACGGCTATCCGGTGCGCCTGCTGCTGCCGGGCTGGGAAGGCAACATGAGCGTGAAGTGGCTGCGGCGCATCAAGCTGACCGATGGGCCGACGCACACCAAAGATGAGACGTCCAAATACACCGATCCGCTGCCCGACGGCCGCGCGCTGCAGTTCACCTACGAGATGGGCGTCAAGTCGGTGATCACGCGGCCCTCGTCGACGATGCAGCTCGCCGGCACCGGGTTCCACGAGATCTCCGGCATCGCGTGGAGCGGCGCCGGCCGCATCCGCCGCGTCGAAGTCTCGACCGACGGCGGCCAGACCTGGGCCGAGGCGGCATTGACCGGCGCCGAGCGCGCCAAGGCGCTGGTGCGCTTCCGCCATCCGTGGCAATGGAAAGGCGCTGCCGCGGTCCTGCAAAGCCGCGCCACGGACGAGAAAGGCAGCGTGCAGCCGGCGCGGCGCGAATGGCAGGCGCGCTTCGCGCCCGATATCCGGTTTCACAACAACTCCATCGTGAGCTGGGCGGTCGGCACCGACGGCAGCGTAAAAAATGTCTACGCCTAAGCACCTTCTGGTGTTCGCGGCGGCGGCGCTCGCTGCATGCGCCACACCGCAGCCTGCCGGTACACCGTCGCCGAGGTTCGGCGAGCCGGTGAGCGCGCAGCAGCTCGCGGGCTTCGACATCAGCATCCCGCCGAGCGGCGCCGGACTTCCCGCCGGAAGCGGCACCGCGCGCGATGGGCTAAAGGTCTACGAGCAGAAGTGCCTCGCCTGCCATGGCGCGAAAGGCGCCGGCAAGCCGGCCGATGCGCTGGCCGGCGGTGTCGGCTCGCTCGCGAGCAAGGCGCCGGTGCGCACGGTCGGCAGCTTTTGGCCGTACGCGACGACGCTGTTCGATTACGTGCGCCGCGCCATGCCGATCACCAATCCGCTCTCGCTCAACGACGACGAGGTCTACGCCGTCAGCGCGTACGTGCTTTTCATCAACGGCATCATCGGCGAGGACGTGGCGATGAATGCGCAGACGCTGCCGCAGGTGAGGATGCCCAATCGCGACGGCTTCATCAGCGATTGGCCGCCGCGCTCGAGGAACTGATCCGTGGGTTGAACTGGGAACAGAGCGCGAAGGTCCTCTCCAGGTGCTCGATGAAAACGCGAACCTTGGTGGACAGCCGGCGGCTGGCGGGCCGTACGGCAAGGATGGGCACTGTTCGCTCGAAGGCCGTCAGGAGAGCGACGACGGTGCCTTCCCTGAGTTCTGCGGCGAAGAGCCATGCTGGCGCCTGGGCAATGCCCAGGTGCTCGAGCACACCCATCCGCATCTGTTCGATATCGCTGGTTCGGAAGACTCCGGTGGGGATGACACGCTTCGCCTGTTGTCCTGAGCCAAAGCGCCACGGCTGCACGGAGCCGCGCTCGACAAGAACGACAGATCGAAAGCGGTTGAGATCGTCCGGCGATTCCGGTGCGCCGTGTCGTGAGAGGTACTGAGGAGTGGCGACGAGGACGATTTTGGTCTGCGCGAATCTGCGCGCTACCAGGTTGGAGTCTGGAAGATCACCCGAGTGGATCGCCAGGTCGAAGCCGTCTTCGATGATCGTCGTGGGGCTCTGCGATGCCCCCATCTCGACGGCCATATCGGGGTAGGCGGCGAAAAAAGCCGGCAGCTTCGACACCATGTGGAGGCGGGCAAACGTGGGGGGCACGGTCACACGGATGATGCCTTTCGGTGCGGTCTGGCCTCGACCGATGCGTGAGGTGGCGTTTTCGAAGTCGTCGAGGATGCGCAGAGCAGACTCGTAGAAGTCCCGACCCGCCTCGGTCAGCGCGAAGGAGCGCGAGGTGCGGTGGATGAGCTCGGTGCCGAGCTCCTCTTCAAGGGCGGAGATCTGCTTGCTGACCGCAGGCTGGCCGATGCCGCGTTGCTTCGCGACCGCGGAGAAGCTGCCCTTCTCGATCACCCGGACGAACATCTGCATCGAATCGAACTTGTCCATATCAGCCTCCTTGTCCTCTAGGCATGCATTCTAGGAGCGGGCGGCGAGCCTGCGTTGCAGATGTAAAGAATAGGGACCAAAAGAAGGCTCCCTGCGCTATGGATGCATTCCTGTGGGGAATGGCTGGTATTCCCCGGAGCGCCGCATCGGCTCGCAATAATGGTTCACGAAAACCATAGGAGCCTGACATGACCAAGTTAGACAAGAAAGTGGCACTCGTGACCGGCGGTTCGCGCGGCATCGGCGCAGCGATCGCGAAACGCCTTGCGGCGGACGGAGCGACCGTGGCCATCACGTACGCGAAGGACGCCGGCGCGGCTTACGCCGTGGTCAAGGCGATTGAGCTCGATGGCGGCAAGGCGCTCGCGATCCAGGCGGACGCCGCCGACGTCGAAGCGGTCAAGGCCGCGGTCGAGAAGACCGTCGCGACCTTCGGCCGGCTGGATGTGCTGGTGAACAACGCCGGCACCGCGATTCCGAAAACTTTCGAAGAGACCACGCTCGAGGACATGAATCGCGTGATCGACATCAACATTCGGGGCACGCTCGCCGCGACGCAGGCGGCGCTGAAGCACATGAAGAGTGGCGGCCGCATCATCTCGACCGGCTCGGCGGTGGGCGAGCGTGTCTCGACTCCCGGGCTGGTGGCCTACGCCGCCACGAAGGGCGCGGTGAAGATGTTTACCCAGAGCCTGGCGAGAGAGGTCGGCGCCCGCGGTATCACGGTCAACAACGTCCAGCCGGGTCCGATCGACACAGATTTGAATCCCGCGGCAGGCGACTGGGCGGTGACGCAGAAGGCCGCTACGGCGCTCGACCGCTATGGGCATGTTGAAGAGGTCGCCGCGTTGGTGGCGTTCGTCGCCGGTCCGGAGTCCTCTTACATCACCGGCGCGAATCTCACGGTCGATGGCGGAATGAATGCCTGAGGCAAATGTCATGACTACCCATACGCATCAGACCGCTCCCACGCAGTTCGTCGAAGCCAACGGCATCCGTTTCGCCTACCGCCGCTTCGGTCTCGGCGGCGTGCCGCTGGTTTTCAACCAGCACTACATCGGCACCATGGATTACTGGGACCCGGCGGTGACCGACGGCCTGGCCAAGGATCGAGAAGTGATCCTGTTCGACAACGCCGGCGTCTCCAGCAGCTCGGGCGAGGTGCCGACGACGTTCGAGCAGATGGGCGCTAACGCCATCGCCTTCATCAAGGCGCTGGGCCTGAAGCAAGTTGACATATTTGGCTTCTCGATCGGCGGCATGGTCGCGCAGGAAATCACTTTGCAGGCGCCCGATCTCGTTCGCAGGTTGATCGTCGACGGCACAGGTCCGCGCGGCGGTCAGGGAATGGAGTTGCTGACCCAGGCTGCAGGGCGGCTCTTCGGCGCCACGTACGATCCGCCCGAGAATGTCTGGCTCGCGGTCAAATTCAGTCCGTCCGCGGCAGGCCAGGCGGCGGGACGGGAGTTCCTGAAGCGCACGCATCTTCGTCAAAAGGGGCGCGATCCCGAGGTGAACGACAAGGTGTCGCCCGCCCAGGTCGAAGCGATGGGCAAGTGGGGCGTCCAGCAAAAGGGGTCCTACGACTATCTGAAGACGATCAAGCAGCCAACACTCGTCGTGAACGGCAGTAACGACGTGATCATGCCCACGGTGAACTCTTTCATCATGCAGCAGAACATGCCGAACGCGCAGCTGATCGTCTACCCCGACTCCAATCACGGCGCGCACCACCAGTACCCGGAGCTCTTCGTCGGTCATGTCTCGATGTTCCTGTCATGAACGATCTCCTCAGTTCGGTCATCGCGGCGCATGGCGGCCTCGACCGCTGGCGCACCGTTCGCGCGATCGATGTGACGTTCAACTTCTACGGTGGCCTGTTGGATATCAAGGGTTTTCCTGGTCATCACCGGCCTTCGGCTTCGGTGGACGCTGCGACACCTCGGACCGTCTTTCAGAGGCTGGGCGATGAATCCGATGACCGGTGGATCTTCACCCCGAATCGGGTTTGGATCGAACGCCGTGACGGCACGGTCGTCGAAGAGCGCTCCGCGCCGCGCGCGTCCTTTGCGGGGCATGTGCGCGAAACGCCTTGGGATCGCCTGCACCTGACCTACTTTCTCGGCTACGCGGTCTGGAACTATCTAACAACGCCCTTCCTCTTTGCTCGGACGGGCTTCGCCGCGCGTGAGCTCGAGGCGCACGTCGAAGGTCGCGAAACCTGGCGCGTTCTCGAGGTGACCTACCCCGACGACGTGCCTGCGCATACCAGGGTGCAAAAGCTCTATTTCGGCAACGACGACTTCATGCTGAGACGGCTCGACTACACCACCGACGTGCTCGGCGGCGTCGCAGCGCACTACTGCTATGACCTGGTGACGATAGACGGACTCGTCTTTCCGACTTTGCGGCGTGTTGTCAGGCGCACGCCGGAGGGTCCCCTCCTGTCAGGGCGTACGGCGTTCATTCTCGATTACACCGACCTGGCGGTCCGCAAATGATTTGGAAGACAAGCAGGGATTCAACCCTGCTCCCGACGAAGGACGGATCGTTGGCCGTTCGGGTTGATGGCGATCCGGATAAAGCTCCGCTGCTGCTCTGCCAGCGCTTTCGGGGGACGATGGATGATTGGGACCCGGAGTTTGTCGCGCGGCTCTCGACCGCGCGGCGTGTCATTCGCTTTGACAACCTGGGAATCGGCGAATCAAGCGGCGAGACGCCCAATTCGGTTCGGGGAATGGCGCAAGTCGTACCCCTGCTGCTTGATGCGCTCGGAATCGGCGCGGTAGACCTGCTGGGTTGGTCCCTCGGTGGTTATGTCGGGCAGACGGTGGCGCTAACCTGGCCTGAGCGCGTACATCATCTTGTGATCGCGGGCTCGGGCCCCGGTGGCCCCGACGGCCCGCCGCCTCATCCACGCGTCGCGGAAATCGCAGCAAAGACAGCGGCGACTCGCGAGGATGTCCAGTTCCTGTTCTTCACGGAAACCGAAGCTGGGACCGCGGCCGCCCGGCGGCATTTCGATCGCATTCGTCTCGGGGAGCGCCCGCCCGTTGCGGAGGATTCCGGTCGCCGACAGCGCGAGGCGATCGTGTCGTGGTGGAAGGGCGATGGAGCGGCACGGCCGCATCTCGGCAAGCTCAACATGCCGGTCTTAGTGGGAAACGGCATTGCCGATGTGATGGTCCCTGCCGAGCACAGCTTCGCAATTGCGCAAAAAGCGCCAAGGGCGAAGCTGGTTCTCTACCCCGACGCAGGTCATGCCTTTCTATTTCAGTACGCGGAGGACTTCTGTGCCGAAGTGCTGAGGTTTACCGTCTAACGATGTGCTTTCAGCGAACACCATGACCGCCGATACGTTGAAGCTTTACCACTCGAGCGCATCGCCGAATTCACGGCGCGTGCGGATTTTTCTGGCTGAAAAGGGTCTGAAGGTTCCGCTCGTCGCTGTCGACCTCGGCAAGGGCGAGCAGCACTCGGAGGCCTACCGGGCGATCAACCCGCGCCGGGTGGTGCCGACCCTGGTGCTGGAGGATGGCACCGCCATCGGCGAGGTGCCGGCGATCATGCGTTATCTCGACGAGGCGTTTCCCGAAAAGCCCCTGCTGGGCGCCACGCCCAAGGACAAGGGCCTGATCGCGATGTGGGAGCGGCGCGCCGAGCTGGAAGGCTTCGCGGCGGTGATGGAGGGCGTGCGCAACAAGATTGCGAGGCTGAAGGACCGTGCCATCGCCGGGCCGCACGACTACGAGCAGATTCCAGCGCTGGTCGAGCGCAGCGTGCTGCGCGTGAAGGACTTCTTCGCCGACCTGAACGCGCGGCTGGAGCAGGTGCCCTTCGTCGCCGGCGAGCGCTATTCCGCCGCGGACATCACCGCCCTGGTGACGGTGGACTTCGCCAAGGCTCTCGAGCTGTCCGTGCCGGCGGATCACGCGGCGCTGAAGCGCTGGTATGAAACCGTGTCCAGCCGTCCCAGCGCCGCCGCCTGATAGTGACTGCAGATCCAAATGCCAAGTCGAAGCCGGGAATATTTCTTGGTTTGACGATGGGTCTTCTGGCCGCCGCCATCGGTGCTCTGTACTCGGTCTACGCAACCTACGGACTCGCGCGTGGGCTGAAGTCCGCCGACATGACGTTCCTGCGAACCGGCGTTGCCGCCGTATTGACCTTGCCCGTTCTCGTCTATTACCTGCGCTTTGACGCGAAAGTGCTGACCCGACAATGGCGCCACTGGCTGGCGGTGGCTTTGCTGGCCGGACCGCTTTTTGGCGAACTTGTTTTTACCGCGTTCCAGTTTGCGCCGCCGAGCCATGGCGCCGTTTTCCCCTTCGCGGCGATGAGCGTAGTTGGAACGATCTTCGCCGCCGTGTTTCTTGCAGACCCGCTCACGCGACGCAAGGTGCTGGGCATCGGCATAGTGATCGTCGGTTTGCTGACGCTCTCCGGTGTTTCTTCCGCCTCGCTCACTGGACGAGCAAGCATCGGCGATGCGCTGTTCATCGCTGCCGGTTCCATGTGGGCGGGCTTTGGGGTGGTGATGCGCAAATTTCGCCTCGATCCCATTCTGGCAACGACTGCCGCTGCGGTGTTTGGGCTCGCCGCCTACGCGCCTTTCTATCTCGCGACGGAAGGAATAGAGCGGCTCGCGCACGCCGATGGATCTCTCCTCGCCGTTGAGGTCTGGGTGCAGGGCGTGTTGGCCTATACCTACGCGAGAGCGGTGCAATGCCTGGGTGCCGCCAGAGCCGCAATCTTTCCAGCATTGGTACCCGGCTTTGCCATGTTGATGGGCTGGCCGGTGCTCGGCCACATTCCGACCCTCACCGAAGGGATCGGTCTGACTCTCGCCGTCGTTGGTCTGCTCGTTACGGTCGTCACTTTCAGGAGTGGAAGATCATGAACAGCAAGCCAATCAAGATTCCGGGGCCGGATCATCCGATCACCCTCACGCCGACGAAAGGCCGGGTCACGGCCACCGTGAACGGCAAACGCATCGCCGATACCCGCGAGGCCCTGACCCTGAAGGAAGCGGCCCATCCCCCGGTGCAATACATCCCGCGCAAGGACGTCGATATGACGCAACTGCAACGCACCGGGTACGAGACGTATTGTCCCTACAAGGGCGAGTGCGCCTATTACAGCATTCCGGTTGGCGGAGAACGCTCGGTCAACGCGGTCTGGAGCTACGAAGCTCCTTATGCAGCCGTATCGGCAATCCGGGAATACCTGGCGTTTGACCCGGACCGGGTCGACGCCATCGAGATCGACAGCGAGGAGAGCAACAAGGCGCTGGTGCTTGAAGCGTTCGATACCCTGTTCAACAAGCGCGACTACGAGGCGGCGGCGCGATTCTGGTCGCCTGACTACCTCCAGCACAGCGCTCACATCGAGCCTGGCCGCGATGGTCTCTTCAAGCTGATCAAGAGCCTTCCTGCCGAATTGCATTACGAGGCGGGAATGATCGTCGCTGAGGGCGACATCGTGATGGTCCACGGACGTTTCTCCGGCCACGGTCGACCGAAGAGCTGGATCGCAGCCGACATCGTGCGCATCGCCGACGGTGTTCTTGTCGAGCACTGGGACGTACTTCAGGACGAGGTTTCGCGTGCGGAGTCAGAGAGCGGCCTTCCCATGTTCGGCCGCAGCTTCACGGCGTGAGTCACGACACGTCAATGTCTCTCGCGGCTAACCACTTTCAAGGACAAATGACATGAGCTCCAAAGTTGTCTTGATTACCGGTGCCCTTACCGGCATCGGCCGTGCCACAGCGCTGGCCTTCGCCCGTGAAGGCGCGCGCATCGTGGTTTCCGGCCGGCATGACGACGCTGGCCAGGCATTGGCCACCGAACTGCGCGCCCTCGGAGCGGAGGCAGAGTTTGTGCGCGCTGATGTGCGCAACGATGACGACGTCCGAGTCCTGGTGGATAGGACCGTGGCGCGCTTCGGTCGCCTCGATGTAGCCGTCAATAACGCCGGAACCGAAGGCAAACCAGGCCCGGTGATCGAGCAGACGGCGCAAACCTATGCGATGACCTTCGATACCAATGTGCTCGGCACGTTGCTGGGCATGAAGCACGAGCTTCGCGTGATGCAACCACAAGGCAGCGGCAGCATCGTCAATCTGTCGTCGACCATGGGAAGCCGGGGAGCTCCCGGCGCGTCGCTATACACCGCCAGCAAGCATGCGGTCGAGGGACTGACGAAGTCTGCCGCGCTCGAAGGCGCGGCATTCGGCGTGCGGGTCAATGCGGTCGCACCCGGGCCCGTCGATACCGAATTGCTCAACCGCTTCACCGGCAGCGCCGACCGGAAGGCGGGCTTGGTCGCGGGCGTGCCGCTCAAGCGCGCCGGCAGGCCTGAAGAGATTGCTCAGGCGATCGTGTTCCTCGCCTCGGATGGTGCGTCGTTCATCACGGGCCAGGTGCTCGCCGTCAACGGCGGCAAGACAGCCGCCTGATCGTCCATGAGCTGCGCTACGGCCGTTGATGCCGGCCGCATATCTCCTGCGGCCGCGTTCTATCTGCTCGCTTCGATCACCATCAGCTTCCTCGCGGGATCGAGTGCGCCTACGTCCCTCTACCCGGTCTACCAGGCGCAATGGGGCTTCTCGCCGATTACGGTCACGGTGGTGTTCGCTGTTTATGCGATTGGCGTGCTGGGCGCCCTGCTGATCGCAGGAAGACTGTCGGACCATATCGGCCGGCGCCCGGTGCTCATCGTTGCCACGCTAGCGCACGCGGTAACCATGCTGATCTTCTCGGCGGCCAGCGGCGTCGGCGATTTGGTCATTGCCCGAGTTATCCAAGGCGTGGCCGCCGGCGCCGCGCTGGCCGCAGTCGGTGCCGGGATGCTGGATCTCGACAAGGCGCGCGGCACGATTGCGAACGCGGTGGCACCTGCCCTGGGGACGGCGGCCGGCGGCATCGTCGGCGGATTGATGGTTCATTTCCTGCCTGCGCCCACGCACCTGGTCTATCTGGTCCTCGGCGCAGGTTTCCTTGCACAGGCTGCCGGTGTTGCGTTGATGACTGAAACCGCCTCCCTGCGGCCCGGTGCGCTCGGCTCGCTCAAGCCGCGTTTCAGCGTGCCGCGCGCGACGCGCAGGCCGCTCCTGATCGCGGTGCCGGCACTGGTCGCGCCCTGGGCGCTCGCGGGTTTCTATGCCTCGCTGGGACCTGTGCTGCTGCGTAGCACGTTCGGCCTGGATTCCTCCCTGTTCGGAGGTCTCGCCCTGTTTGTGCTCGGCGGGAGCGCGGGGGCGGCAATCTTCCTGCTGCGGCGTTACGACGCGGCCCGCATGACGTCCGTCGGCGCAGCATCGTTGCTCGCGGGGGTCATCGTAGTGATGCTCGCCCTTTCGCACCAATCGCCGGCGGCGTTCTTCCTCGGAACCGTGGTTGCCGGAGCCGGATTCGGCACCAGCGTCCAGGGAGCGATCGGCATCGTGGTTCCGTTTGCGCCGCCAGGCGAACGGGCCGGCGTGCTGTCGGTGATCTTCGTCGTGTCCTACCTGGCCATGGGTGCGCCGGCGGTCGTCGCGGGCTATCTCGTTGCGCAGGGCGGCGACATCACCGCCACGGCACGCGAGTTTGGCGCGACCGTGATGATGCTCGCGGCGCTTGCGCTGCTAGGCGCCTTGCGGATCCGGCCGTAGCGAAGAAAGCAGGCGCAGCAACTCCATCGGATCGCAGGGTTTGACAAAAAAGTGGTGGAAGCCGCTCGATTCGGCTTGCGTTTTATCCGACGCGCTGCTGAGCGCCGTGACTGCTATCAGCACAGGGCAGCGTTCGCCGTAGGTCGCTCGAAGCTCCGCCGCGACGGCATGGCCGCTGCGATCGGGCATGCGCAGATCCAGCAGCACGGCATGGGGGCGGGCCTCGGCCACCACTGACGGGACATCGCCCCCGGCATGGACCAGACGAACGTCGAAGCCCTCGCTGCGCAGCAGTATCCCCAATGTCATCACCGTGTCGCGCTCGTCGTCGGCGATGATCACACGGATGCCCTCGCCCGCACGAAGCGGCGTGCGATCCGCCGCCGTTCCGAGCAGGGACAAATCGCCGATGACGGGTTTCCTCAACTCACTGTGTCGTCGAGGAGACTGACCGGGGGCCTCGGCGGGCGCCTCTTGAGAGGCGCCAGCAAGCTCAACAGGACTTTGGGATCGCAAGGTTTCTCGAGGAAGTGATGGAACCCGGCCAGCTTCGAAAGCATCCGGTCGGTCTGCCCGGTCCACTTGCCGGAGATCGCTATCAGCATCGGCGCAAGATCGCCAAAGATCCGGCGCGCCTCGCGGGCCACCTCGTATCCGCTGATGCCGGGCATGCTGATGTCCACGATGAGCGCATCCGGCACTCCCTTGCGAATCTCCATGATCGCCGCTTGCCCGTTGTGGGCGGCGACGACGCTGTGGCCCTCATCGGCCAATATCGCGCTGAGCGTCAAGACGGTATCGGGCTCGTCATCCACGATGACGAGGCGCAACGACCGGCCCGGCAGGATGCCCGGGGATTGGCTTGGGCTAGTCTCGCTGGTGCGCATTTATGCGATGCCTTTTCCCGTCGCTCAATCCTGCGTCGGACTCGGCCGGACGCGGCGTAGCCATGCTCTTCTCGACGAGATCGATAAGTTCGTCCGTGCTGAAAGGCTTCACCAGACAGGGTACTTCGAGGATCTCGGCACGGCACGCGAGATGCTCGTGCCCGGTGATCAGGATCATCGGTACGGAGGGCAGCGTGGTATCTGCGATGAGCGTCGAGACGAATTCGAGCCCGCTCAGGTACGGCAACTGTGCATCGACGATCAGCAGGTCGATGCCGCTCGCAGCCTCGAGAAGCGACTGCCCAGCAAGCACGGCGTCCGCAAACGCAACGACGTCATACCCGGCGTTATGCAGATGGACCTCTAACAGCTCGCGGATCGCACGATCGTCCTCGACGACGAGGATTTTGCGCTTCGCCGTCCTGGGCGAGCGCGGTGCCGCATCAGCATGCTTCCGGAGCATTTTCTTGCCTGACCCTTTTTATTCGTCGTTGAAGCAAGGTGCAGACTGCAAAGCGACTATAGGCGGCCTTGGCGCGCTGCGATGTCGCTCGGAGAGGGAACGTATTGTCAGGCCACGGCGACAGCGCGTGGCGCCTAAACTGCGCCGCGCGATTTTGGTTTCGCTCGGGTGAGTTGCGGAACGTGCGGAAATGCACGTTTCCGGCAGCGGAGCTTAAGTTGCCTTACTGCAGAGTGTGCGTCGGCTGAGAGGATCGACTCGCGAAGATCACGCCGCGTTGCTGGGCCATGGCCTCCATGGCGCGGGCGAGGTACATGACCTTCTCGTCGGTCGAGAGCCGGGCGAACTCGTCGTGAGTCAGCAAAACGAAGGGGATTTGTTTCTCTTGCACGGCATGTGCTCCTAAGCGGCGGCGCGGCGGCGGCTTACCCCGCGCAGCAGGTGCGACAACTCTCTGGGATCGGCCGGCTTCTCGAAGAAATAGTCGAAGCCGGCATCGAGCGCCACCAGCCGGTCCGCGGCGCTGTAGAACTTTCCCGAGATGGCGATCTGGAACGGGCGCTGCGTGCCGTAAATTTTCTTGAGCTCCTTGCCGATCGCAAAGCCGTTGCCGGTGGACAGGTGAATGTCGAGGATGCAGACGTCGGGTTGAAACTCCCGGACTCTGCTCAAGACCCGCGTCGCGGTGCTGACCGTGCGCACGACGTGCCCATCGGCCTCCAGCCACATGCGCAGGGTAAGCGCGGCATCGGAGTTATCGTCCACGACGAGGACCCGAAGCGCGCGCGACTCACCGGCCGGCATTGCAGAATCCGCTGCGCCCGGATTCATGAGCCGGAGGGAACGAGCGTAGATGTTTTCTTCGTCATTTTTATCCCGCAGTATCAGAGCCAGCCGAATCCTGCCAAAGAGCGGTGATCGATGCAGTCGTATGCACTGTTATTCGTTCGTCGCTCTTCGGCGACAGCCCCGCTATCTTCGATTGCACTGCGCCGGGTCATGTCCGGAAATTCCCCGCATATAAGGGCACGCGCGTAGTGCAGGCCACTACTCCCCCTAGGCGAGACGCCAATTGCCGCCGAAGTGCGTGAGTTGTAACGCAGGTATAGTCCCGGGCGATGAACGCTACGAACATTACAAATAATTCAGCCGAATCCTCCCGGGCCCCGCGCCGCGCACTGCGCGTGATCGTCGTGGAAGACGAGAAAGACAGTCTCAGCACGCTGGTCGGGCTGCTCCAGTCCGAAGGTCACGAGGTCAGGGGCGTCGGCTCGGCGAAAGCGCTGTGGAGCACGATGCCGAATTTCGAGCCGGACATTTGCCTGATCGACATCGGGCTCCCCGACCGCAGCGGTTACGACATCGCCCAGGAAATGGTGCGGCGGTACGCAGATGCACGTCCGAAGCTCGTCGCAGTGACCGCGTGGACCCAGAGCTCGGACCGGATCCTTGCGAGGATCGCCGGTTTCCATCGGCACGTGGCCAAGCCTTACGACCCCACCGCGCTGCTCGCGCTGGTCTCGGATATAGGCGGACCTATTCGAGCGCGATGATGCCCTGCTTGAGCGCGAACTTCACCAGGGCGGGAAGATTGGCGAGCTTGAGCTTCTCCATGGTGCGCTCGCGGTAGGTCTCGACGGTCTTGCGCGACAGCGAGAGCTTCGCGGCGATGCGCACCACGGGCTGTCCTTCGGCAAGCATCTTCAGCACCTGCCGCTCGCGCACGCTGAGGCGCGACAGCGGATCGTCGGCGCGGTCGAGCATCCGGTCGAGCAGCTGCTCGGTCAGGGGCGCGCTGAGGTAGCGCCGCCCGGCGTGCACCGCGCGGATCGCTGACACCACCTCGTCTCCGGCAGACGCCTTCAGCACGTAGCCGTTGACCCCGGCGTGCAGCGCTCGCTGCACGTGCTCGGGATTCGAATGCATCGAAAGGATGATGACGCGCGTGGCGCTGCGCCTGGTGCGGATCATCTGCGCCGCTTCGGTGCCGTTCATCTCCGGCATCGCCTGGTCCATCACCACCACGTCGGGCTTGGTGTCGATCGAGCGGCGCACCGCATCGAGTCCATTGTCGGCGACGGCCACCACTTTCATGTCGCCTTGTCCGTTGATCAGCGCGCGCAGGCCGTCGGTGATGATGCCGTGATCATCCGCCAGCAGCACCTTGATCGTCACAGCGCGATCCTCACGGTCAGGCGCGTGCCGCCGGCCGCCTCTGCGCCGACCGGCAGCGGTTCGACGCTGAACGCGCCGCCCACGGCCTGGGCGCGCTCACGCATCGTCACCAGGCCGAGTCCCGGACGCTCCGGCGCCTGCGCGGATTTCGGCAGGCCGATGCCGTCGTCGGCGATCGACATCACGAGCTCCGACGGTGAACGCGACAGCCTGATCGCGACGTGCTCGGCGCGCGCATGCTTCGCGACGTTGGTCAGCGCCTCTTGCGCGATGCGAAACAGCGCCATCTCCACCTCGGCAGGCGGCCGCTGGCCGAGCTCGCCGGCCTGCACCGAAACCACCACGCGGGTGCGCCGCGTGAACTGTCTTGCGTACCACTCGATCGCCGCGGGCAGCCCGTGGTCGTCGAGCATCGGCGGGCGCAGCTCGGCGACCATGTTTTCGATGACCACCGCCGTGGCTTTCACCAGCGCCGCCGAGTCCTCGACCCGCGTGCTGGCGCGCGCATCGCCCCGCACGGCCTCCTTGAGCATCGCCAGGTTGATGCTCAGCGCGGTGAGCGTCTCGCCGAGACGGTCATGCATTTCGCGGGCGAGCGCCCTGCGCTCGGTCTCCTGCAGCTCGACCAGCCGCCGCGACAGCGCCTGCAACTCCTCGGCAGACTGGCGCGAGCCCTCTTCGGCGCGCTTGCGGTCCTCGATATCGATGCTCGATCCGTACCACTTGACGATGTTTCCCTGCTCGTCGCGCAGCGGCACGCTGCGCACCAGGAACCAGCGATATTCCCCGTCGGCGCGGCGCAAACGCATTTCATTTTCGTGCGCTCGCCCGGCAGCCATGTCCGCCAGCCACTTTTCCATAACTGTCGGCAGGTCCTCGGGATGAACCGTGGGCCTCGGCCCTTCAAGCGCCTGCTCCGGAGAGAGTCCCGTATATTCCCGCGAACGCTGATTGACGAAATCCACCGAGCCGTCGGGCCGCATGCTCCAGGCCATCATCGGAATGGTGTCGATGACCACGCGCACGCTTTCGCGCAGCGCATCCGCGATCCGCTGTCGGTCCTCGATATCGGCGCTGGTTCCGTACCACTTGACGATTTTTCCCTGCTCATCGCGCAACGGCACGGTACGTACCAGGAACCAGCGATATTCCCCGTCAGCGCGGCGCAAACGCATTTCACCTTCGTACGGTTGCCCGGCAGCCATGGCCACGGACCACTTTTCCATGACCGTTGCCAGCTCTTCCGGATGCATCGTGCCAGTCGGATCTGCAATTGCTTCCTCGAAAGACAGGCCGGTGTATTCCAGCCAACGCTGATTGATGAACTCCATGGTGCCGTCGGCGAAGAGGCTCCAGGCCATCGCGGGAATGGTGTTGATGACGAGGCGAAGGTGGTCTTCCTTCTGCATGCGATCGCTCAAGTCTTCGACCAGCGCCACGGTGTAGCGCGGCTCGCCCTGCGGCCCGCGCGCCAGCGCCACCGTGACGCGAACCCAGATGATCGTGCCGTCCTTGCGGCGGTAGCGCTTCTCGAGCGCCAGCGGCCCGGGCTTGCCGGCGAACAGCTCGCGATACAGCGCGTCGTTCTTGGGCCGGTCTTCCTCGTGCGTGAAGTGGTCCACCGGCATGCCCTGCAGCTCGGCCTCGGAATAGCCCACCAGCCTGGCGAAGGTCGGATTGGCGCGAATCAGCCGGTGCTCGAGATCGGCGATCGCCACTCCGCCGGGTGCGTTCTCTACGATCGTGCGAAGCAGCTCTTCGCGCTCGCGCAGCGCTTCGCGCGTGGCGCGCTCCTCGGTGACGTCGCGCCCCACGCCGAGCACCGAGATGACGCGGCCGGAAGCATCCTTGATCGGCGTCGCCTCGGCCTGCACCGTGCGCAATTCGCCGCTCCTGGAAATCACGCGCACGTCGAAGCGCCGGCCGACCCCGGTTCGGACCATTTCGCTGAATTGCTGCTCGATGCGCGGGCGGTCCTCGGCATAAACCGAGGTGAACGAGCTCGTGCCGAGCAGCTCCTCGACCTCGCAGCCATACAGCGCCTTGTAGGACGGGCTGCTGTACAGCCGGCGCGCGTTGGTATCGACCAGCTGGATCAGGTCGCGGGCGTTGTCCGCGATCAGGCGAAACCTTTCCTCGCTGGTGCGCAGCCTTTCCTCGTCCTGCTTGGCCTGGATGGCGACGCGCGCCATCGCCGTCGCCATGTCGATCAGCTGGATGTGCTCCGGATTCGGCAGGCGCGGCTCGCCGTAGTACATGGCGAAGGTGCCGAGCACGGCGTTGTCATCGCCGAGGATTGGCGTCGACCAGATCGCGCGCAGGCCATTGCGCACGGCGAAGTGCCGGCAACCCTCCCAGCGCGGGTCGGTTGCCGTGTCTTCGGTGTAGACCGGCGCGCGCAGATAGGCTGCCGTGCCGCACGAACCCATGTCGGGAGCGATCCTCAGGAAGGGCTCGATGCCCTGCTTGTAGTCTTCCGGAATATTCGGCGCCGCGGCGAAGCTCAACGCGCGCTGCTCGGCGTCGGCGAGCAGCACCGCGCAGCGCATGTCGGGCGTCTGCTCCTCGATCAGCCTCACCAGGGTTCCCAGGCTTTCGGCGAGCGGCGCCCCGATGGCGATGCGCTCGAGGATCTGGCGCTGGCAGTCGAGCAGCGCACTGCGGCGATCTCGTCCGGCGTGGGCCAGGCTCATGCGGCTCGGCCTCTCTTGCCTTCACACGCGAGCAGCGCCGCGCCCGCGTTCTTTGCCCGCTGCGCCGCTCTAAGATCGCCGGCATAGGCAAAGACGATGCAGCCCATCATCAGCATCAGCCATTGCCGCGCGAATTCATCCGCGTCGCGCACGCCTGCCGCCTCGGCCAGCTCGGTGATGAACGCCAGGATGGTCTCGATGTGGCGCACCGCGGCATTGCGCACCGGATGTCCGCGCTCGTCGTGCTCAAGCAGCGCCTTGGCGAACGAGCACGCTTCGTAGTCGGCGCGCTGGAACCAGCGGTCGAACGCGTCGAACACCGCGAGCAGCTTCGCGCGCGGCGTGCGCGCCCGGTGCTCGACTTCCCGCTGCAGCCACGAACGGGTCCACAGCTCCTCGCGCCGGCGCAGGAACGCGAGCGCGAGCGCGTCTTTGGAGGGATAGTGTTTGTACAGGGTCATTTTGGCCACGCCGGCGCGCTCGGCCAGGGTATTGACACCGATGGCCCGGATGCCGTGCCGGGAGAAAAGCTCGTAGGCGGCATGCTCGATGCGCTCGCGTGCGCTGGCAGGGCGGTGGGAAGTGCGCTTCGCCCGTGCAGCCATGCTGAAAGTATACAAGTCTGTATAGTTTTTTAGAGAGGTCTGTCTAGTAATGGTTTGCGCCGGTTCTGTTTCAACTGTAGTCCGGAATTGCCGGACAGAGCTTTGCGCCGAACGGCGACAGCAATCGGCGCGCGGCCCGGGCAGCATGGACGCCGTGAGCGCGGTTCTTCTGATAGATGAGGTGGTTACGTCCCCGCTGGAACGCCTGAGCTCGCGTGAAATCCAGGTCCTCAAGCTCGTGGTCGAGGGCCGCACCAGCAAGGAGATCGCGCGCCTGCTCGGGGTATTGCCGACGACGGTCGACACTTATCGCAGCCGCCTGATGACGAAGCTCCAGGTGCGCGACGTGCCGGCGCTGGTTCGGCTCGCCATTCGCCACGGGCTGATCGCCCTCTGAAGCGCCGCTAGCCGGCGATCTTCTCCAGCGGGCCGGGCTCGTGGATGCCGAAACCCTGCGCATAGCCCACGCCGAGTGCCTTCAGGCGCAGCAGCACGTCCTGCTGCTCGACGCAGGAACCGATCACGCCGATGTTCAGCGTTCTGGCGATGCGCAGGATCGCATCCAGGATGTTGCGCGCGCCATTCCCCGAGAGCAGCTTGCGCACGATCGAGCCGTCGATTTTCACCAGATCGACGCGCAGCCGCTTCAGGTGCGCGAGCGAATGCGCCGTCGCCCCGAAGCTGTCGATGAGGATGCGGCAGCCGGCGAGCTGCAGCGCCGTGGCCGCCGCCGAGGCGCGGTCCATGCCGGCGGCGAGATCAGCCTCGTCGAACTCGAAGACCAGCGACTCCGGCGGCACGCCGCTCGCCTTGAGCTCCGCGGCGACGAAGCCCGGGAAGAGCTCGTCGCCCAGCGTCTGGCCGGAGAGGTTGATGGTGAAGCAGGGAATGCGGCAGCCGCGCCTCAGGTGGGGCAAGACATGGCGCACCACCCAGCGGTCGAGCTGCGGCATCATGCCCAGCTCCTCGAACACCGGCAGGAACTCCCCCGGCGGCAGCAGCGCCTTCTCTTCGTCGCGCATGCGCACCAGCACTTCCGCCATCGGATAGCCCGCCCCGACGAGCGCGCGGATCGGCTGGCAGAAGAGCACCAGCTCGTCCGCCGCCAGCGCGTGCTTCAGGCGCTCGCGCGCTAGTGCTTCGGAACCGGCTGATTCAAGAGTAGCCAATAGATGCCCAGCTGGCTCACGGCGTTGGCGAACTGGCCGAAGTCGATCGGCTTGCGTACATAGCTGTTGGCGCCGAACTGGTAGCTCTTCAGCATGTCCTCCTCCTCGGAGGAGGAGGTCAGGATCACCGTCGGAATCAGCTTGGTGCGCGGATCGGCGCGCAGCCGGGTCAGCACATCGAGCCCGGAGAGCTTCGGCAGCTTGAGGTCGAGCAGGATCACCGCCGGCATGCGCGACAGGTCGCGCCCCGCGTAGGCGCCTTCGCCGAACAGGAAATCGACCGCTTCGGCGCCGTCGCGCGCCACCACGATCTCGTTGGCGATCTTCGCCTGGCGCAGCGCCCGGGTGGTGAGCTCCTCGTCGTCGGGGCTGTCCTCGACCAGCATGATCAGCTTTTCAGACATCGATCCTCCCGGTTTTCAACAGCTCGCCAAGCGCATCGGGCGCCGCCGGCTTGGCGAAGAGATAGCCCTGGCCTTCGTCGCAACCCTGGGCGCGCAGCAGCTGCAGCTGCTCGGCCGTCTCGACCCCTTCGGCGAGCACGCGCATGCCGAGCGCGTGGCCCATCGAGACGATCGCCTGCGCGAGCGCGGCGTCGCGCCCGCCCTTGCCCATGCGGGTGACGAACGCGCGGTCGATCTTCAGGCAGTCGACCGGCAGGCCCGAGAGGTAGCTCAGGCTCGAATAGCCGGTGCCGAAATCGTCCACCGCGATCTGCACGCCGAGTCCCTTGAGCTCCCGCAGGATGCCGAGCGCCTTCTCGCGATCGTCGATCAGCACGCTTTCAGTGAGCTCGAGCTCGAGCGACGCCGGATCGACGTCGTGCGTGCGCAGAGCGTTGGCCACCGCCTGCACGAAGCCGTCGCGCCGGAACTGGCGCGCCGATACGTTGACCGCGACGCGCACGCGCCACCCGGCGGCGTGCCATTGCGCGGCGCGCTGCAGCGCGTCGTCCAGCGCCCACAGGCCGAGCTCCTGGATCAGCTCGGATTCCTCGGCGATCGGGATGAACAGCGCGGGCGAGACCAAGCCGCGCTGCGGATGCTTCCAGCGCATCAGCGCCTCGAGGGCGATGATGGCGCCGCTGGCGAGGTCGATCTGCGGCTGGTAATGCATCTCGAGCTGCTTCTGGCCGATCGCCGAGCGCAGCGCGTTCTCCAGCTCGACGCGGTCCAGCGCGTGGCGCGTCATGTCGGCGGCGTAGAACTGGAAGGCATTGCCGCCCGCGTCCTTGACGCGGTTGGCGGCGGCATCGGCATTGCGCAGCATCAGGTCGAAGTCCTCGCCGTCGCGCGGATACACGCTCGCGCCCACGCTGAGGGTCACGTGGACTTCGCGGCCATCGACGCCGAAAGGCGCAGTCATTGCCTTGCGGATGTCGCGCGCGACGCGCAGCACGTCGTCCGGACGCGCGAGGTCGCTTGCCAGGACGGCAAAGACATCGGCGCCGACGCGCGCCGCGGTATCGCCGCCGCGCAGCGCCTGCGACACGCGCTCCGCGATCAGCTTGAGCAGTGCATCGCCCGCCGCGTGGCCGTAGCTGTCGTTCAGGAGCTGGAAGCGATCGATGCTGGCGACCAGCAGGGCGCAGCCGCCATGGGTGCGCCGAGCGTGCGCAATGGCGAGCGATGCGCGGTCGCCGAGCAGGCTGCGGTTGGGCAGCGCCGTGAGCGAATCGTAGTTGGCGAGATACGTGAGGCGCGCCTCGTAGGCCTTGCGCTCGCGGATGTCGCGCGCGATGGTCGAGCGGAACCGGACCGCGCCGTCGGCGCCGCGATGCGCGATCACCACCTGCGACACCGGCACGTCCGCGCCGTCGGCGGCCAGCACCGCCGTCTCGCTCTGCCCCTCCTCGAGCAGCAGGTCGTTCGGCGCCCTGGCCCCGGCAAGCTTGCGCCACGCCGCATTCAGGTACAGCACCCGCCCCTCCGGGCTTGCCATCGCAACGTAGTCGCTGGTCGCCTCGAGGATCTCGACCAGACGGGCGCGCTCCTCTTCGATGCTGCGCGTACGGCTGCGGTCGGCGGCCTCGGCGAGCGCGCGCTTCACCGCCGTGCCGAGGCGGCGCAGGTTGTTCTTCAGGACGTAATCGGTGGCGCCGGCGCGGATCGCCTCGATCGCGCGCTCCTCGCCGATCGTCCCCGAGACGAAGATGAATGGAATCTCCGGGGTCAGCTCGCGCGCGATGCGCAACGCGTGCAGGCCATCGAAACCGGGCATCGAGAAATCCGACAGGATCGCGTCGGGCTTGAGCCCGCCGAGCGCCTGGCGCAGGCTCCCCTCGGACTCGACGCGCTGCCAGACCGGCCGGATGCCATCGGCCTTGAGCGTGCGCAAAGCAAGCTCGACGTCGTCGGGCGAGTCCTCCACGAAGAGCATATTCACAGCAGAAAGATCGCTCATGCGGCTGCCTCCTGTTTTGCTGCCGGCGCGGCATCGTTTCTGCCCGCCAGCGTGAAGAAGAACACCGCGCCCTTGCCGGGCGTGGCATCGGCCCAGATGCGCCCGCCGTGCCGATGCACGATGCGCTGTACCGTGGCGAGGCCGATGCCGGTGCCCTGGTACTCGTTCGCCGAATGCAAGCGCTGGAAGGCGCCGAACAGCTTGTTGGCATAGCGCATGTCGAAGCCGGCGCCGTTGTCGCGCACGAAGAAGGTCGCCTCCTGCCCGTCGCGCAACAGGCCGATCTCGATGCGCGGCTGCTCGGCCTTGGCGCTGAACTTCCACGCATTGCCGATCAGGTTCTCCAGCGCCGCGCGCAGCAGGCGCGGGTCGGCGTAGGCCTGCATGCCGTCCCACACCGAGACTTCGACCTTGCGCGCCGGCTCGCGGCTCTGCACGTCCGCGACCACCTGGCGCGCGAGCTCGCCGACGTCGACGTCGCGCCGCGCGAGCTCGCCGCGCGACACCTTGGAAAGATTCAGCAGGTCCTCGATCAGCTGGCCCATGCGCTGCGTCGAGGCGCGGATGCGTCCGAGGTAGCGGCTCGCCTCCTCGGGCACCTCCTTGGGAAAGTCCTCGAGCAGCGCCTGGCTGAAGCCGTCGATCGAGCGCAGCGGCGCGCGCAGGTCGTGCGACACCGAATAGCAGAACGCCTCGAGCTCGGCGTTGGTCGCCTGCAGCTCGATGGTGCGCTGCTTGACGCGCGTTTCCAGCTCGGCGTTGAGCCGCAGCACTTCTTCCTCGGCGCGGCGCCGCTCGCCCACCTCGCGCTCGGCTTCGCGGTTCGAGGCCTGGAGCCCGCGCGTCGCGCTCTCGATTTCCGCGAGCATGCCGTTGAAGCTCTCGGCGAGCAGGCCGAGCTCGTCGTTGGTGAGCTTTTCGGCGCGCAGGGAATAATTGCGCTTTTCGCTCACCTCGGTCGCGATGCGCGTGATGGCGAGCACCGGACGCACCAGGACGCGGTGCACCCAGCGCGAGAAGAGATACGCCACCCCCATGGCGAGCACGGTGACGATCGCCGCGATGCCGAGATAGCCCAGCAGGCGGTCGAACAGCTCGTAGTCGGCGCGCAGGTACACCGTGCCGAGGATTTCGCGGTCGCTGACGATGCGCTTGAAGACCACCAGGTCGTTGCCCTCGACCCTGACGCCGTCGCCTTCGGGCAGCCGCGGAAATTCGCCCGCCGGCTGCCGGTAGGTGGCAAACAGGCGCCCGCGCGCGTCGTAGATGGCCGCGGCGAGGATCTTCGGGCGGTAGCGCAGCAGCGCAAGGTTTTCCCGCGCCACCTTGGGGTCGTCGAAGCTGAGCGCCGGCGCGGTCATCTGCCCGAGCAGCTCGGCTTGCGTATTGAGATCGTTGATCCAGCTCTGGCGATAAAGCCGCAGGTCGTAGGCGACCATTGCCGCGATGGCGATCAGCAGCGCCGCCAGCGTGGTGGCGAGCTTGACCGCGAGGATCTTGCGGCTGATGGACTGGCGCGGCGCGGCCATGGCTAGCTCGTGATCACCCGTCTCGCCACCGCCAGCAGGCGCGAGCTGATCTTCAGCTGGCCGCGCTCGGCGCTCGGCAGCGCGACGTCGAAGCGCACGCGCTGATCCTCGGCGACGAAATTGATCATGCTCCCCGCGGCCAGCGCATTTTCGCTCTCGGTCACGGTCAGGACGGCTTGGCCCCTCGCGGCGGCCAGCGTTTCGGCAAGGCGTGCCGATTCCGCCTGGCCGATGAAGAGCACATGCAGCCCGGCGAGCGGCTCGCCGCGCCGCACGCGCCGCACGGCCACCGGATGGCCTTGCACACTGCGGTTGGCAACCAGCTGCTCGAGCGCGCCGGCGAGGTCGTCGGCCGCGAGCACGCCGATCACAAACGGCGCATCCGCGCGCGCCAACGCAGCCGGCGGCCACTGCACGAAATCGCCAAACTTGTAGAGGAACGCGGCCTTGATCTGCACTTCGGCCGGCCGGTTCTCGGTCTGGGCGAATCCGGCCTGCGCCCAGAGCAGCGCGGCGACGAAGGCAAGGCGCAGCGTCAGTGCGACCATTTCGCTCTCACGAAGAAGCCGCGCTCGATCTCGCTGCGCGTGGCCGGCGCGCCGAACTCGGGATGCGCATGGTCGAAGAGGTTCTGCGCCGTGACCGAGACCTCGAGCCCGCGCCGCAGCTGCCAGGCGTAGCGCGCGTCGACCGCGCTATAGGCCGGCACCGCCGGGTTGGGCAGTGCACCGACATAGCGCGCCATGACGTCGAAGTGCTGGTTGCCCGCCAGATCGAGCGACGATCGCAGGCTGAACTGGTGCTTGGGATCGTTGCCCGCCGCGGCGACGCCGGAGGTATCGGTGCTGTCGCTCTTCAAGCGCAGGTCCTGGTCGAGCAGCAGCGCGCCGGCGCTGAGCCGCCAGTGGGACGCAGCCTGGAACGTTCCCCAGGCTTCGATTCCCTTGCTGCGGCCTTCCATCTTGTTGCCCAGCACGAACGTCGTGCCGACGCGCTCGAGGGTGCGCAGGTGGTCGTACTGGCTGTAGAAGCCGGTCACCGAGTAAGAGAAGCGCGTCGACGGCTGCGCGCGGTAGCCAAGCTCCAGGACCTTGGCCACCTCGGAGCGGAAGTCGGGTCCGCCGGCGAGGAGAAACGGAGGCTGTGCGGGAACGAAGAGGTCGCGATCGAGGCGCGAGGGCGCGCGCACCGCGCGCGAAGCGGCCGCCCAGACGAGCTGCTGCGGGTCGGGCTTCCACGCAATCCGTGCGGAGGGCAGCGCCTCGGTGCCGGTGTAGACGTTGCTTTCGAACTTGGTGCCGAGCGTAAGGCGCCACCGCTCGCCGAGAGTGACCTCGTCCTGCGCGAAGACGTTGGTCCAGTGCAGCGTGGTCCGGTCCGGCAGGAAGGCGAGCCCGGCGCTGTTGTTGACGCGATCGTAGGCGCGGCGATGGCCGCCGCCCCAGGTGACGAAGTGGTCCCGCGCCGCCTGAAAGGCGTGCTGCGCTTCGGCGTCGAAAGTGTTCAGCCGCTCGCCGAAGCTGCCTGGAATGTCGCGCTGCGTGTTGTCGAAATAAACCTGCGCCTGCACGCGGTCTTCGCCTGCCAGCGAGCGGGTCATGCGGCCAAGAAGATTGCCGCCCGAGAGCGTGACGTCGTTGCC
>Ga0209647_1001054_pt1 | contig 24347 bp, 13 predicted proteins | sample GraSoi_2013_60cm_FD_185827 | JGI IMG/M metagenome (GOLD analysis project Ga0209647, IMG submission 185827) | Grasslands soil microbial communities from the Angelo Coastal Reserve, California, USA - Sample 9_17_2013_60cm (SPAdes) (version 2) | ecosystem: Environmental > Terrestrial > Soil >... | reverse complement strand
TAAAACGTCGTGAGACAGTTTGGTCCCTATCTACCGTGGGCGCTGGAAGTTTGAGAGGGGCTACTCCTAGTACGAGAGGACCGGAGTGGACGCACCCCTGGTGTACCGGTTGTCACGCCAGTGGCATCGCCGGGTAGCTATGTGCGGAAGAGATAACCGCTGAAAGCATCTAAGCGGGAAACTTGCCTCAAGATTAGACTTCCCGGGGGCTTGACCCCCCTGAAGGGTCGTCCTAGACCAGGACGTTGATAGGCAGGGTGTGCAAGGGCCGTAAGGCCTTGAGCTAACCTGTACTAATTGCCCGTGTGGCTTGACCCTATAACCGTGAGCACCTCAAGGAGGATGCGCACCGGTTTGTAGGCGCGCTTGGCGCGATCTCTACCCAGACCCAATTCTTAGAAACAAGAGACTTCACTTCTTCAATCTTCTATCTGGCGGCCACAGCAGCCTGGACCCACGCCTTCCCATCCCGAACAGGACCGTGAAACGGGTTTGCGCCGATGATAGTGTGCAATCGCGTACGCGAAAGTAGGTTACCGCCAGGCCCTATGCCGAAGCCCGGGTGTCGAAAGACACCCGGGCTTTTTTATTTCTGCGGCAGCTGCAGCAGCTGGCGCGCGAATTCACTCGGCGCCGCGCGAAACGCGTAGGCGATGAGCTCGAAGCGGCCGCGCTTCAGGTAGATCTGCGAAAAGCCGCAGCGCGCCAGCATCGCGGCGAGGGACTTGGCGGTGAACCCCGTCTTGTGGGCATAAAAATCGTTGCCGCTGCGCTCGATCTCGACGCTGTAACCGTAGACGGTGTCGCGCACCGTGATCGGCCCCGCCGCCGACTGATAGAGCACGTCGTCGATGTCCAGCTTTTTTTCCACCACCGTGCGCATCAACTCGCCCAGATCGGGCACGCGGACATGCGCGAATCCCTCCGGCTTCAGCACGTGCAGGAAGCCGCCCAGCACCTTGGGCACTTCATGCCGGTGGTAATGCTCCAGGTTGTGCGAGCAATACACCGCGTCGTACTCGGCGGCCGGCAGCTGCTCGAGCTGGCGCGCGTCGCCGACGACATCGGGCTTTCCGCGCGGATCGATGTCCAGCAACACGTGCTCCCAGCCGGCGAAATGCGGCGGCAGGGCGATATTGCGGCTGTTGCCGCCCACGTTCAGCACGCGCTTCATGCGGTTATTCTAGGAAGCGCCGTAATAATGTGGGCGCGGCGTGGTCGGCGGGCAACCGGGGGGAAACACCACGTTGCGGTCGGCAATAATTCACGATATTCTGCGTGGGGGATCCTTGGTTTCGGCTCCACTAGAAGAGAATTCCTCAAGTCATTGAGCCGATGACCATCTTTAAAGTTGCGGTTTATCTTGTTCGCGGGCAGGACGAATGAGCTTTTATCGATTTGTCGGATTCACCGTTCCCAAGCGGTCCATCGAGGCACTTCTATCGGTGCTGGTGGCGCTCGCGTGCCCGGCCGCCATGGGACAGATCAAGCCCGATAGCGGGCAGATCCTGCAGCAGAGCCAGGAGCCATTGCGGCTGCCGCGGCGCGAAGGCGCGGACGTGGCGCCCAAGCCGCCCGCGCCGCCGCCGGCTCTGAAGCCGCAGCCGTCACTCAAGGTCACGGTCAGCCGCTTCAGCTTCACCGGCAACACGCTTTATGACGACGCCGCATTGCAGGAAGTCGTCAAGGAATTCATCGGCAAGCCGCTCACTTTCGACGAGTTGAACGACGTCGCCACCAAGGTGCGCGCCTTCCACCGCCAGCGTGGCTACTTCCTCGCGCAGGCCTACCTGCCCGAGCAGACGATCCGCGGCGGCGCGGTGCAGATCGCCATCATCGAAGGGCGCGTCGGCGTGCTCGAGCTGGTGCGCAAGCCGGCCTCGCGCCTCAGCGAGCGGCTGCTCGCCGGCATCATCGGCTCGCACCTCAATGAGGGCGACCTGATCACTGAAATCGGCCTCGAGCGCCCGTTGCTGCTGATCAATGACCTGCCGACGGCGCAGGTCGCCTCGGAAATTCGCCGCAGCGAGACCGTGGGCTCCGCCGACCTGAGGGTCAACGTCGACAAAGGCGATGACCTGGTCAGCGGCTACGTCGACCTGGACAATGAGGGCAACCGTTTCACCGGCGAGTACCGGCGCGGATTCAACGTCAACCTCAATAATCCCACCACCCTCGGCGACCAGCTGTCGTTCCGCGGCTTCAACACCGACGAGCACATGTGGTACGCACGCTTTTCCTACCTGGTGCCGGTGAATTACTACGGCACGCGCGTCGGCGTGAGCTATTCGAAATTCGATTACTCGCTGGGCAAGACGGAGTTCGTGGCGCAGCGGGCGAACGGTGACGGCGAGGTGAAAAGCATCTACGGCTTTCACCCCATCATCCGCACGCGGAACACCAACGTCATCGTGCAGCTGTCCTACGAAGATCGGCGGCTGACGGACCGCGTCGATTCGAGCGGGACCTCCAACACGCACTACGTCAGCGCCACCAAAGCCAACCTGGTCGGTGACTTCCGCGACAGCTTCCTGGGCGGCGGCTTGAACGCGTACACGCTGTCCTTCACCAACGGCAACGTCGGCATCGCGCCGGGCGGCGAAGTCGTCAACGACCAGAACGGCCACAAGACGCTGGGCGACTTCAAGACCTACGGGCTGCAGGCGCGGCGGCTTCAGCGCGTGAGCGATAACTTCAGCCTGCTCGGCGCGCTGCAGATGCAGCGCGCGGACAAGAACCTGACTTCTTCGGAGAAATTCTCGATCGGCGGCCCGAATGCCGTGCGCGCCTACCCGGTGTCGGAAGGCACCGGCGACGAAGGCCTGGTTCTGCAGACCGAGCTGCGCTACGTGTGGCCGGGCTACAAGCCGTTTGGTGGCGACATCACGGTGATGAGCTTCTGGGACTACGGCCAGAGCACTTTGAATCGCAAGCCGCTGACCGGCGACAACCCGAACTACCGCTCGATCGCGGGCTACGGCGTCGGCGCCTCGGTCGGCAAGGATGGAAACTTCCTGGCGCGCATCAGCTTCGCATGGAGAGCCGACGGCGAGACGCCCCAGGCCGACAAGGCGCCGCGCATTCCGCGCATCTGGTTCCAGGCCATCAAGTACTTTTGATTCATGGCGCGAGAAGAGAGTCCGAATATCTTGATTGAAAACGGAAATCGCCCATTCGTTTCACTTGCCGGCGGCGCGGACGATCAATCTTCACACAGTTCTTGTGATTTATGACCGATTCGCGCCGTGGAATTCCGCCGCTCGTAATCCGCACGGCCTACACTGAATAAATACGCATGACACGTCGATGAAAATGGCCCCGCATCAGGAGAAGTCCATGGCAGCTTCCCAGGCTGGAAATTTCGCCCCTAGCCCTCTCCGGATTCCGAAAGCCGCCGGCGGCGTGACCCTGCGCACCCGGCCCCGCGCGATTGCCTACGCGGTCAGCGTGGCGCTGTTTCCCGGCGCCGTCTGGATGTTCCCCGCCTACGGCGGATCGCCGGTCGCTCCCGGCACCGTGTGGACTAACGTCAATGTCAAGACCGGCGGCGGCCAGACCACGGTCGGCAACAATCAGACCATCAATACGACGACGACGCATTCGGTCGTCTACGTGGACAAGGCGGACATCGGCAAGGACGCCACCGTCTTCCTCGATCAGCCCAATGCGGGTTCCACTTCGCTCGTCTATGTCACGAAGCCCGGCCAGACGCAATGGGACGGCAGGTTCCGCAGCGACGGCAATGTCATGTTCACCAATCCGGACGGCCTGCTCATCAGCCGCGGCGCCACCGTCAGCGTCGGTTCGCTGTTCGCGACCTCGCTGTCCATCAGCGATCAGGATTTTCTGGCCGGCCGCTATCAGTTCACCAACACCGGCAAGGCGGGCCCGGTCGTCAACCAGGGCACCATCAACATCATCACCGCCAACGGCTATGCGGCGCTCGCCGCGCCGCAGGTGCGCAACGACGGCGTCATCGTCGCGCGCATGGGCACGGTCGCGCTCGCTGCCGGCAACCAGGTGACGCTCGACATGGTCGGCGACGGCCTGATCAAGGTGCGCGTCGACCAGGCGGCACTGAACGCATCCGCGATCAATAGCGGCACGATCCAGGCCGACGGCGGCAACGTACTGCTGACGGCGCACAGCGCCAACGCGCTGCTCGACACGGTGGTCAACAACGGCGGCGTCATCCGGGCCAATTCGCTCGTCCAGCGCAACGGCGAGATCGTGCTCGACGGCGGCGGCGCGGGAATTGTCGCCAACAGCGGCACGATCCAGGCTGCCGGTGTTGACACTGGCAGAACCGGCGGCACCGTCAAGATTCTCGGCCAATACGTCGGCCTGTTCGGCGGCTCGAGCGTCAACGTTTCCGGCGACGCTGGCGGCGGCACCGCGCTGGTGGGCGGGAACTTTCACGGCACGGGCCTTGAGCAAAACGCGTCGATGACTTACGTGGATTCCAACGCGACGATCAATGCTGACGCTATCAGGGCCGGCAATGGCGGCCAAGTCGCGGTCTGGTCGGACAACGGCACGAAATTCTTCGGCAATATTTCCGCGCGCGGCGGCGCGCAATCCGGCGACGGGGGATTCGTCGAAGTCTCCGGTAGAGACAAGCTGACCTATGCCGGACTCACCGACCTCCGCGCGCCCAATGGAAACGTCGGGACACTGCTGCTTGACCCGACCGACATCACTATCGTCAACGACGCCAATCCGGCGAATACAACGATCACCTGCACGCCCGGTAATTGCACGGTGCCAGCGGGCGGACCCTTTACGGATTCGGGTACGGGAAATCTTACGGATGGAACGCTGAACGCACAGCTGCTGCTTTCAAGCGTGGATGTCAACGCAACGAACGATATCGTCGTCCAAAGCGCGGTGAGCATCAACACATTTGCTCATACGCTCAACCTGAACTCTGCCGCCGGCGGAATCAATCTGGACGGCACGTTCGCGGGCGGCGGGACTCTCGGGATTAATTTCAAGACGACCCTCACCTTGGGGGCCACGCTGAACGTTTCGGGAGTCACCGCAAATGCAGATGGCGGCACTACCGGAACAATCTCTGGAACCGGCCTTACCTACGTTTTGGACAACGCGACGGCGGACAAGGGCACGGTCGCCGTCGGCGGCGGCGGAACGGTCAACTGGTCCAACACGCCAAACATCAGCGACGCCACCGGCGCGGTGAACTTCCAGGCGAGCGGCAGCATGTCGGGCAACATCACGGCCGACACGCTGAACTTCACGACCTATACAACAAGCGGCTTGACACTGGACATCACGGCGAACACGGTAACCGGTGTCGGTGGAACGATCACAGTCAACAAGGTGGATGCGAACCCGGGCCAGACCAACACGGTGGGCGGCACCGGGGCGACCTACACTCTCGACAACGCCACGCAGGATAAAGGCACGGGCAACGGCTACACCTGGACACACTTCCAGAACATAAATGACTCAACTGGCACAGTCGATTTCCAGGTGAGCGGCAGCCAGGCAGGCAACGTAACTGCCGCGACGCTGAACTATAGTACCTACGGTTCCAACGTCACCTTTGACTTGGCGAACAACAGCGGGGCGACGACGGGCATCAGCGGCACCTGGGGCAGTGTGACGCAGGTCGACGCAAATTCCGCAAAGAGCAACACGATTACCGGCTCAGGCACGACCTATTTGCTCGCGGACGGTTCCCCAGACGCGGGCTCCGGCAGTGGGGTGAGTTGGACCAATTTCCAGAACATCAACGATGCCACCGGCACGGTGAACTTCAACGCCACCGGCAGCATCTCGAACAACGTGACGGCGCAAGCGCTCAACTACAGCAGCTGGACCACCAGCGCGGTGACCTTCGACATCGGCGCGACCACGAGCACGGGCATCGGCGGCACCTGGACGGGTGTCACCAGCGTCACGGGCAAGGCCAGCAACGCCGCCACCAACACGATCCAGGGCGGGGTGAACTACACGCTCACCAATGCGACGCCGAACGCGGGCACAGACAGCGTGGTGAGCTGGACCAACTTCGGTACGCTGAGCGCTTCGGGCACGGTGAACTTCCAGGCGAGCGGCAGCGTGGCGGGCGACATCAGCGCGGCGACGCTGAACTACAGCACCTACGGCTCGAACGTCACGTTTGACTTGGCGGCTGGCGCGAACCAGACCACCGGCATCGGCGGCACCTGGTCGAGCGTGACGCAGGTCGACGCGAACGCGGCGAAGGTCAACACCATCAAGGGCTCGGGCGAGACCTACTCGCTGACCGACGGCACGCCGAACGCGGGCGACAACGGCACGGTGACCTGGACGGCGTTCCGGAACATCAACGATGCAACCGGCACGGTGAACTTCAACACGAGCGGCAGCGTGACGGGGAGCGTGACGGCGGCGACGCTCGACTACTCGAGCTACGGCGTGGATGTGACCTTTGCATTGGCGAACGGTTCCGGGGCGACCACGGGCATCGGCACGACCTGGAGCGGCGTGACGCAAGTCACGGGCAACGCGACCAACAGCAACACCATCACCGGTTCGGGCCAGACCTACACGCTGACCGATGGCACGCCGGATGCGGGCACCAACGGCACGGTTGCCTGGACCGACTTCAAGAACATCACCGATGCGACGGGCACGGTGAACTTCCAGGTGAGCGGCAGCCTGACGGGCGACCTGACGGCGAAGACGCTCGACTTCAGCACCTACGGCAGCGCCATCACGCTGGACATCAGCGCGGCTTCGATCACGCCGAACGGCGTGGGCGGCACCATCACGGGCGTAGACACGGTGTTCGCCAATCCGGCGAACAGCAACACCGTGCAGGGCTCGGGCCAGACCTACACGCTCACCAACGCGACGCCGGATGCGGGTACGGGGGGCGGCTACACCTGGACGGCGTTCCAGAACATCAACGATGCCACCGGCACGGTGAACTTCAACGCCACCGGCAGCATCTCGAACAACGTGACGGCGCAAGCGCTCAACTACAGCAGCTGGACCACCAGCGCGGTGACCTTCGACATCGGCGCGACCACGAGCACGGGCATCGGCGGCACCTGGACGGGTGTCACCAGCGTCACGGGCAAGGCCAGCAACGCCGCCACCAACACGATTGCAAACTCGAATGGAACCTACAATCTCACCGGTTCCAACGCCGGCAATGACGGCACCGTATTCTGGACGAACTTTGGTGCCCTCACCGACAGCGGCGCGGGGACGCTGGTGATGCATAGCGGGGCGAACGGTTCGCTCGCAGGCAACGTGAACCTGGGCGGCACGGGCACGATCGACTACACCGGCTACACCGGCGCGATCACGTTTGAACTGGCGGGCACGGCCAATCAGACGACCGGCATCACCGGCACCTGGACGGGCGTCACCACCGCGACGGGCTCGGCGACGACAACGACTAACACGATCAAGGGCGCGAACAAGACCTATACGCTGAGCGCGCTCGATGCGGGCAGCGACGGCGTGGTGAGCTGGACGAACTTCGGCAAGCTCAGCGACACCGGCACCGGCACGGTCAGCGCGGCGGATGCAACCTACGTGATGAACGGTGCCAACACCGGCACCGTGACGGGGCTGCTCTCGAGCACCTTCACCGGCATCGGCAACATCACCGACACGGGCACGGGCTCTGGTGTGCTGAACATGCACGGCACGGGCAACGGCACGCTCTCGGGCAACGTTGACATGGCTGGCGGTGCGATCGACTACACCGGCTACACGACGGCGATCACCTTCGAACTCGCCGGCACCGCGAACCAGAGCACCGGCATCACCGGCACCTGGGCGAACATCGCGACCGCAACCGGCGCGACCGCATCCACCAGCACGATCAAGAGCGCGAACGACACGTACAACCTGACGGCGCTGAACGTGGGGGACAACGGTGTGGTGTCCTGGACGAAATTCGGCAAGATCAGCGACACCGGCACCGGCACGATCAACGCGACGAATCAGACCTACGCGCTCACCGGCGCAAACCAGGGTACGGCGGCTGGCGTTCTCGCGAGCACCTTCACCGGCATCGGCAACATCACCGATGCGGGCACCGGCACGTTGAACATGCATAGCGGCGCGAACGGCTCGCTCTCGGGCAACGTGGACATGGGCGGCACGGGCACGATCAGCTACACCGGCTACACCGGCAACGTGACCTTCGAACTCGCGGGCACCGCGAACCAGAGCACCGGCATTACCGGCACATGGACGGGCGTGACCAACGTGACGGGCAACGCCGCAGGCACCAGCACCATCAAGGGCGCAAGCGCGACCTACACGCTTAATGGGGCGAACACTGGCAGCGACGGCGTGGTGACGTGGACGACCTTCGGAAATATCACCGACACGGGCACGGGCACGCTCAACATGCACGGCACGGCGAACGGTTCGCTCGCGGGCAACGTGAACATGGGCGGCACGGGCACGATCGACTACACCGGCTACACCGGCGCGATCACGTTTGAACTGGCGGGCACGGCCAATCAGACGACCGGCATCACCGGCACCTGGACGGGCGTCACCACCGCGACGGGCTCGGCGACGACAACGACTAACACGATCAAGGGCGCGAACAAGACCTATACGCTGAGCGCGCTCGATGCGGGCAGCGATGGAACGGTCAGCTGGACCTCGTTTGGAAAATTGAACGACACTGGTACCGGCACGGTGAGCGCAGCGAACGGAACCTATACGCTCAACGGCGCGAACACCGGCACCTCGACATTGCTGTCGAGCACGTTCACGGGTATCGGCAATATCACCGACACGGGCACCGGCACGTTGAACATGCACGGCACGGGCAACGGCACGCTCTCGGGCAACGCGAACATGGGCGGTACCGGCACGATCAGCTACGCCGGTTACTCGTCGGCTGTCACCTATAGCCTCAGCGGCTCGGGCTCGACCGGAATCACCGGGACGGTATCCGGTGTTACCAATGTCACCGGCAGCTCGAACAGCGACACGATGAGCGGTACGGGCCAGACCTTCACGATCACCGGCGCGGGAGCGGGTAACAACGGCACGGTGTTCTGGACTTCGTTTGAGAACCTCAGCGGCGGCGGCGCCAGCACGCTGCAGGCGACCAGCGCCACGTGGACATTGACCGGCGCGAACGCGGGCTCGGCAACCGGGATCACGGGGTTCACCGGCATGGCGAACCTCGCCGATCTCGGCACGGGAATCTTCAATCTCAACGCCGGCACACTGAGCGGCAATCTCAACGGCGGCGGCACGGGGACGTTGAACTACACGAGTCGCACTGGGCCGGTGACGTTCAACCTGGCTGGAACCGGCACGGGCGTCACCGGATCCATTTCCGGCATCACTACCGTCAACGGCAGCGCGGCATCGGACACGATCACGGGTGCCAGCGCGAACTGGACGCTGAACGGGCCCAACGCTGGCAACGCTAACGGCATCAGCTGGACGTCGTTCGAGAACGTCGTCAACACCACGGCCGGCGCGACGTTCACGCTTACCGGCGGGAGCTTGACGTCGATCACTTCGCCGGGCGCCACGACGTTCACCAGCAACACGAATGTCACGGTGAAAGCGCTCATCGGCGGCACGCTGAACATCACCGGATCCGCGTCCCAGTGGATACTGAACAACAGTTCGTCGGTCAACGGCTCCACGTCGCTCGCCAGCGGCATCACGCCGAACGGCACGACGGCTTCGCCGGACGTTTACTTCAACGGCCCGTCGATCAACGGCCCCACCGGAGGCGCCATCGGCGGGGTCATCGCATCGGTCGGCGGCACCATTGCGCAGATCGCCGCCCGGGCGCTGGACGAGGCGTTCGACACCGACAGCGTGGCGAAGCAGATCAACGACGGCTTTGTCGGCGACGTTGGAACGACGCCGCCGATGGACCACCGCATCGACGACACGGGGATTTCAGTCCCTGAGTGCTTCAACGAAAGCCGGGAGGGGCAGGGCGACTGCAAGTAGGCTTCTCGCTTGGCGGTTCAGAGGGGCGCTTCGGCGCCCCTTCTGATTGAACGGGTTACAATCCGCCCACAACAAGGGGGCAGGCGGGGTCGATGGCGGAGCAGGCTACCGAGGCGGCAGTGATGTTCGCGGACGTGAGCGGGAGCACCAAGCTCTACGAAACCGAGGGCGATGCCGTCGCGCACGCGGCGATCGAGAAGTGCGTCAACCTGATGAAGGAGAAAACCGTCACCGCCAAGGGCCGGGTCATCAAGACCATCGGCGACGAGGTGATGGCGGCGTTTCCCACCGCGGATGCCGCGGCCGACGCGGCGATCGAGATCCAGACCGGCATCGCTGAATTGCCGATGGTCGGCAAGACCAAGATCGGCGTGCGCATCGGCTTCAATTTCGGCCCGATCGTCGAGCGCGAAGGCGATGTGTTCGGCGACGCGGTCAACCTCGCCGCGCGCCTGTCGCACGTCGCCGCGCGCGACCAGATCATCACCGCGCGCGACACCGTGATGCGCATGTCGCCAATGCTCAAGGCCAACACGCGCGGCATCACCACCATCCAGGTGAAGGGCAAGGCCGAGGAGATCCAGGTCTTCGAGCTGATGTGGCAGCAGAGCGAGGACATGACGACGCTCGCCTCGCACAAATCGATCTACAAGCCGAAGAACGCCAAGCTGCGCATCAAATCCGCGGCGGGCGAAGTCATCCTCTCGGCGGAGCGCCCCTCGCTAGCGCTGGGGCGCGATGCCTCGGCCGACCTGGTGGTGCGCGAGCGCATGGCTTCCCGCGCGCACGGCAAGATCGAGCGCCGCCTCGACAAATTCATCCTCACCGACCACAGCGCCAACGGCACTTTCGTCACGGTCGAGGGCGACAAGGAGGTGATCCTGCGCCGCGAGGAATTCACGCTGCGCGGCCATGGCTGGATCGCCTTCGGCCAGGCGCGCGCTTCGTCCACCGATGTGCTGGAGTTCTTCTGCGAATGACAACGAATCTGATTCTTGTCGTGGGCCTGACGGCGATCACCTTGGGCTTCTGGCAGTCGCCGGTGCTGTCCCAGGACAAGAAAAGCACGCCCAAACAATCTATTACACAAGATCTGGGCTCCCGCAAATATCAAGAGGGCCTGGACCACGAGCGCGCGGGCAGGGATGCCGAGGCGTTCGAGGCTTTCCTGCAAGCCGGGGAGGCCGGGCATGGCGTGGCGCAACTCAAGCTCGCGAATATCTATGATCGCGGCAACAGGGTCATCAATCGTGACTACCAAAGCGCGATCCGATGGTACGAAAGGGCTCGCCGGCAAGGGGTCGACCTAGCCAAGCCCCTGCCCCCCATCAGGGGCAGATAGCTCCCCCCCAAAAGCCGATAACCTGTAGTTGCGACGCGACATTCGGCCTTGTCAGGCCGGGCCGGTCGCCGGGATAATGTGCGCCTGCGTCAATTAATGGAGCCACGGCTAGGCCATGGCGGCACCGGCTGAGCTTAAGACCCTAGGCAGGTACAACCTCGAACGCGTCCTCGGCAAGGGGGCGATGGGAGTCGTTTACGAGGGGGTCGACCCGCGCCTGAACCGGCGCGTGGCCATCAAGACCATCCTCAAGAGCAACCTCGACGAGGACACGGCCAAGGATTTCGCGATGCGCTTCGTGCGGGAGGCGCAGGCAGTCGCGCGCCTCAACCACCCCAACATCGTGCAGGTGTACGACTTCGGCGAGGAGGGCGAAGTCGCCTACCTCGTGATGGAGTTCATCAAGGGCAAGGAGCTCAAGAACTTCTTCGACGCCAACGAGCGCTTCGACCTCAAGGAGGCGGTGCGCATCATGGTCGAGCTGTGCGAGGCGCTCGAATTCGCCCACATGGCCGGCATCGTCCACCGCGACATCAAGCCCGCCAACGTGATGATCGACTCGCAGGCGCGCACCAAGCTCACCGACTTCGGCGTCGCCCGCGTGCAGGACTCGGACAAGACTTCGGTCGAGAAGACGCAGGCGGGCACCATGGTCGGCACGCCCGCCTACATGTCGCCCGAGCAGATCACCGGCGGCTCGGTCGACAAGCGCACCGACGTATTTTCGGCCGGCATCATCCTGTACCAGTTCCTCACCGGCGAGAAGCCGTTCACCGGCGGCGGCGCCTGGACCATCGCCAAGAAGATCATCCAGGAGGATCCGCCGCTGCCGTCGACCATCAACAACGCGGTGACGCCGCTGTTCGACTCGGTGGTCAACAAGGCGCTCGCCAAGAATCCGGACGAGCGCTACCAGACGGCGCGCGACCTCGGCCTCGCGCTGAAGCGCGCCATCGAGGGCAAGCCGGCCGAGGACGATTCGGACAAGACCATCGTCGGCGGCGCGATTCCGGACATGCCGAAGGCGCAGCCGCGGCCGGCCGCGGCGGCGGCGCAGCCGGGCCAGACCTCGGGCACGATGGGCGGCTCGCAGGCCGGCAGCCAGGAAGTCGAGCTCGAATTCTGGCGCGCCATCAAGGACGGCAACGACCCGGACGACTTCGACCTGTACGTGCAGCAGTTTCCGACTGGCATCTACGCCGCGCTCGCCAAGCGCAAGATCGCCAAGCTGCGCGGCATCCCGCTCGACGACTCGAGCGTGAAGGCGCGCGAGCAAGAGAAAAAGGAGGCCGAGGACGCCGCCCGCAAGGAAACCGAGGCGCGCAACAAGCTGGCCGAGGACAAGGCCAAGCTCGAGGCGGAGCTCGCGCGCAAGGAAGAGGAATTCAAGAAGCGCGAGGCCGAAGCGGAGACCAAGCGCCAGGAGGCGGAGCGCGCGCGCGTCGAGGCGATCGAAAAAGCCAAGCAGGAAGCGGCGGCCGATCGCGAGCGCGCGAAGAAGGAAGCCGCGGCCGAGGCCGAAAAGGCCAAGCAGGAAGCCGCTGCGGAGCGCGAACGCGCCAAGGCGGAGGCGGAAAAGGTCAAGCTGGAGGCTGCCGCCGAACGCGAGCGGGCGAAGAAGGAAGCCGCGGCCGCCACCGAGAAGGCCAGGCAGGAAGCGGCGGCGGAGCTCGCCAAGCGCGAAGCCGAGTACAAGAAGCGCGAGCAGGAAGCGCAGGAGAAGTCCAAGCAGGAAGCCGCGCTGCGCACCAAGCAGGAGGCCGAGACCCGGGCCAAGCGCGAGGCCGAGGAAAAGGCGCGCCAGGAAGCCGAGGTCAAGGCCAAGAAGGACGCGGAAGCGCGCGCCAAGAAGGAAGCGGAAGACCGCGCCAAGCGCGAGGCCGAGTTCAAGAAGCGCGAAGCTGAGCTCAAGGCGCGCGCCGAAGAAGCCACGCTGCTCGCCAGCGGCAAGAAGAAACCTTCGCCGGTCGTTCCGATCATCATCGCGGTAGCGGTCGCCGCCATCGGCATCGGCGTCTACAGCTACTTCTCGCCGAGCGGCGACGAGGCGGCGAAGGCGAAGATCGCGGCGATGCAGAAACAGCTCGACGAGGCGAAGCAGAAGGCCGCCTCCGATCTCGCCGCGGCGCAGAGGAAGGAAGAAGAGGCCAAGCTGGCGGTGGAAAAAGCGCGGGCGGCCGAGGAAGCGGCGAAGAAATCGGGCAACCTCGCGGCGCAGCAGGCGGCGCTCGCCGAGCGTGCGAAGGCGGAGGCCGAGCAGAAGTCGCGCACCGAAGCGGCCAGCCAGGCATCGCGGGCGAACCAGGACGCGCAGAAGAAATCGGCGGAAGCGCAGCAGGAGCGCGACCGCGTTGCCAAGGCCGAGGCCGACAAGAAGAAAGCCGCCGACAGCGCCAAGCTCGCCGCGGACCAGAAAGCAGCGGAAAGGGCGTCGCACGAAAAAGTGGCAGCGGCCGAGCGCGAGGCCCAGGAACGGATCGCGGCGGCCGAACGCGCGGCCCAGGAGAAGATCGCCGCGCTGGAAAAACAGGCCAAGCTTGCCTCGGCGGCGCCCGCCGGCAGCGCGGCGTCCACCGGCGAGCAGCTGTTCGAGCAGGCGGCGGGACTGGAGAAGGAAGGCAAGGGCGCCGAAGCCGTCCGCATGTACACGCGCGCGGCCCGCTCCGGCAGCGGCAAGGCCGCCAAGCGCCTCGGCGAGGTCTACGACAAGGGCATCGCGGGCGTGCCGCGGGATTACGCCGAATCGCTCAAGTGGTACAACACCGCCCGGGCGCTGGGCGAAGAAGTCAAGGACAACCGGCGCACCAACTAGCGGGCGCGGCGTGAACGCGCCGGGCGCATAAGCCGCTCGGCACGTGTAAAAATCCGGGGACATGAGCGAGCGAGAGCAGGGCGCCGGCGGCGCCCGCGAGCCCGACGCCGAGGCCACGGTCGCGCTGCCGACTCCGGGTCGGCGGCGCGGTCCCTTCGATCCGGTCCTCGATCGGCCTGCCGCGGCAGCCGACCTCACCGCACTGGGCGGCCTCAACCGGCTGGTCGAAGCGGCCAATCCCATCCTCGCCGTCGTGCCGCAGATCCGGCACGCGCTGCGCCATCCCGATCCCCTCGCGCTGCGCAAGCGGCTCCTGGAGCAGGTGCGCCTGTTCGAGCGCACCGCGCGCGCGGCGCAGATTGCCGAAGCCCCGCTGCTCAGCACGCGCCTGGCGCTGTGCGCCTTGCTCGACGATTCGGCGCAGGCCACTCCCTGGGGACGCGACTGGGCGCCGCTGCTCGCCGAACTGCACGGGGAAGCGAACAGCGACAAGTTCTACACCTTGCTGGACGGCCTGCTGGCGGCGCCGGAGGCGAACGTCGAGCCGCTCGAATTCTTCTATGTCTGCCTCGCGCTCGGCTTCGAGGGACGCTACCGCGGCGGGGAGGGCGGGCGCCAGGCGCTCGCCCAGGTGCGCACGCGCCTGCACGAGGCGCTCGCCGCGCTGCGGGCGCCGACGGCGCCGGCGCTGTCGGGGTGCTGGCAGGGTGCCGGCATTCGCGCGCGCCGGGTCTCGGATGCGCTGGCGATGTGGGGCGCGGCATCGGTCTGCGTCCTGGTGCTGGCGGCGCTGTATTTCGCGTTCAGCGTCTCGCTCGGCGCCCGGTCCGACCCGGTGGCCCGGTCGCTGGCGACGCTCAAGCCGCCGGCGCCAGCGGCGCCCGCCGACGCGAAGTCGGCGGCCGTGCCGCAGCTCGCCGCGACGCTTGCCGACGCCATCGCGCGGCGCGAAATCGACGTCGCCGATGTCGCGGGCGCCGCGGTCATCTCGCTGCACAGCGACGAGCTGTTCGCTCCCGGCAGCGCGCGCCTGAACGCGGCGCTGCATCCGGTCATCCTGCGCGTGGGCGAGGCGCTCGACCGGGTGCCCGGCACCGTGGTCGTCACCGGCCACACCGACGACGTGCCAATCCGCACGGCGCGCTATCCGTCGAACTGGGAGCTGTCCACCGACCGTGCCGACTCGGTGGTGGGGTTGATGGCTTCGCGCCTGCGCGATCCCTCGCGCCTGCAGGCGGAAGGACTGGCCGATTCCGCGCCGGTGGCGCCCAACGACAGCACCGCCAACCGCGCGCGCAACCGCCGCGTCGCCATCATCCTGAGGCCGCTGCCATGATCGGCGCCTGGCTGACGGGCCGCTGGGCCGTCGGGCTGCTCGCCTGCGTTGCGCTCGCGGCGGCGGTCTGGTTCGCCGGCGACGTCGTTGCGCTCGGCGCGTGGCGCCCGCTCGATTCGACGGCGGAGCGCATGGTCTTCCTCGTTGCCGTGGTCGCGGCGTGGCTGGCCTGGGAAGTTTTGCGCCAGCAGCGCAAGCTGAAGGAAAATGCGCGCTTGCTGGAAAGCCTGGCCGGCGGCATCGCCGACCAGGACTCGGCGGCGCGCGCGGCGCACGAAATCGAAGTGCTGCGCCAGCGTTTCGAGGAGGCGCTCGGCGTGCTGCGCCACGCGCGCTTTCGCGGCGCGGACGGCGAGCGCCGCACGGTCAGCGAGCTGCCCTGGTACATGTTCATCGGCGGGCCCGGCTCGGGCAAGACCACGGCGCTGCTCAACGCCGGCCTGCGCTTCCCGCTCGGCGACCCGGGTACCGGCAACACCCTGCAGGGGGTCGGCGGCACGCGCAACTGCGACTGGTGGTTCACCGACGAGGCGGTGCTGCTCGACACGGCGGGGCGCTACACCACGCAGGGCAGCGACAAGCAGGCCGACGCCGCGGCCTGGCTGGGTTTTCTGGATCTGCTCAAGCGCTTCCGCCCGCACCAGCCGCTCAATGGCGCCATCGTCACGCTCAATGCGGCGGATCTCGCGCATTGGAACGAAGAAGAGCTGTCGACCTATGCGGCGCACGTGCGCGAGCGGGTGTGGGAGCTCTACACGCGGCTCGGCGTGCGGCTGCCGCTCTACCTGCTCATCACCAAGGCCGACCTGCTGGCGGGGTTCAGCGAGTACTTCTCCGAATTCGACGCCGCGGAGCGGGCACAGGTCTGGGGCGTGACTTTCGGCGTCGGCGAATTCGCCGCCGATCCGCTCGCCATGGTGGCGCGCTTCGACGATGATTTCCGGCAGCTCGAGCGGCGCCTGTACGCCATGCTGCCCGCGCGCCTGCAGGAGGAGCGCGACCTGCAGCGGCGCGCCGCGGTCTACCGTTTCCCGCAGCAATTCCGCGGCACCGGGCCGATGATCGCGAGCTTCCTCGAGTCGGCCTTCGGCACCGGCTGGAGCGGGGAGGCGCCGCTGCTGCGCGGCGTGTATTTCGCCAGCGGCACCCAGGAAGGCAGCCCGATCGACCGCGTGCTCGGCACGCTGGCGCGCAGCTTCAATCTCGAGCGCAAGGTGCAGCCGCCGACGCTGGGTAGCGGCAAGAGCTTTTTCCTGCGCCGGCTGCTGCGCGAGGTGATCTTCGGCGAGTCCGGGCTGGCGGGATCCAATCCGGCGCAGCAGCGGCAGCGGCGGATGGAGCGCATCGCGGCTTACGGCGGCATGGCGGCCGCGAGCCTTCTCCTGATCGCCGGCTGGACCACGAGCTACTTCGGCAATCTGCGGCTGATCGAGGCGACGGCATCCCGCGCCGGCGAAGCGAAGCGGGAACTCGATGCGCTTGCGACGCTGCGCCCGGTCGACGAAGCGCGGCTCGTCTCGGCCCTGAACCGCCTGCGAGATCTGCGCCAGGGCGGCGCGGCCTGGACCACCGGATTCGGCCTTTACCAGGGCACAAAACTCGATGCGCAGGCCGAGCGCGCCTACCAGAACGCGCTGCGCGAGATCCTGCTGCCGCAGCTGGCCGCCGCGGAGGCCTGGCGGCTGCCCGGCAACCTGCAAAAGGACCTGGCGGCGCACATCCGGTCGGCGCTGGCGCTGCGGGGAGCCAAGGCGTGAGCGCGCAGCCCGCCGCGCAGGGCGCGCTGACGCCCGGCTGGTACGGCAAGATCCCGGCGACCGGCGACTTCGTGGTGCGCCGGCTGCCCGAGGCATTTCGCGAGGCTTGGGACCGCTGGCTGCAGCAGTCGATGGACGGCGGCCGCGAACGCCTCGGCACGCAGTGGCAGGCAAACTATCTCTCGATGCCGCCGTGGCGCTTCCTGCTCTCGGCCGGCATGCTGACGCCGCAGGCCTGGACCGGCGTCATGGTTCCCAGCGTGGATGCCGTCGGCCGCCAGTTTCCGCTCACGATCGCCTGCGCGCTGCCGGCGGTTCGGCTCGATCTGCCGGGCTGCCTGGAGTCGGCACGGCGCTGGTTCGACGCTATCGAAACGATCGCGCTCGACGCCCTGGCGCCGCGCGCGGAAGTGAAAAAGATCGACGCCGCCGTCAGCGCATGTCCGTTTCCCGCCGACGCACTGCGAAGCCGCGAGGAGACGCCCGACGCCACGGTGCCGTTCCGCAGCGCGCGGGCGCAAATGCTGGTGGCGTCGCCGGCGCAGGCGGCCGGGCTCGTGGTTCAACTCGCTGAGCCTTGCGCCGTGTGGCTCAACGGCGCTTCGGAGCTGATCGCGCCCTGCGCGCTGTTGTGCGAAAACCTGCCGTCCGCGGCGCAGTTCTGCGGCATGATGGACGGTCGCTGGCGCGAGCACGGCTGGTCGAGCCGCGATGCGCGCGGCGCCGAGGCGGCCTGAGCCCATGACGGTCTCGATCAAGATCTTTACCCACGCCGCCGGCCGGCCCACGCTCTACGCCAGCCGCGAGCTCGATGTCCTGCCGATCACCATCGGACGCGACGCGGGCTGCACCGTGGTGGTCGAGGACCCGCAAAAGCACCTGTCGCGCTTTCACGTCGAGATCGAGCTGCAGGACGGCGTGTACTGGATGTCGGTGGCTTCCAAGGTAAATCCGGTGATGGTCAAAGGCCGGCGCTACGGCCCCGGCACTCGGCTGACGCTCAAGTCCGGCGACACGTTCGAGATGGGGGAGTACGAAATCCACGTGTTTCTGCCGGAGGCGGGCGCGGCGGAGAAGGCCGACGAGCTGATCGATATCTCGGATCCGAACGCCATCTTCGAGGAACCGACTTTCGTCGGCGGCGAGCGTACCGGCACCAAGCCGCCGGTGCCTGCTGCGGCGAAGCCGGCGGCGGCCGCGCCGGCGAAACCCGCGGCCCGCCCGGTGGCGGCGGTCGCCGGATTCGAAGGCGCCTTGCGCCTGTTCCTCGATGGCGCCGGCGTGCCGGCCAAGGAGCTCTCCGCCGCCGACAGCGAGCGGCTGCTGCGCGACAGCGGCGCGGTGCTGCGCGCCGCCGTCGAGGGATTGATGATGCTGCTGGTGGCGCGCGCCGAGATGCGCAAGGAGATGCAGGCCGAAGAGCGCACCATGGTGGCGGCGCACGACAACAATCCGCTCAAGCTCATGTCGGACCCGCACGAGGCGATGGATTTTCTCCTCGACCCCAGCGAGCGCACCTCGGGCTTCCTCGATCCGGTGCAGGCCGTGGGCGACGCCTGCGAGGACCTGCGCTCGCACGAGATCGCCCTGATCGCGGCGATGCGCGCCGCGATCCTCGGCGCGCTGCGGCGCGTCGACCCACACGCGCTCGAGCGCGCCTACGAGAAGGCCTCGCCCGGATTCGCGCTCGGCGGGCGCAAGGGCAAGCTCTGGGACCTGTTCGTCGCGCAACAGGAGAAGCTGGTGCGCGAGGCGCAGGAGGACTTCACCAAGGTGTTCGGGCGCGACTTCATGAGCGCCTATCAGTCGCAGCTGCGTCGCCTGAAGGGCGGCAAATAGGTTACTTGCAAACCAGTTGATCGCCTTGCGGCAGCACTGGACGCTCGACCCCGGCGTCGCCTTCCTCAATCACGGCTCGTTCGGCGCCTGCCCGGTGCCGGTGCTGGAGGAGCAGGCGCGCCTGCGTGCGCGCCTCGAGGCAAACCCGATGCGCTTCTTCGCGCGCGAGCTGGAGGGTCTCCTGGCGCAGGCGCTCGAGGCGCTGGGCGCGTTCGTCGGCGCGGCGCCCCAGGATCTTGCGTTCGTGCCCAACGCCACGGCGGGGATCAACGCGGTCCTGCGCTCGCTGCGCTTCGAGCCGGGCGACGAAATCCTCGCCACCGATCACCTGTACCCGGCCTGCCGCGCGACGCTCGACTATGTCGCGCAGCGGACCGGAGCGCGAGTGGTCGTGGTCCCGGTTCCCTTTCCCGTTGCGGAAATCACCCGGCCGATTCTGCAGGCGGCAGGGCCGCGCACGCGGCTCGCGGTGCTCGATCACGTGACCAGCCCGACGGCATTGATCTTCCCGGTGGCGGAACTGGTGCAAGCCCTGGCGGCACGCGGCATCGACACGCTGGTGGACGGCGCGCACGCCCCCGGCATGCTTCCCCTCGCGCTCGATCGTCTCGGCGCCGCCTATTACACCGGGAACTGCCACAAATGGCTGTGCGCGCCGAAGGGGGCGGGTTTCCTTCACGTGCGGCCTGATCGCCAGGACCGCATCGTCCCGGTTTCCCTCTCGCACGGCGGCTGGAAGGGCGCGGTAAGGAAGGGGCCGTTTCGCCGGCTCTTCGATTGGACCGGGACGGCCGACCCGACGCCGGCGCTCTGCGTGCCGGCCGCGATCGCGTTCATGGCCTCGCTTTCGCCGCAGGGCTGGCCGGGAGTGATGCGCGCCAACCACGCGCTCGCCCTGAAGGGAAGAGAACTGCTTTGCCGGTCGCTGCGCATAGCGCCGCCGGCGCCGGAGGAGATGCTGGGATCGATGGCGAGCCTGCCGCTGCCGGAGGCCGCGGTCGATCTCGACGCGCTGTGGCGGGAGGGAGGCGTCGAGGTCGCGCTGTTCGACTGGGAGGGGCGGCCGGCACGCCTGCTGCGCGTTTCAGCCCAGCTCTACAACACCCCCCGCGACCTGGAGAAACTGGACGCTTGCCTGCGCCGCCTTTACTGTATATAAGTACAGTATCATGGCGGCTCTGGCGGATCTTCTCCGGCGTTACCCCGGCTGGCGCGGCGCGGCCTGCTTCGAGCAGGCGCCCGCGGTGCCGAGCGGCTTTCCCGCTCTCGACCGGGAGCTGCCGGGGGGCGGATGGCCCTCAGGCGGGCTCACGGAGCTGCTGGGCGAGCGCGAGGGGATCGGCGAGCTGCAGCTCGTCCTGCCGGCGCTCGCGGCCCTGACCGCACGGGGCAGGCGCGTCGCCTGGCTCGCGCCTCCCCATCTGCCCTACGCCCCGGCGCTGGCCGCCGCGGGCATCGACCTCGTGCATCTCGCCGTGGTGCGCGCGCCGGGCCGGCGCGACGCCCTGTGGGCGGCCGAGCAGGTGCTGCGCGCCGGCAGCTGCCATGCGCTGCTCGCGTGGCTGCCCGAGGCCCGCTACCCGGAGCTGCGGCGCCTCGCCGTGGCCGCCGGCGCGGGGGGCGCCTGCGCGCTGCTGTTCCGGCCGCGCGCCGCCGCCGCCGAGCCCACGCCCGCCCACCTGCGCCTCGCGCTGGAGCCGGGTCCTGACGGCCAGACGCTTGCCGTGCGCATCCTCAAGCGGCGCGGCCTGCCGGCGCCGGCGCCGATCCTCCTGCCGGTGAGGAATGTCTTCCATGCTTTGGGTCGCGCTTCATTTCCCCCGCCTGCCGCCCGCGACGCTGGAACCGGTCGCCGCCTGGGCCTGCCAGTTCACGCCTAAGGTCTCGCTCGAGCCGCCGCAGGCGCTGCTGGCGGAAGTGGCGGGCAGCCTGCGCCGCTTCGGCGGCCCGCGGCGGTTGCTGGAAAAAATCCGCCAAGGACTCGGCGAGCTGGGACTGGAAGCTACCGTCGCCACCGCGCCCACGGCGCGCGCCGCGCTGTGGATCGCGCGCGGCGGCGGCCGCCGGCTCGAAGACATCCCGGTGGAAGTGGTTTGTACGGAAGATGTTCTTTCATTCCTGAAAAGCATCGGCGTTCATCAAGTCGGAGACCTGTTGCAGCTGCCTCGCGAAGGCTTGGCGAAGCGCTGCGGGCCGGCGCTGGTCGCCGAGATCGACCGCGCGCTCGGGCGCCTGGCCGAGCCGCGCACTTTCTTCGAGCCGCCAGCGAGCTTCGCGGCGCGGCTCGAGCTGCCGGCGGAAACGGTATACGCGGAAGCGCTGCTGTTCCCGGCACGACACCTGCTGGCGCAACTCGCCGGGCTGCTCGATGCCAGGCAGGAGGGTACCCGGGGATTTGATTTCATTCTTTTCCACGAGAAGACGGTCTTTTCGAACGTCTACATCGGGCTGGCTTCGCCCACCAGGGATAAGAAAAGGATGGCGGATCTGCTGCGCGAGCGGCTCGGTGCCATGAAGCTCGCGCAACCGGTGGAAGCCATCGCCGTGGAGGCCGGGGGCTTCGTCCCGTTTGCCGGGCAGAGCCGCGGCATGTTCGGCGACGCGGCGGCTGACGCCGAGGACTGGACGCAGCTCCTCGAGCGGCTGCAGGCGCGCCTCGGGCGCGCGGCGGTGCACGGCCTCAGCCTCTACCCGGACCACCGGCCGGAATACGCCTGGCGGCGCGTCGCGCCGGGGGACTGGGAGCCGCGCGAGTTCCGCCAGCCCGGGCCGCGGCCGGCCTGGCTCCTCGAGCCGCGCCGGCTGGGCGAGGGCGGCTTCGCGCTGCTCGCCGGGCCCGAACGCATAGAGAGCGGCTGGTGGGACGGCGATGACGCAAAGCGCGACTACTTCGTGGCGCGGCTGGGCGAGTCGAGCCTGGCCTGGGTCTACCGCGAAGCAGGCGAGTGGTACCTGCACGGCTTGTTTGCCTGAACATGGTCTCCCTGCCTGGATATGCCGAGCTGCACTGCCTCTCCAATTTCACGTTCCTGCGCGGCGCGTCGCATCCCAAGGAATTGGTGGAGCGGGCCGCCGCGCTCGGTTACCAGGCGCTCGCGCTGACCGACGAATGCTCGCTCGCCGGCATCGTGCGCGCCCACGTGGCAGCGAAGGCGCACGGGCTGCCGCTGATCGTCGGCACCGAGATCTCCCTGGATGGCATGAAGCTCGTGCTGCTGGCGACGGAGCGGAAATCCTACGGCGCGGTCTGCGCGCTCATCACCGCCGGGCGCAGGCGCGCGGCAAAGGGGCAATACCAGCTCGAAAGAAAGGACGTGGAAGCCCTGGCGGGCAGCGGAACCCTGGCGCTGCTCTGCAGCGGCGGCACGGACGACGCCCGCTGGGTGAAGGAGCGTTTCGACGGCGCGGGCTGGATCGCCGCAGAACTGCACTGCGGCCCCAATGACCATGAAAAATTGAATGTGCTGAGAGGTCTTTCAAAGGATTCCGGCCTGCCGTTGGTCGCCGCGGGTGACGTGCACATGCACCTGCGCTCGCGCCGACGGCTGCAGGACGTGTTGACGGCGATCCGGCTTGGTCGCCCCGTGGCCGAGTGTGGCCATGCGCTGTTCCCGAACGCCGAGCGCAGCCTGCGGCTGCGCATACGCCTTGCCCAGCTTTATCCCCCGGAGCTGCTTGCGGAGACGCTGCGCATCGCCGAGCGCTGCCGTTTCAACCTCGACACTCTCAAGTACGAGTACCCGGAAGAGATCGTGCCGTCGGGCGAAACGCCGGCGAGCCACCTGCGCAAGCTGACCAAAGCAGGCTTGCGCGGGCGCTATCCGGAGGGCGCACCGCCACATGTGCGCAAGCAGGCCGAACACGAGCTCCGGCTGATCGCCGAGCTTCGCTACGAACCCTTTTTCCTTACCGTGCACGACGTGGTGAGTTTCGCCCGCCACCAAGGCATCCTGTGCCAGGGGCGTGGATCGGCGGCGAACTCGGTCGTGTGTTACGCGCTCGGCATCACCGAAGTGGCGCCGGCGCAGATGAGCATGCTGTTCGAGCGCTTCGTCTCGCGCGAACGCGACGAGCCGCCGGACATCGATGTGGATTTCGAGCACGAGCGGCGCGAGGAAGTCATTCAGTACATCTACGACAAATACGGGCGCGGGCGCGCGGCGCTCGCGGCCACCGTGATCCGCTATCGAAGCAGGAGCATCCTGCGTGACCTCGGCAGGGCGCTCGAAGGCCTGCCTGGCGAAGAGGTGCTGCCGCTCGCTATGGCTCTAATAAAGTTTCCTCGGCATCTTTCGCAGCATGTCGGCGGCTTCGTCATCTCGCGCGGGCCGTTGGCCGAGCTGGTACCGGTGGAGAACGCGGCGATGCCGGGGCGCACCGTGATCCAGTGGGACAAGGACGACCTGGAAGCACTCGGATTGATGAAGGTGGATGTCCTGGCCCTCGGCATGCTGAGCGCTATCCATAAGGCGCTGCGGATGCTCGGCCTGAAAAGCATGGACGAGATCCCCAAGGAGGATGTCGCGGTCTACAACATGATCTGCGGAGCCGACACCATCGGCGTGTTCCAGATCGAGTCGCGCGCGCAGATGAGCATGCTGCCGCGGCTCAGGCCCCGCGATTACTACGACCTGGTGATCCAGATCGCGATCGTGCGGCCCGGGCCGATCCAGGGGGACATGGTCCATCCCTACCTGCGCCGCCGGGCTGGCCTGGAGAAGGCCGACTATCCCACCAAGGCCGTGGAGGATGTGCTGAAGCGCACCCTCGGCGTGCCGATCTTTCAGGAGCAGGTGATGCAGCTGGCGATGGTGGCGGCGGGCTTCTCCGCTGGGGAAGCCGACCAGCTGCGCCGGGCCATGGCGGCTTGGAAGGAAAAAGGCGACATGAGCCCCTACAAAGACAAGCTGAAGAAGGGATTGCTCGGGAACGGCTACAGCGCGGAATTCGCCGATCGCATCTATCGCCAGATCGAGGGTTTCGGCGACTACGGCTTTCCGGAGGCGCACTCAGCGAGCTTCGCGCTGCTCGCCTACGTCTCGGCCTGGATCAAGCACTACCACCCGGCGGTGTTCTGCGCTGCGCTGCTCAACAGCCAGCCGATGGGTTTCTACAAACCTTCGCAGCTAGTGCAGGACGCGCGGCGCCATGGCGTCGAGGTGCGCCCGGCAGACGTCAACGCGAGCGAGTGGGACTGCACGCTGGAGGATGGGGCGCTACGCCTGGGATTGCGGGTGGTGTCGGGATTGGCGAAAGAGCAGGGGTTGCGGGTGGCGGCGGGCAGGCCTTACGCCT